>Ga0187893_10011361_pt1 | contig 12966 bp, 10 predicted proteins | sample MA1701074metaG_FD_139574 | JGI IMG/M metagenome (GOLD analysis project Ga0187893, IMG submission 139574) | White microbial mat communities from a basaltic lava cave in the Kipuka Kanohina Cave System on the Island of Hawaii, USA - MA170107-4 metaG ...
CCGTCACCGAAGGACCGGGGCTTGTCGGCTCGCTGTTGATCGGGATGACCTACGCGAAATCGGTCTGCTTTGCCACGGGCCTGCCGCTGATCGGCGTCAATCACGTAGAGGGGCATATCCACGCGGTGCTGCTCGAGTCGCCCGGTATCGAGCTCCCCGCGCTCGCCCTCGTGGTCAGCGGCGGTCACACGCATCTGTTCGAAGTCGCACCCGGACTCACGTATCGCATACTCGGCAGGACGCGCGACGACGCCGCCGGCGAGGCCTTCGATAAAGTCGCCAAGCTCCTGGGCTTCGGCTACCCGGGCGGGCCCGTAATCGACCGCCTGGCCCGGCACGGAAACCCGGACGCCGTGCGATTCACCTTCGCGAAGATGAAGGGCAACGCACTTGACTTCAGCTTCAGCGGGCTGAAGACCGCGGTGTTGCGATGGGTGGAGGAGCGCGATCTCGCCGTCGAGATCGCGGCGCGACAGGCGCTGGTGCACCCGTCCGTGGAAGACTGGCTGGCCGTAACGCCGCGCGCGACGCTCGACCTGCTGGCCTCGTTCCAGCATGCCGTTATCGAGGAGCTTCTGCGCCGGGCCGCCGCGGCGGCCGCGCAGATCGACGCGCGATCGCTCGTCATCTCCGGCGGCGTCGCAGTCAACTCCGGCCTGCGGCGGGAGGCGCGCGGGTCGCGCATCGATATCCCCGTTTACTTCCCCTCCCCGGCGCTCTCCACCGATAATGCGGTCATGATCGCCGCCGCCGGGTTTCACAAATACAGGCTGGGCGCCTTCGCGGATCTCTCGCTGCGTGCCCGTGCCGGTTTGACTCTCGCCTGACATCCGCATTCTAATGAATTCCATGCCGATGAGAATCTTCTTCGCCGCACTGTTTCTGTGCGCCCACGCCACAGCCGCCGTAAAAAGCATCCACGTCGTCGAGCGGACGGACGTCCTTCAGGGCCAGTCGATGGGGACGGTCGGACCCTACGAGCGCATCCTGGCCACGGTGCACTTCGCCATCGATCCCACGCTGCCCGCCAACCGGATCATCTCCGATATCGACCTGGCGCCGCGCAATGAGAGCGGCCTTGTCGAGTTCTCAGCCGACCTCTATGTGCTGAAGCCTCGCGATCCATCCAAGGGCAACGGGACCGCGCTGTTTGAGGTTTCCAATCGCGGCCGGAAGGGAATGATCGGCATGTTCAACATGGGAGCGAGCAGCCTCGATCCCCAGCAGGAGAGGGACTTCGGCGATCGCTTCCTGCTGGAGCGCGGCTACACGCTGGTCTGGCTCGGCTGGCAGTTTGATGTTCCCCGCCAGCCTGACCTCATGCGCCTGCGCACTCCCGTCGCCACGCGCGGCGCCACTTCGATTACCGGAATCGTCCGCGCCGAGTTCGTCCCCGACGCGAGAATCTTCCAACACACACTGGCCGATCGCAACCACATCGCCTACCCTGCGTCGAATCCGTCGGACGCCATTCATCTCACCGTGCGCGACCGTTGCGATGCGCAGCGCCGGGTGATCCCGCGCGGCGAGTGGCAATTCGCGCGTCTCGAGAACGGGAAGCCGGCGTCCGATCCAACGAGCGTCTACATGGCGGCCGGCTTCGAGCCCGGGAAGGTTTACGAGGTCGTGTATACCACGAAGGACCCGGCCCTGGTTGGTCTCGGTCCCACGGCGATCCGGGATCTTATTTCCTTCCTCAAGTACGGTACGCCAAACGGAGGCATCACGCTGCTCGGCGACCAGCGCGCGTTCCTCAAGCGCGCCATCGGTTTCGGGACGTCGCAGAGCGGCCGCTTCCTGCGGACCTTTCTTTATTACGGGTTCAACCGCGATGAGCGGAACCGCCGCGTCTTCGACGGCGTCTGGGCGCACGTCGCCGGCGCCGGCCGCGGCAGCTTCAATCACCGCTTCGCGCAGCCCTCGCGCGACGGCCATCCTCACATGAACTGTCAATACCCCACCGATATTTATCCGTTTTCCGATCTGGCGCAGAAGGATGCGGCCACGGGCCTCGACGAAGGCATCCTGTCGAAGGCGCAGGCGGACAACGTCGCGCCCAGGATTTTCTATACCAACAGCTCCTACGAGTACTGGGGACGTTCGGCGTCGCTCGTTCACACGTCTCTGGACGGCCGCCAGGATTTCGGCACGAGCGCGGACACGCGGGTCTACATGTTCGCGGGCTCGCAGCACGGAGCGGGCGCTTTCCCACCACAGCGTGCCAACGGCCAGAACCTGAACAACGCCAACGACTATCGCTGGCCGATGCGCGCGCTCCTGTCGGCGATGAACGACTGGCTCACTACCGGCAAGGAACCTCCCGCCTCACAGTATCCGCTTGTGGCGAAAGACCAGCTCATTGCACCCGCGGCGCTGGCGTTTCCGAAAATCCCGCAGGTGAATCTGCCGCTGCGCCAGCAGAAGGCCTACCGCGCCGACTACGGGCCGGACTTTCGCACGCTGGGCGTGGTCACCAAGGAACCGCCGGCGCTCGGGGCCGCATTCCCGACACTGGTGCCGCAGGTGAACACGGACGGCAACGAGACCAGCGGGATCATGCTGCCGGTAGTCTCGGCGCCGCTGGCGACGTACACTGGCTGGAACCTGCGGCATCCCAAACTCGGCGCGACAGAGGAGCTCTTCAGCATGGTCGGCTCGACGATCCCATTTGCCCCGACGGCGGCCGAGCGGAAGAAGTCCGGCGATCCTCGTCTTTCCATCGAAGAACGCTACAAGAGCCGCGACGAGTACCTTTCGAAGTTCGAGACCGCCACGCGCGACCTGGTCCGCCGCGGATATCTCCTGGAAGCCGATGTCTCGAAGATCGTCGCCCGTGGCGCGGCGCAGTGGGACGCATGGGCGGCGCCCAAGTAGACCGCAATCGAAAGATATGGCGCGCGGTGCGCGCGATCCCGCGCGGGAAAGTGAGCACTTATGGGCGCGTCGCCAAATCCGCCGGCTTTCCTCGCGGCGCGCGGCTGGCCGCGGCGGCCCTGCGAATGGCTCCCCCGGGACTGCCGTGGCATCGCGTGGTCGGCGCGGGCGGCCGGATCCTGCTGCGCGGCGAGTCGGCTTGGGAACAGCGGCTCCGATTGGAGGCCGAGGGCGTGAAGTTCACTGGTAAGCGCGTGCGAATGAAGGAGCACGCTTGAAAAAGGCGCTTTTGCTCGTGGTGCTGCTGGCTGCGGTCGTGGTTCCCATCGCCTGGCTTTGGAAGCGGGACGGCGAGCCGCAGGAGGTCCCCTTCGCCCGGGTGCGCCGCGAGCGGCTTGTCAGCACGCTGGTCACAAACGGCAAGGTCGAGCCCGAGGAATGGCTCGCCATCCGTGCCGAGCGCGAAGGAGCGTTGCAGAAGCTGTACGTCGAACGCGGGCGGCGTGTGCGCGCCGGGGATCCGATCGCCGAGCTCGACTCGAGCAGCCAGCGGGCCGAGCTCACCGCCGCCGAAGCGCGCGTCGCCGAGGCGCGGGCCGAGCTTGAAGTTCTTAGCCGCGGGGGAACGGCCGGTGAGATGGCGGCGATCGACAGCGGGATCGCCGAAGCGCGGCTGGCGATAGGAGTCGCGCGGCGCGAGATCGCGGCGCTAAGCCGTCTGGTGGAGAAGAAAGCGGCTGCCGCCGCGGAGCTCACGCCGCTGCGAGACCGCATCGTACAGGAAGAGGCCCGGATCGCCGCTCTTGAGAAAAAACGCACTACGCTGGTTTCGCCGGGCGGCCGCGCTGCGGCGGAGGCCAGGCTGCGTGACGCCACGGCCGCGGTCGACCTGGCCCGTCACCGCATCGAGCAAAGCACTCTACGATCGTCGATGGACGGAATCGTCTACCTGATCGAAGTGCGGCCGGGCGCCTGGGTTCGCGCGGGCGACCTGGTGGCGGAGGTCGGCCGGCTGGAACGCATGCGGGTGACGGTCTATGTCGATGAGCCCGAGCTGGGGCGCGTCGAAACAGGCATGCCCGTGACGATCACTTGGGATGCGATGCAGGGGCGGCGCTGGGAAGGAACGATAAGCCAGATGCCGACGCGCATCGTCGCGATGGGCTCACGGCAGGTCGGCGAAGTAATCTGCCGGATCGTGAATGAAGGCCTTGACCTTCCGGCAGGAGCGAACATAAACGCCGAGGTGCGCTCGCGCATCGTCGAGAACGCGCTCACGGTGCCGAAGGAGGCGGTGCGCCGCGATGCGAGAGGCGCGTCGGTCCTGGTGCTGGAGGGCGACCGCGTGGTTAGCCGCCCGGTCGGGATCGGTACGACGAACGTGACGCACGCCGAGATACTCACAGGGATCACCGAGGGTGCGCTGGTTGCGCTGCCGGTGGAGCCGCCGCTCACCGGCGGCGCGCGTGTCAAGGTTCGCCGGTCCGAAACGCCACCACAGCGTTGAGGCCGCCAAAGGCGAACGAGTTCGAAAGCGCGTGTTCGACCCGCGCCGGGCGCGCCTGGTTGGGGATCACATCGAGGTCGCAGTCCGGGTCGGGGCCGAGGTAATTCGCGGTAGGCGGCAGGATGCCTTCGCGCATCGCCAGCAGGGTGGCCACGGCCTCCATAGCCCCGGCGGCGCCAAGAGCGTGGCCGTGCATGGACTTGGTGGAGCTCACGGCCAGCCGGCCCGCGTGATCGCCGAACACCGCACGGATCGCACGTGTCTCGGTCGGATCGTTGGCCGGCGTGCCGGTGCCGTGCGCGTTGATATAGTCGATGCGATCCGGCGCGAGGCCGGCGTCGTCAAGCGCCTGGCGCATGGCGCCCGCCGGACCGTCGACGGTTGGCTGTGTGATGTGGTGCGCGTCGCTGGACATCCCGAAGCCGACGATCTCGCCGTAGACGCGAGCGCCGCGCGCCCGCGCCGCTTCGAGCGGCTCCAGCACGAGCATCGCGCCGCCTTCGCCGAGGATGAGCCCCTTGCGGTCGCGCGAAAACGGGCGGCACGTGTCCGGCGCGACCACGCGCATCGCCTCCCACGCCTTGAGGAATCCGAGGCTGAACAGCGCTTCGCTGCCGCCGGCAAGCACGGTCTCGGCAACACCGTCGCGGACCATCCAGAACCCCTGCCCGAGCGCATGGTTCGACGAGGAGCACGCCGTCGAGATCGTATACACCGGCCCGGTCACGCCGAGTTCCATCGAAAGATGGCTGGCGCCGGCATTGGCCATGATCTTGGGAATCGTCAGCGGATGCACGCGCCCGCGCTTCTCCAGGTACAGGTCGGAGAACCCGATATCCTCGGTCGCCTGCCCGCCGACGCAGCACCCGGTGACGATGGCCGTGCGCGCTTTCAACGCGGGTGTCCATTCGATGCCGGCGTCGGCCACGGCCTCGCGCGCCGCCACGATCAGGAAGCGCGCGAACGGATCCAGCATGTCCGCGTCTTTCTGCGAGAAGTGCGCCCCGACGTCGAGCGTCTTCACCTGCGCGCCGTTCTGGAACCGAAGCTGCCAGCCGTCGAGACCCTGGATGGGGCCGATCCCGTCGCGGCCGGCGGCCAGCGAGGTCCAGAACTCCAGGCGATTGGCGCCGAGCGCGGAGACCACGCCCAGACCGGTCACGGCCACACGGCGACGGCCTGTCATCTCAAGCTGGCGCGCCGGCCGCCGAACCGCCCTCGAGCAGCTTCCCGACGCCCTCGACCATCTCCTTCACGGTACGGATCGAGCGAGCGGCGTCATCCGGGATGTTGATGCTGAACTCGCTCTCGAGCGCGAACAGGATATTGATACCGTCCAGAGAGTCAATCCCGAGCTCTTCGAAGGTGCTCTCGAGAGTGATTCTCTCGGCCGCAATATGCTGTGTCGCGGCGATGCAGGAAATGACCCGGTGGGTCAGGTCGTCGGCCATAGGATCTCGCTGACAGTCTCGAATTGCCAGCCCCGCTCCGAGAGCGGGGGCAGCAGACGGCGCAGAGCTTCGATGGTGACGCTGACGTCGGGGCGAACCGCCGCGCCGCGGCCGTCGTGAAGGCAGAAAATAGCGCCGTTGGATGCGCCGGCGGTCAGGCGATTGAGGATGCCGGCCGCGGGCAGCCGCCAGTCGCGCGCCAGCACGGTCCACATCACGCCGAGAAGGCCGAGGCGCTGCTGCACGTCGCGCAATCCGAACCAGCGCACACCGTAGGGAGCTCGAAAAAGGCGCGGTGCGACGCCGGTGGCCTTCACGATCGTTTCCTGAGCGCGCTCCACTTCTCTCTCGACCGACTTCGCCGATCGCAGCCAAAGCCTCGCGTGCGACCAAGTGTGATTCCCGATCTCATGGCCCGCGGCCGCCACCTCGCGCGCCACGTCGGGCAGCCGGTCGGCATGCATCCCACATTGAAAGAACGTGGCGCGCACTCCGTGCTGTTCCAGGATTCGGAGAATGGCCGGCGTCGACTCGCTGGGGCCGTCGTCGAAAGTGAGCGCGAGTGAGCGGCGGCCGGGGTCGCCGCGAAAAACCGACGGACCGAACGCTCGGGAAGAGCGCCCGCGCACCGCGTAGGCCATCAGCGCGGCGGCGGCACACGTTCCTCCAGCCGCGGCAAGCACCATCGAGCGAATTCTATCACGGGGTGGATTGCGGCCGTGGACTTCCAGCGCGGGACTGAAGTCGCGCGCGGCCGAAACCTCGCCCCACTCGCGCGGTCAGAACGTGACGCGCGCCTGGACCTGTATCCAGCGATTCAGCGCCGACGTCTGCGCCGTGATGCGACCGAAGTTCGACGAGAACGGGTCGCGGTTGGGCTGGTCCATCTGCGAGCGGTTCTGCACGTTCAGCGCGTCGAGGCGCAGTTGCATGTTGACGCGCTCGGTGAACGGAATGTTCTTGGCAAGGTTGGCGTTCAACTGGCTTGTCATGTCGCGGCGCAGCCCGTCGATGCGCGTCGGGAACACACGGCTGTGGAAGGAATTGGGGCCGCGCGCCGAGGTCCTTTCGAACCCATCCGTGTTGAACCATTTGTCCCAGGTACGCTCGACGTTTTTGAGCGCAGTAACGTCGTTTCCGTAGTAGAAGAGATTGCCGAAGTCCAGGAGCGGCCCGGGCTGGTACTCGTAGGTGGCTGCGAGTTGCCATCCGCCAACCAGATAATTCACCGCGCGGCCGGCGCCGCCCAGCACGGATTTGCCTCTTCCAAACGGAAGCTCCCAAACACCGGTCAGCGTGAGACGGTGCGGCCGGCCGTCGTTGGACGTTCGCTCGGTGGGCTCAACGTCGTACTCGTTGGCGAAGAAGTCCGCCTCGCGGATCTTCATGCCGGTGTAGCTGAAGTTAAGATTCCAGCCTTTGCTGAACCGCTTGTCGAACGTCAGGTACAGTTCGTGGGTCCTTGTGTAGAACCCGTGATCGCCGGTAGGGTTGAGACCGCCGGAATTCTGCGGGAACGGTCGCAGAAGCTGGTGCTTGCGGATGGTCGTCGAAGTGAAGAAGCTGTTAGTATTCATATCCGCCCAGACGGCTGCGGGAAAATCGGCCTGGCTGAGATTGCGAATATTGAACGGGTTTGGGACGTTCTGATTCAGGTTATTGGCGACGGCGTCATTCCGCACTGTGCCGGTTGCCCAATACTGTCCCGGAAGCACATCGATCCGCCTGGCCAGGGAGATTCGATCCGAGTACGATCCCGCGTAGGCGGCCGACATCACCATGCTGGCGCCGAGCTGCCGCTGAATTCCCGCCTGCCAACGCTGTTGCCGGGCATGCGGCTGATTGAACTCCGTAAAGCTGTAACCGCGGCCGGCCATGGCCGAGGACCCCAACGCCGCGCGCAACGGCGCGTCGAACCGCGTGCCGTCAGCGCGCACCGGGAACGGATCCACGAGCGGGCTGCGGAAATTCGCCGGGCTGGCGGCGGCGGGCAGTATCCCCCAGCTCTGGCCGAAGTTGTCGCTGATGATGGTGCTGGTGTTCCGCGAGAAGCCGAATAGGTTGGGGCCGAAGTTCAGAACGTTGATGGTGTCGTAGAAGAGACCGTAGCCTCCACGAATCACCGTCTTGTCGCCCAATTGGTAGGCAGCGCCCAGACGCGGCAGCCACATCAGTTCGTTTTTGAACAGACGGCGCGACGCCCCGCCTTCGCCGGCGTAGTTAGTGCCGCCGACGACCCGGAACTGCGCGGCTGGCAACTCCGCGAGCGGAGAACGGGCGTAGTTGGCCTGCGCACCATTGGCGAGCGGTATCGCGAGGGTGGGATCGAAACCGACCAGCGCCCGGTTGTAGCGCTCCGTCGGCCCCAGCTCATATTCCATGCGCAGGCCGAGGTTGAGGGTCAGCTTTCGGCCCACACGCCAACTGTCCTGAACGAAAACGCCGTAGTAGGGATTCAGCACCGCGTAGGTGTCGTTGGTTGCCACAGACGCGCCATTGGGAATGCCGAGAATGAACGCCGCCCAACCTAGACCGAGGTCGTTGGCATTGTTGGTGTCGTCGGCACGCCGCACGTAGTTCTGGCCGAAGCTGAAGTTGCCGCTCGTGTTCCCGCCGCCGCCGCCGGTCCGGAACTGGTTGCGGTTGTCGAGCGCGGCGCGAATGGAGTGGTTCCCGCGGATGTGCGTGAACTCGACCTTGGCGGTCATCTGGCGGGTTCGTGTCCAGGTACTGAGGTTCGCAGGGCTGATGGTTGTATAACCATTGACGGCCATTTGGGGAATGATCGACAGGTCGCCGGCCTTCTGGTCGAGATACGCCGGCAGGCCGAGGTCGCTGGGCTTGAACTCGCGCAGTTTCGGCTGAACGTTTCCTTCGCGGAACTGGTTCATGCCGACGTTGAAGTTCCAGAGGGTGGTCGGCGTATGCGTCCAGACGACGTCGATGTTACCGCCCTTGTTATTGCGTACCAGCCCGTTCAAGTTGAGACCGCGCGCTGTTTCATAGGTCCAGTCGCTGCGATCCTCGGGACCAAAGTTGTTATACGACCAGCGGCCAAAGGCGCGCCAGCGGTTGCTGATCTGGTAATCGACGCGATTGGAATACGCTTTGTAATCCCAGTTGTAAGGCGTTTGCGAGGCAAGATAGTTGTTGACGGGGTCCTGGTTCGCCGCCAGGTTGACGTTCGGATTGGGGTAGAGCTTGGTGACGAAGTCGTAGGCCGGGTTGGCGAACCGGTTCCTCGGAATCGTATTGCTTGGGAACGGATCGCGCAGGAAATTGTTCGGGCGCGCCGGATCGCGTCGAACGGTGGTGGGATCATGAATGGTGAACCGGGTTACGCCGTTGGTTAAACCGAGCATGTCGCTGAAGTTGCCCTGCCTGGCATTAAGAGTGGGAACGGTGCGATTAAAGGTGCTCGGGTCTTCGGTCTTGACGTCTTTGAAGGCGTTGTAGGTAAAAAACCAGAACAGCTTGTTGCGGCCGTTTACCAGTTTGGGGATAACGACGGGACCACCGGCGGATGCCCCCCAGTTGTTGGATCGGCCGGTGGTCTGCTTGTCGGTGTTGCGAATCTGGTTGGCCAACGTGGTATTGCCGGCTGCGTCCGCCGCCGCAATGCGGTTATAGTATTGCTGCTTCACGAAGAACGGAGTGCCGTGCCATCGCTGCTGCCAGTGCTGCCACGTCGCGGTGCCGTGCATCTCGTTGGTTCCGGACTTGGAAATCATCGTGATAGCGGCGCCGGAGCTCTGACCGATGGACGCGTCGAAGTTGGAGGTCTCCACTTTGAACTCGGCGATGGCGTCCGTGTAGGGGAGATAGGCAAGACGCCGCCCGGGGCCGTTGTTCGGCGAGCCGTCCAGGGTCCAGGAATTGCCGCCGACGTTCCCAGCCACACTGTAATCGGAGCCGCCCACGTTGGAGTGCAGCGCCAGGTAGTTGTTCACGCCGCCGGTCTGGATTCCGGGAGCCAGCTTGACCAGCAGGATGGCGCTGTTGCCCATGATCGGCAGCTCCATGACCGATTTGTTCTCCATGACCCGGCCCTGGCTGACAGCATTGGTCTCCAGCAGCGGCGCCTCGGCCGTCACGGATATCGTTTCCGTGACTCCGCCGACTTCAAGTACCAGGTGGACGTCCAGCTTGGACGCCACCTGCAACGTAATACCCATGCGGACGAGTTTCTTAAACCCTGTCATTTCGACGGTGATCTCGTAGCTGCCTGGCAAAAGCAGGTTGGCTTCGTAGTAGCCGGACGAGTTGGTTGTGTACCTCAGGGCGACACCCGTGTCCACGTTCCGGACCGTAACGTTCGCTCCGGCCACGGCCGCGCTCTGTGGATCGAGTACGCGGCCGAAAAGCATCGAGCGCGTTTCCTGCGCCGCGATCGTCCCCGCCGGCAGAAGTAACAATGCGACCAGTGCAGTGAGTTTGTGCTTCATGACAGGCCCCCTAACAAAGATGCACCCCCGATCACCCCTCGGGTCCTCTACAAGCGCTCGTCATCCCCTGGAGCGTCTGTATGTGCTGGTCAAAAATTTTATTCGTTTTGACGTCGGAAAGCAACCGGGCGGGCTCCAGGACGCAAACCCGCGCCTCAGTGGCCTCCTCGCGACCTGATCGGCGTATACTAGTCCCTTTGGACGGGAGCATCCCATGGCCGCGGTCAATGTCCTAACTCCGCAGTCCACGGCCGGAGCCGACACGGAACTGGCCAAGCGCGCGCATTACTACATGCTCCTTCAGCGTGAAGTCGAGGAGCGCATCGAGCGAAAGCTCTACCGTCAGGGCAAGGTGCTGGGAGGCTGCTACGTCGGCCGCGGCCAGGAGGCGATCTGCATCGGCGCCGGACTCGCCGCCGAAGCGGAAGACGTTCTCTTCCCGAGCCACCGCGATCTCGGGCTTTACTTCCTGCGTGGCGTGCCGATGCGCGAGGTGTTCGCTCAGTACATGGGCCGCGCGGGCGGGCTGACCGGTGGCCGCGATGGAAACATGCACATGGGCGATCTCAAACGCCGTCTCGTGGCGATCATCAGCGCCATGGCGGCCTCGGTTCCCGTCGCGGCCGGCGCTGCCATGGCGCTCAAATACCAGGGCTCGCCGCAGATCGTCTTCGTATTCTTCGGCGATGGCGCCACCAGTCGCGGCGACTGGCACGAAGGCATCAACCTCGCCGCCGTTCAGAAAGCTCCGCTCGTGCTCGTCTGCAACAACAATCAATACGCCTATTCGACACCGCTTTCATTGCAAATGGCCTGCCAGGATGTTGCCGACCGCGGCGCCGGCTACGGCATCCCGGCCGAGATCGTCGACGGCAATAATGTGCTCGCCGTCCACGAGGCCGCCTCCCGTGCCGCCGCCCACGCACGGGCGGGCCAGGGCCCCTATCTCATCGAGTGCAAGACCTTCCGGATGACCGGACACTCGGCCCACGACGGAGCCGAGTACGTGCCCGAGCACTTATGGGACGAATGGGCGGCCCGCGATCCGATCCGTCGACTCGAACGGCACATGATCGAGGAACGCTGGGTGAATCAGGAAGAGTTGGACAAGCGGCTCGCCGCGGTGCGCGTCGAGATCGACGAGGCAGTCACCTGGGCGGAAAACAGTCCCTACCCCGATCCCGGCACGCTCGAAGACAACGTGTACGAGAAACGCTGATGCCGACCACCTACGTCGAAGCCATCCGCCAGGGCATCGGGGAGGAAATGGAGCGCGACCCCAATGTATTCGTGATGGGCGAAGACATCGGCGTCTATGGCGGAGCGTTCAAAGTCACGCAAGGACTGCTCGACCGCTTCGGCCCGCGCCGCGTGATCGACACGCCGATCGCGGAGTCGGCCATCGTGGGGGCGGCCATCGGCGCCAGCTTCATGGGACTTCGGCCGGTGGCCGAGATGCAATTCGCCGATTTCATCACCTGCGGCTTCGACCAGATCGTGAATTTCGCGGCCAAATGCCGCTACCGCTGGAACGCCCCGGCGCCCATCGTAATCCGCGCGCCCAGCGGCGGCGGTATTCACGGCGGGCCGTTCCATTCACAGAATCCCGAAGCGTGGTTCGTGCACACGCCTGGACTGAAGGTCGTCCAGCCAGCCACGGCCTACGACGCGAAGGGGCTGATCAAGTCCGCGATCCGGGACAATGACCCGGTCATCTTCTTCGAGCACAAGGCGCTCTACCGGCGGCTCAAGGAAGACCTCCCGGAGAACGACTACACCGTTCCACTCGGAAAAGCCGCGGTTTTCCGGGAGGGCTCCGATCTTTCGATCATCACCTACGGGGCCATGGTGCACACGGCCGCCGAAGCGGCCGGCGTTCTCCAGAAGGAAGGTATATCGGCGGAGATCGTAGACTTGCGAACGCTGTTGCCGCTCGACGAAGAAACGATCCTGGCCAGCGTGCGCAAGACCTCCAAGGCGATCGTGCTGCACGAAGCTACGCTCACCTGCGGCATCGGCGGAGAGATCAGCGCACGCATTACGGAGAAGGCGTTCGAGAGTCTCGACGGACCGGTGGTGCGCATTGCCGCGCCGGATACACCCGTCCCGTTCAGCTCCACGCTGGAAGAGGCATTTCTGCCCAACGCGGCGCGCGTGATCGAAAAGGCGCGCTGGCTATGCCGTTATTGAGTCGCCCCGTTGGCGCCGTCGTCGGCGGTCTCGCCCCGGTTGACGTTGCGAGCCGACAGCTTCCGCGGATCAAACAAGTGCATCGGCTTAAAGTGCCGTTGCGACCATTTGCTCCCGGACTCGAACTGAACGCCGACGAAATACCCGATCTCGCGATAGATGCAGTAGCGAACGTCACCCGAAAGCTTGCCGCCCGGATAGGTCATTCGAACCGTCGCATGGAGCGGTATCGGAAGATCCACCTGGAGGCAGGCCCCTCCTAGGGAGATGTCTTCAAGGTTGGCTACAGTGCGACGCAGGCGTCCGGCCTTGTCCTTCCATTCCAGATCGACAAGGTCGGCACACAGGAGTCGCGGTTCAGTGCGCCGATCCTGCATGTTCATATCTAGCCTATCGGCGAGCCAAGCCGGAAATATTAGCGTCCTCGAGGCCCGATTCGCCTTAATGCCGCCTCGGCCCAAAGCCCTAAATCCGGTTAAAAACCTCAACGGCCTTGCCA
>Ga0187893_10011362_pt1 | contig 12965 bp, 5 predicted proteins | sample MA1701074metaG_FD_139574 | JGI IMG/M metagenome (GOLD analysis project Ga0187893, IMG submission 139574) | White microbial mat communities from a basaltic lava cave in the Kipuka Kanohina Cave System on the Island of Hawaii, USA - MA170107-4 metaG ...
ACGCCGCCGGTGTCGTCGCGGTGGCCGGAAGCACCGACGCAACGGATCTCGCCACTACCGCCGGCGCCGTGCAGCGTGCCAATCGCGGCAGCACCGACGCTTACCTCGCGATCGTCTCCGCGGACGGATCTGCTGTTCCCTATCTCACCTATTTCGGTGGAAGCGGCGCCGATACGCTCAACGGGATGGCGCTGGGCCAGAGCGGAAACCTGTATTTCACCGGCCGAACCGAGTCGAGCGATTTCCCGGTGACGGCCAACGCGGATCAGAGAACCCACGCTGGAGGCGGAGATGCTTACCTGACGCGCCTGAGCACGGACCGGTCCACGGTTGACTATGCAACCTATCTCGGAGGGAGTCAATCCGACACCGGCGTCGACGTCGCCGTCGATCTCTCGGAGATGGTATATTTCGCGGCCATTACGTCTTCGAGAGATCTTGGAGTGATTCCACCTGGCAGCTCCAGTTATCGGGGCGGCAACTCCGACGTTTTCATGGCGCAGGTGGCCTTCCCGCGCGGACCGGGGTTATCCACGCGATTTGCGGTAGAGGACGCCACATCCGACGCAAAGGCGCTGGGCTTGCTGCTGAGCGGGCCGCCGGATAGGAAGGAAGGAGGCGGTTTAAGGATCGGAGCTGAGTACACGTACGTCAAGAGGGGCTTTGGCGGCACTCCGGGGGACGACACGACCAGCGGCTTGAACTTCAACAACAACACAGTCATCAGCCGCGTCAACAGCAACCAAGCCACTGAATACACCACGCGGGGCTATTGTCCGGCGACTGGAAATCTCGACGGGACCTGGGGCGCCATCGGCAACGGTGTGTCTCCGCTATTCATGTTCTGCTTTGACCAGGGGACTATGACCAACGCGGTCCACGATTTCTCGGGCGACGTTATTCTGTTCAACCTCCAGGACGACTTCAAGATCGTCATCAACACCGCCGACCCCTCATTGGGCACAACGTTCACGGCGACAACCGGCGCCAATTTCTTTCTCACCGGCGGTGGCGGCGACCCGGTGTCGACCGGCAGCGGAGAAATTTGGGAACACGAACGCGACCTTTCGCTAGGCGGTCCGCTCCCTTTGCAACTGGCGCGCTACTACTCGTCAAACCTGTCTTTTTCCCAGTTCGTCCAAAGCGGTTTGGGCCCGAACTGGATGCATAACTTTGACTGGCGGGTGTTCTTCAACACCAACCGGACGCGGGTGTTCGTGCTCAATTTCCGCGGGCGCCTCGCCGGGTTCACCTTGAGTGGGTCGGATTGGCGGGCCGATATCCTCGAACCGAACAACGTCCAGTTTGCTGCCGAGGGTTCCAATTTCCGATACTTCGATCCCGGCACCTCACTCATCCATACATTCGACACCAACGGCAGGCTGATCCGGGTCCAGGATCTGAATGGCAATGCGCACACGGTTACGCCTGGCCAGTTTGGGCCGCTGGAAGTAAATGACGGGCTGGGGCGAAGGCTGGTTTTCGAGTACGCCGGAAACCGCCTCTCCTCCGTCGCGGATCAGTCGGGCCGCCGCATTGTCTTTTCCTATTCCGGGGGAGTTCTCGCCTCAGCCGTGGACACCTCAGGCAGGACTACCGCCTACACTTACACGTCGGTAGGAACACGGACCGCGCTGCTCACGCGGCGAACACTTCCCGAGGGCAATACTCCCTTCACGCAGGAGTTTGACTCGATGGCGCGCGTTTCACGCCAGACCAATAGTCGCGGGCATGCGATGACATTTGCCTTCGAAACCCCGCAGGCGCGCCGCACGACGATTACCGATCCTACCGGCTCGGCGACGGTTCACCGGCACCTTTCGGGCAAGTTAACGACTGTAGTGGATGCCGACGGGCAGACGATCGATTATGAGTACGACGATGCCTCCCACTTGACCGGGCGTCGTGATCGGCTTGGCGGGATCACGGGGACCGTCTACGATACCGACAGCAACCTTGTCGCCGGAACCACTGCTGACGGCCAGACCATACGGCATTCCTACACCCGGCTTTCGCAAGCGCCGTTTGTGTTCTTCCGACGCTCGGCCACGGCGTATCCGGACGGCTCATCCGTTCAGTACGCTTACGATTCTCGCGGAAATCTTACGTCTCGCACCGATCGAGCGGGGCAGGCCTGGGCCTATTCTTACAACGAACGTGGATGGCCGACAGGGCTGCGGACGCCGGCAGGCGGAACGGTTACGGTGACCTACAACAACGATGGAACGCCGGCATCGGTGAAGCGGCTCAGCGGCGAGACGGTGCGCTACGAGTACGACACGCTGAAGCGTGTGACCCGGCTCATTCGCGGCGATAGCGCCTCGATCCGTTATGCCTATGACGCTGGAGATCGGGTTACTTCGGTGACCGATGAGCTGGGAAAGGAAGCCAAGTTTGCTTATGACGCAAACGGCCGGCTCGTTTCGAGGACGGATGCCTTGGGCAATGTCACACGCTACGGATGGGACGGCGACAACCGAATCGCCAGTGTCACCGATCCAGTGGACGGCGTTTGGCGGTTTACCTATGACCCGGTGGGACGCCTGGAGTCGGTCACCGATCCTGCTGGTATCGTTCGCCGCCAAACGTACGACAGGCTAGGACGCATGACCACCGTCGCGGACGCCGCTGGCCGCTTGGCCAGTCTTACCAGCAACGCCGAAAGTGTACCCATGAGCCAAACTAGCGGCGCCGACCAGACCGTACGCCTCGAGTCGGATCTGATGCGGCGGATCACATCCGTGGCCGATCCGGCCGGCCAGATGAGCCGGTTCGCCTACGATGCGTTAGGACGGCTTTCCGCTGAGACGAATCCCTCCGGTGAAACGCAGCGTGTCCAGTATGACCGAGGCGGGCGCCTGGATCGGTTGGTGCAGCCGGATGACTCGGCATACGGATTTGGATACACCCCGGACTCATTGCTCTCCGCCGTAGCCGATCCGTTGGGGAACAGGTGGACGGCGACGCGTGATGCGGCCGGGCTCGTAACTTCAACCGCGGACCCGGCCGGGCTGCTGCGCAACTACGAATACGACGCGCGTGGCCGGCTCGCCAAGATCACGTATCCGGATGGCAGCACTTCGACGTTTAGCTTCGACGCGGCAGGCCGGCTGGCACGGGAAGTCTATTCAGACGGCATCGAGCTTCGATATAAGCGCGACGACCTGGGTCGCGTGACCGCTACGAACGGCGTGCAGCTTGCCTATGACGGCGCGGGACGCGTAGTCGAGTCGAACGGTATCCGGACCGGATACGACGCCGCTGGGCGAATCTCGTCGGTCACCTATGGGCCGGAAAGGACCGTCCGCGCTGAATACAACAACCGCGGACGTTTGGTGAAGCTGACCGATTGGCTCAACGGAGTGACCGAGTTTGAGTATGACGGTGCGCTGCGTCTGACTGCCATTCGAAGATCGAATGGTGTTGCGACCGCCTACCTCTATGGAAGTGATGGCCGGCTAGCGGGAATCCGGCACACGGGACCGTCGTGGGAGGCGTCCGTCGAGGTGATCCGCGATGCCAGTGGCAGAATTGTCAGCGCCCGGCGTAATTTGCCACCTCCTCCACAGGCCGTGGACCCGCTGACCGCCGCCGTTCAGGATTTTAGCGTGCTGCCGAATGGCCGCTTGGAAGGCCGCGAATACGACGGGCGCGGCAATCTGGTCCGCGATGGGGAGCGGGAGTTTCGCTGGGCCGGTCCTTCGCTGCTTGTGGGATTAACGGCGCCTTCGGCATCTCTGACCTACGAATGGGATGCATTTCGCAATCCGATCCGGGCGGGCAACGAGGCTTACACATGGAACTACGCGGCAACCGGCCGGTCGCCAGCGATCGTTCGCAACCTGGAGACTTCGGCCGTCCACTATTTGGTGCAGCCGTTCGGAGCGACCCTGTTTGCGTTGAGCGAGGGCGGCGCCTCGCCTCGGATCGATTATCTGAGATTCGCGCCTCTAGACCCGGCGGTGTTGTCGGCGGGAGTTGATGGGGGGCTGCTCACTTTATACACGGAGGGGCCGCTGCGCGAATCGCCAAGGCTGGCGTCCTACAGCCCACCGTCAGACATTGCGACCAACTCGAGAGGCGGGCGCGAACCGTTGTATGAGACCACTCTATATGGCTCGGCCCGGGTCGGAATTGGCTGGAACGAGCTCGGGACGGAAATCCATTTCGATGGGGCGACCGCTCGTAGGCTGAACCTGAACAACATCGGCACCTTCGGACATTCTCGTGGTGGCGAGGGGGTGTTCCGCCTAAGCGCTGCTGGTGCCCAGGAGAATTTCGCGCCGCGGAGCGGGTTCGCGTGGTCGCCACAGTTTGGCGGGGGAATCCACTCGAAACTATTCGGTGATGATCGCGGCACCGTCATTCGGGGCGGTTATTCGATTGCTTATGACCCGCCCTTTTATAACATTTTACAGAACATCACAACAAGCGCCCCGCTGAACTTTCAGTCGATCTTGCAGAACAACGGGCAAAGCGCCCCGCTGACGGGAACTCTGTATCCGGTGAATCTCAGCCCCCGGTCGGGAGTACCTGCGAGCCCGAACGACGACTTGTACACAGGGATTCCGTTTGCCGTTTTTCCCTCGTCGGTCTATTACAACAAAGATCTGTTCGATGCCGCCGGATTAGACTACCCACCTCAAGAGTGGAACCTCGAGACGCTCACTGAAATAGCCAAGATTTTGACCGTCGACGAATTTGGGAACTCCGCTGCCGATCCTAATTTTGATCCATCACGTATCGCCCAATTCGGGTTTACTCCCATCGACACGGAGTTCCAGGTCATAACCAATGCGTTCTCAGCCGAATATGGCCGCAACCAGGGTGCGATTGTGAACATAGTCACTAAGGGCGGCACCAACGAATTCCACGGCTCCCTCTTCGAGTTCCATCGCTCTGGCCGGTCCGGTCCCAGTCCATTCGACACGGTGGACGCATGGCAGAACCCTAGGTCAATCATCTTGCGTGAGCGCGTGAGTTTTCAATAAAGGATGCCAACGATGTTTCGACTCATACTCTTCTGCATGATAGTCCTGATGCCCGCGAGCTTTGCCCAACAGGACGAGGTCCGCTACTCTTACGACAGGAACGGGCGTCTGACCCGAGTCGACTACGGGAATCGCCGCGCGATCAGCTACACCTACGACGCGGCGGGCAACTTGATCCGGAGGGTCATGGAAGTCCCGCAAGAAGGCGGCGGCGAGGTGCAGTCGAAAAAGAAGGAGTCGAAAAAGAAGGCGCCGGGCAATAAGACATAATCACTTTTTGAAAGTCCAAGTATCAGGTGTACTCTAGGAAGTCTAACGGACGATCTCGGGGGGCCTTCTCAAGAGTTCAGAGGAGCGATCATGAGAATCCGAAACACCTTGCTTATTGCTTGTTTCTTAGGGCTGTGGTGCGCCGGCGCTGCGTTTGCCGTACCACTGACTTTGAGCTTTGTTCCCGTATCTCAAACCGTTTCGCAGGGTCCGATCTTCGTGCACGTGAAGATCTCGGGCTTTGGACCCGGCACGGCCACGGCTGTGGGAGACTTTGACCTGACTGTATCTTACGATCCTTCGATCGTGACTGCCACGGGCGTGACGTTCGGCCTCGCGCTCGGCGACGAGACGGCGTTCGAAGCATTAACTGCCGCAGACTGGTTTACCACTCCGGGAGTGATCGATTTCGCCGAGGTTTCGCTGCTGGACTCCCTCGATCTGGAAGCGCGGCAAGCGCCGCTGCTGGCAACAGGCTTTGTTCTGGCCCAACTGATATTTGAGCCCGCGGTTCTGGGCACCACGCCCCTGAACTTTACGAAATCGATCGCCGGAGACAGTTCCGGGACCAACATCGCGCCGCTCGCGACCGAAACCGGCAGCATCACGGTAGTGGCGGTGCCGGAGCCCAGCTCTTTTGCGCTGATGGCCGCGGCAGGATTGGTGTTATATTTCTGGCGCCGCATCCGATGGAAACTGGTGGTTCCTGCCATTGTCCAGATAGCTTGTGTCGTCCTGCTTTTCGCAGCCGCACCGCCCGCCGTGTCGCCCCGGATTCCTCTGAAAGATGCGAAGGGCGCTGTAACTGGTATCGAGTACCAGGTCCGGACCACACACTTTCCCAAGGCGTTCCCGAACGACCCTAGAGCTCGATCGCAGAATCTGGTCACACCGATCACGCTCTACAACACTACCAACGCCGTGCAGCGGGTGATTGTGTGCGCGACAGGAATTAGTGTCAACCTGGGCGACGATTTCAAGCATATGAAGGTTCAGATGACGCTAGCAGCTAACATGTTCAGTTGCGATCTGCCGAATGCGCAGAATCTGGCCGCACGGAAGGAGCGGCTGGGCGCCATGGGCTGCCGGCTCATCACCATCCCCGCGAAGGGCGCGGCGGATGGGCAGACGGATGCTACCTTTGTCTCGGGCAACGACCGCACCGTACCGCAGTTTGATGCCAAGAAGCTGCCCATTCCCGGCAAATTCAACGTCGTCAAGCAATTCGGTGGCGTTGGCCCGACGCAGACCGGCATGATCGGCTCGGGAGTAGCCAGCGGAGAGGGCTGGGGCAACGTTGGCGGGCATCCAGGAGTCGGCCCTAACGCGCCAAGTGTAGCCAAAGCGCTGGACGACTTGTACCTCCATTTCATCCTGTTGCAGAACGCCAATTTGGGATTCGTGGCGGATCCGGCTAAGGCCCCGCCGCGGGATCAGGCATCGTTCAATTGCAACAAGTGCTTCGGGATGGGCCCGGGCGGCGGCGGCACCGGCCTGGGAGACTTTCGCGGCTACCACCTGGAACCGCTGGCGGCGGCCGATCGTAAGGGCGTGATGGCTGTCTTCGCCAACCATTGGATCAAGTATCAAACGCTGGAGTTGAAAAATTCTCAAACGTTGACGGCCAGCCTGAACCTGCACAACGACTTCACTTACTTTGCCAGCGGTCCGACGCAGGCGCAGTACACCTTGGATTCCAGCGGTGTGCCTTCGGACTGCTTCGTCAGTAGCGCCGGACCGCCTTCGCCCTCGACGCCATTTACAGTTTCGCCGCAAGAAGTGAAACGGGTCCAGGTAGGAGTGACTTGCGGCCCGAACGTGAGTCCGGGGGCGGCCGGTCAACTGGTTCTCACCATGACCGGGGCAGAGAGCCTGGGAGATCCGGAGCTCCTTTCGACGCATGTCCTGCGCCTAGTAGCTCCGCTTCCCTGCGACGTCAATGCCGATGGCTCAGTGGACAGCCTCGACATTGAGGAGATCATGTCGCTGCGCGGCCAGCCTGGAGGCGCTGGGAACAAGTACGACGTGGATGCTGACGGAACTATTACGGTGAACGATGCGCGCCGTTGCACATTATCGTGCAGTATGCCGACGTGTACGATTCCGCCGCCGCCGCAGTAGGGACACACCCGCTTGCCGGCAAGCGGGTTAAAATCCTTCCTTCTTATCTACGACATTCAGCAACGGCAGCCCCGCCGCGAAGCGCCGGATGTTCTCTTTGACGAGATTATTGGTGCGCTCCACCAGTTTGTCCGACCTCCCGACGTATGCGGCGTAATCACGACGTTCGGAAACTTCCATTCAAATACTCCTCATACTCGATGGCGCGCGCATGGCGGGCAGCAATGATTTCGTCCAGCAACGCCGACATCCGATCGTAGAAAGCCGGGTCAATATACTTTTCGCAGATCACACGAATCCTGCCAGGGGCTATGCTTTCCGGCGCAATCCCAGTCCGAGCACCTTGCTCGCGTAATCCAAACTGCGCTCGAGATCAACGCGCTGCTGCTCGCGCAGTGCCACTTCATATTCCGGAGGTCCCTGGCCCCCGGCAATGATCATGGAGCCCATAAAAGGCTTGCCCTTCTTCGCCAGTGCCACGAAGCGCGCGAGCTCGGCCGCCTTGGCCTTGGGAAACGCACTCCAAAATTCCGGCTCCAAATAAGGCAATACTCTTGCAGACCTTCCGGTAATGATTTCAAGCTGGACGCCTGCGTGTGGGCACAACTCGCGATAGCGGCGGAAAAACCGGGGAAGATCGATTGCACCATCTCCCAACGCGACCCACTGCCACGCGATTCCCTCCGGATGCTCGTAGAGCGCTGTGTCACGGATATGCGTTGTGACGACATACGGTCCCAATGTTTCGAGTGTGACCAGCGGGTCTTCGAGCGCCGGAATCGGGTTGCCCGTGTCGAGACATACGCCGACGAACTCGCGGCCCGCTTCCTCGACCATCGCGCGCAATTCCCACGCCTGGAAGTCCCCGTGATTCTCAACTCCGATCTTTACGTTGAGATCGCGCGCCTGCGGCCCCACGGACCTCAGGACCTTGACAGTTGCTTCGATGTGTTTTTCAAACGGAACCGGCCCGACGCGCTCGGCGCTTCCACCCATGAAAACTCGCATGCAGGTAGCGCCTAGCGCGTGCGAGACCCGGAGCCCCTCGAGCAGGTACGCCGTCGGATCGCGATTCTCCGGTCTCCAACCTGAGGAAGTAGGACAGATGCACCCGATGCCGCCATCAATGGATATGCCCAGCCGATTGGCATGGTTCCGGACGTGGTGCAGATGCCCCGATTCGAGGCTTTCGAAATCCCGCAGCGAAGAGAACTGGATGGTATCCAGCCGCATCCGTGCGGCGTAATCCAGTAGCGCGATCGCCTTCCATCTGAATCCGCGGAGTGTATAGGTGTCGAAGCCGAGCTTGAGTCCGGCCGGGGGCGGTAATGCCCATGCACAGGACAGGCAGCCGGTGGTTATTTTTAGACCGGCTGCTGGTAGAAACGCCCGTCTCGTCATCATGGATGGGCCGGTCTGGTCAAAACAGAATCCGGCCCTGGATCAGCAGGAACCGATTGGTGGTTGAAGAATGGGATGTGATCCGGCCGAAGTTGGTCGAGTACGGGTCGATGTTAGGCGGGTTGAACTGGGAGTGGTTGATCACATTGATCATGTCAAACCGGAACTCAAAGCTCATCCTCTCCGTAATCGAGAATTTTCGCTGGATGTTTGCGTTCCATTGATTGAGGCTGTCCTCGCGCACGCCGTCGAGGCGGCTCGGGAACATTTTGCGATGAAACTCCGCCGGGCCTCTGGCTGCACTGCGCTCGAAGTTGTCGGTGTTGAACCAGCGTTCGAGCGTCCGTTGGCCTTTGGCTACGTCCGTGGGATCGCCGTAATAGAAGAGGGGATTGTTCCAGGAAATCAGCGCTCCGGCCTGCCACTCGTAGGTTTGAGCGATCTGCCAGCCGCCCAGGAGAGCGGCGCCGATGCCGCTGGGCAGCCATGGCTTTCCGCGACCGAAGGGCAGCTCGAGAATGCCTGTTGCGATGAAGCGGTTGGGAGCGCCCTGGTTGGAGGGCTGCTCCGATGGCTCGGCGTCGAACTCGTTGTAGTAAAAATCCCGCTCGACAGCCCGCAAGCCCTGGTAGCTGAAGCTGAACGTGAGCCCACCGCCGAAACGCCGCTGCACCACCGCTTCCAGGGAATCGCTACGCGACGTGCCCACGGCATCGTTCGTGGCCGTCAAGTTGCCCATTTGCGGGAAGGGCCGGAGCAGCTCATGCTTTCGAATCGTGCGGCTCGTGAACCAGGTGCTGGTGGTCATGTTTTGATAAATGAGCGGGCTCGACTGTTGGAGACTTGAGAAATTCCCGATGAAGAACGGATTCGTCACGTTGGCATTCAGGTTGCTCGCCAGCGCGGCGTTTCTCACCTGGCCATCTGCCCAGAACTGCGCGGGGAGCGGATCCACACGGCGATTGACTCTCGTGCGGTCCCCATATAGGCCGTGATAGGCCAGCGAGACCAGGAGATTCGACATCAGTTCCCGCTGGACTTCGATTCGCCAACTGTGCTGCCGCGCCCGGCGGAGCGTCGAGTAGGGAGTGTAACTCCAGTTCCGCCCCGCCAGCGCCATCGAGCCGAGTGCGTTGCCGACCGGCCGATCGAAGCGAGTGCCGTCTGCGCGCACCGGGAACGGATTGGTCAGGGGTGAAACGCCGCGAGCCGGATCGCCCAGCGCCCAATCCACGCCGAAGTTGTTGGTTACGATGCTGCTGGTCGGGCGGCTGAAGCCTGTCTGGTCCGGGGCGAACAGCGACGTGTTGATGGTGTCGAAGAAAAGTCCGTAACCGCCCCGCACGACCGTCGCCGAGTTGAGCTGGTAGGCGAATCCAGCGCGAGGCATCCACATCCATTCGCCTGGCTGCAAGCTCTTGCCGCGACCGTCGAGGCCCGGATAGGTCGAGCCACCGGTGACGCGAAAAGCCGAGGCTGCTAGCTCGGGCACAGGACTCGCTGCGTAAGCCGCCTGTGCCGCCGTGGTGATCGGCAGCGTCAAGGACGGCTCGAAGTCATTGATCACCCTGTTGTAGCGCTCATACCGGCCGCCTTCCCACTCGAGCCTCAGGCCGAAATCAAGCGTCAGTTTGGATGTGGCGCGCCATTTGTTGTGTGCGTACCCGGCCCAATACGGGCTGCGCATGGCGAAGGTGTCATTGGTGTCGATCAAGACCTCAGTCGGCAAACCCATCATGAAAGCCGCCCAGCTATGCCCAAGCAGTCCGGCCGGCTGAAGCGTGTCGTCATAACGGCGCGTGAAGTCGTTGGTGAATCGGAAGCTTCCGGAGGTATTGCCGGGCGCCCCGCCCAGCCGGTAGTGCTCCCGGCGGTCGAGGCCCGCGCGGATTGTATGACGCCCCCGTACATGCGAGACGTTCCATTTCGCGGTCGCGAGCTGAAAATGGGTGAAGGCCGGGACTGTCTGTCCGATCGTCTGATAAGCGTTCGAGCCGCTGCCAAAAATCATCTGCGGTAGAACCGCATTGTTCCCGGCTTTCTCGTCCAGGTAGGCGGGCAGGCCAACCGCCGAGGGCTTGTACTCGAACGGCACCTGGAAGAGATTGCCCTCTTCGAAATCGCTCAGGCTGAAGGTAGCATCCACCAGCGTCCGCGAGTTAACGGTCCAGGCCCAGTTGACGATACCGCTCTTGTAGTTCCGATTTACACCGGAGGTGTGCAGCCCGGGTCGCGTCTCGTAAGTCCAGTCCTCCTGCTCCTCGCGATATTTGCTCCATGACCAGCGTCCGAAGAAGCGATGGCGGTCGCTTGCATTGTAATCCATGCGATTGGATACCGACTTGTAGTGCCAGTCCCGGGGCATGTTGGTTGCCTGATAGTTCTCGAGCGGCTCACGGCCAGCGATCGGCGGGTTGTTCGGCGTGGGTAAGAAGTCGCGATACGTGTTATATCCCGGATGGTTGATTCTGTTTTGGGGCAAGCTGTTGTTTGGAAATGGAGTGCGAATGTAATTGCCCGGACGCGCGGGGTCGGGCGCTACGGTGAGGGGGTCATAGATCGTGTATCGCACTGCATCCACCGCGAGCAGATCGCGAAAGTCGCCCGATCGATTGAGCGGCGTGGCGACGGTCCTGCCGAAACTGCCCTCCACAAATTTCTTGTCCTCGAATCCGTCCAGGCTGAAAAAGTAAAACAGCTTGTTTTTGACAACCGGACCGCCCACGGTGCCGGCGTAGTTGTTGGAATGTCCGGGCGGCTGAATCGGCCGGGAGCGCAAATCATTTGCGCGCTGCGTATTCCCCGCGGTCTCGGCTAGCGAGATGTCACGATAGTATTGCTGCTTGAGAAAGAATCTGGGTGCGTTCCAGCGTTCATTCCAATATTGCCAGTTCACGCTGCCATGAATTTCATTCGATCCGGGCTTGGTGATCACGTTGACGCTGATCCCTGTACTCTTTCCGTGCGATGCGTCAAAGTTCGCGGTTTCAATCTTGTACTCTTGAATCGTGGTGGTGTACGGCAGATAGGCTGCGCTGTATCCATTCCCGGTGCTGGGCGCGCCGTCGAGCGACCAGTCGGTGCCTCCGATTCCGCCTGGCAGCGACGCATCGCTCAAGCCACCCAGGGCGTTGACGCCGTTGTAGCGCCGGTTAGTGGTCGAGACAACACCCGGCGCCAGCTTCAAGAGCATGACCGGGCTATTGTTGAAGACCGGCAGGCTCATCACCTCGCGGTTGGTCATCACACGGGCAGCATTCGCTGTTGTAGTTGCAAGCATCGCGGCATCCGCCGAGACCGTGACCCTTTCGGTGACAGCCCCAAGCTCCAACGCGACATTGACTTGGGCCCTTTCACCGAGCGCGAGATTGATGCCCTGGCGCAAGACTCTCTTGAACCCGTCGGCCTCGACCGCAATCTCGTAGGTGCCCGGAATCAACAAGCCGGCTTCGTAGTATCCGGTCTCATTCGTCCTTAGCGAAACGGTGACGCCGGTGTTGACATTGCGGACCGTGACCGCCGCGCCCGGTATTACGGCTCGCTGGCTATCCATGACGAGGCCGACGATCTCACCCCGCGTCTCTTGTCCGAACGCCTGGACCCTGGTCAGAAAAAACAACAGGCAGAACAGCGCCCATATCGGGACGAATAATCCGCGGCCGCTAAACCAGAATCGCCTCATGCGTCCTCCTATCGTGCTCACGGTATCACGAACGCCGGCCGTGCGGGAGCTTGGACACAGGTTGTTGAAGCACCGTGTCGCGTTTCAGACCCGCCGCATCGCCGCCCGAGGTCACGTTTGGCCGGCCACAAGCACGCGCGCGCAGGGGCGTGCCTCATGATATCCTTCCTCCGATGATCACCAGACGTACGCTTCTCCAGGCCGCCTTATGCGGCGCGACCGGGTTGATGAGCAAGGCTCGGGCCGAACTCAAGAAGATGAAGATCACGCGGGTGCGTTACTACGAGTCCCCGATATCGCGACCCATTTTCAATCAGAGCTTTCATGTCGTCACCGTCGAGACTGACGCCGGAATCATCGGGATCGGCGAAGGCGGCACGAAGGATATGATCGAACAGTTGGGCGGGCTGCTCATTGGAGGCGACGCTGCGCGGATCGAACACCTGTGGCAGTACATGTACAGGGCGTATTTTTATCCGCCGGGGCGGGAGAAGCTGCAC
>Ga0187893_10011363_pt1 | contig 12962 bp, 10 predicted proteins | sample MA1701074metaG_FD_139574 | JGI IMG/M metagenome (GOLD analysis project Ga0187893, IMG submission 139574) | White microbial mat communities from a basaltic lava cave in the Kipuka Kanohina Cave System on the Island of Hawaii, USA - MA170107-4 metaG ...
GAAGTAACGATCGAGGCTGCCGAGGAAAAACTCAAAGGCATCTTGCAAGTCCCTGCCGGAGCAAAGGGCATCGTCTTATTTGCTCATGGATCAGGAAGTGGTCGCTTGAGTCCCCGCAATCAATTTGTCGCCCAAAAATTGCAACAGGCAAAACTTGCCACCTTGCTGCTAGATCTTCTGACAGCAGAAGAAGAGGCGATCGATGAAAAGACACGCCAGTTTCGCTTCGACATCGACCTATTGGCCCAAAGACTTGAAGAGACAACGGAATGGCTCGCGACGCAAGATGAGACAAAAGCTTTGAAGGTGGGCTACTTTGGTGCCTCCACAGGGGCTGCAGCGGCACTTCTTGCAGCGGCTGAGCTTGGCGACAAAGTACAGGCAGTGGTGTCTCGCGGTGGCAGGCCCGATCTTGCGGATGACGCCTTGCGTGAAGTAAAAGCTGCTACCCTTTTAATTGTGGGTGGCAATGACTTTGGTGTAATCGAGCTCAACAAAAAAGCCTTTGACGCGATGAAGACGACAAAGAAGCTAGAAATTGTCGCAGGAGCCACGCATCTGTTTGAGGAGGAGGGTGCTTTGGATCAAGTGGCCGAGCTTGCCTCAAAATGGTTTACAACGTACCTGTAGCTATTTTTACCTCGAGGCCATCTTTGGTGTCGAGGAAGTGGGTGTCAAATTCGCGCGAGAGGGCTTGCATGCGATTGAGCGTCTCTTCGCGGTCTTGGCCTTTGGCAAGATTTACCTGAAAGTTGGAAATGAGCACGGGAATGAGCGAAAGTTTTGTGGGGCCACCTTTTCCAAGCTCGACAAGGAAGAGGAAGGAGCGGTCATTTCGCAGATCGGGATCTACGTAGTAGTCATCTACGAAATCGCCTGTGTCATACAGGATGAGCCTGTTTTTATACACCTCTACGCCTTGGAAGATGTGGCTTGAATGGCCGTGAATGATGTCGACTCCTGCATCGATAAGATCATGTGCAAAATTGATGTGCTGTTTTGCGGGCCTTTCTTGCATGTTTGGTCCCCAATGAAGCGAGACGATGAGAATGTCGACCTCTTTTCTTAAAGGTGCAATGTCGCGCTTTAGCTGGGCAGTGTCTCCGATGCGGATGTAATTTGTGCCGGGAGCTGTGCTACGGGCTATCCAGGAGGGTTCATTATCGGTGTAGCCAACAATGCCAATTTTGACTCCTTGCTTTTCGACAACGACAGGGCGTTTGGCGCTTTGTAGATCCACTCCTGCCCCCACATGCTGCACGTGGGCCTGATCTAGCGTGGCGATGGTCTCTAATAATCCCTCTTCAGAATAGTCCAGGATGTGGTTATTGGCTAAGTTGACGATGTCGATTTTTGCCTCTTTTAACCACTGGACATGTTCTGGATCTGATTTGAAATTGAAGACCTTTGGTACTACCTTTTCAGATCTTGTGAGAGCCGCTTCGAGGTTGATCAAGCGAAAGTCGCATTTTTGCATCAACGACAATACATTGCCCCAGATGGATCCCTTCTGTTCGGCATCGACTAAGCGGCCGATCATCACATCGCCCATGAGTCCTATGAGTATTGGTTGGGATGACTTTTCGTGAAATTTTTCTAAAATGGCAACAACCTCTTCATCTTCGGTCTGGCCAAAGTCGTGATAAAACTGTCCCACAGCTTGAAACAGCCATGGAGTGTCGATACAGACAAATTCATCACACATGGCTTTGATTTCGTGTGCGGTGTCTGGAGGGGCCACAGGCACGGCGACGACAATTTTTGCCGCTTTTTGTGCTCGAGCCGACATTATGGCAGCCTTCATTGTCGCGCCTGTTGCTAAGCCATCGTCAACTAAAATTACTGTTTTACCCTGCAGATTAAGGGGTGCCAGCCCTTTGCGAAAGAGTGCCAAGCGCTGCTTTGAGCGCTCTTGCTCTTTGGCGCATTCAAGTTCAAGATATTTCTGAGAGACACCAAGGTGGCGGATAAGATCGTCGTTGAAGTAGCCAGCACCCGTTTCGGTGACAGCGCCTAGGGCAAGTTCTGGATTGTGCGGGGCGCCAACTTTTCTCGGGCAGATGACATCTAAAGGGGCCTGTAAGTATGTGGCCACTTCATTGGCGAGCACCACGCCACCTCGCGGCAAGCCAATCACGAGAAGATTTTTTTGTCCCCTGTATTTGGCCAAAAGCGGCGCTAAGTTTTTTCCTGCATCCTGACGATCGATAAACATATCAACACCTATTAGGTATTGATATGCAACAAATCCCACATTTTTTTGAAGGCAGGACAAGAAATTAGGAGTTCATCTTTTGTTCCTTGGGCAATCTTTTGTCCCTTGTCTATGAAGATGATCTGATCGGCATGTTCAATTGTTGAGAGGCGGTGGGCGATGATGATTTGGGTCGTCGTGCCTTTGGATTCAACGAGCGCTTCCTTAATCTGTTCTTCCGAGCTTGCATCCAAAGAAGAGGTGGCCTCATCCATGATGAGGATGGGCGCTTTTTTGATGAAGGCTCTGGCTATCGCGATGCGCTGCTGCTGGCCTCCAGAGAGGGTTTTTCCCGCTTCAGCAAGCAGGGTGTCGTATCCATTGGGCAGGCGCTCGATAAATTCTGCAGCATGCGCGGCCTTGGCGGCTTGCAGGATCTCCTGATTACTAAAGGGGCGTCCAAAGCTGATGTTTTCGCCTACGGTGTCAAAGAAAAGAAAGGGGCGCTGCGGGACAAAGCCTACGATTTCTCGTAGCGATCGTTGCGTGTATTCCTTGATGTTGTGACCATCGATGAGAATTTGACCCTCTTGAATGTCATAAAGGCGCACAAGGAGTTGCACGATTGTCGATTTACCAGCGCCTGTGGGGCCCACAATCGCCACTGTTTTGCCCTTTTCTACCGTGAAAGAGACATCCTTGAGCACCCAGCTTTTGCCATAGGCAAACGAGACGCGATCAAATACAATTGCATCAGAAAAGGTTTTGATATCACGTGCGCCATCTTTATCGGCAACCTGTGGATCGGTAAGAAGAACTTCTCCCATGCGCTCTGCAGCCACAATGCCGCGCTGGATTCGGCCATTTTCCTCGGCAAATTTTTTGATTGGTTCATAGACGGTTGTCAGAAGGCCGCAATAAAAAAGCACTTCGTGTAAGGGCAAATTCAGCCCATAGAGTCCAATAAGAAGGGCTGAGACCAAACAGAAGATGCCAATCGTATGTAAGATTGGGCGCGATGAGATGTCGTAGCGGGCACTTCTAGTTTCAAGATGCGCCATCTGGTCGTTATCTTCGGTATATTTTTTGAGTGAAAACTCCTCCATGGCAAAGATCTTGATCGTCTGAATCCCTGCCAAAAACTCGACAAGCACTGAGGCAAAGGCCTCTTGTTTTTTTTGAATTTGCTTGGCGATGCGCTTGATGCGTTTTGCCAAAAAGATGATGGGAAGCACAAGTAGGGGAAAACCTAAAAACACTGCAAGAGAGAGCTGCCAGCTGATCACAAAACAGATCGAGAGCGTCGTCAGCAAGGCAAAGGGTGTTTGCAAATAATTGATCAGCATGGAATTGATCCCATCGGCGATCATGGTGGCATCATTTACGACGCGAGAGGAGAGCGAGCCGATGTTGTGTTCTTGATAGAAGCTCATGGGAAGCTGTTTGATATGCTCAAAATAGCTCTGGCGCATGTCGCGACTTACGCGAATGGCTAAAAGCCTTGTGCCAAAGCGATAGCAAAAGAGCGTGATGGCTTTAAAGAGCGCTACAAAAATCAAGGCGATGATCAGTAAGCTTACGGTTGTCTCAATCGGAATCACTTTGTCAATCGCGGCCAAAGCGCCATTGATCACTCCGCTTTTCTTATGTGTGCTGATAAACTGATCGGCTTCCTGTTTGGTGATGTATCCACTATTGTTTTGATCGAGCGCCTGAAAACGCTCTTCAAGAATAGACTTGTCAACTTGGTTGGAGGGAGTAAGTAAGTTATTTTTTAATGGTGCGAAGAGCTCAAAAAAATCGGGACCCTTCTTGGTAATTACACCGAGTGAAAACATCTCGAGCTGGCCCGCTAATGTAAAAAGCAGGCTGAAGATCATGCTAAAGGCAAAAAGCGTAAAGTAGTGAGATTTGCCGCAGGCAATTTTAAAAAGCTGTTTCATGAAGATCCTGACTAAACATGAAGAGTATAATACGATAAGAAAAATTACTTGCCCAGAAGAGAGAGGAACACTATATAATTGCATCCCGAAAATCTTTGTAAAAAATCTCCTTAAGAGCTCTTACAGGATGAACATGAAAAAGCGCTACCTCCTTAGCATTCTATTGCTTGTTGCAAGCCTCTCAGTTTTGGCCTTTGTGCTTGTAAAGAAGCGCACTCAGGCTGAATCGATCCAAACGGCAATGGTAGATATTGATTTTGATGAGGGTCTTGGCAAGGGGCACCGCATCTTTTCATTGGTCGAAAAGTCAAATGCCGATCAAAAGCGCTACCGACTGATTAAGAAGGTGTGGCAGCGCAATCGTCCCTCATTTATACCACCGGCAAAGTCCGCCAAAATTCCCAAAATTATTCATCAAATTTGGTTGGGTCCTAAGCGACCACCTCCCTTTTTCTTGAAGTTTCGCGAAAGCTGGCAGGCCAATCACCCCGATTGGGAATATCGTCTCTGGACCGATGCAGACCTTGCAACGTACGATTTTGAGCTAAGAGATCTCTATGACCAAAGCGACAACTACGGGGAAAAATCTGATATTTTGCGCTGTGAGATATTGCTAAAGTATGGCGGTGTCTATGTGGATGCAGACTTTGAATGTTTAAAGCCCTTTGACGAGATCATGGCCAAGTATGATTTCTTCTCAGGCATTGAACCGCCTCACGAAATACCTGAAAGCGATAGAGTGTTGCTCATTTCTAATGCCTTGATTGGAGCGGTGCCTGGACACCCCATTTTAAAGCGCTGGAAACAGATAATTCGCGATCGCTGGCAAAGAGCCGAAGATGAATGTTTTACTACAATTGAGAAGGTGCTTGTCAGAACCTTTCTGTCCTTTGGCGATGCTGTGGAAGGGGAGATAGATTCGCCAGATTTCGTAAATCTTGTCTTTCCTTCGACCTACTTTTTCCCAATTCGTCCCTTCTATCTCAGAAACCCACCCGAGCCACCCAATGTTTTCAAGCAGTTGCTTGTAGCATTTGATCTCAGGAAGGATCACTGTTTTTCGCGGGCTGTGCCTGAAACCTTTGCTATCCACCATTTTGCAAGCACCTGGCAAAAAAATACGGCGGAGCTGTTCAAGGATGTGCATCGCGAAATTTTAAAGCTCAAAAAGGAACAACTTGAGCTTGTAAGAGAGATTCAGGCTCTTAAACAAGAGCAAAAGCAAAAACAAGAAAGACAAGAGGAGACATAGGTGATTTTCGTCAGGCTGTTGCTTGTGTTCTCTTTATTGTCAGTAGACACTTTCGCCAAGGTGCTTGATGTTGATTTTGAAGAGTCAGTTGGCCTTAAGCGCCTTGGAAAGGCGTTTTTTACAAAGCAAGACTGCGAAAGATACGATCGCTATTTAAGCGTTTATGAAAAGAGACGACCTAGCCTATATCCAATGACCGGCAAGGAAAAGATTCCAAAATTCTTTCACTTTCTCTGGTTTTCCGAAAAACCACCTTCAAAGAGGGTGCAAGCAAATCTTGCTTCCTGGGTAGAGCATCACCCACAATGGGGCTATAAGATCTGGACCATTAAAGAGGTTGAAAACCTCGATGCTGAACTTTCCGCCAACCTCAAGAGAGCCTCCACGCAGCAGCAAAAAGAGGATCTTGTCAGGATTTATCTCTTGAAGAGAGAGGGTGGAGTGGTGGTTGACCTTGCGTTTCAGAACCTCTATCCGATTGATGAATTGGTCTCCAAGTACCATTTTTTTGCGTTTTTAGAACCACCACTTGCAAAGAGACAATTTTCTCGAAGACTGCACGTTGCCACTTCATTTATCGGCGCTGCTGCCTCCCATCCGGTGATCTTAGCTTGGGACGAGGCGACGAAGCTAGAGCCGGAGAGCTGCCTACTTTTTGGAAAATCAGTCGATTCTCTGCTTGACTCGGAACTTTATATCAATATCATTTTTCCACCGACTTATGCATTTCCCATCAATCCAAGATGGGCAAAAGTTTCGGGGCACAGGCAAAAGAATAGTCTGTACTCGTCAGTAACAAAGGTTTTCAGGTCCTTTGTGAGTTGGTTTGAGGAAGAGCCTCTTTTTTCTGAGGTAAAACCTGAGAGCATAGCCATTCATGCACAGGGTGGCACGTGGGCGGATAATAAAAAAATCAAATTGAGAAAGAACAATCGTGACGCTGAAAATTAGAAAACTAGGTTGCCAGTTCCTGTTAGTGGCACTATGCACACTATTTTTTGTGGCAAGCTGCAATGATAAGTCTAACAAAGTTTGTGATGCCGATTTCGATACGGCTATGGGCAAAAATAGCCCAGAGTGGAATAACCTCTGCTCGCGCAAAGGCAATACAGAAAGGCTCAATAAGCTTAAGGGAATTTATGACGCAAAAAAGCCATCGAAGATAGCCCCTGCAAGCAGCGCTAAAATTCCAAAAATTATTCACCAAATCTGGTTAGGTCCAAAACCACCTCCAGGCTATTTTTGGGACTATCGGCAGTCTTGGCAAAAAAATCATCCCGATTGGGAATATCGCTTCTGGACAGATAAAGAGGCTGAGGAACTTGATTTTGAATTAAAAGATCTCTACCTGCGCTCGACGAATTGGGGTGAAAAGTCAGATATCTTGCGTGCAGAGATTTTAGACCGCTTTGGTGGTTTGTATGTCGATACCGACTTTGAATGCATAAAACCTTTTGATGAGCTGCATTTAAAGTACGATTTTTATACTGGCTTAGAGCCGCCACACGAGGGTGATTTTACCTCTTCTGCGCCGCATGTCACCATTTCTGATGCGCTCATAGGGACTGTGCCTCACCATCCCATCATTTGTGAATGGAAAAGGCTGATGCGCCGATCGTTTGATGAACTTGAACAAAAATACCCCGATAGCCCCAAGCGCGTGTTGCTGCGCACCTTTTATCCTTTTGGTGATGCTGTAAATCGAAAAATTGTTGATGGCAACCTGACCAACATCGTCTTTCCAGCCACCTACTTTTATCCGCTTACATTTACTGAAATTTCCAAGGGGCGCTTAAAAAAGCTCAGTTTTCTCAAAAGACAGATTCGTTCAGTGATGAGCGCGTTCAATTTGCGAAAGCCAGTTCCCTTTGTGGAAATCCAGCCAGAAACCATGGCCATACATTTTTGGGGCAATAGCTGGATCAAGTCACACGAAGAGCGATTTCGCGAAATGTACAGACAAATTATTAAGTTACAAGGCGATCTTAAGCATGAAGTGAAGACGCTGCAGAATCAAATTAATGGTCTCAATGAAAAGTTAGAGAAAGAAACAGCCGTGAAAACCTGAGCTTTGATTTTTTCTCTTTGCGATTCAGGATCTTCCGGTCATCTTGCGAGTTTTTTTGCCTCACCCGTAGGACGCGTGCTATGGGTTTCAGCAAAAAAACTCGCAACCTGAGCCGGAATCTCTCTGAATCTCAAGAGAGAAAAACCCAAAGCTCAGGTTAAAAACTTGAGACTTTTCAATTTATGTGGTACTGTTTTGCAAATTTTTAAGAGGAAAGATGTTATGAAGCGCCTGTTCACCCTGATAGTACCGTTACTTTTCCTACTTGGACTTTGTGTTGGCTGTTCAAGTAAACCAAAGGAGAGTGTGGATGCCAATTCGCCCATTATGATCGTCGATTTTGATGAGTCCATGGGCAAAGGCACAAGCGAGTATTCATTTATATTCAGCAATCCAGACGATGTCGAACGATACAACATACTCAAAGGGCTCTGGGAAAAAAATTCCCTTGAGACGGCGCCTGTTGCAACGCCGCCAAAAATTCCAAAAATTATCCACCAAATATGGGTTGGCCCTAAAGTGCCTCCATCCTATTTTGTGACCTTTCAGCAGAAGTGGAAGACCCTCCATCCAGATTGGGAATATCACCTCTGGACAGATAGTGAGTTGGAAGATTTAAACCTCGAGCTACAAGACTTAATTGAGGCCTCTCCCAACTTTGCAGAAAAATCGGACATTATCCGCTCAGAGCTATTGGATCGCTTTGGGGGCGTCTACCTCGACGTCGATATGGACCCATTCCATTCGCTTGATGAGCTTCATAAAAAATATGACTTTTATTGCGGAATTGAAAATCCACATAAGATCGCCACTACCAATAATCGTTTGTGGCTGGGCATATCAATTATTGCTGCAGCTCCTCGCCATCCTGTGATCAAGCGCTGGAAGGAGCTTATTCGTAGCCGTTGGGACGAAGTCAACAAGACCTACAATTCTGCGATTGAGCGCGTCATCAACCACACCTATTTCCCCTTCTCCATGGCCTTTTTTGAAAAGTATCAAGAAGGGAATTTGACTAATATCGCGCTTCCTACCACCTACTTTTATCCTCTTGAACCAGCACAAGCCTCTAAGAGAAGAAGCCAGGTACGCCAGTTTCGCGAAAAAATTTATGATATCTTAGAAGATTGGAACTTGAGAAAGCCACGACCCTTTTCCAGAATTGCACCAGAGACAATCGCCGTACACTATTGGGGCAATTCCTGGCTTCCCTCACAAGCTGAGCAGCTAAAGGATCTGCAGCACCAGCTCGATCTTCTCCGAAAAGAGAGCTATCGCATGCAGGCACGCCTACGACAGCTTGAACTACAGTCAAACAAGAGCGCTGCCAGGGCCGAAATCGACAAAAAAGAAGATTCGTTCCAAGTCGCGGCATAATCCACATTTTGAGCGATGAGTACTCTTACTCATCGCTCTTCGTTTAAAAACCTTGCTTCGAAGATTCTTTCCCAGGCCTTGAGGTCTGAAAGAGGGGGAAGAGAGTCCTGTTTTAGCGGAGGCGTATGCTTGATGGGCTCTTTTTTAATCTGGATTTCTTTTCTCTGTACGAGGGGCTTTTTCTGGGCTTTGGCGAGCCTGTTTTGGCTTTTTTTGCGGAGGTGGATGAGAAAGTCGTGTACGCTTTCGACGAAGGCGCCAAGTGCTTTTACTTTTCGAGCCAAGGTTTTGTCTGAAGTCACCACGACAACTTTTTTTTGGCTGTAGGCGACAAAATCGTGCAGGTAGTCGTCGGCAGTTTGGCCTTTTGCCGTAAAGATAATCTCTAGCGAGTTAAAGTGGCCGCGTTTGAGCTCATCGGATTGCAAGGGAGCATCAAAGACAAGGGTCAAATGAAGGTGCAGAAGGGTTGCATGCTTGTCGAGCTCCTGAATGAGGGCTCCTCGAGCCTGCTCAAGGTTTGTCGAAAGATGACTCCAAGAGCTTCTAAAAAGAAGGTTATAGCCATCAACTAGATAGTGCATAAAAAGCTAAGGAGTTTCTCGATGGCTTTTCTGCGGTGGGAAATTCTTAATCTTACTGATTCAGAAAGCTCTGCAAGAGTCTTCATGTAGTCATGTTTGACGAAGATTGTGTCAAATTCAAAGCTGGCCTTGCCGCGCTCACTGTCGGTAATGCTGCCTTCTACGCGTCCGGTTCCCTTTTTGATTTTGCCCTCAGGGCTTACACAGGCGACACAGGATTCAAGGTAGGCGGCCCGTTCGTAATCGGGTTTTCCTTGCATCGCGCTTAAGATCTTCTTTGTTTGGCTGACAAGGAGTTGCGTAGACGTAAGGTGGCGATCATTGACAAAAAGCGCTGTAGTTTGTTCCTGCAGGGCAGGGATCACGAGCCCCCACTGTTCGGCTATCGTACACTTTTGCAACTGAGTTGCCGCATCCTGGGCTTTGATACAGGCATTTTCCTGAAAGCTTTTTGCTGGGTCGTAGGGCGGCAAGCTGTAGTTGGGAAAATCAAAAAGCGAGAGCACAGTAGCGCGTGGGGCCAGTTCTTTCAGAATTTCACGTATGTGCAACACTTTATGAGAGTTGCTTGAAGCAATGACAATTTCGCCCATCAGTCAAGAAAGCTTTTGATTGAGACCACCTTAAATTCATCACCTTTGAAGGAGAAACTTTCACCTAATTTCTTGCCCAGCATGGCTTGCGCCAATTTCGATTGTAACGAAAGGATCGACGCTTCGGGGTTGGCATCCCAGGGGCCTAAGATGGTGTAGGTCGATTTTTGTCCTGCTTGATCGACGAGGTCCACCTTTGCTCCTATACCGATGAGATCAAGTGAGATGTCATCTTTCGTGATGATGCGAGCGTGGCGAAATTGCTCTGAAAGGGTTTTGAGCTCAGACTGTAGGCGAGATCTTCTTTCGCAGGCAGCCTTGTATTCAGCATTTTCGCGCAAGTCTCCATGGCCTCTTGCCACTTCAACTTCACGGGCGTTGGCAACCATTTCCACGGTGCCGATCTGTTTGATGCGTTCGTGAATTTTGCTGTAGCCATCTTGGGTCGTCCAGACAGTGTGATGGTCGTGTGTGCTATGGCTCTCTTTCTCTTTTGCAAGCTTTGGATGGGCCACTTCAGCCAGCGAGCGCAAGATCTTCTGGTCGTGGTCGGAAAAGCCTTGGCACTTTGAGGCCAAGAGGAGAAATTCTTGCGCAAATTGGATCGTTGTATCCTTCAAAAAGGCCCTGATGACAGCAAAACGGTTTGCTGTCATGAGGTTGTACATCTTCTTTCCAAGCTCGCGCATATCCGCTTTAGAGTCGAGCGCGTGGTAGAGAATTAAGAAGGCTTCAAAGCTTTCGGCTTTGCCGTCTCTCTCTTGGAAAAACTCCTCTTCGGCGTCAATGATCTTTTGAAAGTACCAGACGAGGGCTTCAGGATATTTCTTAGGATGGCCAATGAGATCCTTGAGATGTGCCTTGAGGCGATCTACGGCGGCGATTTGAAGTTCTTTATGAAGGTAGTCACGCAGTGTATTGGGATCGAGAATAAAGAGAAGCTGTAAAAAGATCTCAATCCAGTCTTTTCGAAGCACCTGAATCTGGGTCAAAAGTCGCTTCTTAAGGGCTACGATTTCGATGTTATCGAGATGGGAGGCGACATCTTTTAACCCCAAAATATGGCTTTTTAAGGCCTCTTGGTGGGAAGTATAGCCCAGAGAATGCTCTAAAAAGAGAAGTGCCTGTAAAAACTGGTCTTGCGAGAGATTTGGCGACTCCATGAGGCCTTTGATTTTGGAAGTAATCTGCTCTTTGGCTGTGGAGTCTTTGAGAACTTCGGGAAAGTCTCTTACGAGATTGTGAGCTGCGGTCAAGATCTCTTTGAAGTTGTTTTTTCCGTGAAAGGCCTTTTGTAGCCTATCTGCAAAGGAAACTGTCCCTTTTCGCAGGGTGAAAGACATCTTGGGATTGTCTGGACTTTCGATAAGGGGGTCTTTTTTGAGCTTGCTTCTGGCCTGCTGCCACCATTTAGAGTAGTCATCTTCTGGAATGACGATATCGCACATGAGGTCTTTGATCTCGGAGGCCGTCTTGGCGCCTAAATCACTCAAAAGGCTGTGGATGGTTTGGCAGGGGTTTTCTCGTGCTTCTTGCTCCAAAAGATCAGGCTCAGAGAAGCGACGGGCGAAAAAGTGCTTTTTGGGGATAGGTAAAAGCGTTTTGAAGGCGTTTTTGAAGGAGATGTCTTTCTTTGCGCCTTGGAGGTTCTCAAATTCGATCGATACCTGTTCTCTTAAAAAGGAGAAGTCCATGATTTCCCCCACTCCCCAACCAGCAGTATGCAGTACAAAATTGCCCTTTTGGATGTGGTTGAGAAGGATAAAGTTGGAAAGCACGCCTTGGAAGTTTTCACGACTGCGCATGCCGACAAGACGGATCTTTTCGTTGAAGCTGGGATCTTGCGGGAATCGGCTTTTTAAAAGGTCTTGGGCGATGTGATAGAGCGCTTCGCTGTTTGTAGTTTGTAGATCGAAAATGAGTCGAAGGGACTCCAGTTTTAATTCGTCCTGCTCGACAAGTAGCGCTAGGGGTAATATTGCCTCAACATATTGACCAAAAGGCTTTGCAAAGTCAGATTGCTTGATAAGCTGCAAGATATCGATAATTTCCTGACCATCTGGCAGATCTCCTTGACAGTATTCGTGCCAAAGCTGCATGAGTTTAGAATAATCACGGGCTGAAAGTAGGTTGCGAAACTCTTCCACATAAGCCATTTAAGTTTTCCTCACTTCTGTTCCTCTTAACGAGAAAAGTATATGTCCTGAGAGGATTAATTTCAAACGTTAGAGAGAGTAAATCTGAGGAACGTGGTTTTAAATTAATTTTTTTCTTGATAAAATAGAAGATAGGAGAAGTAGTTTCTCCAAAGATGATCGTGTTATTTTTGTCTTATTCTACTTTTGGCGGGCCATGACAGAAGAAAAAGAGGTTTACAAAAGCATTTTTGATGCTGCCTCGAAGATGGAAAGAAAGAAAGCCCTTAGCAAAGCTTTGACTGAAGCAAAGGAAGATATCTCCGTTGCCAAGGAAAAGGTCCCCGTCATGACCGATGAGGAAATAGGCAAACGCTTTGAACAGTGCAAGCAGCTGCATAACCTCATCGCAGATAGGCTTGAGGAAGTTTTTGTAAAAAACAACCTCACCCCAGGAAAACTGCACGACTATTTCGAAACCCCCCAAAACTTCACAGAGCGCCAGTGGCGGCTAATCGAGCAACAAAAGAGCCAGGTCCATCAGCTGCTTTCCCGTCTCATCCCAAATCCTATTGAGCCGATTACTCAAGAAAAGACAGCAGAAGATAAGGCCCGAGAAAAGCGCCCCACCAAAATGCAGGTCAAAAGCCGCTGGATGCCCATGCGTTAATAATGAACCTATCTCAGTAATCATGTGTTAGGGCAAAGTAGAAATGTCGGGTTTTCTAGCTAAGTTGAAATGTCGGGTTTTTCCTGCTCCTTAGCTGCCTTTATTATATCAAAATTAGAGTTTATGCACTCGGACTACTCTTGGCA
>Ga0187893_10011364_pt1 | contig 12962 bp, 11 predicted proteins | sample MA1701074metaG_FD_139574 | JGI IMG/M metagenome (GOLD analysis project Ga0187893, IMG submission 139574) | White microbial mat communities from a basaltic lava cave in the Kipuka Kanohina Cave System on the Island of Hawaii, USA - MA170107-4 metaG ...
CTCAGCGTGCCACAGCGCGACCTTGACGCCAAACGTGATCGGCTCGGCGTGCATCCCGTGGGTGCGGCCGGCCATGACCGTCTCGCGGTGCGCGTTCGAGAGCGCCGCCGTGACCTGGCGCACCTCGCTCAGGGCATCCTGTATCAGATCGGCAGCGCGCACCAGCAACACAGACTGCGCGGTGTCTACCACATCGCTCGATCCGAGCCCGCGATGGAGATAGGCGGCGTCTGGGCCGACGAGCTCGGCCACCGACCGCAAGAAGGCCACGACGTCGTGCTGCGTCTCGGTCCGCTCGATCTCGTCGATGCGCTCGGGAGACCCGCACCGCGCAGTCTGCCGCAGGCGCGCCGCGACCTCACGCGGGATCTCGCCGCGCTCCGCCTGCGCTTCGGCAACGAGGAGCTCAATCTCCAACCAGAGCGCGAACTTCGCCTCGGGCGCCCACAGCGCCCGCATCTCCGGCGTGGCGTAGCGGTCGATCACGCGGCCTCTCCAGCAAACGGGCCGCTGCGGACAAGCGCCTCTCGGCCTCGACCCAGTCCGATCATCGTGACCGGCACGTCAAGCAGCGCGGTCAGACGGTCAATGAACTGCCGGGCCGTCGGCGGCAGGTCGGTGACGCCCGCGACGCGCGCGGGCAACCGCCAGCCGGGCAGCGTCTCGTACACTGGTTCCACTTCGCCTAACGTCTGGGTGTCGGGCATGTCGTCAAGGACGTCCGCGCCCCGGCGGTAGGCCGTGCAGATCTTGATGGTGTCCAGACCGTCGAGCACGTCGAGTTTCATGACGGCGAGTTCCGTGAAACCCGCGACCTCGGCGGCATAACGCGCGGCGACGCCGTCGAACCACCCGCAACGCCTCGCCCGGCCGGTGGTCGCGCCGAACTCCTGCCCCACCTGCCGGATGCGGTCGCCGGTGACGTCGTGCAGTTCTGTCGGCATCGGCCCAGCGCCCACCGCGGTGGTGTACGCTTTCACCACGCCGACCACGCGCGAGATACGGCCCGCCGGGATCCCCGCACCCGCCGCGGCTCCGCCCGGAAGGCAGGTGGATGACGTCACGTAGGGATAGATCCCCCAGTCGAGGTCGCGCATGACGCCCAGGTGGCCCTCCAGCAAGATCCGCTGGTCGGCGTGGAGGGCCCGACGTGTGAGGGTGTGACTGTCCACGATGCGCGCGCCCAGCGCCTGCCGCCAGGCGTGGCACTGCCGGAGCGCCTCATCGATATCCAACACGCTCTGCCCGTGAACGGCCGCAAGCCAGCGGTTCGTCCGCTCGACCTGATACCGCACGGCTTCCGTCAGGGACGCCTCGTGCAGGAGATCGCCAACGCGGATTCCCATCCGCGCGGCTTTGTCCGCGTACGCCGGCCAGATCCCCTGCCGGGTGGTGCCGTGTTCGCGCCCGCCTCGGCGCTGCTCCTCGAGGACATCGAGCGCAACGTGGTGAGGGAACACCACATGCGCGCGGTTCGAGATCAGCACCTGGTGGGTGGCGACGCCGGCGGCCTCCAGTGTGGCCAGCTCGGTGACCAGGACGTCGGGATTGACGACGACCCCGGGCCCGATGAGGCACGTCACCCGCGAGTGCAGGACGCCCGATGGCACGAGGTGGAGCCGAAAGGTCCCGCGGTCGTTGACGATCGTGTGGCCGGCGTTGGAGCCACCGTTGTACCGAATCACGAGGTCCATCTCGCCGGCCAGGGCGTCGACGACCTTCCCCTTGCCCTCGTCGCCCCAATGTCCCCCGACGACCGCGGTTACAGGCATCGACTCGCTAGCTCCTTTGCTCTTGCCGGGTCGTCACGACACCAATGGAGCGGTCGGCGCGTCAGTGACACCCGGCACCCTTGCTCCAATGTCGTGTCGGTAGCGCATGCCGGTGAACTGGATACGCCCTACCGCCTGGTAGGCGCGTGTCCGGGCCGAGGCGATGTCCGATCCCTCTCCCACCACCGTCAGGACCCGGCCACTGGCCGTCACGAGCTGATCGTCTCGAACGGCGGTGCCACTGTGGAAGAGGAGGGCGTCCTCGGCCGCGGCATCGAGGCCGCCAATGGCATCACCGATCTGTGGCTGCTCAGGGTACCCGCGCGATGCCAAGACCACACCAGCGGCCGCTCGATCCACGTCCAGCAGCCGACTCGGGTTCAGCCGGCCCGCGGCGAGGTCCGCAAACGCGTCGGGCAGCGACACGTGCAGCAGCGGCAGCAAGACTTGTGCCTCGGGATCGCCGAGACGGCAGTTGAACTCGATCACCAGTGGCCCATCCGCGGTCAGCATCAGCCCAGCGAACAACACGCCGCGAAACGGATGACCCTCGGCGCACATCGCGTGGGCCACAGGCTCGATGAGCCCAACCCTGATGCGGTCGAACGCGAGGGCAGGCAGTGGATACGGGGCGACCGCGCCCATGCCGCCGGTGTTCGGCCCAAGGTCCCCGTCGAGCGCACGCTTGTGGTCTTGCGCCACAGGCAGCAAGGCGACCGCTTCGCCGTCGACGAGGGCGAAGGCGCTGATCTCATCGCCCTCGAGCCGCTCTTCGATGACGATGGTCCGGCCGGCATCACCGAAGTCGCCATCCACCATCATCCCCACGACGGCGAGCTCAGCGGCCTCAGGGTCGTCACAGAGGACGACTCCCTTGCCGGCTGCCAGTCCATCCGCCTTCACGACCAGGGGTCCCGTACATGTCCGAAGATGGGCGAGGGCGGATGCCGGTTCGCTAAACGCGGCGTACGCCGCAGTGGGCACCCGGGCGCGCTCCATGAGGCGCTTGGCATACGCCTTGCTCCCCTCGATCCTGGCCGCAGCCGCCGTCGGCCCAAGGATCGGGAGGCCGCGCGCGGCGAAAACGTCGACGACCCCGGCCACCAGGGGAGCCTCGGGACCGACGACGGTCAACTCTGCGTCGAGCGAAGCCGCGACGTCCGCCAGGGCCGCCAGATCAGTCGTGGGGATCGGAAGACACGTCGCCAGACGGGCAATGCCGGGGTTGCCGGGCGCGCAATAGAGGGGTCGGCCAGGGTAGGCCCGCGCGAGGTGCCAGATCAGGGCGTGCTCGCGCCCTCCTCCTCCGATAACGAATATCCCATGTCGCGGCGGCATCTATTATTCGTGTTTTAGGTGATCTGAGGGGAATTTTGGCGATCCCGTGCCTCACTTTATCATGGAACTCGGACGATGACAATCAACCTCCATAGAAAAGACGAGTCCGCGGGCCGTTGTGGCCCGCGGACTCCCGATTGACAGCCAGACGTCAAGCCCGCGCGATCTTACATGGGCGGCATCGGCGGGGTCGCCGGACCTTCCTTCTCTTCCTCCGGCTTCTCCACTACCATCGCTTCGGTCGTCAGCAGCAAACCGGCCACGCTGGCCGCGTTCTGCAGAGCCGACCGCACGACCTTGGCCGGATCGACAATCCCAGCCTTGAACATGTCCACAAAGTCGCCCTTCATCACATCGTAGCCCCAGCCCGACTTCTGCTCCTTCAGGTGCTCAACGATGATCGAGCCTTCCACACCGGCGTTGATGGCCAGTTGACGGGCCGGCTCGGTCAGCGCCTTGGCGACGATCCCGGCACCGATCAGCTCATCGCCCTCCAGCTTGAGAGCCTTGATCGCCCCACCTGACTGCACCAATGCGGCGCCACCGCCCGCGACGATGCCCTCTTCCACCGCCGAACGCGTGGCCCGGAGCGCGTCCTCGGTACGGGTCTTGCGGTACTTCAGCTCGGCTTCGCTGGGCGCGCCGACCTTGATCAACGCCACCCCGCCGGCCAGTTTGCCCAGCCGCTCCTGCAGCTTCTCGCGGTCGTAGTCCGACTCGGTCTCCTCGACCTGCTTGCGGAGCTGCTGCACGCGCTTCTCGATGTCGGCCTTCTTGCCCGCCCCCTTGATGATGATCGTCTCTTCCTTGCGGATCTTGACCTGGCCGGCGCGGCCCAGCATCGCCATCTCGGTGTTCTCGAGCTTGAGGCCCACCTCGTCGCTGATGACCTGGCCGCCCGTGAGCACGGCTATATCCTCGAGGATGGCCTTGCGACGCTCGCCGAAGGCAGGGGCCTTCACGGCCACCGTCTGCAGCGTGCCGCGGAGCTTGTTGACGACAAGCGTCGCCAGAGCCTCGCCCTCCAGATCCTCGGCGATGATGAGGAACGGCCGGCCCAGCTGCACGATACGTTCCAGCACCGGGAGCAGATCCTTGATGGCGCTGATCTTCTTGTCCGTGATGAGGATGACCGCGTCTTCGAGCACGGACTCCATCTTCTCGGCGTCGGTGATAAAGTAGGGAGAGATGTAGCCCTTGTCAAACATCATCCCCTCGACGACCTCGACGGTCGTCTCGATCCCCTTCGACTCTTCCACGGTGATGACGCCGTCTTTGCCGACCTTGTCCATCGCGTCGGCGATCAGTCGGCCGATGGCGGTGTCGTTGGCCGAGATGCTGGCGACCTGCTCAATCGCCGCCTTGGTCTCAACCGGCTTGGCCGCCTTGTGGATCTCGCTCACCACCGCGGCGACCGCGCGCTCGATGCCGCGCTTCAGCGCCATCGGGTTCGCCCCGGCCGAGACCATCTTGAGGCCGCCGTGCATGATGGCGTGGGCCAGGATTGTCGCCGTGGTCGTCCCGTCGCCGGCGACGTCCTCGGTCTTGGTCGCGACCTCGCGCACCAGTTGCGCGCCGGCGTTCTCGAAGGGATCCTCGAGTTCGATTTCCTTCGCAACCGTCACGCCGTCGTGGGTGATCGTCGGGGAGCCGAATTTCTTCTCGAGCACCACGTTGCGGCCTTTGGGACCGAGCGTCAGCTTCACGGCCTCGGTGAGCTTGTTGACGCCCCGCTCCATCGCCCGCCGGGCGTCTTCGTCGTACAGAAGGATCTTTGGCATCGGCGATTCCCCCTTAGGCCTTGGCCTTAGCTTTGGCCGGTGCCCGCTCAACGATGGTCAGGATGTCACTGGCCCGCAGGACCAGCAGGTCGCCGTCATCGCCCTTCACCTCGGTGCCCGCGTACTTAGCGTACAGCACGCGGTCGCCCGCCTTGATATCCATCGGCCGGCGCTTCGTCCCATCCTCGTTCCACTCGCCCGGCCCCACGGCGATCACCTCGCCGTGCTGTGGCTTCTCCTTCGCGGTATCCGGCAGCACGATGCCGCCCTTGGTGCGTTCTTCTTCTTCGAGCGGCTTGACGACCACGCGGTCGCCCAATGGCTTGAGCTTCATGGTGCGCGTCCCTCCTGTATAGGGTCCTCTCGGGGATTAGCACTCTCGATGCAAGAGTGCCAGCCATCCCCATCTTATGCGGGTGGCCCGGCGCGATCAAGCCCCCGAGCGCATTCAGAGGGGAAAGTCGGAGACGACGTCCAGGGCCCACGACCCCCGCTCGCCCCTGGTCAGGCGCGAGGCACCGCAGGCGGCGATCATCGCGGCATTGTCGGTGCACAGGTCCGCCGGCGGAATGAGGACCGGCAGGCCCAGCCGGGCGGCCTCCTCCCCCAACCGCCGGCGCAGGACGGAGTTTGCGGCCACACCACCAGCGAGCAGGATTCCACTTGGATGATGTTCACGCGCCGCCCGCGCCACCCGCCCGACCAGGGCATCGGCGACGACACGCTGCAGCGAGGCGGCGAGCCCGGCCAAGAACTCCGGTGCGGGATCGGGATGCGCGGCGAGCGCCCGGAGCGCCGCGGTCTTGACTCCGCTGAAGCTGAAGTCGAGGCCGCCGTCCTGCATGGGAATCGGCAGCGGCGCCAATGACGGGTCGCCTCCCTGCCCCAACCGGTCGAGCACCGGCCCGCCGGGATAGCCCAGGCCCATGGCCCGTGCCACCTTGTCGAAAGCCTCTCCGGCGGCGTCATCGCGGGTTCGGCCGAGCACCGTGTACCGGTGGGGCTCTTCGACCAGCATCAAGTCGGTGTGGGCGCCCGAGACGATCAACGCGAGGGCGCGCGCGGGCAGGGTGCCGCTGCCGATCGCGTTGGCGAAGAGATGCCCCTCCAGGTGATTGACGCCAACGAAGGGCAGCTCGTGCACAAACGCCAGGGCCTTCGCGGTCGCCATGCCGACGGCGAGAGCGCCCACCAGTCCAGGTCCCCGCGTGACGGCGATGCCGCCGAGGCCGGACCAGGTGACGCCAGCCTCACGCAGCGCCACGTCGATGACCGGCAGCAGACGCTCGAGGTGGTGACGGGACGCGAGTTCGGGCACCACACCGCCGTAACGCTCGTGGAGCGCCGCCTGCGAGGCGATGATGCTGCTGTGCAGGTGACCGCCGGCGCCGACGACCGCGGCCGCCGTCTCGTCACATGACGTTTCGATGCCAAGCACGAGCATGGACGGATGCAGGGACGCCGGGCTCAGCGCGCCGAGGTCTCAGCCGTCCAACGCCCGCCGCGCGGCCTCCAGCCGCTGCTGGGCATCCGGCTCGCGCAGGTTGCCGCTCCACATCACGACCGCGTCCTCGCCGTTGTCGCTGTAGTAGCGCTTCCGAAGGGCCACGTCGCGAAAGCCGAACTTGCGGTACAGCGAGAGCGCCACGGTGTTGGAAGGCCGCACTTCCAGTGTCATCCAGCGGGCCCCGCGGGCCAGCGCGCGCTCGATCAAGACCAACAGGAGCCGCTCACCGATCCGCTCGCCGCGCCGGGTGCGGTCCACGGCAATCGTGGTCACGTGCGCCTCGTCAAAGATCACCCACATCCCAGCAAAGCCAACCAGCAGGCCACCCTCATCGCGCGCCACCAGGTAGCACGCGACCTGATTCTCCTCAATCTCGGCGCGATACGCGTCCCTGGGCCAGGGAGACGCAAAGGCCTCGTGCTCGATCTCGCGCACGCGCGTGAGATCATCGAGCACCATGGCCTCAATGCGAATGCGGGTAATCTGCTTCATGCGTGCGGCCACTTTCTCGACCGCACCGGGCGGTTCCTCCCGGGCTCGGTCCGCGTGGCACCCCTACCGCACAAACTCGCGCGCATCAACGGGCCGCGCGTAGATCGGCCCGAGCGTCAGGGGATCGTCGTGCTCACCCCGGACCAGCCGGGCGCGCCCCAGACGCGCAACGACCGAGGCCTGCGGACGCCAGCACCCCGGTGGGGCCGAGGTCGCCCACGGGGCCAGCGCGGCCAACACGACCGCCTGGTAACGCTCGAGTCCGTCGCCTGTCACGACCAGCGGCTCGGCAATCGGCGGCAGCACCTCGCGCAGCCGTTGCGGCGGCGCGACGAGATCTAGGGTGAGTCGGGTCAGCGCTGAGACGTGTCGATACAGCGCCGCCGCCACCTCCCCGCGCCGCACGTCGAGCACGGCGAGCACGAGCGACTCAGTGGCGGGCTGCCCAGCGGCGATCGCGTCCAGGGTCGAGATCCCAACCATCGGGCACGGGGTGCTCACGGCCCAGGCCGACGCCGTCGCCAACCCGATGCGCAATCCGTTGAAGCGGCCAGGACCGAGGGAGACGGCAAGCCCGTCCACCATTCCGCGGTCCACGCGGGCGTCGGTGAGCAGCTCGCCGATTGCGGGTAACAACCACTCCAGGTGCTGCCCCGGGACACGAGCGGACCGCTCGGCGACGAGGCCGCCGGCGTCGACGAGGGCCACGCTGCCCCAGGCCGTGGAGGTTTCGATCGCCAACACCCGCACGGTCAGGCCTCCACCGCGGGATGAAGGCGTTCGCGCATCGCCGCCGGACCTTGCAGGGTAAACACGCGGTCGGTCTCGCCTGGGCCGAGCGCGCAATCGATTCGAAAGGCGTCGGCCAGGAGCTCCGGCGCACGGTCGGCCCACTCGACGATCACGATACCGGACCCATCCATCAGGTCGTCCAGCCCAAGATCCCGGATCTCGCCCGGTCGCTCGAGCCGGTAGAGGTCCACGTGATAGATGCGGGATGGGGCATCGTACTCGCGCACGACCACAAACGACGGACTACCAATGTACCCGCGGGCCCCGGCGCCCCGAGCCAGACCGCGCGCGAGCACCGTCTTGCCGCTGCCGAGCGGGCCCACAAGCGCCACGACATCACCGGCGCCCAACCGCGCGCCCAGGCGGCGACCGAGAGCTTCGGTCGCCTCCGGCGATGCCGTGCGGACCTGGACGGCGGGCACGGGCGCATGCTTCACGGCGCGGATCTCACGCGCTGCAGAGACTGCGAATCACGGTGATCAGGCGGACGGGCGGGGCTCGGGCCTGACGCGCACGGTCAGGCCGTCCACGGCGACCACCCGCACCGGCTGGCCGTCGTCGATCGGGCCGCCGACCGCCGTGGCGGTCCACATCTCGCCCTGGACGTGCACCGAACCCTCCGGATCCAAGCGCGAGCGGGTCACGCCGACGGCGCCGACGAGCATCTCCCCACCACTGCGTGGGGGAGCCTTCTGTGCCCGGATCCCGGCGCTTACCGCCAACAGGAAAAAGCCGGCCAGCAGTACCGCAACCGTGATGATCAATCGGAGCGAGATCTGCAGCACCGGCGCCTGCTGCTCGGTAAGCAGGATCGCGCCAAAGACGAACGCGACCACGCCGCCGACGGTGAGCACGCCGTGGCCGGGCACTTTCACATCGGCGATGAAGAGCAAGACCGCGAAGGCTATCAGTAAGAGACCGGCCGCGTTGACCTGGAGGATGGCAAACGACGCCAGCCCAAGGATCAAGGCGATGCCGCCGACGACCCCCGGCAGAACCGCACCGGGGTTGTAGAGCTCAACCAGCACGCCCAGGATGCCGATGTTCATCAGGATAAATCCGATGTTGGGATCGCTGAGCAACGCCAGGAAACGTTCGGTGACGTCCATCGAGTGCTCCACGACGCGCGCGCGGGCGGTGCGCAGCGTGGCCGGCCCACGATCCGTCTCGACTTTGCGGCCGTCGAGCCGGGCGAGCAGCTGGCTGAAGTCCTCGGCGACCAGGTTGACGACGTTGAGCTTGAGCGCCTCCTCCTCGGTGATGGACACGGCCTGACGCACGGCCCGTTCGCCCCAGTCCGCGTTCCGGCCGCGGCGCCGGGCCATGGCGCGGATGTTGGCGACAGCGTCGTTGGTGACCTTTGTCATCATCGCCTTGTCAGGCTGCTGACCTTCCCCGCCCACTGAGACCGGCGTCGCCGCGCCCAAGTGTGTGGCCGGCGCCATCGCCGCGATGTGCGACGCGTACGTGATAAAGACACCGGCGGAGGCGGCCCGGGCCCCACGCGGCGCGATAAACACGACCACGGGCACACGGGCGTTCAGGATCGCCTTTGTGATATCGTCGGTCGACTTGAGCAGCCCGCCTGGCGTGTCGAGGAGGATGACCAGTGCCTCCGCGTCGGCGGCCTCGGCTGTTCGCACGATGCGGCTGATGAACCGGGCGGTCGATGGCGAAATGATGCCATCGACAGTGATGCGATGAACGGCGCGAGGCGGCGACGCGGGCGCGCGGGGGGTGGCCGGGACGACGGGCGCCGCGGCCGTCCAGCCGCCCCCGAGCAGCAGCGCGCTCCAGACGATGGCCAAGACCGTTCCGACGGCCCGCATCTTTCTGCCTCTCTATCGCCGGCCGCGCCTACTCGCCGCGGGCCGCGCTCATCAGACGTTCGAAGAGACGGCGGTGCAGCGGGTGGTGCGAGACCATGCGCTCGGGATGCCACTGCACGCCGACGACGAACCGGTGCTGCGTGCTCTCCAGTCCCTCCACGGTGCCGTCGGGCGCGCACGCGGTCACCCGAAAGCCTGGGGCCGGCACGGCGATCGCCTGGTGGTGGTAGGTGTTCACACCCACGGCGCGTCCCACGATGCGCTCGAGTGCCGTCCCGGTCTCCACGGCGGCCGGGTGCGCGATCTCCCAGGTTTCAAACCGGCCGTCTTGATAGTGCGCCTGCGGATCCACGGCCGCCAGCGAGAGATCCTGCCACAGGGTCCCGCCGGCCGCGACGTTGATCAGCTGCACGCCCCGGCAGATACAGAAGATCGGAACGTCGGCGTCGAGCGCCCGTCGGGCCAGGGGGATCTCGAGGGCGTCTCGCTCATCGTCAATGGTGAGCGTTTCGCGCACCGACTCGTCGATTTCCTGACCGTAGTACCGGGGATGGACATCGGCCCCGCCGGAGAACAGGACGCCGTCGAACGTCTCGGGTATGGGATCACCCGCGGCGAGCATGATCGGGTCGCCGCCGGCGGCGCGCACGGCATCGGCGTAGTACCGCGCCGACCGCGTGTACCGCTCGGCCGTGGCCGCGTCCGCGTCACGCGGAATCCGGCGTGCGGTCACCAGAATCCTGGGTCGGTCGTTCCCGCTCATCAACACGCGCCTCAATCCAACTAGCCTTCGGACAGCCAGCCCGCATACGCAAAAACGGCGGGCTGGCCCCCCGTATGCCAGAACACGACGGTTTGCTCCGGGGCGAACTCCCCGTGCCGTACCATATCTATCATGCCCGCCATGGCCTTGCCGGTGTACACGGGATCGAGCAAGATGCCCTCGGTGCGCGCCACCAGGCGCATTGCGTCGAGGCAGGCGGGGGTCGGCAACCCATACCGCTCGCCCACGTACTCGTCCGTCACGACGAAATCATCGGGGTGCGGGCGCCAGTCAAGCCCCAGCAGCGCCACCAGGTCGCCGACCAGGGCGCGGACGCGGCCGGTCACGACGTCACGGGTGGGCCCGGCGCTCACCCCGCACACCCGGATGCCCGTCTGGGTGACCTTCATCGCGGTATAGAGACCCGCCTGGGTTCCGCCGGACGTGCTGGCGTGGACGATCGCGTCAGCCCGAATGCCACGCGTATTGAGTTGATCGAGCAGCTCGAGACCCGCGTTCGCGAACGCAGCTGCGCCGAGCGGCGTGGCACCCCCGCGCGGGATGACGTACGGGTTGCGGCCCTGGCGGCGCAGATCGCGCGCCACATCCTCCACCACGCCCATCAACACGTAATCGTCCTCGGTGTCCACGAGCCGGATCTCGGCGCCAAAGATCGCGTCGAGCAGCAGGTTGCCCTGTCGGTGCGGGGGTTCGTCACCGCTGAGGACGACGATCGCATCTAGGCCCAGGCGCCGGGCCGCCGCCGCGGTGACCCGGGCGTGATTGGATTGCACGGCACCCACGGTCACGACGACATCGCAGCCGCGATCCACGGCCTCTCCCATGAGGTACTCTGTCTTGCGCACCTCATTGCCGCCGAACGCGAGGCCGGTGATATCGTCGCGCTTGAACAAGATTCGGGGCCCGCCGAGATAGGCAGAGAGCGACGGCGCCTCTTCCAGGGGCGTCGGCAGGGCCGCGATCTTCAGACGGGGCAAGCGTCCCAGTTGCATCCTGCGCTCCTTACGATGTCGTCGTGCGCACCCCGGCACGGTTGCGCAGCCACTCATGCGCCTGCGTAACCGTCACGGCCTCAAACCGGATGGCGTCACCCGGCCTGAGCTGTGCGAGCCGGTCGTGGTCCACGCTGATGACTGACGCGATCTTCGCATAGCCGCCCGTCGTGGGGCCATCAGCGAGGATCACCAGCGGACCTCCGTCGGCCGGCACCTGAATCGCGCCCGGAAGAATCCCATCGGAGAGGATATCCGCGGTGTCGCGATGCTCCAGCGGGCCACCGCGCAGTCTCACGCCGCTGCGGTCGCGCTGCACCGTGACGTCGAAGGGCTGGCCAAGCAGTCCGGCATGGGCGCCCGGGGTGAACGCCTCGGCCTGGGGGCCCAGCACCACCCGGAACGCCCCACCGCCGGGATGGCCGACCGCCACGCCGCTGATTCGTCGGACCGGGCGTGCGTCTCCCGCGCCGAGAACATCTCCTCCCCTGAGCGGCCCACCTGCGACGCCGCCGAGCCCACCGCGGGCGAACGTCGAGCGGCTGCCCAGGACGACCGGGACATCGATCCCGCCAGCGACCGCAAGGTACATCCACTGGCCAGACCGGGGCCTCTCGAACGCCAGCCGATCGCCGGGCCGCACGCGAACGACGGTGGCGTGCGCAATCTCGGCGCCGTTGAGCGTCGCGGCGAGATCTGCTCCAGCCACGGCAATCTCTGTCTCGACCACCACGCGGAGACGCGGGCCGGGAAACGTGAGCTCCAGCCCGGCCGCGACCGGTGGGTTACCCACCGCCGCGTTGGCGGCGCGCAGCGCGCCCGCGTCGAGGGCGCCGGATGCGGGAACACCGAGACGCCGCCATCCGCGCCGGCCCAGGTCCTGCACCGTGGTCATAAGCCCGCCGTCGAGTACTTCGAGGACGGGGCGGGCGGGCGGCGGCACGCGCCGGGTACGTGAGGCCGAGGCCACGGTCCGGGCCTCGGCGGGGACGGCCACGAAGCGCACGCGATCGCCCGGCCGCAGCAGCGCCGGGTCGTCGCGATCGGGATCGAACAACTGACGCCAGGTACGCCCGAGGAGGTGCCAGCCCCCGGGGGTCTCCTGAGGATAGGCGCCGGTGAAGACGTCCGCGATGGCCACGCTGCCGGCGGGGACACGCGTGCGCGGCGTCGGCCGCCGCGGCAGGCGCAACACGTCCGGCAGCCGCCCGAGATACGGAAACCCCGGCGAGAAGCCAATCATGTACACGAGGTAGGTTGACTCGCTGTGCCGCCGCACGACCTCCTCGGACGTAAGGCCAACGGCCCTGGCCACGGCGTCCAAGTCCGGCCCGTCCGGTCCGCCGTAGACGACCGGGATCTCCACCAGCGTGCCTGCGTCCGGGGCTGCTGGACGGGCCGCGCGCGCCGCGGCGTCGGCACGCTCGATCAGTTCCTCGAACCGGATACGCAGCGGATCGTAGACCATGAGCACCGAACGAAACGTCGGCACGGTCTCGAGAACGCCTGGCAGACCTACCAGCGCAGTGTCGGCGCCACGCACCAGGGCGTTGATGTCGGGGGAGACCTCGGGCGGAAACTCCACCAGCAGGCCGCGGTCGCCGAGCGGCGCTAGACGAGGCCAGCTCGCCACCGGACTACCCGGTCCCTTCGGCGCGGGGATACGAGCCCAGCA
>Ga0187893_10011365_pt1 | contig 12960 bp, 14 predicted proteins | sample MA1701074metaG_FD_139574 | JGI IMG/M metagenome (GOLD analysis project Ga0187893, IMG submission 139574) | White microbial mat communities from a basaltic lava cave in the Kipuka Kanohina Cave System on the Island of Hawaii, USA - MA170107-4 metaG ...
AGAAACGGCGGTTGGACGCACCCGATGGTGCGTTCGGGCGAGTGCCTGGCACGAAGCGACGACGCGGCAGGCTGATGCCTGCAAGGAGGAGCGACACAGCCAGGCGCTTGTCCGGACGTGCCAGCGGGCGCGTAGCGCTCTCACCCAGCCGGTGAGCGTGATCGAGCGGAAAGTCCAGGCTTCATGAGGCGTCCACGTGCAGGGTAAGCGGTCAACTGCTGTTTCTAGGATTATAGAAAATCTCCACAAGGAATGGGAGCCCAACCGAAAAAAGGGCCGGGGTGCTGTGCGCACGAGACTCTAGGAGCCTGTCGGACTTAGGAAGGACCTACTGCGGCGGTAGGAAATCGGTCCAGATTTCCGATCATTTTCGTTAAATAGTGACCACTATTCGCCTCAAATGATCGAAAATCCGTCCTCGATTTCCCACCGCCTCGCTACGGTTCCCTAAGTCCGACAGGGGCTCCTAGGCGCTACTTTTGCGCGAGTCGATGTGGGATCGCGATGTGGCGCTGGTAAGCACGCTGGACTAGGAACCACACCGTCCATGCGATAGCAGCCGTGAACACCACAATGGGCACCAGAAGTCCTGGATACACGACGCTCGCATAAGCAAGCGGCCACAAGAACAGGATATTCGCAACTAGGGTGCCTACGGCCACTTGGCGATGGCTAAAACCGAGCTGCACCAAACGTTGGTAGGCATGCGTGCGATGCGGGCGGTACCAGACCTCACCGGCAAACACGCGTCTGAGCAACGTGAAGGTCGCGTCCCACACAAAGGTCCCGAGCAGGATACACCACACCAAGGCCGGAAACGCCGCTGTCGACTCCCCAAGGAACGCCAGCACGGCGAAGGTATAGCCCAGAAAACAGCTTCCGACATCGCCCATAAATATCTTGGCCGGGGCCCAGTTCCACACCAGAAATCCGGCGCACGCCGCCGCTAGCAGCGTGCACACTGCGGAAAGACCCAAATAGCCTTTCATCGCGAACAACATCGCTCCCATGCCGGCGGCGCAGACGGTTTGGATGCCGGCCAATCCGTCTATGCCATCCATGAAGTTGTAGAGATTGATCAACCATACGATCGCGATCACGCCTACGACGCTGCCCAACCATCCCAAAGGTAATGTCGCAGATCCCAGATCGATCTGCGCCAAGCCACCCAAGCACCACAAGGCAAAAATGGCTGCCATCAATTGAACGATGGCGCGCCATCCCGCTGAGATGGGATGGTGATCGTCTATCCAACCGATGACTGAAACTAACAGTCCACCCCCCGCAAAAGCCATGACCAAACGCAAAGGCAACCATCCGATCACGCCGAGCACCGCGATCACCGCTAGGAATACGACACAGACTGCCAGTCCCCCTCCACGAGGCATGGGTTCGGTGTGTGAGCTGCGCTCATTCGGAATATCAATGACGGAATGGCGCAACGTATGCCGACGTACTAAGCCCGTAATCGTGGCGGCCGTGATAAACGCGACCAGCGCCGACAAGGCGATCGAAGAGCAGAAGTTGGTCAATCTTGTTTCACACGCCTGGTGTTATCGAGGGAAGTTCCGAAAACGGGCTTGTTGGCCCTTTAGTCTGTCAAAATATATCATTCTCCGCTCGTGCGTATTACCCCGGAAGCGCGTCCCTCCGCGAGAATCGCGTCAGTGGCCTAAGGCGCCATCGCGTTACACGATGGATTTTTTCGCAAGCGGCAGAGACCGGAGGACGCAAGGGCCTAACTCGCGCAGAAGGCGGCCACACTTGGCGGGCGATGTACCGGTCTATCTTTTTGGATCGCGAGCGCGAAGGGATGGCCGTTGGAGATCCGATTATGAACTCTGGATCGGCGCCGATCTCCTCCCCACGATATTGGCGGACATTGTCGAGACACTCGAGGAATCCTTCGTTCCCTTTCGGGTCGATTTGATCGCCGCCCGGAAGCTAACAGGGGCGCTCGGGGATCGTGAGAGGAAGGAAGCCATCCTATGGATGTGAGACTCGACTTCGGATCCGTAACTGCTTATCGGAGACCGCTTGCATTGGGATTGAACAGCGTTTGGCCATCCACGGCGTACGCTCCTATCGCTCGTTGTCCTTCAGGAGAGGTCATGAAATCCATGAAGACACGTGCGGCTTCTTTTTTTACGTGCTTGTGCCGTTCGGGGTTGACGAGAATAACACTGTACTGGTTAAACAGTTGGGGGTCGCCCTGGACCAATAAATCGAGATCGGCGCGGTTCTTGAAGGTGAGCCACGTCGCGCGATCCGATAAGGTATAACCGTTCAGGCCCGCGGCGGTGTTGAGGGTGGCGCCCATCCCGGCCCCGAGATCCTTGTACCACGTCCCCGAAGCGCTCTTAACGTCCACGCGCGCCTGGTCCCATAGACGCAACTCCATCCGGTGCGTACCGCTAGCATCGCCGCGAGAGAGGAACAAGGATTCAGCGTCGGCGATCTTCTTAAGGCTTTGAACAGCGTCCTTGAGGCCTCGCACACGGGCGGGATCCATCTTCGGACCAACGAGCACGAAATCGTTATACATCACCTCGCGGCGGTCGACCCCGTAACCTTGTTTGACGAACTTGATCTCACCCGCCTTGTCGTGCACCAGGAGCACGTCCGCGTCGCCCTTTTCAGCGAGCTTCAGCGCTTGTCCGGTACCGACGGCGACGACCTGCACCTCAGTCCCGGCCTTCTTTCTGAAAATCGGAAGGAAGTAATCAAAAAAACCCGAGGCTTGGGTTGAGGTAGTGGAAGCAAGGATGATCGACTCCGCGGCCGCGACTGGCAGGACGAGAATCAGTGTCACCGCGAGGATCAGATAACAAACGCTACGTTGCAATTGGCGCATGGGTTCTCTCCGTTTTTCATTGTGTATGGTTAAAGACGCCCGTTTGTTTACCAGAGCAGCTCACCTCTGATAAAGGCGCGAGCCTCGGAGGTCGCCGGCTGCTCGAAAAAGGACTCCGCGCGGCGCTGTTCGATGAGGTGGCCACGGTGCAGGAACAGCACCTCATCCGCCAGCCGCCGCGCCTGACCGAGATCATGGGTGGTCATGACGATCTTGACCCCAGAAGAGCGAATGGTGGTGATGAGATCCTCAACAGCGCGGGTTGCGGCCGGATCGAGATTTGCCGTCGGCTCATCGAGAAACAGCACTTCGGGTTGCGTTGCCCAAGCCCGGGCCAGGGCGAGCCGCTGCTGCTCCCCGCCCGAAAGCACCCGTGCGTGGCGGTGCGCGAGGGGAGCAAGACCGGTTAACTCAAGGACTTGCTTGATGCGCGCCCCGCGCTCGCTCCCCGGCACCTTGCGCAGACGCAACGCATACGCGATATTGGCGGCGACGGAGCGCCGTAGCACTACCGGGCGCTGAAACATCATCGCTTGGCGCTGGGAAGCCCGCGCGCCATCGGGTCCCTCCCATAGCCGTTGTCCGCGCGTGGGCTCGATTACACCATGGCAAAGCTTAAGTAGCAGGGTCTTGCCCGCGCCGTTGGGCCCGAGAATCACGCTGGCGCCCTCGCCCTGGAGCGTGAAGGAGAGATCCTGCAACAGGCCTTGCCCAGCCGCCTCAAAGCACACTCCCACCAAGTGCAGCGGAAGGATGGTTGGGCCAGTAGTCCGTTGGACATAAGCCGCTTGCTCCAAAGCCAGAGGCTGCAAACCGCTAGCTGATTTGACGCGTGAAATAGACTGCCGCATTGATCAGCACCGCAAGTGCAATGAGCACGATTCCGAGCGCGAGCGCGAGCTCTAGGTTCCCTTTAGCGGTTTCCAAAGCGATCGAAGTGGTCATCACCCGGGTCGCGTGGGCGATATTGCCACCGACGATGAGCACCGCCCCCACCTCGGCGACAGCGCGCCCGAACCCGGCTAACACCGCCGTCAGTAAGCTCACGCGGCCTTCCCAAAGCAAGGTAAAAAGCGCCCTGGTGGTGCTGGCGCCGAGGGAGCGCAACTGCTCTTCGTACTCCAACCATAGATCTTCAACCGTCTGTCTGGTGAGGGCGCCGACGATCGGTGTGACTAAGACCGTTTGGGCGATGATCATCGCCGTAGGCGTGAACAGCAGCCCCCAGGAACCCAGGGGGCCGGAACGAGACAGGAACAAATAGACCAGCAGTCCGACCACCACCGGCGGCAGTCCCATCAAGGCGTTGAGAAGCACGATGAAGAGCTTGCGACCGGGAAACCGGCTCACCGCAAGCACGGCTCCTAAGGGGAAGCCGATGAGGGTGGCGAGCAAGACGGCACTCAGGCTGACCCGCAATGACAGCAACACCACCTCCGCCAGGTTCGGGTCCCCGCCGAGGATAAGCGTTACCGCTGTGCTGAAAGCCTGGGCGATCTCGGGCATGCGGATTTCGTATATATGCACATAGTAACATATATTCGCTATGTGAAAAGAATTGTATTATTAAGCACAGAAATGACAAATGTCTATATATGTAGAAATGATCATAAAGCGGAAACACAAATGGGGACTGCATGCGTTCAATTCCAAAAAAAACTGTTTATCGCTGTGCTCGTATTGCTTGTTGGCTCTGTCGTCGCGCGGGCGGATGACGCGCTGCTTGAGGTCTTGCGTCACAACAAGCTAATCACAGACGACCAATACCAGGCCCTCCGTAAGGCGCGGGCAGAGAAGGAAAAAGCGGCAATCGATCGCCCCCTGCCCGCTCAGGATCAAGATCTACTAGACGTACTCTTGGCCAACGGACTTATCTCCCAGGCCCAGTTTGCCGATCTTAGGGTCAAGGTCGGGGCGGCCAAGAAAATCGACCAAGAGGCAAAGCCCTCGCTCACGGAGGGCTTTAAAGTCGAATCCCAAGATAAGAGCTTTCAAGCGCAGATCGGTGCCTATTTTCAGATGGATACCGCTTTATACAACGACGATCGCACCGATTTCTCCAGCGGTAACGAATTGCGTCGCGGGCGTATTTCCGTGGCGGGTACGGTATTTTCGGACTGGGATTACAAGTTTGAGGCGGACTTTGCGGGCACCACCCAGGGCGGCAGCACGAACAACGTCACGGTAACCGATGCTTATGTGCGCTACACCGGCCTCAAACCCTACGCTTTCATGGCCGGTAATTTCAAGGTGCCCGTTAGCCTGGAGGCGGTAGGCAGCGCGAAATATCTCACCTTCATGGAGCGCGGTTTGCCTTTCAGCTTTCTCACCCTGCGCCGCCTGGGTGGCATGGCCTCGGCCAACGGCGACAACTGGACGACGTCGGTAGGCCTTTTCGGTGACAGCGTGACCAGTCAGAACAACGACGACGAGGGCATGCAGGCCGCGGGGCGCGTCACCTTCGCGCCCTTCTTCCAAAGCGACCGGGTGTTGCACCTTGGGGCCTCGGGAAGCTGGGTGCACCCACAACAAACGGCGACGGGAACAAGGCTCGAGACGGTGCGGTTTCGCTCCAAACCGGAATCCAACATCATCTCCGATAGCCTGGTCGAAAGCGCTACGCTGTCAACCCCGGGGAGCAGCTTCGGGCGCAGCAGCGGCCGCCTGGTCGACACCGGCAACATTCCGGGAGACGTCAACTATTTCACCCTATTCGGGGGTGAGCTGGCCGGGATCTTTGGGCCGTTCTCGGTGCAGGGCGAATATATGCGCGCCGATGTGGATCGAGAAACAGGTGATGATCCTACATTCGACGGCTACTACGGCTACGCGAGCTGGTTCCTGAGCGGTGAATCGCGTAACTATAAGGCGGACAAAGGCGTGTTCGACATCCTCCAGCCTTTGCAACCGTTCAGCCTAAAAACCGGCGGCTGGGGAGCCTGGGAAGTCGCCGTTCGTTACAGCAACCTCGATCTTAACGATGAGGGGGTGCAGGGTGGTGAGATCGACGATCTCAGCTTTGCCCTCAACTGGTACCCGAACGCCTATGTGAGGCTCATGGCCAACTACGTCAATGTGCTGGACGTCGACGGCGGTGCCCACGACGGAGACAACCCAGACCTCTTCCAGCTCCGCGCCCAAGTGGCTTACTGAGGGCATTTGCTTGCTATGAGGCTCGTTAAAGTCGGGAGCTGGTAAGCTTCCTTCTGGCGGGCAAAAACCCTTGTCTGGCAACAGTGATCCTAGGTGCGTATTCCGGCCATCGTTGCGGCCCAGTCAATCAAGCGCGAAGGGGACCACTCGGCATGCTCGCGATGAGCGCGGGGCTGCGCGGGGTCTGTGGAGGGCTGCCCGCGACCGTAGAGACGCTTATGCGAGGCCACCCGACGTCCCTTGAAATAGAGAGGAGGAGGCCAGATGAGATTTTATACCAAACAACGATTTACCTAGCGCGCTCGATGTATGTCTGTATCCTGGATAACGAGGGTAACACCCTAGTGCACCAGAATATCAAAACCTGTCGACGCTCGTTCTTGGCGGTGATCCAACCTTACCAGGAAGACCTGGCGGTGGCCATGGAGTGCATTTTCACCTGGTATTGGATCGCCGATCTCTGCCGTCAGCAGGGCATTGCCTTCGTCCTGGGGCATGCGCTCTACATGCGAGCCATCCATGGGGGCAAGGCCAAGAACGACAAGATTGATTCCCAGAAGATTGCCTTACTGTTGAAAGGCGGACTGATCCCCCAAGGCTATGCTTACCCCGCCGAGCGGCGTGCCACCCGTGATCTGTTACGTCGGCGTATGCACCTGGCCCGAGAGCGAGCGGATCTGATCGCCCATATTCAGAACACGGTCAGTCAGTACAATCTACCACCCCTAAGCTAAGTGAACGCCAGGCGGTGGTGGCGTTGACACCGCGGTCGATGTCTGAGATCGTGACCTGCTCAGGACTGACATTCCCTCCGATGTACCTCGCCGTTTCCCGCTGTAAGTTGGCTGCCGTGTTCACGCACCCAACAATTGCGACCGTGACGGCAACTGCGTAACAGAGCTTCGCTGCTTTTGACATGAGATTCTCCCTCTTGCTATCTGGGCGATGGTCGGGCATTGGGAGAGCCTTTCCAAAGGCCCAACGAATCCTTCCAGCGGAACTGCACCTCCCCATCTTGGAAGCCTACCAGGCGCTCGTTACTAATCGCCACCCGATGGGTGTAGCGGCCGAGGTAGGCCACAACCTGACCGGCGAAGGGGCGTTTGGAATTGGAATAGACCACCCAGTCCTCGGCCCGCAGTTTGGCGAGCAGCAGAGCAAACGCTTTGGGTGGGGAGAGTGTTGTGGTTTGCCCGGCGAAGCGAAGCTCCCCCGCTCGAAGGCTTAGCTTAGGGCATCGAGGTATTTGCCGCGAAACACCTTAGAGAGGGCACGGAAGGGAAAAGGAAACCGCGCTTGGTCGCGATCCAACGCTCGCCGTCGGGTGACAGGGCACCGCCGCTGACCAGGCAATGCACATGGAGGTGTTGATTGAGGTTCTGGCCCCAGGTGTGCGCACCATGGTGATCCCAATCTCGCCCCCGAGCCACTTGGGATCCCGGCCGAAGGCTACGAGTATATCCATCCTAAAGCTCCCGCAGCCGTTCGATTTCTTGCTCTATTCTTTTGTGTAGCGGCCGTTAAGAACGCCCCGTGCGCCTACGCAGGCGTTGGATGGCCTGCAATTGGGCGGCGGCCTCGGCCCACTCTGCTAGGGCTTTGGCATAGTCGATCTTCGCGCTGCGATCGTGCAGGCTTTGCTCGGCGCGCTGTTTCGCCTCCAGTGCCGCGGCTTCGTCGAGGTCGTGGGCCCTCGCGGCGGTATCCGACAATACGGTCACTAACCTTGGCTGCACTTCGAGAATTCCGCCCGAGACATAAAACGCCTCTTCCGAGCCATCGGAAAATTTAAGCCGCACTTCGCCCGGTCTGAGCTTGGTCAACAGCGGCGTGTGCCCTGGGGCGATGCCGACTTCGCCTTCTTCTGCGGGGGCGAACACCATCTCGGCCTGCCCGGAAAAAATCTCGGTCTCGGCGCTGACGATATCGACGTGGATGGTCATCGCCATCAGATTACCACCATCCCGCTAGACTTTGGCGGCCTTTTCCACCGCTTCCTCAATCGCGCCCACCATGTAAAACGCCTGTTCCGGCAAATGATCGTAGGCCCCCTCCACGATCCCCTTAAAACCCTTGATGGTCTCCTTCAGCGGCACATATTTGCCGGAGCTGCCGGTGAAGACCTCCGCCACAAAGAAGGGTTGGGACAGGAAGCGCTGGATCTTGCGGGCGCGTGAGACGATGAGCTTGTCCTGTTCCGACAGCTCATCCATGCCGAGGATAGCGACGATATCTCGCAGCTCCTTATAACGCTGCAGTGTGTTCTGCACCGAGCGTGCCGTCTCGTAATGCTCCTGGCCCACGACCAGGGGATCGAGCTGGCGGCTGGTGGAATCGAGCGGATCTACGGCGGGATAGATCCCGAGCTCGGCGATCTGGCGCGACAATACCACGGTGGCATCGAGGTGGGCGAAGGTGGTGGCCGGCGAGGGATCGGTGAGGTCATCCGCCGGCACATAAACCGCTTGGATGGAGGTGATAGAACCGGTCTTGGTGGAGGTGATGCGCTCTTGCAACCTGCCCATCTCCTCGGCTAAGGTCGGCTGGTAGCCCACCGCCGAGGGCATGCGCCCCAAGAGCGCCGAGCACTCCACACCGGCGAGGGTGAAGCGATAGTTATTGTCGATGAACAGCAGCACATCGCGGCCCTCGTCCCGGAAGTGCTCCGCGACGCTGAGTCCGGTCAAACCCACGCGCAGGCGGTTTCCCGGTGGTTCGTTCATCTGGCCATAGACCAGCGACACCTTGTCGAGGACCTTGGACTCCTTCATCTCGTGGTAGAAGTCGTTGCCTTCGCGGGTGCGCTCCCCCACCCCGGCAAAGACCGAATAACCCGCGTGCTCGAGGGCGATGTTGCGGATCAACTCCATCATGTTCACGGTCTTGCCCACGCCAGCGCCCCCGAATAGCCCGACCTTGCCGCCCTTGGCGAAGGGACAGATGAGATCGATGACCTTGATCCCGGTCTCCAGCAGCTCGGTGGTGGGAGAAAGCTCAATGAACTTGGGCGCCTCTTGGTGGATGACGCGCTTTTGGGTGGTGTCGATCGCGCCCAGCTCATCGATGGGCTCGCCCAGCACGTTCATGATGCGCCCCAGAGTCTTTTCCCCCACCGGGACCGCGATCGGCTCGCCGGTATTGGCGGCCGGCACCCCGCGTCTTAAGCCGTCGGTAGAGCCCAAGGCGATGGTACGAACCACTCCGTCCCCGAGCTGTTGCTGTACCTCCAGGATCAGCTTGTCTCCGTCCACCTTCAACGCGTCATAGATTTTTGGCACCGACTCTGGAGGAAATTGCACATCCACCACGGCGCCGATGATCTGCACCACATTTCCCGAGCTCATTGCTTCTATTTCCCCTTAACCGAGAGCTTGTGAAAAAATCTGCTGCGCTCGAGATCTCGCGTTCCGGCGGTGCTCGGGGATCCTCATGTATTTCACTATACACTCCGGTTGCTCGTCTCATCCGTGAGACTCACCCCTTCGGGGCTGGCGCTCCGTTTCGCTCCCGGCGAAACGGTCCTGCGCTCCGGCGGAACGCGACCTCCCCTCGCTCGCGACGATTTTTTCACAAGCTCTAAAGTGACGATGAAAATCCGTAAAGTTTGTTAAACCGCCGCCGCGCCACCGACGATTTCGGCCAGTTCTTGGGTAATTGCCGCCTGCCGGGCCTTGTTATAAATCAACTGCAGCTCTTCGATAAGTTTGCCGGCATTATCCGAGGCACTCTTCATCGCGACCATGCGAGCGGCTTGTTCGCAGGCGATGTTCTCCATTACCCCTTGGTACACCAAAGATTCGATATAGCGCTGCAGCACGTGGTCCAGCACACCTTTGGCGTCGGGCTCGTATAAGTAATCCCAGTGGTGCCGCAATTCATCGTGCCCTTTAGGTACGATGGGGAGTAGCTGCTCGATGCGTGCCCGCTGGGTCATGGAATTCACAAAATTATTGAACACCAGATCCACCCGGTCTACGCGCTCTTCCAGAAAGGCGACTAACATCACCTTGACCGTACCGATTAAATCCTGCAGCCCCGGCTTATCTCCGAGATGGCTGACTTGGGCCACTACCCGGCCACCGACCCTCCCGAAAAACCCCGCTGCCTTGGCCCCTATGGTGCACATCTGCACCGACACGCCGTTGCTGTCCCACTCTTTCATCGCCTGGATCACGGCGCGAAACATATTGGCGTTAAGGCCGCCGCACAGCCCGCGATCGGTAGAGACCACGATAAACCCCACGTTCTTGATCGGGCGATCGAACAAGAAAGGGTGCGTGTACTCGGTCCTGGCGTGAGCCAAGTGGGCGACGACATTGCGCATCTTGTCGGCATAGGGCCGCGCCGCGCGCATGCGATCCTGCACCTTGCGCATCTTGCTCGCCGCCACCATTTGCATAGCGCCGGTGATCTTCTGGGTGCTCTTGACACTTGCAATCTGGGTTCGGATCTCTTTCGCCGCGGCCACGATTATCTACCAAAAAGTAAAAACGGTCTCTACCAGGCCTGGCTCTGGGAGAAATCATCTAAGGCCGCTTTAAGCTTGGCCTCGATGTCGTCGTTGTAGTCGCCGCTGGCATTGATTTCCTTCATGAGCTCGGCCTGGTGGCTATTCGTATAGCTGTGCAACGCCGTTTCAAAAGCGCTGATTTTCTCGACCGGGACGCCGTCGAGATAACCCCGGTCGACCGCAAACAGGCTGACCGCCATCTGGGCGACGCTGAGCGGGGAGTATTGTTTCTGCTTCATCAGCTCCATGACCCTCTGGCCGCGCTCGAGCTGGCGCCGGGTCGCTTCATCCAGATCGGAGGCAAATTGCGCGAACGCCGCGAGCTCCCGGTATTGCGCCAAGGCCAGGCGCACGCCGCCGCCCAGCTTTTTGATGATCTTGGTCTGCGCGGCACCCCCCACACGCGAGACGGAAAGGCCGGCGTTGATCGCCGGCCGGAAGCCGGCGTTGAAAAGCGCATTTTCGAGATAGATCTGCCCGTCGGTGATGGAGATCACATTGGTTGGCACGAAGGCCGAGACATCGCCCGCCTGGGTCTCGATGATCGGCAAGGCGGTGAGCGATCCGGTCTTCCCCTTGACGGCTCCATTCGTGATCTTTTCCAAGTGGGTCGCGTTCAAGCGCGAAGCGCGCTCCAGCAAACGCGAATGCAGATAAAAGATATCGCCTGGATAAGCCTCGCGTCCCGGAGGCCGTCGGAGCAGCAGCGAGATCTGCCGATAGGCCCACGCCTGTTTGGTCAGATCATCGTAGATGATCAAGGCATCCTCCCCTCGATCGCGGAAGAACTCGCCCATGGCACAACCCGAATAGGGGGCGATGTACTGCATGGCCGGGGGATCCGAAGCGCTGGCTGCAACGATGACGGTGTGCTCCATGGCGCCGTGCTCCTCCAGCTTGCGCAGCACCACGTTGACGGAGGAGTTCTTCTGTCCGATCGCGACATAGATGCACTTAACCCCGGTGCCCTTCTGATTGATGATAGTGTCCACGGCTAGGGCGGTTTTCCCGGTCTGCCGATCCCCGATGATGAGCTCCCGTTGGCCGCGGCCGATTGGAACCATGGAGTCTATGGATTTCAACCCCGTCTGCACCGGCTGGCTGACGGATAGGCGCGCGATGACCCCGGGAGCGATCTTCTCTATGGGAGAAGTGGTTTGGAACGTGATGTCTCCCTTGCCGTCGATGGGACTTCCCAGCGCGTCGACCACGCGCCCAAGTAGAGCTTCTCCCACGGGCACTTCCAAAATGCGTTTGGTGCACTTGACGGTATCGCCCTCCGATAGGTGCTCGTAGGCACCCATGATGACCGCGCCTACCGAATCCCGCTCCAGGTTGAGGGCGAGGCCATAAACGCCCCCTGGAAATTCGATCATCTCGCCCTGCATCACATCACTGAGACCATGAATGCGCGCGATGCCGTCGGCGAGGCTCACGATGGTCCCTTCCGTCCGCGCCTCTACCGAGAGTTCGAGGTCTTTGATCCTGTTCTTTATCAGCTCACTGATCTCTGTCGCACTGATCTGCATCGCTTATCCTCAAAAGATTTCTGTTCGCCCCCGCTTAGAGCTTGTGAAAAAATCGTCGCGAGCGACGGGAAGTCGCGTTCCGCCGGAGCGCAGGACCATTTCGCCGGGAGCGAAATGGAGCGCAAGCCCCGCAGGGACGAGTCCCAAGGATGGGACGAGCAACCGGAGTGTATATTGAAATACATGAGGATTCCGAGCACCGCCGGAACGCGAGATCCCGAGCGCAGCAGATTTTTTCACAAGCGCTTAGCCGAAGGCGTGACTTAATTGATCGAGCCGGCCGCGCAATGAGGCGTCGATCACCAGGTCCCCCACGCGCACCACCGCGCCACCGATGAGCTGGCGGTCTACGTGGGTACTGAGTTTAACCGTTTTGCCGAGGCGCTGGGTGACCGCCCGCGCGATTTTGTCCGTCTCCTCGGGCTTCAACGCAAAGGCCGAGGTCACCTCGACATCGACGCTTCGTTGCGCCTCGGCCTTTAAACTTTCGTATAACCCGGCGATCTCGGCTGCCAACAGCAAGCGCGCGTTCTCGACCAGGAGCTTCACGAAGTTGCGCACGAGCGCCGGGTAGCGCTCGCCACCGATGGCGAGCACCAGCTCCGATAAGCGAACGCTCGCAATGCGCGGATCAGAGATGATGCGCCGCATGTCGGGATGGGCTACCACGGCGGCCAGAAACTCCAAGGCCTCGGACCAAGCCCTAAGCTCATTCTGTTCTTTGGCCAGCGCAAACGCCGCGGCTGCATAAGGCCTGGCAATGGTCGCGTTTTCGATCATGCCCGCCCTACAGTTGCGCGCTCAACTTTTCCAAGACTTCGCTGTGGGCGGCGGCATCCACCTCGCGCATCAAAATCTGTTCTGCGCCGATCAAGGCGAGCTTGGATACTTCGCGGCGCAAGGACTCTCGCGCC
>Ga0187893_10011366_pt1 | contig 12960 bp, 10 predicted proteins | sample MA1701074metaG_FD_139574 | JGI IMG/M metagenome (GOLD analysis project Ga0187893, IMG submission 139574) | White microbial mat communities from a basaltic lava cave in the Kipuka Kanohina Cave System on the Island of Hawaii, USA - MA170107-4 metaG ...
GAGGTAGCGTGCCGTATCCGTTTGGGTATGCAGGGCATCGACGGTGATGAGGCGGCCTTGGAGATCGAGGGGCGTGAGCAAGGTTTTAATTTCCGGGATCTCGTTGGTCTTCTGCGGAACCTCGTGTTGGGCGAGGGTGGCGCCCGAGCTTTGCAGCAAGGCGCTCAACAGATGGACTTGGGTGCCGTTTTTCCGGTGCGCGCCGCAAAGCGTCTTGCCGTCCACGGCGATGGGCTCATCGGCCGGTGTCATGCGCATCATCCACTCCCCAAAGGCCTGATCGACGGCTGGCGCATCGGCTGCCTGCAACACCCGGCGCAGCGTAGGCTCGGAGGGTGGCTCGAAGCGTTGGGTCTTAGGATTGAAGCGCGCCCGCAGGCGCTTAAGCTGGGACTGGGTCAAACGTTCCACCCACTCGGCGATGGCCGTATAGCCCCGGCTGCCCGCGAGCACCGCGGCGAGTGCCATGGTCAGCACGCTGGCGAAGGGGTGGCGCAGGCCCAGGGGCTTGCGGCAATCGGGGAGTTGGCGCAAGCGCTGATGCAGATCTTCCATCTGTTTGGTGCTCAAGGTGATCGCGTGCATGGGCGTCCTCCACTGGGGATGGGGTTTTGGATCACACAGCCACCTCCGCGCCCGCGGATGCAGGGGATAGAGCAGCACCTCTTTGGGCGCGTCATGGCGCCAATAGCACGTGTGGGTTTTGCCAAAGCCCCGGGTCATGCCCACGACCTCCCAGTTAGCCGCGCGGTAGCAGGCCCCGGTATAACAGGCGCGGTTGACGAAGGTCTCTGCCAGCACCACCGGATGGCCGTGCACCGCCTGCCAGTCATGAGGCAGCCGCTTGAGCGTCAACGACAGCACTCGCGAGGCGAGGTTGGGGACACGCACGTCGGGCAGGATGAGAAAACGGGCGTTATTGGCGATGAGAGGCAGCCGCTGATACTGCAGCACGGGGGGCCAGCCGATCCACTGGTCGCGTGCCGTGCATTTCAACGCTGCGGCCTGCCAGCCGAGCAGCGCGAGCCACGCATTCCCCACCACGGCCACGTAGCGCAGGGAGTGGCCCACGAGCGCCTGCAAGCCCAGATAATGGTGGGCCCGCATCAGCGCATCCCAACGCACCCGCTCTGCGGGTACAATCGGGCGGACCATGACCTGACGGAGAACCTCCGGGGGCGCGAGGCGAGGCATGTGTACGGCCAAAGCCATGCCCGACGTTATACGGCATCCTGCAGAGAAAATCCAGTTCTATCTACTAAGGCACTCCAATCAACTTACTACGCCGGAACATGACGTGGCCCTGCGCGGAGAGGCCGCCCGCTTCGATCCGTCCTCGTCCGATGGTACAATTGCGGGCTGCGCGCGCAAAAACCCGACAAGGACCCTTAGATGGCCCATTCCACCGCCGACGATGGCGTCAAACTCAACTTCTCCACCGACTGGAAGTACGCCCCCGCGCCCGAGGCGGCCAAGGTCCATCTCAAGCCGCGCTATGACCTCTTCATCGACGGCAAGTTCAGCACACCCAACAAGGGTCATTACTTCGAGACGACCAATCCCGCGACGGAGAAGAAACTGGCGGAGGTCGCTTCAGCGACCCCGGAAGACGTCGATCGCGCCGTCCAGGCCGCGCGACGCGCGCATCAGAAGGTCTGGTCAAAGATGCCCGGGCGCGAGCGCGGGAAATACATCTATCGCATCGCGCGCCTGCTCCAGGAACGCGCCCGCGAATTCGCCATCATCGAATCGATGGACGGCGGGAAGCCGATCCGCGAGAGCCGCGATGTCGATATTCCCCTGGCCGCGGCGCACTTTTTCTATTACGCGGGCTGGGCGGATAAGCTGGAATACGCCTTCCCTGGCAAGCGCCCGACATCGCTCGGCGTCGCCGGACAGGTCATCCCGTGGAACTTCCCGCTGCTGATGGCGGCGTGGAAGATCGCGCCGGCGCTGGCGACGGGCAACACCGTCGTGCTCAAGCCCGCCGAAACCACGCCGCTCACGGCGTTGAAGCTCGCGGAGCTGATCCAGGACGCCGACCTCCCGCCGGGCGTGGTGAATATCGTCACCGGCGCGGGAGAGACCGGCGCCGCGATCGTGAACCACCCCGACATTGACAAGATCGCCTTCACCGGATCGACCGAAGTCGGCAAGATCATTCAGAAGGCGCTGGCTTCTTCGCGTAAAAGATACACCCTCGAGCTCGGAGGCAAAGCCGCCAACATCATCTTCGAAGACGCCACGATTGATCAGGCGGTCGAAGGAATCATCAACGGCATTTTCTTCAACCAGGGTCATGTCTGCTGCGCCGGATCGCGCCTGTTCATCCAGGAATCCATCGTTGGGACGGTCGTGCGGAAGCTCAAGGACCGCATGGAAACGCTGATCATCGGCGATCCGCTGGACAAGAACACCGACATCGGCGCCATCAACTCACGCATGCAACTCGACAAGATCAACGAGTACCTCGAGCTCGGGCAGGAGGAAGGCGCCGAGATGTGGTCAACCAGCTGCGACATCCCCGCCGCCGGCTACTTCTGCCGACCGACGATGTTCCTGAACTGCTCACAGAGCCATCGCATCGTGCAGGAGGAAATCTTCGGCCCCGTCGTGGCGGTGCAGACCTTCCGCACCGCGGCCGAGGCGATCGAGAAGGCGAACAACACGCCCTACGGCCTCTCCGGCGGGGTGTGGACGGATAAGGGCTCCAAGATCTTCAAGATGACGACCAAGCTCCGCGCCGGCGTGGTCTGGGCGAACACCTACAACAAGTTCGATCCGACAAGCCCCTTCGGCGGATACAGGGAATCCGGAATGGGGCGCGAAGGCGGGTTGCACGGATTGCAACCTTACCTGAACCTCAACTGATTTTCAGTTAGCGGCGGTGCGCAGCACCGCGGGTGTCCATCATGGCAAAACAACCAAGAAAAACCGGTCGCAACGGCGTCACCGAGCTAGCCTGAATTTCCACGGAAGAGAATTACCCTAACGTCGATGGGCTATTGCATTGGAACTCATTCGATGAGGCGCAAGGGGGTATTGTTCCACCACGGTATCTGGACTGGTCGGTCGATGAGACCGGAGGCGAGGACGATGGGCAGGTGGGCCCGGCGGTGGAAGCGGATGCGGACCTCACCGTCTTCGATGAGGACGTCGGCGGGCATGCTGATCAGATCGCGGAAGATCTGCCTGGCCTGCGAACCGGCGTAGCCGCGCATGCGTTGGGCCATCAGGCGGTAGAGGCCGCTGGCCACCACCAGCAGCGCCATGTCGTAGTCGACCTTGAAGCCGACCGAGGAGGAGAGTGCGTCGGCATGGAAGAAGCGCACCGCGTCAGAGAGCGCGTTCTCGATGAGCATGCGTTGTGCGTAGCGGGTGATGAGTTGCTTGTGGGTGGCCTTGGAGTTGGTCAGCAGGATGGTGGGCTCTTCGTGGCCGAGGTTCTGGATGAAGAGCTGACGGAAGGTGCCCTTGATGAGGCGGACCTTCTGTTCGTAGACGCAGGGGGCCTGGTATTTGCGGGTGGGGATGTCGAGCGTGACGCGACGCCAGGCGGAAGGGGCCAGGGAGGCGAGCTCCTCGAGAAGCTTGGGCGAGCGCCGACGAAGGGTGATGAAGACGATGCCCTGTGCATCGAGACGTTCGAGCCGATCGTAGGTGGTCAGCTTGGAGTCGAAGACCAGGTGGCGAGGGGGTGCACCGTGGTGCTGGGTCCAAAAGTCGATAAAGCGGAAGATCTCCTCGGGTTCCTCGCCCTTGCGGATGTCGGCGTTGGAGTAGCAGAAGACCTGCCCCTCGGCGTCCTGTGCCAGGAAGGTGAGCACGCTTGGCTGGCGGCGGCTGCGCTTGGAGAGATAATGCCGTTCGACGAGCGAGTGCTCGCCGAAGTAGGCCACGGAGTGGAAGTCGAGGTTGAAGGACTCGCCGCCAAAGAGGGTCTCGCCGCTCAGCTGCTGGTGCCAGGCGGCCAGCAGTCCCACCACCTTGTGGCGAGTGATGCGGGAGGAGTACTCCGAGAGGAAGCTCTTCTTCGGCATCGCGTTCAGGCCGCAGAACAGCGCCAGCCCCGGGTCGGCCACCAGAGCCATGATGTGGCTCTTGCGCTCGATGGCCCAGAGCTTGAGGACCAGGGAGGCGCGCAGGGCGTGAGTGGGCGGGATCATACGTGAGCCGGGGAGCTTGGCCTGTTCGGCGAGGTGGCCGGCAGGACAAAGGAGCGCACGTCGGCCACCGCTTCCACCGTCGGGCCGAGCTGTGGAGCGCGTTCCTCGTCGAGCCGGCGCGGCAGCGGTGCGAAGCCTTCTTCGCTGAGCACCTCGCGCACGGCGGTGGCGCTCAGGTCGATGCCCTCTTCGCGCAGCGTGGTGCTGATCTCGTAGACGGAGTAGTTACGCTTGCGCAACTCGACGATGCGCTGGCGCGCGGGGGACTTCTTCGGCTGGGCGCGTGGTCCGGGCCTGGGGGCGGTAAAGAAATCGCCGAGCCGCGCGTGGCGGAAGTCGTGGCAGAGGACGCGAAAGCTGCCGGGGCTGTAACCGAACTGACGGGCGATCTCATGGGAGGGGCGACGCTCTACGAAGTAGGCGCGTAGGGCCTCGTACTGGCGCTGGCGGGCGCTCGCGGGTTGCAGGAAGAACCGTCTAGCTGTTAGGTCATTTAGTTCTCCTATAGGCACATATGAACAATGTCACATACCACATCTGGTGTCAAGCCAATGTGCAGTCCCCAAGCGATGGGTCAAGCGAAGGCCCTATGGCACAAGACTTCCGCCCACTGGCCAACGAAAGGGTTACAGAGTCCGTCGCCAAGAGTAGATCGAGGTATCGCTGAAACGGCCAGCTTACAGCGAACCAATCCGGCTAACACTCTGCTGAGGCGATGCCTTGATTCGCCCGGCATCGATACGGGCGACGTTAGGCAATTGGTTGTCCGTGGAAATTCAGGCTAGCAGAAAAACGGCGCCTGACCGAACCGCGCGCCGACAACGGCAACGGTCACGTTGAGACCGAAGCTTCGACCTCGTCGCGCCTGCCCGTCCTCAAGACCTACAAGATTTACATCGGCGGGAAGTTTCCGCGCACCGAATCCGGTCGGTACTACCTGCTGAAGGACGCGAAAGGCGCGGCGCTGGCGAATGTCTGCCTCAGCTCGCGCAAGGATTTCCGCGAAGCCGTAGTCGTCGCACGCAACGCGCAGTCGTCCTGGGCATCGAAAAGCGCCTACAACAGGGGGCAGATTCTGTATCGCATCGCCGAGATGCTCGAAGGTCGATCCGCGCAGTTCGTCGAGGAGCTGACCCAGACTGGCAGCACCGCTGCCGCGGCCAGGCTTGAAGTCGAAAAATCCATCGATCGGGTGCTCTACTACGCCGGCTGGGCGGACAAGTACCAGCAGATTTTCAGCAGCGTCAACCCCGTCGCCAGCAGCCACTTTAACTTCTCAGTGCTCGAGCCGACCGGCGTCGTCTCCATCCTTTCTCCCCAGGACTCCGGCCTGATCGGGTTGATCTCCACCGTCGCGCCCGCGATCGTCGGCGGGAATACCTGCATCGCACTCGCCTCGACCAGCAAACCCCTGAGCGCCGTCACGCTCGGTGAAGTCCTTGCCACCAGCGATCTCCCCGGAGGGGTTGTCAATCTTCTCACCGGCCAGCGCGGCGAGCTGCTCGAGCACTTCGCCAGCCACATGGACGTCAATGCCACCCTCTATTGCGGCCAGGACCGCGAAGAGCTCGCCGCCGTCCGCACCAAGGCCGCGAACAACGTCAAGCGCGCCGTCAGCTACGACCGCGAAGACTGGATGAGCGACGAAGCGCAGAGCCCGTATTTCATCCTCGATACGCAGGAAGTGAAAACCACATGGCATCCGGTTGGCATCTGATCGCTCTGGTCGCGCTCGTTCTGATCCCCGGGCTCGCCGGCTGCTCCTCCTCGCCTCCGACGGCGGGCGAAAGTGCGCTGGAGACGCAGTCGGATGACCAGCGCAAGGCGAATCGCATCGCGCGCGACTACCTCAAGCACCATGGCGGCGTGGCGCGCAACGATGTGTTTATCGCCAGCCCCTACGAAAACGGCTGGCTGGTCCGCGTCGAACGCATGACCGGCACTGGCCCTTATGGCGACGTGATCGACCCCGGGCAAACACGCTTCGTCAAAATCGGCCCGAACTGGCGTGTGCTGGAAGGCATCAGCGGGGCGGGGATTGACTGAGGGGCTCGATGGCGGCAGCAAGTCGCCGCATGTTTTCCTCGGTCATGTTGCAGCAGACGCCCAGGTCGTCCGTTGGAAGTGTCGATCCGTTCAAACGCGCGGCGATGCCCCCGACGATGACGAACTCAACGCCCGCCGCGTGCAGTCCTTCGAGAAGTTCCCGCAGCTTCGTAGATCCCGAGGGCCGCATCAGTTTGCCATGGGACGTGCGCCATTATTGGGTCCACCTGGGCTCGAATGTGGTGAGCGAAGACAGTGCGCCCGGGAAAGGTTTTACACTCCGCCTGCCGTAGCGTTGGCTTACCGCCAGACCGGGCATTTCCCCGATGGCGCCGTGCTCGTCAAAGAGATCCGCAAGCTCGGCACGGGAAGGATAACCACTGGGGCAGCGACTTGGGCGGCTGAGCCCATGCAGTATTTCGTGATGGTGAAAGACGGGAAAGGACGTTTCCCCAATAATCCGAATTGGGGTGGAGGCTGGGGTTGGGCCTTGTTCAAGGCGGATGGACTTAACGTCAACGTGTCGAAGAACTGGACAACGGATTGCCATGCGTGTCATGTTCCAGCTCAGAAAACCGACTGGGTTTTTATCGAGGGTTACCCGACCTTGAGGTAAATCCATCGCCCCGCGGCGTTTTATGCAGAACCCGTTGCAGCGATCTGAGCGTGAAGGATACGACTCGTGTGAAAACTCAGTGTTGCGCCAGGCCTTGCGATACTGTGAACACCTGCTCTCTACGGCACGGGAGCGGCTCAATAGGGCCACTAATATATCCATGACAGCGCTAAGTATGTACGTCCTTTTGCTAGCATTATGGGTGACCACGGACGGGCGCGCCGCTCAAAACGCAGCGCAGGAGGCACAAGGGGGCGAATCGGAGAGCATTCTGCGCCTCGATCCCCGACTCAATGAACTGATTCCATCCGATGCAGTGGCGGAGAGGGTTGCAGATGGCTTCACCTGGGTGGAAGGACCCGCATGGGACAAGACGCACGGCCACCTGCTGTTCTCCGACATCCCAGGGAACGCGGTTTACAGATGGCGCAAGGGAGAGAGTGTTAGTCTGTTCCTGAAACCAAGCGGCTACACAGGGCCGAGCCCTTTCCCAGGCAGGGAGCCTGGCTCTAACGGATTGAGCTTCGATCCCCACGGGCGGCTCGTGCTGTGCGAGCACGGTGACCGGCGTATTGCCAGGCTAGAACCCAACGGCAGCAAAAAAACTCTGGTCGATCGCTATCCGGGAAAACGGCTCAACAGCCCCAATGATGCGGTCTTCAGATCGAACGGTGTCTTTACTTCACCGACCCCCCGTTCGGTCTGCCCAGAACCTTTCAGCGGCGTCTATCGCCTCTCAGCGAGGGGCGACCTGACCCTGCTCACGCCGGATATCAAGGCTCCTAACGGGATCGCCTTCTCTCCTGACGAGAAGACCTTGTACCTTACCGACGTCGACCCGCAACGGCCAGCCTGGCTCGCCTATGACGTCAACCCCAACGGGACCCTTTCCAACGGGCGCCTCTTCTTTGATGCCGCGCCATGGACGCGATTGAAACCCGGTGCACCGGACGGCATGAAGGTCGACAACCATGGCAATCTCTTGTGCTGGACCGGGTGGTGTCTACGTCTTCTTACCGGACGGAACGCATCTTGGGATCATTGAAACGGGCGTCCCCACGTCAAACGTCGCCCGGGGCGACGACGGCTATTGGCTTTATATCACCGCCAGTACTTCCGTGTACCGGATCCGGCTTAACACCAAAGGTGTCGGGTTTTGAGCTGATCGTGGCCAAGCCTGCCCGTCTAAATCCTAGATCCCATAGGGTAGAAACGCATAACCCAGCAAATTCCCTTAGTCGGTTTCGCCTAGCCTCACCCCGCGCGGGGAATAGCCCAGCCCCCGGGCGTCCTGTGATTGCCAGGCACCTTGGTGGCGGCTTACCTCGTCTTAAAGGACCTCCACTCCCGTGGCAAGCCAGGCGCCGTTTTGGCAACCGTTTCTTCGGATGGCGTTTAATGGTTAAAATGGTTTGTGCCAGTCTCTCACTCCGTGTTGAAGACAGGCCGGGATAGCAGATCCCGCTTGCCGTGGTCCAAAAAGGTTAAGGTCCTGCTATGCACCCAACCTCACAAGAAGAAAACCAGGCTGACATCCTTCGTCTGATCTATGAAGGAACGGCTACCGCAACTGGCGATGAATTCTTTCAGACGCTTGTGTGCTCTGCAGCGAGGGCAATGCGGGTGAGATACACCTTTGTCTCCGAATTCGCGGGGAGCCGAGAGCGGGTTCGAACCCTCTCCTTTTGGGCAGGAGAGGGATTCGCGGACAATGTCGAATACGACCTCGCCGGCACGCCCTGCGAGGCGGTGTTAGCCGGCGATGTGTGCTATTACCCGAAGGGAATCCGGGGCCTATTCCCCCAGGACAGGGACCTCGTGGAGATGAACGCGGAAAGCTATCTGGCCATCCCTTTGACCGACAAGTTAGGTGAGGTGCTGGGGCACCTTGCGGTATTAGACGATCACCCTATGGGGGTGCGGGAAACCGAGCTTTCCGCATTCAAAGTGTTTGGTGCTCGGGCCGCTGCAGAGCTGGAACGCAAACGCGCTGAGCAATCCTTGGAGCAAAGCGAACGGCGATTGGCCCATATCCTTGACAGCGCCATGGACGCCATCATCACCAGCGACGAGGACCATCGCGTTGTCCTGTTCAATCGCGCGGCAGAAGAGGTCTTCCGCTGCACGGCGGAGCAGGCGATCGGCGAACCCGTCGATCGATTTTTGTCGCGTTCGTTTCGTCAGCTCCTCGATACTGTAGGCCAAAGAGACCAGAAGTTGTGGTTGCCGGAAGGTGTGACAGCCGTCCGGACCAACCGGGAGGAGTTCCCTATCGAGGCCACGATCTCCCCGTTGGAAATCGCTGGGCAGAGCTTATACACCCTGATCCTGCGTGACGCTGGAGATAAGAACAAAGCCGTCCAGGAACTCAACGAGCTACGCAAGCAGAACATTTCCTTCCGGGAAGAGTTTAGCCGGCGGGATCGGTTCAGCGAGCTGATTGGGGATTCGGCGGAAATGAAAGCCGTATACGAACAAATTGACCTGGTCGCAGCGACGGATGCCACCGTGCTCCTGATCGGTGAGACCGGCACGGGCAAGGAGTTGATGGCGCGGGCGCTGCACAGGCAGAGTGCGCGCAAGGACAAGTTGCTGGTGATCGTCAATTGTGCAGCGCTGCCTGGCGAGCTTATCGAAAGCGAGCTTTTCGGGCATGAGAAGGGGGCTTTTACCGGCGCAACAGCCCAACGCAGAGGGCGCTTTGAGCTGGCGGACGAGGGAACTATCTTCCTGGATGAAGTGGGAGAGCTCCCCCCTCAGGCACAAGCGAAATTTTTGCGGGTATTGCAGGAGCGCACCTTTGAGCGCGTCGGCGGCAGCGCGACCTTGCGTGTGAATCTGCGCGTGATCGCGGCGACCAACCGTGACCTGGCTCAGATGGTCAAGGATGGTACGTTCCGAGAGGACTTGTTTTATCGGCTAAACGTCTTTCCGATCCGCGTTCCGCCGCTGCGCGAGCGCCGCGATGACATCCCGCGGCTAGCCAGGTTCTTCCTTGGGCAAAATGCCCGAACCTTGGGCAAGTCCCTGCGGGACTTCTCTGCCCAATCCATTGAACGCTTGGTTCAATATTCCTGGCCCGGGAACGTCCGCGAGTTGCAAAACGTCATCGAACGCGCCGCTATCCTGGCCATCGGACCCATGGTCGAAGTCAACGACCCCGTGTTAGGGTCAAAGCCGGATATTCCTGCGCAGACTCCCGAATCCCATAGCCTCAAGCAGGTGGAACGTGCTCACATGGAGCGAATATTAGAGAGGTGCAGGTGGAAGATTGAGGGTGCGAACGGCGCCGCCGCAATGCTCGGACTGAAACCCAGCACTTTGCGCTACCGCATGGACAAGCTGGGGATCATAAGACCGATCCGCTAGCTCGCGCCATGCTGGTCTTATTCGTCGTAGCTGACGATGGCGCCGCCTGACACCAAAACATCGGTATGGCCGCGCACCAGGGTAAACGCTTCGTTAGCCGTCTGACGGGCACCACGCTCGCCTTGGTTCTGGCGGGGGGACGGGGCGATCGGCTCAAGGACCTGACGCGCTGGCGGGCGAAACCGGCGGTGCCTTTTGGGGGCAAGTTCCGGATCATCGATTTTCCGCTTTCCAACTGTGTCAACTCGGGGATCCGGCGCATCGGGGTGCTCACCCAGTACAAAGCCCATTCCCTGATCCGGCATCTGCAACGGGGCTGGGGCTTTCTGCATACCGAACTGGGCGAATTTGTCGAGATCCTGCCCGCATCTCAGCGCGTTCATGAGGCCTGGTATAAAGGCACAGCGGATGCCTTGTACCAGAACATCGATATCCTACGTACCTACCAGCCCAATTATGTCTTGGTGCTGGCCGGAGACCACATCTACAAGATGGATTACGGACCCATGCTTGCGTCCCACTTCGAGCACAAGGCAGATCTCACCATCGCCTGCATGGAAGTCCCACTGGGGGAAGCCAGTGCCTTCGGCGTCATGTCGGTGAATGAGCAGGACCGGGTGATGCGCTTTCAGGAAAAACCCCAGAACCCGGACTCGATCCCGGGGCGCGGCGATTTCGCTCTGGCGTCCATGGGGATCTATGTCTTCAACACAGATTTTCTCTACGAGCAATTGATCAAAGACGCCGACACAGCGGAGTCTAGCCACGATTTCGGCAAGGACCTCATCCCTTCGGTCATCGATCGCTATGCCGTCTATGTTTACCCGTTTCGCCATGCCGACGGAGAAACCGAGGCCTATTGGCGCGATGTGGGAAACCTCGATGCCTACTACGATGCCAATATGGAATTGATCTCGGTCACCCCTAAGTTGAATCTCTATGACATCCATTGGCCTATCTGGACCTACCAGGAACAGCTCCCGCCCGCCAAGTTTGTGTTCAACGAGGAGCAGCGGCGCGGCATGGCCGTGGAATCCACGGTTTCGGGAGGCTGTATCATCGCCGGTGCTTATGTTTGCCGTTGCCTCTTATTTTCCAATGTGCGCGTCGAATCCTATAGCAGCCTGGAGGAATGCGTGGTGTGTCCCGATGTTCAAATCGGGTCCCACAGCCGGATCCGTCGCGCCATACTCGATAAGGCCTGCCACATCCCGTCCGGGACGGTGATCGGAGAGAACAGCGACGAAGACGCCCAGCGGTTTCACGTGACCTCCCAGGGCATCGTCCTCGTCACCCCAGACATGCTGGGTCAGGAGATCCATCATGTCCGCTGAGGCACCACTGCACCTGGTATTGTGCTGGCACATGCACCAGCGCTACCTGGACTCCCATTCGATACCGCTTCGTTGTCTGCTATCACTTCCGTCCATCGTTAAAATTGGGTGGCCGGGGGAAATCGCCTCCCGTCGCTAGCACGGCCTCTATTCGATAGACTGGCCGCTCAATCGGAAGACCGCAAGTGACCGGAAAATAACGCAGGCCGCTCCGATGGAGCACATACTGTTCGCAACCAGCGAGGCGCATCCCCTCATCAAAACCGGCGGCCTGGGGGACGTCGCGGGGAGTCTCCCGCTAGCCCTCAAGCGCCTGGGATGCGACATACGCCTGGTGCTGCCGGCCTACCGGGAGGTCCTTGCCCACGCCGGTGCCTTGGCTCCGGTTAATGAGCTCATGTTGCCAGAGCGGGGCGAGGCCGTGCGAGTCTTGCGGGGGGCCTTAAGCAGCAGCGATGTGCTGCCGTATTACCTGATCGATGCCCCGCGGTGGTTCGATCGCCCGGGAGGACCCTACACGGCGCCGGACGGCGGCGATTGGCCTGACAACGCCGAGCGCTTCGCCGCGCTTTGCCGGAGTGTGGTCGACTTGGCCCTGGGGAGAGCGGATAACGCCTGGCGTCCCCAGGTCATCCACTGCAATGACTGGCCTACCGGATTGGTGCCGGCACTGCTGGCACGTGAAACCGCCCGACCCGCGACCGTGTTCACGATCCATAATCTGGCCTATCAAGGAGTGTTCGACTGGGATACTTTTACGCGTTTGCGCTTACCGTACGACCTATGGAGCCCGGCGGCCATGGAATTCTACGGCCGCTTTGCATTCATCAAAGGCGGACTTGCCCTGGCCGATGTTCTAGACACGGTCAGTCCCACCTACGCCAGGGAGATCCAAACGCCTGCATTCGGCTATGGACTCGATGGCCTCTTACGCCATCGGGCGCAGGACCTGTGCGGGATCTTGAACGGCGCCGACTACGCGGTGTGGGACCCGCACGACGATCCCCATATTGTCTCGAATTACGATGCAGACACCTTGAACCGCAAATACAAAAACCGGCGGGTTTTGCAGAGGCATTTCAATCTGCCGGAAAATCCCAAAGCGCTGCTTTTGGGAGCAGTAATGCGTTTGGTCGAACAGAAGGGAGTCGATCTGATCCTGGGCGCCCTCGGGTCCTTGTGGGGCGATGAGATCCAGATCGTGGTGTTGGGAAAGGGCGACCCGTATTTAGAGCAAGGGCTGATGGCCGAGGCGCGTGAGCGTCCCAAACAACTGGCGGTCTCGATCGGCCACGACGAGACCCTCGCTCATCTTCAACACCTCTAAAAATATAACTTCGGTCTATCATACGGTTGCGAGGGCACGCGAGGAGCGTGGCACTACAGATACGGGTATCTGGAATTGGCCAGGCTACGTGCGTGCGACCTC
>Ga0187893_10011367_pt1 | contig 12960 bp, 8 predicted proteins | sample MA1701074metaG_FD_139574 | JGI IMG/M metagenome (GOLD analysis project Ga0187893, IMG submission 139574) | White microbial mat communities from a basaltic lava cave in the Kipuka Kanohina Cave System on the Island of Hawaii, USA - MA170107-4 metaG ...
AGAAGCGTCGTTCCGGCCTTGTGCACAAGGCCGGAACGACGCCGAAAGAAACGGAGAAGTTGACCTGAACTGGGGGTCAATTCCTGATGTCGTCAGGGGGTCAAAATCGGATGTCGCTTGACACCCGTCGTGCCTTCGGCGCGTTCTCGTGCGGATGGGAACGTGCGAGACGCAGCGGAAGCGAGGCGATGCGCGAACCGACGCCGCACCGGCGCGCGGCGGCCTCTACCGCCTGCGCAATCCCCGGGCAAGCCCGCTGTGGCAGTGCGCGAAGCGGCACGCAGGCGAGCTGCGCGAGACGGGAGCGCTCCGCCGCGCCGTCGAAGAACAGGCGCTCAAGCGGTTCATCGAATGCAGCGACCCACACTATGGCTTTGCCCGCATCTACTGCGATAGCTGCGGGCACGACTACCTGCTCGGCTACTCCTGCAAGACGCGCTACTTCTGTCCGAGCTGCCACCAGAAACGGGTGCTGCTCTACGCCGAGTGGGTCGAAGACAACATCCTCGCGCCGGTCGCGCACCGGCAGTACGTGTTCACCGTGCCGCGGCTCTTGCGTCCGGGCTTCGGCCGGCATCGGGCGTGGCTGGGCGAGCTCTGCCGGATCGCCGCCCGGTTGCTGGTGGAGGCCTACGCCTGCCCTCCCGGGGCCCGGCCGGGGCTCGTTCCGTTCGTGCAGACCTTTCGGGGATCTGGCGAACTTCAACCCCCACGTGCACACCCGTCCGACCGAAAGTGGCGCGGAGGAACCGCATCGATTTCCCTATCCGTTGGAGGACCTTGAGTTGGTGAGCATTGCGCTCGCGTGTGTACTCGACGCGTTCTGAGAGTCCCCTTAGCGCGTCGATGGGCGTGAGGCTGGCGAGGCTGCACTGATCGATTCCCCCCGAATGCTGTCGAGACCCTTGGTGGTTTCGCGGAGAGCCTTCTGGTATTCCCGACGCAGCTGCCGAATTGTCTCTTCCATTGATGCCCTCGTCCTGAGATTGGCGCTCTGCGCGGTTCTGGAACTGGGGAATGCTAGCGCGAGAGCGGGCACCACTTTCATCGCCCGGTGGGGGTTCTGCGGCTCGGTGCCGGGCTACGGGGTCATCCGGACGTGCGTCGCGATTTGACGCAGGACCGGGGAGACAATGACCACAGTTCTAATGCCACGGTTAACGATGCCCCATATCCGCGTGATTTCCTCGCCCGGCTCCTTTCACGACGACCGGACACCACGTTCGTCGCCAGCAGCCCGAAGCCAATTGTTCGAGTTCGTCGCGCCCGAGGACGCGACACGTCAGGAGGCTCTCATACTGTCGCGGTTGCGCCCTTCCGACGCGCCCTTGCTCGACCTTCCGGCGTACCGTGAGCTGGTTGCGGGTCTGCCGCAACCGACGGATCACCAGATCGAGGCGTTCAGCGACTACGTGGCCGATCTACGCGGCTGGCACAGGTATCTGCCACCTTGGCCACCGGGGGAGGTATTCCACTTCTACCTCGACCCGCACGCAGGGTTTGATCGCCTTGTTCTCGATTCCGCCGAGGTATGCCCGCGCGTGCGGACCCTCGAAATGTGCGCACTGGACGGTGTCGCTCTGACGACCTCCGAGTTCCGCGCGCGTTACGGCTATCTCGCGTTCGCGTGCACTGCAAGTCCGGCGATCTTCACGACCGACATGTTGGATGGCAAACAGGCGATCCTCGACAACAACACCGTTGCGCCCCTCCTTCAGCTCGATCCCTATCGGTCGGTGCAACCGCCGGCGGAGATCCTGGCTCGCGGCGGGTGCCACCTGACCGCGCTCATCGACCCGCTCTTCGCCGAACCCGATGCGGTAGAGCACCTTTGCCGGATCGTGCTCGAGCGCGGCGATGCGAACGCCGGTGGGCTGTGGGGCGAGATCGCGAAGCGCTGCGAGGCGGCGATGTCGAACGACGGCTGCCGGCGGGCTGCCGAGGACATCCTCTGGCTCGTCGGCATGGAACGACTCGCGGAGCGATGCGCCATGATCGAGGCCGTCGAGCGCATGTGCGCCCTCGCTTATGGTGACGCGTGAGCCTCCCGCGGACATTCGCGCGACGCCTCGGTGAACGGCTCGCGATCCACGATACCGACGTCCAGGTGGTCCGCGCTGGCGCAGCGCCGCTCCGGATCGACCGCTGGGCACAAGTCGCCCCGGTCGAACGCGGCGTGCGCGAGCAGTGGGAGGCCTTCCTGCGCGCGCCCCGCTGGTTCTGGATCGCGGGCGGTCCCCCGGCGTTTCACGCCGTCCTGATCACCTTGGACAGCGACCCGCTCGCGCCTCTCCGGGTCCGGCCCGGGAGAACTACGGATCCTTACGAGGGCTACAACGATCAGGTCACGGTGCTTGGCGTACGGATGCCGGATCGTGCGCTCGTCTCGCCGTTCCCGTCGGAGCGACGCTGGTTTCGGAGCCTCGTCGAGGTGCTGCGAGGGTGCGACGGGCGGGCACTGTTCAGTCTGCTCGAGGCGCCCGAATGGCGGCCGCTTCGGTCTCAGCGCGGACTTGAACTTGCGCACCACCAGTCGGGCTTCGGGATGGCGCTCGCAAGCTTCTCGGGGTTCGCGGCCGAGCTCGTGGCTGCCGGGCGCAGGGTGCGCGCGCTCGCGGAGGCTGAGGGCGTCGCGATCTGTGCAGAGGCCCGGCGCCGCGAGCGGCGCATCTTCCGAGCCGCTCGCACGATGCTCCTCTCCGCCCTGGACCGCGATGCGGTGCAGCACCTGCGGAAATCGGGTGCGCCGCTTACGCCGGCAGCCTACAACTACCTGGTCACCGGGGGAGAGGGGCGGCACTGGCGAGCGCAGGCAATCGCCGAGTATCCGGCGGTTGTCGCGCAGCTCGTTTCGATCGACCTTGGCCCTCTGTTCGGGGCCGAGGAGGCCGAGTGGAACGCTGTGCGTGACGCTTCGCGCCGCCGTCACGGGCTGCCGGTTCAGGCCGACGTGATCGAGGGCGTGGATGCGGGTACTCGGCTTGCGAGACTCCTCGCCCGGCATTTCCAGGTGCGCGAGGGGACCGTCCGCCGGCTCCGGCGCCTCACGCGGAGCAGGCTGCGGGGAAGCCAGCTCCACAATCTCGAGGCGCTCGTCTCGATGCTCGACCTCGCGCCTTACGAATACTGGCCGCGGACGCGCCTCGAGGGTGTCGCTGCCGCGGTGCTGGCGCCCGGGCTGCACGCGCTGGCCGCCGCGTTCGACGGGATCGACGGAGCCGCCGCGCGAGCATTCCGCGAGGGAAGTCTCCGCGAGTTCCTCGCGCTCGCCGGAAAGCGCGGCTGGATCGCGAGCGCGCAGCGCCTCGGCAAGCAGTCCATGTCGCAATCGTTCACCACGCCCGGCGCCGCGTTCCGCAGCCTGCAGCTCGCGCTCGCCGCGGCGGGAGTCGACGTCGGGGCGCCTGTCCTGGCGCTCGCGCGGCGACCGGTGGAGGCGCTGTTACGCTGGCGCCGCGAGTGGGAGGCCGCGCTGTCGCGCTACGACCTCCTGCGACTGAGCGCGGTCGACACCTCGCCACTCGGGACGATCGCGTGGCCACCGCTCGTCGAGCGCTTCACGGCGGGCGCACGCGAGGTCGTGCCGCTCACCGATACCGACGCGCTACGCGAGGACGGCGCCGCGCTGGGCCACTGTGCCGCCACCCGCGCGATCGCCTGCATCGCGGGGCGGACGCACCTGTTTTCGCTCCGAGCGCCCGACGGCTTGCGGTGCTCCACGCTGGAACTCGAGCTGGAGGTGCACCCGGCGCGCGACGTGCAGCCCAGGATTGTCCAGCACCGCAGCGCGCGGAACGGCGCGCCGCCCGAGGCGTGCCGGCGGGCCGCCGGCGCACTCCTCGCGCGGCTCGACGCACTGCCGCCCGAGCACTTTGCACCGCTGGAGGCGGCGCTTCAGCAGCGGCAGCGGAGGTTCGGAGCGCTCGACGCTGCACAGGTCGCCGCGGATACGCGGCGCCACTGGTACGCGCTGCGGGAGTCGCTGCCGCGCGATGTGCTGGCGGTCATCGATGCAGGGCGATTGAGGGCCGCGTGGCAGTGAGTCGATCTCTGGCGCAGCCCCCTTCAGCCTGGGTCCGGGGAGGGAATAGTTCACGGGCCACACCTATACCGCCGTCGCCGCGTGCCGCGCGCAATGGAACGCGGGCGGGCTCCGGCCCTAGGATCCAGTCGCAAACCCAGGTATGACGACACTCGGCTCGATTTCTCCGAGGCCGCGCACAGCCTCCGATGCTGCGCGAGGCACTCCGTGGGGGTTCCGGAAGACATGGGACATCTGATAGACCGGTATGACCTGAGCCGCTGGCTTGGCAGGTCGACGCGCCCCGTCGCGCCTGCAGATCGCAGTGCGCGCGACACTCCCTGTGACCGAGTCCGGTCCGAGCTGAAGCGCGCGACCTCTGAGGCGCCGCCGAAGCCGGCGACCCGCCACCCGCTCGAGCGCCTCGGACGCTCGAGCGCGATCCTGATCCTCGCGTTCGGGTTCTCGGCCTTCTCGACCTTCTGCCTCGCGCTGGACGGCCCGAAGCAGGCGTGTGGCGAGCTGGGGCTTGAGCTCGTCGACTGGATGTCCCCCGGCGGCGCCGAGAAAGGGGTCCTGGTCACTCGCGCCGATGCGTCGTGTCTCGCCGCGCGGCTCGGCGTGCGCGAGGGGGAGGTAATCACGGCCGTGAATGGCCAGCCGGCGACCAACCTGGGGACCTTCGAGCGGGCCGTGATACCACTCGATTCCCGGGGCGGTTTCTCGCTGACCGTGCTCGGGACGGACGGAGTCGCGCGCGAAGTCGCCTTCCCGCGAGCTCCCGTGAACACCCATCCGGACATCGACTACGGCTCGGCGCCGAGCACGTCCGGGAGCGCCTGGTTGTTCACTGTCCTGTGGGGCAGCCTCTGCGTGCTCCTGACGCTTTTCCTGAGCCCGCGCGCGCCGCTGCTTTACGGGTCGTCCGACTTCGGCTGGTTCGTGGCGGGCGCCGCGGCCGGCGGCGCCGCGAGCGAGGCAGGGAAGGCGAAGCCGAACTACGCGGGCGGGGCCCTGGCAGGGGTCCTCGTCGCGCTCCTCTTCCCGATCATGGTCATGCTCATCGGACCGATCGGCGTGTATTACTTCTTCGGCCGCCCCCTATTGCATCGCCTGGGCGGTCCGGAGCACGTCCTGTGCTGCGTGGAGACCGTGCACGCGAGCAACCAACCGATCGCCACCATCTCGGACGACGGTCGCTGGCTCGCCTATGCCGTCCGGACGTCGGATCCGCTGCTCTTGAGGAAGACGTCGGATTACTTCGTCTACCTCGTCGATCTCCAGTCAGGGCGGTTCGTGGACTGGGGCGGGGGCTTCGCGGGGGAGCGGCTCGAGCTGACCGACAGTTCCGGTGCTGAGCAATCCGCGAATCTCACCGCAGTCGGGTTCTCGGGAAGCAAGGACGCGCTCATCCTGGCAATCCAGAATTCCCGCGGCACCTGGGGGCAGCCGGTCGACGTGTCGGCGACCGGTCTGCGCGGATTCCGCCGGGCTGGCGAGGAACGGCGATTGCCTGCGCGGTTCAAGGTGACCCGTCAACTCGACGACACCTTCGAGATCGAGGACGCATCGACCAGCCGGCGGTTCTCGCTAACCGTGAGCCCGGGATGGGAGCGCTACCGGCTCTCGCCCGACGGGCGCGTCCTCGCGCTCATTCAGCCCGAGCAGGAGAGCGGCGCGCGCGATGGCCTGCTTGCCAGGTTCGCTTCGTTCGTCGACAACGTCTTCCGCGGAAAGTGGCGGATCGAGTTCTGGGACATCGAGAAGCAGACCCGGATCCGGAGCTACGACCAGTACCTCTTCAACATCGATCTCTGGGTGCAGAAGAGCTATGTCTCGGATGAGCGATCGCCATTCGTACTGCCCTCGCCCGATGGACGGCGGTGGGTGCATGTCAACAGCCACGACGGCACAATCAAGATCTTTGACCTGACCGACAGGGTTCCTCCGCCGATCGTCGATATCCCCGTCAGGACTGCATACACCGCCCGACCGGGCAGGCTGACAATCACCGGTTCGACGGAACCCGCCGCGCTCGAAGGCAAAGCGCCCGGACTCGAGTCGGCGGTGGGCGTCCCGACCTGGGACGCGGTGACTCGATACGAGGCCCTTCGAAAACCGCTCGTCGACGCGCTCGGCGGGACGCTCGACGTGCTGCGCGACCAGTTCACGGTCGTGCACCCGTGGGAACCGAGCGGCGACGGCGGCCTGGTCGGCCTGGCGTGCATCGAGGCCGAATGCGCCGGAGGACGGCTGCGGCTTCACCTCAGCGCCCGGCGAACCGCGAGTGCGATCCTGGAGACGAGTCGGGACCTGGGTGTCCCCGAGACGAAAGGCGCGGGCCGGTCGTCGCCGGTCTTCGTACTGTACCTAGCGGAGGACGCCTCGGCCGGGATCCCCGGTGCGCTCTTCGCGGACGGCGAGAGCACCGTGGTGAGCGGGATGCTGAACGCAAGCCGGGTCCTCGTCGTGCAGCGCCTTCGCCGCGCCGGGGCGCCGGCGACAGCCCCGCCAGGGGGCGTTGACGCGCGTCGCGACATGCGATGACGAAATCCACCCTCGACATCCTCGAGCGTCACGAAAGGATCCTCACGATCCTTTACGCATCGCCCGACCCGTGGACCGCGAAGGAACTCAGTCGCCGGCTCGGTCTCAGCAAGCGCATGATCGAGCGCTACCTCGTCGTGCTGCGTGAGGACAAGCTCGTCGAGTGCGACCAGACGAAGGAGCCATATCGCTGGTATCGGCCGAAAGCAAGCGACGCTTTCGCGGCGAGCGCTGGCGCGACCGCGCGCGGTGTGTCGCGCGGCCCGCGCGGCTACGGACTGCGAGAGGTCCTCAGGCCGATCGATTTCACGGCCGAGCTCGAGTCTCACCGTGCGGGATTCAAGGGACGCCGGTGGCTCGTGGAAGTTGTTCGCGCGTGGATGGCGAACCCGTCCGCAGGGCGCGTGCTGCTCATCCTCGGCGAACCCGGCCTCGGGAAGACCGCCTTCGCGGCAAGACTCGAAGTTGAGGAGCCCACGGTCGCGGGCGTTCACTTCTGCCAGTACCACAACGCAGAAACGAAAGAGCCGCGCAGGGTGATTTGCTCGCTCGCATACTGGCTCGCCGCGAAGCTGCCCGAGTACCGGGAGCTCCTCGAGCGCACGGTGCTGCTCGAAGAGATCCCCGGAATGGAAGCGGGGACCCTGTTCGATGCGCTTCTCGTCACGCCGCTCGCGAAGGTGACGCCGCCCGAGCGTCCGGTCATGGTGGTGGTCGAAGCGCTCGACGAGGCCCACGCACGCGGAAACAATCCGCTGGCGAGTCTGCTCACCATCCAGACGCGCCGGCTGCCAGACTGGTTCCGCTTCCTGGTCACGGCGCGGCCCGAGCCGGAACTGGTCCGCGTGCTCGACGGCGCCGAGATCTATCGCATCGACGCTGCCGACGCCCGTTGCCGGGCGGATCTGATCGCCTATCTCAATGCGGAGCTTACGTCCGATCTCGGCGGGGCCGATGGCGACACACGACTCGCGCAACTCGAGGCGGTGTGCGAGGGCAACTTCCTGTACGCGACGGAGCTCGTGCGTGCTCTGCGCGCGGGCGAGCTCGCGCTTTCCGAGCTCTCCCGGCATCCGCGCGGCCTCGGGGGCCTGTTCAGCGCGTTCTTCGACCGCCAGTTCGCCGACGAGGACCGATACAGACGCCGGGTACGGCCGTTGCTCGAGATGGTGCTCGCGGCCCCGGAACCCCTGCCGGTGAAGCTCGCAGCCCGTGCACTCGGGTGGAGCGAGTACCAGCTGGGCGAGATCCTGCGCGAGGTCGGGTCGCTGTTCCCGACCGCGGACGGGGCGATTCGCCCCTTCCACAAGAGCATCGTCGACTGGCTCACGGCTCCCGAACGTAGCGCTCGCTACCGCGTTGTGGCGACGAAGGGCCACCGCCGCCTCGCCGACGCGCTCTGGCGGACATGCGGGAGCGACCCGGAGCGGCTGTGCGAATACGGCATCAGGCACATCGTCCAGCACCTGATCGGCTGCGGGCGCTGGTCCGCGGTGGAGAGGCTCCTCGCCGACTTCGGGTTCGCGATGGCGCAATGCGCCCGCGGTCTGCATGCCGAGTTGCTGCGAGATCACGCCGAGGCGGTCGCTCGCCTCCCCAGTCCGTCGCGCGAGCTGCGCGTGTGGCACGCGTTCCTGCGCGCGAATGCACACGTCCTCCGGCGTGGCGACCATCGCTGGGGAGCCGAGCGAATCCTCCTGCAGCTTGCGGTCGAGCACGCCGACGATAGCCCGGTGACGCGGGCGGCGGAGGCATGGCTCGCGCTCGGCAAGTGCGACTGGGACTGGCTCCGCAAGTCAACACGTCCGAAGACGTTACCGTCGGCGCCGCTCGCGCGGCTCGAAGGGCCTGTCAGCTCGACCTACGTGCAAACCCATGACCTCGATGCAGCGCGGGTTCTCTCCGACCACGGCCACGAGCTGCGAGTATGGGAGGCGAACGACGGGCATCTGCTGCTTACCATCCCGTGGAGCGGTCGGATCGTCGCGGTACTCGCTGGAGGGAGCGTCTTGCGCATCGGCCTCGTGACCAGTCCTTGCGCCGAGACGGAAACGCCGGAAGAACGGCGCGCGCGCCCCCCGGTTTGGGGACTCGAGGTGTGGGATACCCGCGAGGGCGAGTTGCAGTCGGCGCTGCCGCTGCCGGCCGGGTGGACGCTGATGGAGGAGTTCGGCGCGCGTGTTGTGGCTCGGGACGAGAGGAGCCTCGTGCTCGGCGACGACGAGGGCGGACTGGTCGCCAGGGATGTGGTCACTGGCAGTCCCCTCTGGACCGCGAACGCCCACGGGAGCGCAATCGGAGGGGTGACGCGGCTGCGCGACGGACGGATCCTCACCTGGGCCGGACCGCGAAAGCATGGCGATCAGACTAGTGCCCCTGCATCCGCGGACGGAACGATCAGGATCTGGGACCCCGAGTGCGGCGCGCTGGTGCGCGAGCTCAGGGGGCACTCTGATGGGGTCCACGAAGTCGTCGAGCTGTCCGACGGTCGACTCCTCTCCGTGGCGGCCGATCTCACCCTCCGCGTCTGGAGCCTCGCGTCCGGCGCAGCGGACGTGGTTCTCCGGACGAAGGAGGACTGTCCGGGCGTGCTCGGCCGACCGGGCTTCTTCGAGCTCTTCGGCGAAGACGCCGCTGCAGCGTATCTGGACGTCGAAGATCCTTGCGGAGACACGCCGCAGCTGTCGCTCTTCGACTTGGCGTCCGGAAAGATCGTTAGGACCGGCCTGTGTGTCGGCGCCGCCGACCAGTTCGACCGCCTTATCAGGCTCGTCGATGGCCGCCTCATGTCGTGGGTGGGGGGCCACGCTTACCTCTGGGACGGCGCGACCGGCGCGCTGCTCGGGAGTCTGTCCAACGTGTGGCCAACGGTGCTTCGCGATGGACAGGTCTTGCTGCAACCGCATGCTCCGGACCAACTGAAAGCCGATCTGGAGCCGGTCGTGCTCTTCGGGGTCTGCGCCGTTCCAGGCACACGGCCCGGCTCAGGCAATGTGCCTGAGACTTGGCGTCGCCCGAGGGCACGCCTGCTCCCGAACGGCAAGCTCCTCGTCGGGACGGCGCTCTGGGCGCTAGCTCACGTGCGTCGGATTCCGTTGCGGCTCGAGGAGGACGCGGGACTCGCGGCGCAACGAATGGCCCCTCTTTACGCCTGGCTGGAGGCGCCGCATCCGGAGCTCCCGACCTTCCCGTTCGGGTTCCTCATCGGCGAGAACGCGGTCGATCTGGGGAACGGCCACTTCGTAGCCTGGGAGAGGGATCCGCAGGCGGCATCGGCCCGAGCCGGGATGCTCTACGTCTGCACAACCGCCCAGAACAGCGAGGGCTCCAACGTTCTTCCCGAGCTCGGCGAGTGGAAGGCCCACTCGGGGCCGATCGCGGGAGCGATCGCCCTGCCGACCGGGAGGTTGTGCTCGTGGGGCGAAGATCGTGTCCTCACGCTCTCGGACCCTCGACGGCAGCGCGTCCTCTGGTCGATGAACGGTCACGCCGGTGAGATCTTCGGTGTAGCGACACTGCGCACGGGGCTGCTCGTCTCCTGGGCGCAGGATGGGCTGCGATCGTGGGAACCGTCAGGTGAACCGCGCGCGACGCTCTCTTTGGAGTGGTCCGCCGGAAGCCGCGATCGCGCCGCTGTCCTCGCGGACGGGCGACTGCTCGTCTGGGCGAGTGACGGGCAAATGATCGTGTGGGATGGCGTCGCGGGGAGCGCATGGGCGACCATGCGCGTCGACCGTCCACGACTCGAATGCGTCAAGGTCATTCATCGACGTTACCTACTCGCTCGCGAAAGAGAGGGGCGAGCGGATCTCGTTCAGCTGACGCTCTGGGACGGATTCACGGGCAAGCGGATCGCTCCCACGGGCGACGGGTCCGCCTTGATCGGCGTGAAGGTGGTCAGCGGTGAACAGGTCCTTGCCTGGTTCGAAGACGGTGCGCTCGCCGAGATCGACGCTGCGGCCGGTGCGCTACGACACATAGCCATCCTTCGCGGGGTCCGGATCAGCGACGTCTTCGCCGCAGAACCGCGCACGCTCCTGGTGCTCGACGACAGGATCGGCTGGCGATCCATCGACGCGGTTACCGGACGCGTCGAGCGGGAGGTCGCCTGGTCCGAAGTTGCCTACGATGCACTGGCCTGGGTCGCAACGGCACTGCAGCAGCGGACCGCAGTCGACTGGTTGAGACCGCTGCCTCCGTTCGCGAGCGAGGTCGGCGGGCTCGAGCCGCGGGAGGAGCGTGTTGCCGGTCCGTGGATGGTTTGGTTATCCGCAGGTAGGCTGACGATGAAAGACGAGTGGGAGAATGGTCGCTTGCAGGACGGAGTCGCGACTCCTCCAAGAGCGCTCGTTCTCACCCAGCACAAGGGCCCCCGCCAGTGGCAAGGAGTGTGGCACTCCGATCGCGAGTTCTCGTTCGCGCGCCTCGACCCTGAGGGCCAGATCTCACTCCGGACCGAAGGGGGCGACTTCAAGCTCATACGGGAGTCGAAGCGAACACTTCAGCCGAGCTTGGGGCGCTGAGTGAAGGCTCTCATGGGGAGGCGGTGTTCGCGCCCACATTCGTGGCGCTTCTCCGCAAACAACTACGTATGCTCCGGGGGCGTACGCGGGCGCCACTCGACTTCCCACTCGGCAGCCACCCGGACTGCCATTTTCCGTTTCACGTTTGCATTTCCCGGAGGACCACGATGTCTTTCACTGTGAAAGAGCTCGCGGAGGAGCTCAACAAGCTCCCTCAAATGGTGTTCACGCACAGCCACAGCGATGCCGAAAGACAGTATGTCTTTTTCGTCGATCTATTGGGCGGGTGGCAAATATGCGTTCAATCGAATGGCACTTCTAGCGAAGGAGCGAAGCTGTTGATCATCCGGGGGGGAGAGAATCAGGGCTTCCCATTTGGGCATCCGGGGAGCATTCAGAAGTTCCTTGCGTTTGCGCGGGCACGAGCGGCTCAACTCGCGTGACGCTTAGGTGCTGGGAGTGCGTCGCCCGCGAGCGGAACAGCGCATTGAATGTCTCCGGCGCACGGTCGCCACGGCCCGAGGAGCGAGCCTCTTTTCAGCCTGCGGGCCAAGAGTGACTCGGAAGATGAGCGGCATCCTCGGATGTCGCAACGCCCGCGCGGTCCCGTAAACCCGCGGCGGCTCTTTGCAGAACGAGCCGAGCCCCGCGCTCAGGCAAGACTGTCTCGCCACGGGCGAGAGCGTGCTGCAGGGTATTCATCCAGCTCAGGCGCCGGGCTCCCTGACGTGCGCGAAACAGTCAAGGCGCCGCAACATCGATCATCGCCAACTCCTCCCGTGGCAAGGATTGTCGCAGCGCGTACCAGTGACGTCGCGGGTCCTCGGTCGCGCGCTGCACGTCCATCGCGTACTGTTCGAAAACTCGACCCTTCGAGGCCGCGGGCGACAGCTGGTCGACCGAGACCGCGCAGCTGATGCGCAAGCACAACCGGTGATCTCGCTGCAGTACTGGATCGTCGACGCCGCGGCGCCCGTGGAGATCGAGGCCGTGCGCGCGCTGTTCCGCGAGTACGCGGACGGACTGGGAGTCGATCTTTGTTTCCAGGGCTTCGAGGAGGAGCTTGCGAGCCTGCTGGGGCGGTACGCGCCGCCCGACGGCCGGCTGCTGCTCGCGTACGACGGCGCGAGTGTTCGACGAACTGGACCGCGCGCGGGACTTTGTACGCCGCCAGATGCTCGCGGCAATGAGCGATGAGCGACGCGCCGGTCACCTCGGCGCCAGGTGGGAGCATCACATAGGCCTTTGCGAGCTCGCCCTTTGCTTCGTCCGGGATGCCGCCGACGGCAGCCAGCGCGACGGCGGCGTACCCAGCCAGAGCGCGCGCGTCGTGTGATCGAGCGTCTGCGACCGCGTGAGCGGGTGGATGAGGATGTCGAGGCTCTCCGGTCGCGTGAACATGAGCCACAAGAGGTAGTCCGCGAACACGTTGCGCGTGAAGACCACCTCGAAGCTTCCGCGCGGGTGGGGCCCCGCGGGGGCCGGCGTGAAGGAGGTCACCCTCACGTCGTCTGTCGCTGCAAACGTCCGCCGGATGAGGTCCATGAATCCGCGCGCTTCCGCGACGCGCTCGGGCGCGGCGTGATCGAAGTACGCGTGAGAGTGGAACAGCCGCGTGCGGCGTGATTCGCAGCCGTCGGCGTGCGCTGTGCGATGTCGCACTGGAATCTCCCGGCCGGGCTGGGAATCGGCCCCGCCGGAGCGGGGCCGAGGTCGACGACGGCAGCGCCTACGAAACATTCGCGGCGCGCGGCGCCTGCTTCGGCGCGGCGGGCACCAGGCCGTACCGGGTCATGACTTCCATGAGCTTCGCCCGATCGGGCGGCCCACCCGCGCCGGCAAGGGCCGCCACGTCGCGGAAGAACTGCG
>Ga0187893_10011368_pt1 | contig 12958 bp, 10 predicted proteins | sample MA1701074metaG_FD_139574 | JGI IMG/M metagenome (GOLD analysis project Ga0187893, IMG submission 139574) | White microbial mat communities from a basaltic lava cave in the Kipuka Kanohina Cave System on the Island of Hawaii, USA - MA170107-4 metaG ...
GCCGGTCCACTTCGAGACGATCTCGGCGATCTCCTCGGAGGTCACCTCCTCCGACAGCACCGAGCCCTGCTTCTGTAGCTCCGCGAGCTTCTGGCCCTCGGCGTCGAGCTGCTTCTCGAGCTCGCGCAACAAGCCGTACTGGATCTCTGCCGCGCGCTCGAGGTTGCCCGCACGGCGCGCGCGCTCGAGCTCCGCGCTCAGCTCCTCGCGCTTCTGCTTGATCTCGCGCACGTGCGCGATCGCGCTCTTCTCGTTCTCCCAGCGCGCCTTCAGCGCGGCGCTCTCGCTCTGCAGCTCGGCGATCTCGGCGCCGATGCGCGAGAGCCGCTCGCGGCTCGCCGCGTCAGTCTCCTTCTTGAGCGCCTCGCGCTCGATCTCGAGCTGCGTGCGCTTGCGCTCGATTGCGTCGAGGTCTTCGGGCATCGAGTCGATCTGCACGCGCACGCGGCTGGCGGCCTCGTCGACGAGGTCGATCGCCTTGTCCGGCAGGAAGCGCTCGGTGATGTAGCGGTGCGAGAGCGTCGCGGCGGCGACCAGCGCGGCGTCCTGGATGCGCACGCCGTGGTGCGCCTCGTAGCGCTCCTTCAGCCCGCGCAGGATCGAGATCGTGTCTTCGACGCTCGGCTCGCCGACCATCACCGGCTGGAAGCGCCGCTCGAGCGCGGCGTCCTTCTCGACGCGCTTTCGATACTCGTCGAGCGTCGTCGCGCCGACGCAGCGCAGCTCGCCGCGCGCGAGCGCGGGCTTCAGCATGTTCGCGGCGTCGGCCGCGCCCTCCGCGGCGCCTGCGCCGACGATCGTGTGCAGCTCGTCGATGAACAGCACGATCTCGCCCTGCGAATCGGCGACCTCGCGCAGCACCGCCTTCAGCCGGTCCTCGAACTCGCCGCGGTACTTGGCGCCCGCGATCAGCGCGCCGATGTCGAGCCCGATCACGCGCTTGTTCAGCAGCGATTCGGGCACGTCGCCCGCGACGATGCGGCGCGCGAGCCCTTCGACGATCGCGGTCTTGCCGACGCCGGGCTCGCCGATCAGCACCGGATTGTTCTTCGTGCGGCGCGAGAGCACCTGGATGACACGGCGGATCTCCTCGTCGCGTCCGATCACGGGATCGAGCTTGCCCGAGCGCGCGGCGCCGGTGAGATCGCGCCCGAATTTCGCGAGCGCCAGATACTTCGACTCGGGGTCGTGATCGGTGATGCGCGCGCGGCCGCGCACGCTCTCGAGCGCCTTCTCGATCGCGCCCTGCGTCGCGCCGGCCTCGCGCAGGCTGCGCGCCGTCTCGTCGCTCTTGTCGGCCGCGAGCGCCAGTAACAAGTGCTCGGTCGAGACGTACTCGTCCTTGCGCTGATCCGCCTCCTTGAACGCGCCGTCGAGCGCGCGCTGGAGCGCCGGCGAGATCGTCGGCTGCGCGCCGCCGCTCACCTTCGGCAGCGCGCCGAGCCGCTTCTCCGCGTCCGTCTGCAAGCGCTCCACCGGCACGCCGATCTTCTGGAGGATCGGCACCGTGCTGCCTTCCGGTTGCGCGACGAGCGCCCGCAGCAAGTGCGCCGGCGTGATCTGGCTGTGTCCGCGCGCGGTGGCGAGGCTCTGCGCCTCACTCAGGGCTTCTTGACTCTTGAGCGTGAGCTTGTCGAAACGCATTGGCGATGCGTAGACACGCCCCCCGCCGTGACAAGCGCGGGACGCATCCGAACGCCGCGGATGGCAATGACACACAAAGGGGTCAGACCCCAGCTGTGTCGGCCGGACGGTCGGGGAGCGCGGACGGTCGGAAGCGGGCGCTTAGTTCGTCCCGCGCTTCATCGTCACGAACAGCTCTTGCCGCCCGCGGCGCACCAGCAGCAGCGCGCCCTTCGGGTTCTTGCCGATCGCGGTCTTGAACGCCGCCGCGGTCGGCGTCGGCTCCTGATTCACCTCGAGGACGATGTCGTACGGCTGGAGGTGCGCGGTCTCGGCAGGGCTGCCCGGGCGCACGCGCGAGACGACCACGCCCTTCACGCCATCATCGAGCCGCAGCTCGGCGGCGATCTCAGGCGTCAGCGTCTGCACCGAGAGCCCGTACTCGCCGGTCGGCACCGGCTCCTCGCCGCCCGGCAGCGCCGGGCCGGCGTCGTCCTCGAGCGCGAGCGCCCCCACCGTCACGTCGAACGTCTTTCGCTTGCCCTTGCGGACCACCACCACCTGCGAGCGGTGCCCGATCGGCGTCGACGCGACGAGCTGCGGCAGCTCCTCCATCTCCTTGATCGCGACGCCGTTGAACTCGACGATCACGTCGCCGCGCAAAATTCCTGCGCGAGCCGCCGGGCTGCCCTCCTCGACGTTGTAGACGAGCGCGCCGTTCGCGCCGTCGAGGCCGAGCAGCTCCGCGGCATCCGCGTCGACCGGCTGAATCGCGACGCCGAGCTTGCCGCGCGCGACGCGTCCGGTGGCGCGCAGCTGCGGCAGCACGCTCTTCGCCATGTTCACCGGAATCGCGAGGCCGATGCCGACGTTGCCGGCCATTCCGCTCCCGAACGGATTGCCGGAGCCGGGGGACAGGATCATCGTGTTGATCCCGATCACCTCGCCGGAGAGGTTCAGCAGCGGACCGCCCGAGTTGCCGGGATTGATCGCGGCGTCGGTCTGGATGAAGTCGGCGTAGCGCGGCCCGCCTTCGTTCTGGCCGGTGCGCCGGTGCTTCGCGCTGACGATGCCCGCCGTCACGGTGTTCTCGAGCCCGAACGGATTGCCGATCGCGACCACCCAGTCGCCGGGCCGCGTGCGGTCCGAATCGCCGAGCGGCAGCGACGGCAGCGAGCGCGAGCTCTCGACCTTCAGCAGCGCGACGTCGGTCGCGGGATCGCGGCCGACCACCTTCGCCGGCAGCTTCGCGCCATCCAGGAACACGACGTCGATCTTGTCGAAGTCCGCGACGACGTGGTTGTTGGTGACGACGTAGCCGTCGCTCGAGATCACGAAGCCGCTGCCCTCGCCGGCCTGCGGCTGATTGCGGAACTGGAAGCCGAAGAACTCCTCGATCGGGCTGCGCGTCCGGTTCGCGTCGGGCCGCACGGTGCGCTCGGCCTGGATGCTCACGACCGCCGGAGCGACGCGCTCGGTCAGCTCCGCGAAGCTGCCGGGGGCGCCGCGCGGCGCCTCGGCGGGCGCCGCGGTGCTGCCGTCCCGCCAGAACGGGCCGGCGGCCGGCGTCGCCTTGGCGCCCGCGGCCGGTTCGAGCAGGCCCCGCGCCTCGGCGACCTGGTTCTGGAACACGACGCGCACGGGCACGACGCCGGTCGCGATCAGCAGCGCGGCGGCGACCGCGAGCGAGAAGACCATCGGAAGCAGCCAACGCGCAGCCTTCATGCGAAACCTCTCACCGTTCCGGGCCGGGCGCCCCGGTCCTTCGTAGACGTTGCGCCTGCCGCCGGAGTTCCGGCTCGGCCCTAGACGCGCAGCAAGTCCGACATGTTCGGCGCGTTCACGAGAGAGGCAAGGGGACGTCCGCGAGCCGGCGGCCGCGCTGCACGCGAATCAGCGCGCTGTCGCGGCCTTGCAGGCGCAGCACGGCACGGCGCAGCGCGTGCTCGTCGGCGAGCAGCTGGCCGTCGATGCTGCGCACGTAGTCGCCGGGCTGGAGGCCGATTTGCTCGGCGCCGCTACCGGGGCGGACTTCCGCAACGCGGAACAGCCCGCGCTCGAACGCGAGCCGGACGCCCAGGCGCTCGGTCGTCAGCTCGCCGACGACCGCGGCCGGAATCTCCGCCGCGGTCGCGCGCAGCGTGATCGTGCGGCCGCCGCGCAGCACCTGGAGCTCGTGCGCCTGTCCGGCCGTGCTGCTCTCCAGCACCTCGTAGAACTCGCGCGCGGCGCGAATGCCGTGCGCGTCGATCTTCATCAGCACGTCGCCGCGCAGCACGCCCGCCTTCGCGCCCGGGCCGCCCGCGCGCACGCGGTTGACGATCGCGCCGCGCTGGCCGGCGGGCAGCTTCAGCAGCTCCAGCATCGCGGGCTCGAGGTCCTGCAGATCGAGCCCGAGCCAGACCGGCGCCACCGTCCCCTTCGTGACGAGCTCGTGCACGATCCGCTTCGCGACGTCGATCGGAATCGCGAAGCCGATGCCCTCCGCACCCTGATAGATCGCGGTGTTGATCCCGATCAGCTCGCCTTCGGCGTTCAAGAGCGGGCCGCCCGAGTTCCCGGGATTGATCGACGCGTCCGTTTGCAGGAAGCCGTGATACGTCTTCTCCTGCGTGCGCAGCGAGCGGTCGGTGGCCGAGAGCACGCCGGTCGTCACCGTGTTCGAGAAGCCGAACGGGTTGCCGATCGCGATCACCGGCTCGCCGACGAACAGCCCCGACGAGGTGCCGGGCGCGATCCAGGGCACGTCGCTCGCGCTCTCCAGCTGGAGCACCGCGATGTCGTTGTTGGGGTCGGCGCCGACCAGCTTTGCGCCGAGCTCGCGGCCGTCCGCGAGCGTGAGCGTGATCGTCTCCGCGCCGCGCACGACGTGTTCGTTCGTCAGCACGCGCCCGCTCGCGTCGATCACGATTCCGGAGCCGAGGCTCTGCGCGGTGCGCTGCCGCATGCTCGGCTCGAAGAACAGGTCGAAGAAGGTGCTGCGCACCTGCACCTGCTGCTCGGTCGTGATGTTGACGACCGCGGGCCCGACCTTCTCGACCGCCGCGACCGTGGCCGTGCGCCGCAAGAACGGATCCTGCGCGTGCGCGGCGCCCGCCGCGAACGCGAGGCCGAGGGCGAGCAGCGACGAGATTCGCGAGGGTTGGTGCTTCACGGCGGCGCAACCTAGGGACGGCGATTTGGCGGAACAAGAGCGCCTTCGGGCAGGAGCGCAGCGCGCTTTCGAGCGCGCGTTCGGCCGGCCCGCGCAGCTCGCCGCGCGCGCGCCCGGCCGCGTGAGCTTGATCGGCGAGCACACCGACTACAACGACGGCCTCGTGCTGCCGTGCGCGATCGATCGGGCGACGCTGGTGCTGGCGGCGCCGCGCGACGACGACACGGTGCGCGCCGTCTCGCTCGCGCAGGACGCGCCGGCGCACTTCGCGCTGGCTGCGTTCTCGCGCGCGGGCGACTGGGCGGACTACGTGCGCGCGCCTGCGTTCGCGCTGCGCGAGGCGGGTGAGCGCGTGCGCGGCGCGGATCTCGCGATCGCGAGCGACGTCCCGCTCGGCGCGGGGCTCTCGTCGTCGGCCGCGCTCGGGGTCGCGGTGACGCTCGCGCTTGCGGCGGTTTCGCAGATCGCGCTCTCGCCGCGCGCGGTCGCCGATCTCGCGCATCGCGGCGAGAACCACTTCGTCGGAATCGGCTGCGGAATCCTCGATCAGTACGCGAGCGCGCTCGGCGAGCGCGACTGCGCGCTGCGCATCGACTGCCGCGCACGCAGCGTGACGGCGCTGCCGCTGCCGGCGAGCGCGGTCTGGTTGGTCGCGGACTCCGGCGCGCAGCGCGAGCTCGCGCGCGGCGGGTACCGCGAGCGCGTCGCGGAGTGTGCAGCCGCGCTGGCGGAGGCGAAGCGCGCTGGGATCGCTGCGCCGGCCGCGCGCGCGCTGCGCGATCTCACGCCAGACGCGCTGCCCGCGCTCGAGCGCGCGCTGCCGGAGACGCTGCTGCGGCGCGCGCGGCACGTGATCACCGAGAACGCGCGCGTCGACGCGTTCGCGGCGGCGCTCGGCGCGAGCGATCTCGGCGCCGCGGGCGCGCTGATGCGCGAGAGCCACGCGAGCCTTCGCTTCGACTACGCGGTCTCGACGCCCGCGCTCGACCTGTTGTGCGCGCTCGGCGACGCCGCGCCCGGCTGCGCCGGTTCGCGCCTCACCGGCGCCGGCTTCGGCGGCTGCACACTGCACCTCGCCGAGATCGCCGCCGCCGAGGACGTGATGCGCGCTCTCGAAGCCGGCTTCGCCGCGCGCTTCGGCCGCACCCCACGCGTCTGGCGCGTGCGCGCGAGCGACGGCGCCCGCGTCTTCGCCGTCTGAGCGCGCAACTTTGCAAGTTTGCAGGGTCTGACCCCATTCATTTGGCCGCGTCCAGCGCGGCGCGGAGTGCGCGGGCGGCGCGTTCGGGATCGGGGGCGGCGCATAGCTCACCCGTGACCGCGACCCCCACCGCGCCGGCGCGAATGCAGGCGCCGCAGCGCCGCGCGTCGATGCCGCCCTGCGCGAGCACGGGAATCCCGGCTCGCGCGGCCTCGGTGAGCGCGTCCAGCCCGAGCGGCGCGCGCGTCGCCGCCTTCGAGTACGGCGCGAAGATCGGCGCGAGGTGCGCGTAGCTCGCGCCCGCGCGCGCGGCTCCGAGCACTTCGGCCGCCGCGTGCGCGGAGACGCCGATCAGCGCCGCGCTTCCGAGCAGCGCGCGCGCGTCGGCGAGCGGCAGCGCGTCGAAGCCGAGGTGCGCACCAGCGGCGCCCGCCGCGAGCGCGACGTCGACGCGGCGATTCACGATCACGCGCGCGGCCGGATTCTGCGCGCGTACCGCCCGCTGGATCTCGCGCACGAGCGCGAGCAGCGGCGCGCCGTCGAGATCCTTCTCGCGCACCTGCACCCAGTCGACGCCGCCGCGCACGGCTGCCGCTGCGAGCTCGGACAGCTTGGCACCGCACGCGCTGGCGCGATCCGTGACGAGGCAGAGGATCGGGCGCGGCGAAGGCATCTCGCGCGCCATCCGCCGCGTGGCCTCAGAACGTCGCGATGCCGCTCAGCGGGCTCGACGCGTTCGCGTAGAGCTTGCGCGGGATGCGGCCGGCCTCGTACGCGAGCCGCCCGGCCTCGACCGAGAGCTTCATCGCGCGCGCCATCTTGACCGGATCCTTCGCGCCGGCGATCGCGGTGTTCATCAGCACCGCGGTCGCGCCCAGCTCCATCGCCACCGCGGCGTCGCTCGCGGTTCCCACGCCGGCGTCGACCACCACGGGCACCTCGACCGTCTCGAGGATGATGCGCAGGTTCGCCGGGTTGCGGATGCCGAGGCCCGAGCCGATCGGCGCCGCGAGCGGCATCACCGCGACGCAGCCGAGCGCGGCGAGCCGCTGGCACGCGACCGGATCGTCGGTGATGTACGGCAGCACCTCGAAGCCCTCGGCGACGAGGATGCGCGCGGCCTCGATCGTCGCCGCGGTGTCGGGGAAGAGCGTGCGCTCGTCGCCGATCACCTCGAGCTTCACGAGCGCGTGCTCGAACAGCTCGCGGCCGAGCCGCGCGGTCGTGACCGCGTCCTCGACCTTGTAACAGCCCGCGGTGTTCGGCAGCACCGTGAGGCCCTTCGGAATCGCGCCGAGCACGCTCTGCTCGCGCGGCTTCGTGAGGTCCACGCGGCGCAGCGCGACCGTGATCATCTCGGCGCCGCTCGCCTCGGTCGCGGCGAGCTGGAGCGGCAGCGTTTCGTACTTCCCGCTGCCGACGATCAGGCGCGAGCGGAACGTGTGGCTGCCCAGCGTGTAGCTCTCGGACATCTCAGCCTCCTCCGACCGCCTCGAGGATCTCGATGCGGTCGCCGGCATGCAGCGCGTGCGTCGCGTAGCCCGCGCGCGGGACGACGTCGCGATTCACCGCGACCGCGATCTTGCGGCCGCCGAGGCCGAGCTCGACGACCAGGTCCGCGAGCGTCGCGCCGGCGGCGATCGCGCGCGCTTCGCCGTTCACGCGGATCGCGAGCGCGCGGCGCGAGGAGTCGATCGCTTCCGAGTCGGTCGCTTCCAAGACGGGGCCATCCGAGCTGCGGCGCGTGCGAATGCGTCCAGTTCGCGCCGAAGAAAACCGACAGTATTCAGGGGGGTTGGGGCTGTCAAACAACGCGCGCGCTGCGCCGCCCGCGTTCGACTGCGAAGCTTCGAGCGTGGCGAGGAAGCGCGCTGACGAGACAGCCCGGCCGAGCGGAGACGAGATGAAGTCCGGTCGTCCGACGGTGGCGAGCATCGATGCGAATGCGCTCGCCGCGAACTACGCCGAAGCGAAGCGCTTGGCGGATGGGCGAGAAGTGATCGCGGTCGTGAAGGCGGACGCGTACGGACACGGCGCGGTCCCGATCGCGCGCCGGCTCGCCGCGGCCGGCTGTCGCAACTTCGCGGTCGCGACGATCGCCGAGGCGGCGGAGCTGCGCGGCGCCGCGATCGAAGGCGCGATCCTCGTGCTCGGCGGCGTGCACGATGCGGCGGAGGCGGACGAGGCGGTCGCGCTCGGCGTCACGCCGGTCGTGCAGCACGCGGGCCATCTCGCGCTGCTGCGCAAGGTGGCCGCGGAGCGCAGCCGCGCGATTCCGGTGCAGGTCGAGGTCGACACCGGGATGGCGCGCATGGGCATTTCGCCCGAGGAGGCGCCGTCGCTGATCGAAGGCATCGCGCGTGACAAGGCGCTCGTGCTCGACGGCGTCTACTCGCACCTCGCGTGCGCGGACGAGAGCGACCTCGCGCCGACGCTGCGGCAGCTCGCGCTGTTCGCCGAAGTGCTGGCCGCGCTGCGTTCGCGCGCGGCGTTGCCGCGGCAGGTGCACGTCGCGAACTCGGCGGCGCTGGTCGCCGGCGCGGGCGGCGCGCTCGCCCAGGCGATGCCCGCGGACGTGAACGCGGTGCGGCCCGGCATCATGCTCTACGGCGTCGCGCCGGCGCCGCATCTCGCCGACGCGGCGAAGCTCACGCCCGTGATGAGCGTGCGGACGCGCGTCGCGAACGTGCGCTGGGTGCGGCGCGGCGATCCGGTCGGCTACGGCGCGACGTTCCGCGCGAAGCAGCGCGGCCGCATCGCGACGCTGCCGATCGGCTACGCGGACGGCATCCCGTGGACGCTCGGCAACCGTGGCTTCGTGCTGCTGCGCGGCCGCCGCGTGCCGATCGCGGGCCGCGTCTCGATGGACTTGATCACGCTCGACGTCGGCGGCTCGCCGGTCGAGATCGGCGACCCGGTGCTCGTGTTCGGCACGCCCGCCGGCGGCGGTGCTCCACTGCGCGTCGAAGAGGTCGCCGAGGCAGCGGGCACCGTCCCCTACGAGCTGCTCGTCCGCGTCGGCGCGCGCGTCACGCGCGTGCTCGAGAGCTGATCCAAGTTTGCAAGAAACGGGGTCTGACCCCGTTTCTTGCAAACTCGTCTCGCTTCCGGCCGGGTGTGCTCGGCTAAGGTGCGCCGACCTTGTCGGCCGCGACGAAATTCCCTGAGAGCCCCGGGCGCAGCGAGCTCCACGCGTCGCTGCACGACGTCTGGAAGCGCTTCGGCGAGCGCAGCGTGCTGGAGGGCGTCTCGCTCGAGCTGAAGGCCGGCGAGATCACGGTCGTGATCGGCGGAAGCGGCTGCGGGAAGTCGACACTGCTGCGGATCCTGCTCGGGCTCGAGAGTTACGAGCGCGGCTCGGTGCGGCTGTTCGGGCGCGAGATGAACACGCTGACGCGCGCCGAGCAGAGCGAGCTGATGATGCAGGTCGGCGCGCTGTTCCAGTTCGGCGCGCTGTTCGACTCGATGACGGTCGCGGAGAACGTCGGCTTCGCGCTGCGCTACGTGCAGCGGCGCCCGGACGCGGAGATCGCGCAGCGCGTGCGCGAGAACCTCTCGCTCGTCGGCCTGCGCGACGTCGAGCGGCTCTACCCGGCGCAGCTTTCGGGCGGCATGCGCAAGCGCGTCGCGCTCGCGCGCGCGATCGCGCACAAGCCGGCGCTGCTCTGCGTCGACGAGCCGACCACCGGCCTCGACCCGATCATGTCCGACACGATCAACGAGCTGATCCTGCAGATGCGCGAGCGGCTCGGCGTGACGGTCCTCTGCATCACGCACGATCTCGGCGCCGCGTTCAAGATCGCGGACCGCATCGCGATGGTGCACGGCGGCCAGATCGCGGCGTTCGGCACGCCCGACGAGATCCGCGCCTCGTCGGAGCCCGCCGTCCGCCAGTTCGTCACCGCCGCCGCTTACGGCCCGCTCTCGTAGCAGCCGCGACGGAGCGGCCCGCCGAGCGAGTCGATACGCTGCGCCTTTCGCTTTTCTCTCGACGGGGCGAGACGGAATGCGCGTGCTGATCGTGGGTTCGGGCGGACGCGAGCACGCGCTCGCGTGGAAGCTCGCGCAGAGCCCGCGCATCGAGGCGCTGTTCGCGGCGCCAGGCAGCGACGGCTTCGCGAGCGTCGCGCGCTGCTTGCCGGACGTCGCCGCGCTCGACGCCGCGGCGTTGGCTCGCGCCGCGCGCGAGCAGCGCGTCGACCTCGTCGTGATCGGCCCCGAGGATCCGCTCGCGCACGGCGTCGGCGACCGGCTGCGCGAGGCCGGCTTCGCGGTGTTCGGGCCCTCGGCCGCGGCGGCGCGGCTCGAATCGAGCAAGGGCTTCGCGCGCGCGTTCATGGCGCGGCACGGGATCCCGCACCCGCGCTTCGACGCATGCGGCGACCTCGCGAGCGCGCAGCGCGCGGTGCGGGCACGCGGCGGCAAATGCGTCGTGAAGGCCGACGGGCTCGCGGCCGGCAAGGGTGTCGCGGTCTGCACGAGCGAGGCCGAAGCGCTGCGCGCGCTCGACGAGATGATGGGCGAGCGCCGCTTCGGCGCGTCCGGCGCGAGCGTCGTGATCGAGGACGTGCTCGCGGGCGAGGAAGCGAGCTACCTGGTTGTTACGGACGGCGAGCGCGTCGCGCCGTTTGCGCCGGCGCAGGATCACAAGCGCGCGCTCGACGGCGACCACGGCGAGAACACCGGCGGGATGGGTGCCTACGCGCCCGCGCCGCTCGTCAGCGAGGCGGTCGAGAAGCGCGTGCTCGAGGAGATCGTGCACCCGACGCTGCGCGGCCTGCGCGCCGAGGGCACGCCGTTCGCGGGCGTGCTCTATGCAGGCCTGATGATCGACGCGAGCGGCGCGCCGTCGGTCGTCGAGTTCAACTGCCGCTTCGGCGATCCCGAGACGCAGGTGCTCGTCGCCCAGATGGACGGCGATCTACTGCCGCTGCTCGAGGGCGCTGCGCGCGCCCGGCTGGCCGACTCCGCGCGCGCGCGCGGCGAGGGCGCGGCAGTCTGTGTCGTGCTCGCATCGGGTGGCTATCCGCGCGAGTTCGCGAAGGGCAAGCCGATCCGGGGGCTCGAAGCAGCGGCGGAGGTTCCCGGCGTCGTCGTGTTCCATGCCGGGACGAAGCGCGCGGGCGGCGAGTTCGTGACGAACGGCGGGCGCGTGCTGGGGGTCACGGCGCGCGCTCCGTCGTTCGCAGAGGCGCGCGAGCGCGCGTACGCCGCAGCGGACCGCATCGCGTTCGACGGCATGCACTGTCGCCGCGACATCGGCGCGCGCGCGCTGCCCCGATGAGCGCGCTCTCGATCGCCGAAGCCGCGCAGCGAATTCGCGCGGGCGAGCTGGTTGCGTTTCCCACGGAGACGGTCTGGGGTCTCGCGGCCGATGCGCGGAGCGCGAGCGCGGTCGAGCGCCTACTCGCGTGGAAAGGGCGCGCCGCGGGGCAGCCGGTGTCCGTGCTGGTGAGTGACTACGGCGCGCTCGACCGGCTCGGCGCCGCGAAGACGTCGCTGGCCGACCGACTCGCCGCGACGTTCTGGCCGGGCCCGCTCACGCTCATCGTCCGCTGCAAGCGCGGCGGCCTCGCGCCGGGAATCGCCGGGGCGGATGGCAGCGTCGGCTTCCGTTGCTCGCCTCATCCCGTAGCCAGCGCGCTCGCGCGCGCCGCCGGCGCGATCACCGCGACGAGCTTCAATCGCTCCGGCGGGCGTCCGTGCGAGACGCGCGCCGAGGCCGAGCGCTGCGCCGGCAGCGAGATCGCGCTCGTCGCCGGCGAAGACGCGCATGGCGCCGCGCCGAGCAGCGTCGTCGACGCAACCGGAGGCGCGCCGCGCGTGCTGCGCGAAGGCGCGATCTCGAAGCGGGCGATCGAGGCGGCCAGCCATTCATCGGGGTCAGACCCTGCAAACTTGCGAATTGGGCAATGAGCCGGGGTCAGACCCTGCGAACTTGCGAACGGCAGAGCCCGGGAGGCACGCGTGGCTGAGATTCTTCCGTTCCGGGCGCTGCGATACGACGCGAGCCGCGTCGAGCTGGAGAAGGTGCTCGCGCCCGTTTACGACGTCGTCACGCCCGACGACCGCGTGCGCTTCTACGAGAAGGATCCGCACAACGCGATTCGGCTCGAGCTGACGCGCAGCGTCGCGGAGGAAGCGACCACCGATTATTCCGACGTCGCGCGCACGCTCGCGGCGTGGCGGCGCGAGGGCGTGCTGCGCGTCGACGCGAAGCCGGGGCTCTACGCGCTGCGCCAGCGCTTCGCAGCGCCCGACGGGCGCGCGCTCGCGCGCAGCGGCTTCTTCTGCGCGCTGAAGCTCGAGGACTACGCGAAGCGGATCGTGCGCCCGCACGAGCGCACGCTTGCCGGGCCGAAGGCGGATCGGCTGAAGATTCTGCGCGCGTCGCGCACGAACCTGAGCGCGGTCTTCCTGCTCTACGAAGACCCGGACGGAAAGCTCGACGCGCTGCTCGATCAGTCGCTCGCCGCCGGCGAGCCGCAGCGAGCGCGCGACGCCGGCGGCATCGCGCACGAGCTCGCCCCGATCGACGACGCGCACGCGATCGGCGAAGTGCAGCGCTTCCTCGCGTCGCGGCCGCTCGTGATCGCGGACGGCCATCACCGCTACGAGACCGGGCTCGCTTATCAGGCGGAGCGGCGGGCACTCGCCGACCCCGCGGCCGACTTCCTGTTCGTCTATCTCGCGAACGCCTACGCGGCGGGCTCGTTGTTATTGCCGATCCACCGGCTGCTCGTGCGTGCGCCGCTGCCGAGCGACGCGCGCTGGTCCGAGCTCACGCGTTCGGGTTGGCAGCAGCGCGCGGTCGCGGCGAGCTCGCCCGAGCAGGTGGAGGCCGCGCTGCGCGAGGCGCTCGCGCCGCACACGGGGGCGCCGGCATTCGCGGCCGACGACGGGCGCGGGCAGCTCCGCGTCTTCTGGAAGCCCGCGAGCCCGGATCTCTCGATCGAGGTCTTCCACCGCGAGATCGTCGC
>Ga0187893_10011369_pt1 | contig 12957 bp, 6 predicted proteins | sample MA1701074metaG_FD_139574 | JGI IMG/M metagenome (GOLD analysis project Ga0187893, IMG submission 139574) | White microbial mat communities from a basaltic lava cave in the Kipuka Kanohina Cave System on the Island of Hawaii, USA - MA170107-4 metaG ...
CAGCCCCGGCTATTTCGACGCCATCGGCATCCGGCTGCAAAGCGGGCGTCAGCTTTCCGCCGAGGACACGGCGGACGCTCCGCGCGTCGCCGTCATCAGCCGGACGATGGCCGGCAAATACTGGCCGAATGAAGAGCCGCTGGGAAAACGTTTCCGCTTTGAAAACTCGACCGGAGACGAAGCCTGGATCACGGTCGCCGGCGTTGTGGGCGACGTGCGCAACGACGACGTGGACGCGCCGCCGCTGCCGCAGGTTTATCTGCCGCACGCGCAGAACGCCGTCAGCGATTTGTCATTGGTGATTCGGACAAGCGGCGAGCCGCTCGAACAAATCGCCGCCGTGCGCCGCAGCATCGGGACGTTGGATCAGAAGCTGCCGGTCTATGAGGTCGCCACGATGGACAGATTGCTTTTCGACGATCTGGCCGGCATTCGCATTGTCGTTGAGTTGCTGCTTGCGTTCGCGGCGCTGGCGCTGGCGCTCGCCGGCGTCGGGGTTTACGGCGTGATGTCGTATGCGGTCGCCCAGCGAACCAGCGAGATCGGCGTCCGCATGGCGCTCGGCGCGCAAACGCGAGACATCCTGCGACTGGTCGTCGGGCAAGGCGCCAGGCTGGTGTCGTTGGGAGTGGCGATTGGATTGGCGGCGGCGTTGGCGGCGGCGCAGGCGATGAGAAGTTTGCTTTATGGCGTCAGCCCGACCGATCCGCTGACCTTCATCGCCATCGCCGCGCTGCTTGCCTGCGTGGCTATCGTGGCCTGCTGGATTCCGGCGCGGCGGGCGACGAAGGTTGATCCGATGATTGCGTTGAAATGCGAGTGATCCAGCTTGGCTTTAAAGCCGTAACTACGATCCTTTCGCGGCTGTGCCGCCTGATGTGCGGAAGCGGCTATGCCCTTCCGAGAAAGATGCGTTTTTATTTTGGGGCTACGCCCCGCCGCTTCGGGATCGAGCATTAAGGCGGCTCAGCTCCGATGATTTTCCGCGACGCCAAACCGTCAGGGGCATAGCCCCGATAAAAAATCACAGAGCCTCCGGAAGGGCATAGCCGCTTCCGCACATCAGGCGGCGCAGCCGCAAGAAAAACACGGTTCGAAGGTCTGCGAACTTCTCGTGGAGGATTTATGCAAACACTTTGGCAGGACCTGCGCTACGGCGCGCGAATGTTGTGGAAGAAACCCGGCGTCACGCTGGCCGCCGTCTTCTCGCTGGCGTTGGGCATCGGCGCGGCGGCGGCAATCTTCAGCGTGGTGGACGCGCTGCTCTTGCGTCCGCTGCCTTACCCGGAGCCGGAGCGGCTGGTCGTTGTGCGCGAAGTCAACCCACAAGGCCGGCAGATGTCTTTGGCCGAGCCGAATTACGAAGACTTGCGCGCGCGCAGCCGGAGCTTCAACGCGCTGGCAATGTCGGCGGGCAGCTTCCCGCTGGTCGTCACCGGCGGCAGCGAAGCCGTACGGGCGCGCGTGTCATACGCGTCGGGCGGCTTCTTTGACGTGATGGGCGTGCAGCCCGTCGCGGGCCGCGTCTTCCTGCCGGAAGAGACGAAGTACGGCGGGCCGAAGGCGGCGCTGGTGAGTTACGGATTCTGGCAGCGGCAGTTGGGCGCGCGCGCGGATTTAAGCGAGGTGCGGCTCAACGTGGATGGCGCGCTGTGCAACGTGGTGGGCGTGCTGCCGCCCGGTTTCAACCATCCGGCGGAGACCGAAGTCTGGGTGACGACCGGCATCGAGCCGCCGAACACTTCGCGCACCGCGCACAACTGGCCGGTGGTGGGGCGGTTGCGCGCGGGCGTCACGATCGAGCAGGCGCGCGGCGAAGCGAGCGCCATCGGGGAGCAAATCCGTCAGGAAAACGGCGCGCAACTGGGCGCCGCCCCGGATTTCGCCATGACGGATTTCGCGTTGACGCCCTTGCAGCAACACCTCACGCGCAACGTGCGCGCGGGCCTGTGGCTGTTGCTCGGCGCGGTCGGATTGCTGTTGCTGGTGGCGTGCGCGAACGTGGCGAATCTGCTGTTGGCGCAATTGACGGGGCGGCAGCGCGAATTTGCAGTGCGGGCGGCGCTGGGCGCTGGACGCTGGCGAGTCGCGCGGCAGTTGGTCGTTGAGAATTTGCTGTTGACGCTCGCGGCGGCGGGCGCGGGCGCGCTGCTCGCCGGCTTCGGCGTGGACGGGTTGTTGCGGCTCGAAGGGGGCAACTTGCCGCGTTTGAATCCGGTGGGCGTGGATGGCCGTGTGTTGCTCTTTGCCTGCGCGCTGGCCGTGCTGATCGGCGTCGCGCTGGGTTGTTTGCCGGCGCTGCGTTTTGGGCGGCAGGATTTGCAAGCCACGCTGAAAGAGGGCGGGCGTGGGCAATCGGCGGGCGCGCTCAGCCATCGTTTGCGCGGCGCGCTGGTGATCGCGCAACTGGCCCTGACGCTGGTGTTGCTCGTGGGCGCGGGCCTGCTGGGGCGCAGCTTTATCAAACTGTGGCAAACCGATCCGGGCTTCAAGCCGGAGCGCGCGGTGGTGATGCGTTTGTCGTTGCCTTCGACCGTCACTCCCGAAGAGGACGAACGCACGCGACAGTTTTACGTGCAATTGCTTCAGCGCCTTGAACAACTGCCGGGCGTGAGCGCCGTCGGGGGCGTCAATTCGCTGCCGTTGGCCGAGCGCGGGGCGAACGGCAGATTTTTGATTGACGACAATCCGGCCCAACCTGGCACGGCGGATTATCGCGTGGCGAGCGGCGGTTTCTTCACGGCGCTGGGCGTGCCGCTCTTGCGCGGGCGTTTCTTTGACGGGCGCGACAATGTGAATGCGCCGCACGCCGCCATCATCAACCAGGCGATGGCCGCGCGTTACTTTCCCAACCAAGACCCGCTCGGCCAACGCATTCAATTCGGCAATATGGACGGCGACCGGCGCATCCTGCACATCGTCGGCGTGGTCGGCGATGTGCGCGAGGCGCTGGACTCAGCCGTAGAGCCGACGGTTTACGCCTGTTCGGTGCAGCGCCCGCAATGGTGGCAGGTCTCGCGGCTGGCCGTCGTCGTGCGTTCGACGCTCGAACCGGCGGCGTTGATTCCGGTGTTGCGCGCGACGGCGCTGGGGCTGCGCGCCGACGTACCGCTCAGCTTCCGCACGTTGAATGAAGTCTTTTCCGCTTCGCTCGATCAACGCCGTTTCAGCCTGGTGATCTTCGGCGTGTTTGCGATGGTGGCGCTGTTGCTGGCCGCGACGGGCGTTTACGGCGTGCTGTCTTACGCCGTGACCGAGCGCACGCACGAACTCGGCATTCGCCTGGCCTTGGGCGCGCAGAGGGGCGCCGTGTTGCGGCTGGTGATCGGGCAGGGAATGCGGCTGGCGCTCTCAGGCGTTGCGTTGGGTTTGCTGGCCTCGCTGGCGGCCACGCGCTTGCTGGCAACAATGGCGCATGGCGTCAGCGCGACTGATCCGCTGACGTTTGCGGGCATTGCGTTGCTGCTCGTGGCGGTGGCATTGCTGGCGTGTTGGTTGCCGGCGCGGCGGGCGACGAAGGTGGATCCGATGATTGCTTTGCGTTGTGAATGAGCGGCGGCCCGGCCGCCGCTCATTCCGCCAATTTTACTGGGTCGCTGATTTGCTTTTAGCGGCCCCCGGCTGAACGCCCGCGGATTGAAGCAGCTTGATAATCTCTTGGTTGCCTAACTGCTTTGCCAAGTCCAGCGCGGTCATTCCGTCTTTGTCCTGCATCTTGACGTTGGCGCCATGTTCCAGCAACAGCCGAACGGCGGTGGGTTCATTGTAGCGCGCGGCGTACATCAGAGGCGTGCGCCCGTTGCTGTCCGCCGCATTGACGTCGCAACCGGCCTGCAACAACGCTTCGCCGATCAACTGCACGGCCCGGTTGACTTGCCTTTCTACCCTAACCACCTGGTCGCTGCGCGCGAGTCTCATCGCTCTGAGTCGCTCTTCTACCCTAACCATCTCTTCGCCGCGCGCGCGCTTGAGTCGCTCATATAACATAGCTATCTCGGCGTCGAACTCGCGCATCATCCCTTCCCTTTCGACCACGACAGTGACGTCCCCAGAAGTGTTCTCCATAGACATGACCATCAATGCATTGCGTCCGTAGCTATCGCGCGTATTCGGATCGGCGCCTTTCGCCAGCAAAATTTTGACGGCGTTCTCGCGCTCGCGAACCTCTCGGTAAAGCCATTGATAACGCGCGGCAGCCAACAACGGCGGGCCGAAGCGGGTCTGTTCGTTTATGTCTACGCCTGAGGCGAGCAGCAGTTCGATGGCCTGCGGGCAGTAGGTGATCGCCACGGTCAAGGCGCTGCGCCCGATGGAATCCCGCGCATGCACGTCGGCGCCGTGCGCGATCATCAGCCGCGCCGTTTCTACCCGGCGAACTGTCAACGCCAGATGCAAGGGCGTCATGGCGACCGCGTTGATCCCCGGCGGCGTCCAATCTCTATTCACAACGATCCGGGTATTGACGTTAAAGCCCTTTTCGAGCAGGAATTTCGTCATTGCCTGCGAGTAAATGATCCGTGGGCCGTATGGTTCGAATCTATGCCGCCCAAACGGCAACATTGCTCTTCGCAACTGACGTTGAAAGCCTGTGGGCGCAGTATCTGGCAACGACCAAAAAGGGAGCGGGACGCCAGCGGCTTGCAGCGCTTTGACCGTGTAGATGTCGTTAGAGTTGATGGCGGAACTCATGACGGGGAATTTCAAAAACTGCAACTGGGCCATCAGCAAGAAGAGTACACAAGTCGGCGCATAAGTCTTGAAGTAAGCCCACCAACCACGCGGCGTGGTTTCCATTTCCTGGCGAAAAGGAAGTTCGGCTGCGTGCGCAGTGGTTTCGCCCAGGGCTTGTCGCGCGGTCAGGTAAAGCGCGGCCTGCTCGATTGAACTTTTCAGGCTGAGGCTGAACGCGATAAAGCAAAGGGCCAGCATCAAGGGCAGCCAGATGATGATCGCCTCGTCCAATCCTCTCCTCCCGCCATCCAGCGTGGCGCCCCAAATCACCATCATCACCTGCCCCATGGTCAATATGAGCGCGAAAGCCAGCAACCGCCTGAAAGAAGGATAAGCCAGCTTGCGGCGCAGCGGCTCGACCAGTTTGGCCGACCGTTGTGTCGCCTCATCGACGCTCAAACCTTCTTGCGCCAACGGCGCCGCGATCATCAGGGAATCAGCCCAGCGCTTAATTTCAGCCAGCTTGAACGAGCCCAGTTTGCGCGCGAGACCGGCCAATTCAGCCCAGGTCGCCTGGGCCAGCGCGCCGCTACGTTGTCGGATGGCTCTGACAATGCCTCCCGTGTCAACCTCCGTCTTCGCTGTTTCCCGCGTCTGTTCGAGGAAGAGCGCGCAGGCCGCCGTGACCGAGTTCTGCTTCCAAAGCGTGATGGCCGCGATCAGCAGCCAGAGAAATCCGAAGACCAGGCCGGCCTGTAACGGCCGCAGCCCCGGCAGTTTTACCGTAGCCATCAGGATCAAACTGATCAACAACCAACTCCGCCATTGCAAACGCACAGCCAGTTCCGCCAGTTTGAATCTGTCCCGCCGGTTGATGGCGTCGGCCTGCTGGCGCAGCCAGTCATTGCCCGTGGTTTGCAGGCTCAGCAGAAAGGCGAACGCGCCTGCCGTGGCGGGCCGGGCTGAAGGCTCTTTGGCCAGCGCCTGGCCGACGACGGCATCAATCGTGGCGGGTAGATCTCTGCGCTTTCGGCCGAGCGGCGCGGGCGCGGCTTCGCGATGCTGATCGAGCAATTCCGCTGCGGTTCCCTTGAAGGGCAAATCTCCGCTCAACATCTGGTACGCGATCACGCCCAGGCTGTAGATGTCCGAGGCGTTGTCGAGTTTTTCGCCCCGGCATTGTTCGGGCGACATGTACTTCGGCGTGCCCATCACAGTGCCCGAGCGCGTCAATTGCTGGAGCGTCGGGTTCAGCCGCAGCGTCTCGTCTTCCGTGATAGAAAAACGCTGAGGTTGCGGCGCTGCTGTCTCGCTCGCTTCGCTGATGACCGGCAGCGGCTCCGGCTCTTCGAACGCGAGCAAGTCGTGCAACTGAGCGATGCCGAAATCCAGCGCCTTGACGTTGCAGGCGCCAAATCCCACCGGTTCGAGCCAGATGTTTTCCGGTTTGAGATCGCGATGCAGAATTCCCAGCCGATGCGCTTCGTCAATCGCTGCGCAGGTTTGCTTCAGAATATCCAGCGCGTCAGTGAGCGGCAGCGGGCGTTTGTCTTTGAGCTTGGCGGCCAGCGTGCCGCCTTCCAGGTGTTCCATCACCAGATAAGCCAGCGTTTGCTCATTCTCGCCGGTGATGCCAAAGTCGGTCACGTTGACGATATTCGGATGGCGCAAACGCCCGATGGTCTTGGCTTCGCGCCGGAAACGTTCGATGAATTCGCGGTTGCCCGCCAGTTCCGGCGCAATCACTTTGACAGCCACCCGGCGCCCCGTCCCGACGTGCGTCGCGCGGTACACCGCTCCCATCCCGCCACGGCCAATCAATTCTTCCAAACGATATTTCCCATCGAGCACGCGCCCGATCATCTGCCCGGTCGTCAGTTGGTTGGATGGCGGCGCCAGCGCTTCCACGATCTGCGTTTGCCAGCGGCCAAATTGAGGCGAGAGGCTGACGCGCATCGCGGGCGATTCCATGAAGCTGTGATTCTCTTCGTGGGCGTCGAGCAGAGCTTGCAACTCGCTGCCGAGCGCCGGGTCATTCTGGGTTGCGCGCGCCAGGAACTCCGCGCGCTCCTCGTTTGGATATTCCAGCGCCTGATGAAAAAGCTGATCAATCTTTTCCCAATTTTTGTTCATGGCTCGCCTCCATTGTCGTGTTGGGTCAGTGATTGTTTAATATGCTTACGGTTCAAGCAACTGTCTGTCACAGCAAATAGCGACAAAGTGGCGCGAATCCGCCCAAGCTAACGAAAAAAAAAGCTCGACCTGTGCAAGTACAAAAGAGCTTGACAGAAAAAAGGGGGCAGAAAAATAAAGACATCCGGCCCCGTTCCTCTTTTTTCTGCCCCCCTTTTTCTGTCAGTCTTTCGCGTTGCAAAGCACTTGCACAGGTGGAAAAGTTTTCCGAGGTGAAAGCCATGTCTACAAACTCATCGGAGATCAGCCTGCTGCTCGATCAATACCGCGATGGGCAAGCGGAGGCGTTCAGTAAATTGATGGCGCTGGTTTATGACGATCTGCGCCGGCTGGCCGCCTGGCAGCTTCAGACCGAACGCCCGGATCACACCTTGCAACCCACCGCGCTCGTGCATGAAGCCTATCTGAAGCTGGCCGGTCAGAATCCGGTCGATTGGCAAAACAAGGCGCACTTCTTCGCTCTGGCCGCGCAGGTTATGCGCCACATTCTGGTAGATCACGCGCGAGCTAAACAGCGCGACAAACGCGGCGGCGGACAAGCAAGCGTGGCGCTGGATGAGGTACTCGGCTTGAGCCATCCGAGCGAGCCAGGCCTGGTCGAACTGGATGAAGCGCTCAACACGCTGGCCGCGCAGGACGCGCGCAAAAGCCGGATCGTCGAGTTGCGATATTTCGCTGGACTGAGCATTGAAGAGACCGCCGACGTGCTGGGGATTTCGCCGACGACCGTGAGGCGTGAATGGACGCTGGCGAAAGCCTGGTTGCGACGCGAGTTAGGCAAAGACGCCAGCGCCGGCTGAAGCCCGCCTGTTCTCTTCTGGGAATAACGGTTCCCGGAAGCGGACAATCAGCCTCTCTCAGCGTTACCCTTCCACTTCAAAATGCCTTTCGCCCAAGACTTTAGCTTCGCGCAGGCTCTGGCACAGAAGCTGTATTCTTAATCCCGGAGCCGCTGACAATTGCCGACCCATTATTGACCGCAGATTCAGGAGCGATACTAATGAACACATTATCGCAAGACCTGCGCTACGGCGCGCGAATGCTGCGGTTGAGTGAACCAGTGGTATTGGGGCCGACAGACCGGCCGGTAAGCAAATGGCGACGGCGCCGCAACAAATGGCGACAGCGCCGCGGCAAAATTTTCTGGTCGTTGATAAGCGGCGTGTTGCTTTACGGGTTCGTCATTGAACCGATGCGACTGGTAGTGCGAAAGACAACGATCGCCTTGCCCGCCTGGCCTGAAGAGTTCCGCGATCTGCGCGTGACGGTGTTTTCAGACCTGCATGTCGGCCCGCCGCACATCACGCTCGCCAGGTTGCGCCGCATAGTTGAGAGAGCCAACGCTACCGAAGCCGATTTGATTCTGATGCCCGGCGATTTCGTTGAAACTCCGCTGGGTTGGCGGATGGCGGAGCCGGAAGCGATTGCCGCGGAATTAAAAAGGCTGAGGGCCAAAGCCGGTGTGTTTGCGACTTTGGGGAATCACGATTGGTGGTATGACCCCACACGCGTCCGGCGAGCTTTTGAAAATGAAGGCATCCGAGTTCTTGATAATCAGGCGATCAAAATCGAACGTCGGGGAAAAACATTTTGGCTGGCGGGATTCGCTGATAAATGGGTGGGCCGTCCGAATATCGAAGAGACGATGAAGCAAATTACCGATGACGCTCCGGTCATTGCGTTCACGCACAACCCCGAACTTTTCCCGGCGATCCCTGCGCGAATCACGCTGATGATTGCGGGCCATACGCACGGTGGGCAAATCTGGCTGCCTTTTATCGGGCGACCTGTGATTAAAGATCAGCGTTACGCCATTGGCCACATCATCGAAGGCAGGCGGCATTTGTTCGTGACGCCAGGCATCGGCACGAGCATCCTCCCCGTTCGTTTCGGCGTGCCTCCTGAGATTTCGGTATTGACGATCAAGTAACTTGATCTGTTGTGGCTAGAGCGCGAGCGCGTTTTGGGATGCGCTGCGCATACGACCAAAGGATTGCTAAAAAGGTTGGAGGACGAAATGTTTCAAGACCTGCGCTACGGCGCGCGAATGTTGCGCAAGAATCCCAGCTTCACGTTGATTGCTGTGCTGACGCTCGCGTTGGGCATCGGCGCGAGCACAGCGATTTTCAGTGTGGTGAATCCGATTCTGTTCGAGTCATTGCCATACCCACACGCTGACCGGTTGGCGGTGGTCTGGGAGGAGCGCAAGGATGGTGGGCGCATTGAAAGCACCTTTGGCGCTTATCGCGCTTTTGTAGAGCGAAGTCATTCATTCGACTCCCTCGCAGTGATGAAGGCTTGGCAGCCGACTCTGCTTGGCGAAACGGAGCCGGAGCGTTTGGAAGGACAGCGCGTGAGCGCGAGCTATTTCGGGACGCTGGGCGTGTCGCCGCTGCTCGGACGCGACTTTCTGCCAGCCGATGACGTACTCAACGGCCCCAACGTCGCGATCATCAGCGAAGGACTGTGGCGGCGGCGTTTCAGCGGCGACCGCGAAATCATTGGGCGACAAGTCAGGCTTAACGACAACGGCTACACCGTCATCGGCGTGATGCCGCGCGCCTTCGAGAATGTCATGTCTCCGGCGGCGGAACTCTGGGCGCCGCTGCAATACGATCAAACGCTTCCGCCACAGAGCCGGGAGTGGGGGCATCACCTGCGTGTGCTGGGGCGGTTGCGAGCAGGCGCCAGCCTGGAGCAAGCCGGAGGTGAATTGGCGCAAGTGTTGCGCGATCTGTCAGCGATCTATCCGCGCCTGCTGCAAGATTACGGCGTCCCTGAAAGGTTTCTCGTCAATTCGTTGCAGGATGAGGTGACGGGAGCGGTCAAACCGGCGCTGCTGGCCGTGCTGGGCGCAGTGGCGCTGCTGTTGCTGATTGCGTGCGTAAACGCGACGAATTTGCTGCTCGCGCGCAGCGCCGAGCGGCGCGGCGAATTCATCGTGCGCGTGGCGCTTGGCGCAGGGCGCGCGCGAATGATGCGGCAACTCCTGACGGAGAGTTTGCTGCTGGCGGGCTTGGGTGGCGCGGTGGGGATGATAGTTGCAGGGTTCGGTGTGGACGCGCTCAAGGCGCTCAGCCCGCCGGGGCTGCCGCGTGTGGAGGCGATTGGAGTGAATGGCGCGGCCTTTATGTTTGCGCTCGGCGTTACCACGTTGATCGGTCTGCTGGTCGGGCTGGTTCCGGCGCTGCATGCGTCACGCAACGATCTGCGCCGCGAACTACAACAAAGCTCACGGCGTACAGCGGGCGGGCATCAACTGACGCGCCGCGCGCTCGTCGTCGCGGAAGTCGCGCTCGCGCTCGTGCTGCTGATCGGCGCGGGCTTGTTGTTGCGCAGCCTGCAACAACTATTCGCCATCTCCCCGGGATTTGACGTGGAGCGCCTGCTCACGCTGCAAGTGCAGACTGCCGGGCAGCGCTTCGTTGATGACGCCACGACGCGTCGCTTCTTCGCTCAGGCGTTGGAAGCCGTGCGCCAAACACCGGGCGTCACGGCGGCGGCCTTCACCAGCCAGTTGCCGCTCGGCGGCGAGCTGGATGAGTACGGCGTGCAATTCGAGCCTGGCCCCGACGGCAAGCCGGAGCGGGGCTACAGTTCATTTCGCTACACGGTCAGTCCCGGATATTTCGAGACGATGGGGATTCCGCTGCGGCGCGGACGGTTGCTCGATGAGCGCGATGTAGCGGGCGCGGCGCCGGTTGTGGTCATCAGCGAGTCGCTGGCGAAAGCCAGGTTCGGCGCACAAGACCCCATTGGCAAGCGTGTCCACGTCGGGCGCAGGGATTTGCCGTGGTTCACCATTGTCGGGGTTGTGGGCGACGTGAAGCAGGCTTCTTTGATGGCGAGCCGGTCAGCCGCCGCGTATGTCACGCCCACGCAATGGTACTTTGCTGACAATGCCATGTCGCTGGTGGTACGCGCACAAGGCGATACGGCGGCAGGCGCCTCCGCATTGCGCCAAGCAATCTGGTCTGTGGACAAGGATCAGCCGATTGTCCGCGTAGCGACGATGGACGACTTGCTGGCGGCGACCGTGGCTGAACGCCGCTTCGCCCTGATTTTGTTTGAAGCGTTCGGCCTCGTCGCGCTCGCGCTCTCGGCCATTGGCATTTACGGCGTGCTGGCCGGTAGCGTCACCGAACGCACAAAGGAAATTGGCATCCGGCTGGCGCTCGGCGCCCCAACCGCTTCAGTGCTCAAACTGGTTTTGTGGCAGGGAATGAAATTGATTGTGACCGGCGTCGGCCTGGGTTTGCTGGCCGCCCTTGCGCTTACGCGCCTGCTACAGAGTTTGCTCTTCGGCGTGCGCGCCACCGACCCGCTGACGTTCGTGTCAATTGCGCTGCTGTTGTTCCTGGTGGCGCTCCTGGCTTGCTGGATTCCAGCGCGGCGGGCGGCGAAAGTTGATCCGATGATCGCTTTGCGATGTGAATAGCTCGAACTCAAATCAAAAATATGCAAACACTACTGCAAGACCTGCGCTACGGCGCGCGAATGTTGTTGAAGAAGCCTGGTTTTACATTGATCGCCGTGTTGACGCTGGCCCTCGGCGTCGGCGCGAACACGGCCATCTTCAGCGTCGTGAACGCGCTATTGCTTCGCCCGTTGCCATACGCGGATTCCAACCGCCTGGTGATGTTGTCGGTCAACGACGATGGCGGAGAGGTCGGCAACACCGGCTTCACGACATTTGTTGATTGGCGGGAACGCAGCCGATCTTTCGAGCGGATGTCGTTGATCCGTTCGTGGGGCGGAGTGATGACCGGGCAGGGCGAACCGGAGATGGTCGAAGGGATGCGCGTTTCGGCGGATTACTTTCGCATGCTCGGCGTGGCGCCATTGCTGGGCCGCGATTTCAAGGCAGAAGAAGATCGTCCCGACGCGCGGTTCGTCATTATGCTCAGCCACGTCTTCTGGCAGCGGCGTTTCAACTCCGATCCGAACATCATCGGCAAACCGATTACGATGAGCGACCAAACTTTCACTGTAGTCGGCGTGGCGCCGCCGGGCTTTGAAGATTTGCTGGCCGCCAATTTTTATCAGCCAGCCGAGGTCTGGGCGCCGGTCGGTTACGATGTAACGCAACCGTTCGCTTGCCGCGATTGCCAGCACCTGAAAGCCTTCGCCCGTTTGAAACCCGGCGTGACCTTCGAGCAAGCCAAAGCCGAGATGGACACGGTGATGAACGGGATGGTGAGCGAGCATCCGAAGATTTATGCCCATCCGGGCATCGCGATGATCCGGCTTCAGGATAAGTTGGTCGGCGAGATGCGGCGGACGTTACTGGTCTTGTTGGCGGCGGTCGGATTCGTCTTGCTGATCGCTTGCGCGAACGTGGCCAACCTGTTGCTGGCGCGCGCCAATCAGCGGGCGCGGGAGATTGCGCTGCGGCTGGCGCTCGGCGCCCGTCCGTGGCGCATCGTGCGGCAGTTGCTGACCGAAAGTTTGATGTTGTCGTCGCTGGGCGCCGGGTTGGGACTTTTGCTGGCGATGTGGGGAACGGAACTGCTGGTCAGACTCAGCCCGGCGACGATGCTGAAGTTGCAGGAGGCGAAGACCGACGGGCGAGTGCTCGGCTTCACGTTACTGGTGTCGCTCGTGACTGGCGTCCTGTTCGGGTTGTTTCCGGCGCTTCAGGCGTCGAAATCCGACGTTCAACTCGCGCTGAAAGAGAGCGGCAATAGTTCGCCGAGCGGCAGGCAAAATCGTTTGCGCGGGTTGCTGGTCGTGACGGAGATTGCGCTGGCGCTGGTGTTGATGATCGGCGCGGGATTGTTGATCCGCAGCTTCGCGCGGATTTTGAGCGTGACGCCCGGATTCGAGCAGCGAAACCTGTTGACGCTGATGGTTCCGGCGACGGGCGCAAGGTATGAGCGGGAAGAACAGGTGGTGGCTTTTTATCGAAACGTTCTCGGCCGTGTTCGCGCGCTGCCGGGCGTCGAAGCCGCAGGCGTCGTCAGCAACCTGCCGTTCGGCGGCAATTACGACACCAGCGGTTTTCACATTGGAGAGAAACCGCTGGCGAATCCGGCGGAAGCGCCCTCGGCGCAACGTTACGGCGTCAGCCCGGATTACCTGCGCGCAATGGGC
>Ga0187893_10011371_pt1 | contig 12956 bp, 13 predicted proteins | sample MA1701074metaG_FD_139574 | JGI IMG/M metagenome (GOLD analysis project Ga0187893, IMG submission 139574) | White microbial mat communities from a basaltic lava cave in the Kipuka Kanohina Cave System on the Island of Hawaii, USA - MA170107-4 metaG ...
CCCAACTGCGGACGCTTCCTTGCCACACAACGACTTTCGCGACTTGTCGCGCGACTCCTGCACGATCCTCAACATTTCTTCGACCGACCCGAGACAACGGCATGTGCGGAACCCGGGACTAGCGACCCTCGCCGCCGACACCCGAAATCGCCGGGCGGCCGAATGGTCGCCCGGCGAGACGATGCCGGGTAGTGGCTGACCCGGCTCAGCGCGTGTCGGAGGTCTTGATGGCCGAGACGTCGAGCTCGAGGGTGACCTTGTCGCCGACGAGGACACCACCGGCGTCGAGCGCCGCGTTCCAGTTGACGCCCCAGTCCTTGCGGCTGATCGTGGTGCTGCCCTCGAAGCCGACGCGCTGGTTCTCGTAGGGGTCGACCGCGGCCCCGCTGAACTCGAAGTCGACGACCACGGCATTGGTGACACCCTTGATCGCCAGGTCGCCGGTGACGCGGTACGTGGTCTCGTCGACGCGTTTGACCTCGGTGCTGGCGAAGGTGATCTCGGGGTACCGCTCCATGTCGAAGAAGTCGTTGCTGCGCAGATGACCGTCACGGTCGGCGTTGCCCGTGTCGATGCTGGCGGCCTTGATGGTCAGCTCCAGCGTCGACCGGGACGGATCGTCGGCGTCGAAGTACCCGCAGCCGTCGAACTCCCGGAACGACCCCCGCACCCTGGTGACCATGGCGTGGCGGGCGACGAATCCGATGCGGCTGTGGTTCGGATCGATGCTGTAGGTCCCCGTGAGGGGTGATGTGGCGGTCGTGGTCGTGCTCATCGCAAGGTCTCCTGAGGTCGCTATCTCGATGGACACCGAGGAGAACATGGATGACGCATCAACTATTCCTGGTCCCACCCTGGCCCTGGCCGGCGTCCGCAAGGCCGTCGTCCGCAAGGCCGTCGTCCGGAAGGCCGTCGTCCGGAAGGCCGTCGTCGGGGAGGCCGTCGGCCGGTCGCGGGGTGCTCGAACCGGCGGCCGTCGCGTCGAGCCGAGCCAGGTTGAGGAGCACAGCGGCGCAGATCTCGCTCAACGCGTCGACCTGCTCGGGCCTCAACGCGTCGAAGAAGGAGCGCCGGACCTCGTCGATGTGGCCGGGGGCGGCCGCCTCGATGGCGCGTCGACCCTCGGCGGTAAGGACCACGAACGCGCCCCGGCGATCGGTCTCGCACCCGACCCGCTCGACCAGGCCCCGCCGCTCCAATCGTCGCAGGTGGTGTGAGAGGCGGCTCTTCTCCCACTGGAGCGCCTCGCCCAGCTCGAAGGCGCGAAGCCGCCCGCCGGCCGACTCCGACAGATGGACGAGTACTGCGTAGGTGGCGTCGGAGAAGCCGTCGTTGCGCTGCAGGCTGCGCCGCAGGCGTGCGTTGAGCTGCGCCTGCAGGGCGATCAGGCCCCGCCAGGCCTCTTGCTCACGCTCGTCCAACCATCGGGGGGCACGCACGCTGCCAACCTAACGGTATGCGGATGATACGTCATCCATCCTTCGGGGGAGTGCCCACGAGCGCCGTCGAGATGACGGCGCCCGCGGGGTCAGCTCCGATCGCGGAGCAGGGCCCGGGCCGCCTGGCGGCCGGGGGTGCCGCTGATCCCGCCGGTGGGGTTGGTGCCGGCGCCGCTGATGTAGAGGCCCTCGATCGGCGTACGCCACCGGCCGAGCGCCCTCGTCGGCCGGAACAGGCCGAGCTGGTCGAGGGCGATGTCGAGGTGCATCGGATGACCGCCGGGCCACCGCTCGACCCGTTCCATGACATCGGGTGTCCAGGTGGCCACACCCGTGACCGTCGTTTTGAAGCCCGGGGCGCGGGATTCGACCACCTCCAGGGCTCGCTCGACGAGCTCGTCGCGTCGAACGGGCCAGCCGCCGTCGACGACCGACGGTGCGGCCGGGCAGGCCAGGTAGACGGTGTGATGACCGGGGGGGGAGAGCGAGTGGTCGAGGGCGCTGGGCGTGAACGCGTAGAGCGGCAGGGGATCAGGCAGGCGGCCGGCCTCGGCCTGCGTCCACGCCGCGCTGAGGTCGCCGAGCCGGTCGACGTAGCTCTGCAAGCCGTTCCAGTCGCCGCGCCGGCCGTCGGGGTAGGCCGGGAGCGCCTCGGTGGCCACGTGGACGACGGCCTGCACGACGTTGGAGCGCCTGGCTGCCGCGAGATCGGCGCCCGCCCGGCCTCCGAGCGGCGGGTCGAGCAACTCGAGCAGCGCGGTCTGGGGATGGAGGGCGGTGATCACGTTGTCGGTGACGATGCGCTCGCCCCCCTGCACGACGACGGCCCCGACTCGGCCGCCCCCGGCCTCGATCCGCTCGACGGGCGCCGAGCAGCGCAAGGTGCCGCCGAGCGACGCCAGCCTCGTCACCAGCGCGTCGGTCAGAGCCTGGGAGCCGCCGTGGCCGTGCCACTGGCCGAATAGGTGGTAGGCCGCCTGCCAGAAGGCGAACAGCGCACCGCCGGGGACGGTGGGGCCGACGCCGGCATGGGCGGCGAAGGCGGCCACGGGGCCTCGGGTGAGGTCCGACGGGAGCCACCGGCGCAGGAGCGAGTCATAGGGGCTCATGAGGTCGCGCACGGTGGTGAGTGGCTGGTGGCGAAGGGCGCGCACCGCATGGGCGATCTGGCCGGGCAGGGCCCGCGAGCTGTCGCCGCGGATGGCCGGGAGGACCGTCTGCACGATCGGCACCGCGTGGTCCATGAACTCTCGGTAGGCCCGCGCCTCGGCGCTCGACTCCTCGGCGATCGACTCGACCGTGGCGTCGACGGATCGATGGAACCGGACCCGTCGCCCGTCGGCATGGACGGCGACCGAGAACGGGTCCATCTCCTGGTAGACGAGACCGGCGCCGGCCAGGTCGAGGTCGGCCGGGATGTCGGTCATGTTGATCATGTTGTGGGCCACGGAATGAAGGTCGAAGCGGTAGCCCGGCACCGTCTCCTCCGTCCGGGAGCCGCCCCCGGGGCGGTCGAGTTGCTCGAGGAGGACGACCTCGCGCCCGGCCCGCGCCAGGTAGCACGCCGCCACCAGGCCGTTGTGCCCAGCCCCGACGACCACGACCGGCCCCCTGACCGATGTCATCGGGTGCACTATGGCCGAGTATGCGGGCCCGACCGTGGTCGATGATCCGGATGGCTCCGGGGGCGTGCAGCGAAAGGGGGGAATGGATGGTCACCAACGGTGGCTGAGACGTGGCGATGGCCATGCCCTTCACCACGACCCAGAGGAGGTTGCGATGCCCATCACCCGTCTCAATCACGCCGTGCTCTATGTCCGCGACATCGAGCGGACCAAGGAGTTCTATGAAGGCGTCCTCGGTTTTAGGACCGTGATGGAGCTGGCCGGGCGGGCCGCGTTCTTCCAGGCGCCGGGCTCGACCAACGACCACGATCTCGGCACGTTCGAGCTCGGCTCCCGAGCGGGCCCCTCTCAAGCGGGCCGGTCCACCGTCGGGCTCTACCACCTGGCCTGGGAGATCGACACCTTGGCCGAGCTGGAGCGCCTGGCCGCGGTTCTCACCGAGCGAGGCGCCCTCGTCGGGTCCAGCGACCACGGCACTACCAAGAGCCTCTACGCCCGCGACCCCGACGGTCATGACCTCGAGGTGGCCTGGCTCGTGCCGGCCGAGCTCATCGACGACGTGGCCCGCTCGGCCCGGTCGCGGATCGGCCCCCTCGACCTGGCCCGTGAGCAGGCCCGCTACGGCGCCCATACCCCCGGTGGGGTCGGCGTGTCCCATGCCGCGCCGGCCCGTTGACCGGGCGGCGACGGTACCGGTGCCGTGCCGGCCGCAACGGCGCGATCATGGCGGCTGCGTCCCAGCAGGAGAGGTGACCCGTGGCCAGCGAGCGCAGCTTCGACGTGCTCATGAGCCGTCTCGACGCGCCGCTGTCGGTGACGCGACTGACAAGTTCGAACGGTGTGCCCGGCATCGCGGACCGGGGGCCGTGCCGGTGCTGGACCGCTGCCCCAACCGGATGGTCCTTCGGCGCCGGGCCCTGCTGGACCACGGTGGCGACCGTGTGTGCGTCGTGACGGAGCCCGTCGAGGTCAGCGCGAGCGAACCCTTCGTCGCGCGGCGCGTCTGCGACGTCGCCCACCTGGTGCCGGGGCACCAGGCCGGGGAGCGGCCGCGGCCGTCGACCCTGCGCACGGGGGGTGCGCCTTGAGGGACGCTCGCGCCGAGGCCGCCGAACGGGTTGGAGGGCGCTACGACGTCCGCGTGCTGGAGCCATCACCTCCGGCGATCGTCGAAGGCCCGTTCTTCGCCGACGACCCGGTTGCGGGCGGCCAGGTGGTGCCCGTCCACCGTGAGGGTGCGCAGAGCTGGGCGGCGCTGTGCGAACGGGAGGAGGACGAGTCGCTGCGCGCGTGGTGCGAGGCGCGGTGGCTTTTGCGGCCCCCGCTTTCCCCGCTCCCCGCCGGGTTCGAGCGCACCCGGGCGTCGTTGCACGCCCTGGCCGAGCATGTCATCGCGCCCTGCCGCCACGACGCCACCGCCAAGATCGGCCTGCGCTTCACCCACCGGGGCTTCGGTACGCCGTTCCTGCCCGGTGACCGCCAGGTGCGCGTCGATGCCGGCATCCTCGTCGACAGCCGGACCGAAGGCGACCGCGAGCACGAGTTGACCACTCTGGGGGAGGCCGCCCGGTTCCTGGGGACGACGCTGGGCGCGCCGATCGAGGTGTACCGGCCCACGACACCGGGAGCGGCGGGCACGCCGTTGCTGGTGGACACCCCCGCCGCCCTCGCCCTGGGCGACTGGTTCGGGTTCTGCGCCTCGCTTCTCGAACAGCTCCGAGCCGATGCCGGAGCCGCCGCCGGAGCCGCCGATGGAGCCGATGCGGCAGCCGCCGCTGGAGCCGCCGCGGCAATGAGCGCCGACGCACCGTCGCGGGTGCAGCTCTGGCCCGAGCATTTCGACCTGGCCGTCGATCTGGGCCCCGAGGGGCGCCGGGCCAACTTCGGAGGCTCTCCCGGCGACGACGCGCACCCCGAGCCCTACCTGTACGTCGGTCCATGGGAGCCTCGCCGAGGCGAGTTCTGGAACGAGCCGTTCGGCGCATCGCTCTCGTACCGCGAGCTGCTCGGGGGCGCCGACGGCCTGGCGTTCCTCCGGCAGGGACGCGCCCTGCTCTAAGGAGAACCGCCCTCACTCGTTCGCTGCGCTCACTCCGTTTGGGCGAGCTGGGTGGCCGCCGCCTGCGGCGGCGCCGAGAACCTGTCGTCGATCGACCGGGCCCGGGCCATGGGGCCGGCGGCGGTGGCGTTTCTGAGGCGTGCTCGGGCGGACCGGCACCCTGGCATCGGCGGGATGAGATCGCGCGGGTAGGGTGGTGGGCCGAGGGAGTCAGTCGGGCTTGCTCGCAGAGAAGAGAGAGAAAAACGTTGGCAACAGGAACAGTGAAGTTCTTCAATGCAGAGAAGGGCTTCGGCTTCATCAGTCGTGAGCAGGGTGACGATGTGTTCGTCCACTTCTCCAACATCCAGGGCACCGGCTATCGGTCTCTCGAGGAAGGTCAGCACGTCGAGTTCGACGTGGCCCCCGGTCGTAAGGGCGAGGAAGCGCAAAACGTCCGCGTCGTCTGAGTAACCGTCGCGCTCCCCGGTCGCTGGCAGCCCTGTCGGCGACCGGTGGGAGCGTGGCCAACCGGGCCGAACGACCAGGCTGAGCGGCCGGGGCGCGGAGCCAGGTGTAAGCGACGACAACCCAGATAAGCGTCTGGTGGCCGATTTCGACCAGGCCGATCGACCAGGCCGATCGACGAGGAGGTGCTGATGGGCGCGCAGCGAACCAGTTTCGAGAAGCTCCAGCGCGACCGGGCCAAGAAGGCCAAGGCGGCGGCCAAGCGTGAGCGCCGTCAGGACCGCTCCGTCGAGCCGTTGCCCGATCCCGATCTCGCCGCCGATGACGGCGGTGCCGATGACGAGCTCGGAGAGCTCTCGGCCGCCGAGCTGTTGCGTGCCGTCGAAATCGTCCACAAGCGGTTCGATGCGAAGATGATCAGCTATGAGGAGTTCGAGGAGAAGAAGGCCGAGCTGCTCGGTCGCCTCCCGATCGACTGAGCCGAGCTCGCTCAGAGACGCGGCACTCGGTCGTGCTGAGTTGGGCCATGCTGTAAGCATGATCAACGACAGGTTGCGTACGAAGTTCGTGGTTGGCGTCCTGGCGGGGCTGGTCGTCGTGGGCGCCGCGGCGTGTGGTGACGACGACGAGGACGTTGCCATCACCGGCGGGCCAGACGGCACCGCGGCCGAGGAGGAGACGGGCGACGACCCGAGCGCCGAACAGGACGACGGCGCCGAGGGGGACGACGGCGAGGACGATGGCGGCGGAGGAGCTGAGCTGGTCATCGCCGACATCGCGTTCCCGGACGCGCTCGAGGTCGGGCCGGGCGAGACGATCAGCGTCGTCAACGAGGACACGGCGCCGCACACCGTGACCTCCGAAGATGGCGGCTTCGACGTCGATGTCGACGGCGAGGGTACGGCCAGCTTCGACGCCCCCGACGAGGCCGGCGACTTCGCCGTCATCTGCGAGCTTCACCCCAACATGGAGATGACGATCACCGTCACCGGTTGATCGAGCCGGCACGCAGCCGGCACGCTGCCGGCACGGCCCGAACCCCCCCGGCATTTCGCGACAGGAAGTGGGGCTGGGACCCCACGGATTGTCGCGGAATCGCTTGAGGGTGGTCAGGTGTGGTGAGGTAGCAGCGTGAAGGTGTGGATCGACCAGGACCTGTGCACGGGCGACGGCTTGTGCACCGATCACGCCCCGGCGGTGTTCACCCTGCTGGAGGACGGCATCGCCTACGTGCGCGAGAACGGGCGGGCCCAGAACGATCCGGGCGGCTCGGCCAGCCTCGCCGCCGTACCGCCTCGGTTGGAGCTCGACGTGGTGGCCGCGGCCGATGACTGCCCGGGCGAGTGCATCTTCGTCGAGATCATGGCGCCGCTCGAGGGTGCAGCCCACCACGCCGTGTAGGCGCCCATCGGCTCGGTAGGGTGGTGGACCGTGTTCCGACAGGTCGAACCCGACGCGCTCCGGCAAGCCTGCGGCGAGGACCCGAGCTGGCTCTGCGAGCAGGTCCTCGACTGGGCCGACAGCGAGTCGGCGGCCCAGACCGCCGACTTCCTGTTCGCCAAGCCGCTCAAGGTCGTCTTCGTCCTCGCCGTCGCCTTCCTGCTCAACCGCCTCGTTCGCCGTGCCATCCGGCGGTTCGTCGATGGCATCGTCGGGTCCGCCGACAAGGGCCGGCTCCGGACCATTCGCCTGCACACCCCGCAGTCCCTGCTGGCCACGGGCGAGGTCAACCTGCGCTCGGCGTCGAGAGCCGAGACGCTGGCCGCCGTGCTCAAGAGCTTGAGCACGGCGGCGATCTACGGCATTGCCGTGCTGACCGTGCTCGGCGAGTTCGGTATCAACCTCGGGCCTCTCATTGCCGGCGCCGGGATCGTCGGGGTGGCCCTTGGCTTCGGCGCCCAGAGCCTGGTGAAGGACTTCCTCAGCGGCATCTTCATGCTCGTCGAGGACCAGTACGGGGTGGGCGACATCGTCGATCTGGGGGAGGCCAACGGGGTCGTGGAGGTCGTCACGCTTCGCACCACCCGCGTGCGAGACGTGAACGGCACCGTGTGGCACGTGCCCAACGGGCAGATCACGCGGGTGGGCAACAAGTCCCAGCAATGGGCCCGCGCCCTGATCGATGTGTCGGTGGCCTACGGCACCGAGGTACGCCGGGCCCAGGACATCATCAAGGAGGTGGCCGACGGCTTGTGGCACGACCCCGACTGGCAGCGCGAGATCCTCGAGGAGCCGGAGCTCTGGGGGGTCGAGAGCCTCGGCGTGGACGGCATCGACATCCGCCTGGTGGTCAAGACGAAGCCGTCGTCGCAGTTCAAGGTGGCGCGCGAGCTTCGGGTGCGGATCAAGGAGCGTCTCGACATCGAGGACATCGAGATCCCGTTCCCCCAGCGCACGCTCTGGGTTCGCAACGAGGACGGGGACGCCGACGGCGTGCTCCCCAAACCGGCCCCGGCCCGGCCGGCACCCAGAGCCGCGACCGGGGCGTCCAAGATCGAGCCGACACCCGGGAGCTGAGCCCTGGCTGAAGCTACGGGGCACCGGCTGTGGCTCATGTGAGCGTGACGACGACCTCGAGGGTCTCGCCGAGCGCGGTGTCGAGCTGGGCGATGCGCCCGGCCGCGGCCAGGTCGCGCCGGCAGGCGTCGACGGCTGCGAGCTGGGCAGGGGTCCCGTGCACCACGGCCGCGGCCACATCGGTCCGCAGGGACAGCTTCGCCTCGGTCTTGGCCCTGCGCACCAGACGCAGCGCCTCCCCGGCCACCACGCCGACCATCGGGTCGGCCCCGGCGCCGGTCCGCAGCAGGGCTTCGGCGTCCGGCCAGGCGGCGCGGTGGACCGAACCCTGCTGCCACCACGACCACACCTCCTCGGTGACGAAGGGGAGGAAGGGCGCGAACAAGCGGAGCAGGTTCGACAGGGCCACGCGCAGGGCCAGCTGGGCCGAGGCGGCCGGGCTCGGACCGGCGGCCCCGTAGGCCCGGTCCTTGACCAGCTCGAGATGGTCGTCGCAGAACGACCAGAAGAACGCCTCGGTCCGTTCCAGCGCCTTGGTGTAGTCGTAGGCCTCGAAGGCCCGCGTAGCCTCCTCGACGATTGCGGCCAGGCGCACCAGCATCGACCGGTCGAGCATTTCGGTGACGGCGTCAACGCGGGAGTCGGCGCCGGCGTCGGCGCCGGCGTCGTCGTCGGGTTCGCCGAAACCGAGGGCGAACTTCGACGCGTTGAGGAGCTTGATCGACAGGCGCCGACCAATCTTGAACTGGTTGCGCTCGAGGGAGAGGTCCATGCCCGGACGCCCGCCGGCGGCCCAGTAGCGCACCGCGTCCGAGCCGTACTCGTCGATGAGCTGCTGGGGGTCGTCCGGAGAGTTGGCCGCCGACTTGGACAGCTTCTTGCGATCGGGGTCGACCACGAACCCCGAGATGGCCACGTCGGACCACGGCAGCGCGTCGTGGGCGTAATGGCTGCGCACGACGGTGCTGAACAACCACGTGCGGATGATGTCATGCGCCTGGGGCCGCAGGTCCATAGGGAACACCCGCCCGAACAGGTCGGGGTCGTCGAGCCAGCCGCTCACGATCTGGGGGCTGAGCGACGAGGTGGCCCAGGTGTCCATCACGTCGGGATCGCCGGTGAACCCCCCGGGTTGGTCGCGCTGCGCCGGCTGGTAGCCGTCGGGCACCTCGGTCGAGGGATCGACCGGTAGTTGCGCGACCGGGGCCAGGATGGCCCGGTCGTGGCGAGGCACGCCGGCGTCGTCGAGCGGGTACCACACCGGGAAAGGCACGCCGAAGTAGCGCTGGCGCGTGATGTTCCAGTCGCCGGCCAGACCGTTGACCCAGTTCTCGTAGCGCACCCGCATGAACTGGGGGTGCCAGCGCAGCTCCGAGCCCCGGGCCAGCATGGCGTCCTTGGGGGGGTAGCGGATGAACCACTGGTTGCTGGTCACGATCTCGAGCGGGCGGGTGCCGTTCTCCCAGAACTTCACCGGGTGCTCGACCGGGCGCGGCCTGCCGTCGAGGTCGCCGGACTCGCCCAGCATCTCCACGATGCGCCGTTGTGCCTGTTTCACCGTACGTCCGGACAACTCGTGGTAGAGCGCCCTGGCGCCGGCCACATCGGCCGTCTCCCACCCTGGTTCGCCCCAGTCGACGGGGCGCAGCCGGCCGTCACGACCGATGATGGCCCGCACCGGCAGCGACAGCTCGCGCCACCAGATCACGTCGGTGGTGTCGCCGAACGTACAGATCATGGCGATGCCCGAGCCCTTGTCGGGATCGGCCAGCTCGTGGGCCAGTACGGGCACGCGGACCGAAAAGAGCGGCGTGAGCGCCTCGGTGCCGAACAGCGGCTGGTAGCGGGGGTCGTCGGGATGGGCGACGAGCGCGACGCAGGCCGCCAGCAGCTCGGGCCGGGTCGTCTCGATGAAGATCGGCTCGCCGTCGCGCCCGTCACCGTCGGCCCCCGCGGCCCGCCGGAAGCGGAGGCGGTGGTATTCGCCGGGAACGGTGCGGTCGTCGAGCTCGGCCTGGGCCACCGCGGTGCGCATGTCGACGTCCCACAGGGTGGGCGCCTCGGCCCGGTAGGCCAGGTCGCGCCCGAGCAGGTCGAGGAACGAGTGCTGGGATGTCCTGGTGGCCTTGGGGCCGATCGAGGTGTAGCTGTGGTCCCAGTCGACCGACAGGCCCAGCGTCGACCACAGCTCGAAGTACTGCTCCTCGAGCATCTCGGTGACGCGCCCGCAGCACTCCACGAAGTTGGGCCGGCTGACGGGATGGGGCGGCTTCGGGGGAGGGTCCCGGGGGACGAAGGCGGGGTCGTAGGGCAGCGACGGGTCGCAGGTGATACCGAGGGTGAGCTGCACCCTGCGCTCGACGTTGAGGCCGTTGTCGTCCCAACCCATCGGGTAGAACACCTCCCGGCCCCGCATGCGCCAGAAGCGGGCGCAGATGTCGGTGTGCGTGTACGAAGCGCAGTGGCCGATGTGCAGCGTGCCGCTCACGGTGGGGGGCGGGGTGTCGATCGAGAAGACGTCGGCGCGGTCCTTGGTGCGGTCGAAACGGTAGGTGCCGTCGTCGGCCCAACGCGCACGCCAACGGGCCTCGATGCCGGCGAGCGTCGGCTTGTCGGGGAGGTCGCCCATGAGACGGTCACGGTAGCGGCGGCGGTTGCCGTGGTCAGAACCCGCCGCGGCGCCGGGCGTCGGTCGCTACCCTCGCGCCGGATGCTGAGCTTGTTCGACACGGCGCGGGGGGCGGTGGTGCCTCTGGAGCTGCGTGACCCGACCGCGGTGTCGATCTACGCCTGTGGGCCGACCGTGTACGGGCCGCCGCATGTCGGCCACGGGCGGATGACCTTGGTATTCGACGTGTTACGGCGCTACCTCACCTGGTCGGGGCTCGCGGTCCGTTTCGTTTCGAACGTCACCGACATCGACGACAAGGTCATCCAGCGCTCCCGGGCCGAGGGCCTCGACTGGCGTGAGGTGGCGCGGCGCTACGAGGTCGAGTGGTACGGGGCCATGGACGCGCTGGGCGTGGCCCGGCCCGACGCCGATCCCCACGCCACCGCCTACGTGGGCCAGATGGTGGACCTCATCGGCGCCCTGGTGGCTGACGACGTGGCCTACGAGACCACCGACGGTGTCTATTTCGAGTCCGAGCGCGTAGCCGGCTACGGGCTGTTGGCCCGCCAGCCGCTCGACTCGCTGCGGGCCGGCGCCCGGGTGGAAACCGTCGATGACAAGCGCTCGCCGGTCGACTTCGCCCTTTGGAAGAAGGCCAAGCCCGACGAGCCGTCCTGGCCCTCGCCCTGGGGCGACGGTCGACCCGGTTGGCACACCGAGTGCGTGGTCATGGCGCTCGACCTGCTCGGAGACAGCTTCGACATTCACGGGGGTGGCCAGGACCTGGCCTTCCCCCACCACGAGAACGAGCGGGCCCAGGCCCTGGCCCGGGGTCGGCCCTTCGCCCGCCACTGGGTGCACAACGGCTTCGTCGAGGTTGCGGGGGAGAAGATGTCGAAGTCGCTGGGAAACTTCACCAGCCTGGACGACTTGATCGAGTGGGGCGACCCGCGGGCCTACCGCCTGCTCGTGCTGCAGTCGCACTACCGGGCGCCGATCGAGGTGTCCCACCAGACGATGGCGGCGGCGGGCAAGGCCCTCGATCGGCTCGACTCGTTCGCCCGGCGGTTCGCGGCCGCCCGAGCGGAGGGCGTCGATCCGGACCACGAGGCCCTCGATCGGTTCCGCGACCGCATGGACGACGACCTCGACACGCCGGCGGCCATGGCGCTGCTGTTCGACCTCGTGCGCCGAGCGAACTCGTCGGGTTCGGCGGCGGCGGCAGCCGCGGCGTTCGCCGTCACTGGCGCGGTCGGACTCGCGTTGCGCACCGAGGTCGGCGCCGTCGACGCCGAGGCGCTGGTGATGGCTGGCCAGCGCGACGAGGCCCGCGCCGGGCGGGACTGGGCCCGAGCCGACGCGCTGCGCGATGAGCTCGTCGCCCGCGGCTACGAGGTCACCGACACCCCCGAGGGCACCAAGGTCCGGCCCCGCGCCTGACCTCGACGACCACCGAACCGGAACCAATGCGTTCTGGGCCGCCAGGTTGGCTATGGACCGATCAACTGCGCCCGGTTCGTCGGCGAGCCGCGCTGGGCAGGCCGTCCTTCACTGGCGCCCGCCTCGGCCTCGAACCGGGAAGCCCTCAGTCCGGCGCCGGGTCATCGTGGTTGCCGCAAGCTCCTGGGCAGGCCCTTGGATTGGGGTGGCCTCGCGCACAGCTGGACGAGGGATGGCGACACCATCGTGGTCCTTCACCCAAACGGGCCCGTAGCCTCGAGTTCGACGGCGTCATGGTGGTCGCGCCCGGAGTGGACGACCACGAGTGACGGCGTCGCTCTAGTTCTAGTCAGGCCGGTGTCGAGCAATCCGAGTCGGCCCAGGTTCGCGGGAAAGTCCTCCTGCTCACCCGCGTGAAGGCCCTTCCTCGACTCCGAACGGGCTACGCGAGTAGCGCAGGCATCGTCCCCGTCCGCAACCAGCGACGGGAGGTCGCCCGACCCCGCAACCGCTCCCAGGCGATGCCATCGACACTGCAGCGGCAGCCGTGCGCGCAGCGTCGAGCCGATCGACGTGCAACGGGGATTGCTCCACAAGCTCTCGCCACCGGCCTTGATTCGATTCAGTACTTGTTATCGATCACCGAGGCCCACCACTCCCCAAACGGGGGCGGGGGCTACCTTCGTCGGTGCCGGTCCCGGTTGTGCTTGGCGCAGGCCGCCCGGCCGTTGGCCTCGGTGGTGGCCCCGCCGCTGGCCCAGGGCTCGACGTGGTCGACCTGGCACCGGTCGGCCGGCAGGTCGCAGAACTCGTGGAAG
>Ga0187893_10011373_pt1 | contig 12951 bp, 10 predicted proteins | sample MA1701074metaG_FD_139574 | JGI IMG/M metagenome (GOLD analysis project Ga0187893, IMG submission 139574) | White microbial mat communities from a basaltic lava cave in the Kipuka Kanohina Cave System on the Island of Hawaii, USA - MA170107-4 metaG ...
GGTCGTGGCAGTCGCTGCACGTCACGCCGGCATGGAACATCCGACTCTGGACGAACGAGCCCCACTCGTAGACCTCGTCTCGAATCTGGCCGTCGGCGAAGTAGAGATCTTCGTCGAGCAGCGCGGGCACGTAGTCGTCGAGGAGCGGTCGTCCGGGCGGCGCCCCGTCCGAGATCTCACCGCGGCGCGCATGACACGGCGCGCACGTATCGAGCTCGGTACGCGTCGTGCGCGCCGGATGGCGCCGCGCGATGCCCGACTCGTCATCGAACGTCCATGCTCCGTGCTCCGCCGCTCGAAGGTCCACGGTGAGTCCGTCGTCGGCAGGCCGCGCGCCCTTCTCCATGGCCGCCCACGCCACGTGCATGGATCCCGGTCCGTGGCAGGCCTCGCAGGACACGTCGAGATCCTTCCACGTCGTTTCGTAGCGGTCCTCTCGAGCGTGATATCCCTTGCGCAACCCCGTCGAATGGCAGCGTGCGCAGCGGTCGTTCCAGTTCTGGCTCGGTGCGGTCCAGTGCAAGACGTCGTCGTGGGTGACGTGCTCGTCCGGATAAAGGTGGAACCAGCGCTGGCCGCCCGCGGCGGCGGGGCGGCTGTCCCAGGCAATCGACAGGGCCTGGAAGCGCCCGACCGGCATGGGCACCAGGTACTGCTGCAGGGGGTCGACGCCGAACGTGTACGCCACCTCGTATTCGTGGGGTGACCCGTCGGGCCCATCCGTGCGCACGAAGTACTTGCCGTCGCGTTGCGAGAAGGTCGTGGTGACGCCGTGGTAGGTGAACTCGGAGCCGTCGAAGTCACCGAGCACCGTGTCCGCGCCGGCCTCCTGCATGGCGCGGTCGTGGTGCGATCCCGTCCAGCGCCGCGTCTCCTCGTCGTGACAGGTCGCGCACGCGCTCCCACCGACGTAGCGCGCCGTCTCCGCGACGGGCGCGGTCCGAACGGCGTCCGCCGCTGCGGTCTTCGCCGTTTCGGTCGCCCGCGGGGTTTGCGAGAGACGCTGTTGCCGGACGAGCACGATCGCCAGGGCCGATACGAGGAGCACGCCCAGGACGACCGCCAGGCCCGAGCGGCGCGCCGGTCGTTCCGGTGCCTTCGGGCCGTTCCTCCTCCGTCGCTTGGCCACCCTTTGCCGTCCGGGGCGTCATGCATGACACACACGCTCGTCCGAGCCCAGCGACGCGGCCCGAGCGGATCAGGGAAAGACGGACGCTTCGGTGGGGAGCGGAGGCCGGCGTGCCATGCGCGTCAACCGGTCGAGCGCGGCGGCGTTCGTCTCGTTGCGACGCACGAACAGCAGCGAGGCGCGGTCCGAGTAGACGTAGACGAAGTCGCTGCGCTTGAACATGCGCTCATGCGAGCCATGGGTGCGCTGCACGAGCACCAGGTCCGTGGGATAGTCGTCGAGCAACCGCTCCCACCCGTCGCGTCCTTGGATGAACGCGAAGTGATCGTCTAGCACCTGGCGCGGATAGACGGCCTCGAACCGTCCGTCGATGAAGACGCGCACGCGGTCGCCCAGACGATGGATCGTGAACGAGCCCCAGTGCACCGGCAGCGCCAGGTTGCCGCGCAGATCGTGCTGGCGGATGAACGTGAGGGCATCGATGGGGAACGAGAGCCTCGAGTAGCGAATCGTGGCGCCGTGTCGGAGCCAATCGGTCGTGATGCCGGCGAGCTGCGCCGCCGGCACGACGAGGATTCCCAGCGTGATGGCCGTCATCACGGCGGCGCGCGGCGCGAGCGCCGGACGCCGGGCAAGCAGCGCGCGCCGCAGTCGCTCGCCGGCGACGACGACGATCGGAGCCGCGACGATCGCGAACAGCACCGTATGTCGTTGATGGCGGAGCGCGTAGAGCGCGGCCAGGGCGACGAACCCGAGCCGCCAGGCGAGTCGCTGACGCCGATCGGGATCCCGCTCGCTCTGCCACCAGAGCAGCGCCAGCGCGAAGGTGGCGGCGAAGAGCAGCTTGAAGCGAACGAACGCCGTTCCGAGCAGGGGGACGGGCGCCCATTCGGTGATGCCGTCGTGCAGGTGCAGCGTGCCGAGCAAGTACGTGTACATCTCGACGCCGTACGGATTGAGCAGCGGGGCCACCGCGGCCAGAGCCGCAACCGCCACGACGAGCCCGGTCTCGCGGAGGTCGGGTGCGCCCGGCCGCCGTTGCCATGCCCGCCAGACGACCGAAGCCGCGAAGAGACCAATCAGCCCGAGACCCACGAGGAACCCCCCGTGGACGTTGGCCCAGAAGATCAGGAGGAACGGGAGGCAGGCGAGCTCCCACGAGATCCGGGCGCGCGGGCCGGTGGTGGCCAGACGCTGGTCGGCCCGAGCGAGGAGCGCCCAGGTCGCGGCCATGAAGGCCATGGTGAAGAGCTGGGGCCGGAACGTGGCGCCCGGTGCGATCGCGGCGAGGGAGAGGATCATCCCGGCGGCCGTCATGAGCGGGTGCACCCGGCCGTCGAGATCGGTGTCGCGGGCCATGGTGCGGGCGGCGTCCAGCATGCAGGCGACCATCAGAACGCCCAGCCCCAGTTTGAGGACGATCAACCCGTAGGTGCCCGCCGTGTCGAACGTTCCGGCCATGATGACGTCGGCCAGCCATTCGTGGTCGAAGAAGGGACGGCCGACGGCCGTATAGGAGAAGGTGTCCGTCGCCGTGAGGGACCAATCGCGGAGCATCGACCGCCCCCAGGTGAGGTGGCCCCAGAGATCGGGATCCGCCAGGTTTCGCACCCAGAAGTGCAGAAACGTGCTGGCGACGGCGAGCGGACCTACCCATTGCGCGAGGTGCCGGGGATCCCGAGACATGGCCTCGCCCGGAGGCGAGCAAGCACGATGCCATGCCCCCCGTTCCGGGCCGGCGCAAAAACGCTTGCCGCCACGTGACTTGGATGGTCGAACCTGGTCAAAGGTTCGACTGGGGCACCGAAGGGTGTCGCGCCGTCGCCGCCGCGTCGGCCGCGAAGTCACCCTCTTGACTGATTGCCCCCAAGAACTCACTTTCGCCCGCGCCCCCGGTTCGGGGGGCCGTTCGTTCATGAAGCAACCGATCCCGGGTTCGCCCCGGGCATTTCATTCAGGAGGGAAGGTTCATGGCCACGAAGATTCGACCGCTGCACGACCGCCTCATCATCAAGCGCCTCGAGGATCAGGAGCAGCGGAGCTCGGGCGGGATCATCATCCCCGACACGGCGAAGGAGAAGCCGCAGGAGGGGAAGGTCGTCGCCATCGGGAACGGGAAGCGCAACGAGGACGGGAAGCGGTTGCCGCTCGACGTGAAGGTCGGCGACCGCATCCTGTTCGGCAAGTATTCGGGTAGCGACATCAAGATCGACGGCGAAGAGCACCTGATCCTCCGCGAGGAAGACGTGCTCGCCGTTCTGGACTGAGAAGGAGAAGGACGACAATGGCTGCCAAGCTCGTGAAGTTCAGCGAGGAAGCCCGGGCCAAGGTGCTCCGGGGAGTGAACGTGCTCGCCGACGCGGTCACGGTCACGCTCGGCCCCAAGGGCCGCAACGTCGTGCTCGAGAAGTCGTGGGGCGCGCCCAACGTCACCAAGGACGGGGTCACCGTCGCCAAGGAGATCGAGCTGCCCGACAAGTTCGAGAACATGGGCGCGCAGATGGTGAAGGAGGTCGCGAGCAAGACCTCCGACGTCGCCGGCGACGGCACCACCACCGCCACCGTGCTGGCGCGCGCGCTCTTCACCGAGGGTGCGAAGCTCGTGTCCGCCGGGCACGATCCGATGAACCTGAAGCGCGGCATCGACAAGGCCGTCGAGACGGTCGTCGGCGAGCTGAAGAAGATGTCCAAGTCGACCAAGGGCAAGGACGAGATCTCCCAGGTCGGCACCGTGTCCGCCAACGGCGACCGCACGATCGGCGACATGATCGCCGAGGCCATGGAGAAGGTCGGCAAGGAAGGCGTGATCACGGTCGAAGAGGCCAAGGGCCTCGCGACCGAGCTCGACGTGGTCGAGGGCATGCAGTTCGACCGCGGCTATCTGTCGCCGTACTTCGTCACGGATCCCGACCGCATGGAGGCCGTCCTCGAGGACGCTTACGTGCTCATCCACGAGAAGAAGATCTCGTCGATGAAGGACCTGTTGCCGGTGCTCGAGCAGGTCGCGCGCGCGGGCAAGCCGCTGCTCATCGTCGCCGAAGAGGTCGAGGGTGAAGCGCTCGCCACGCTGGTGGTGAACAAGATCCGCGGCACGCTTTCAGGCGCGTCCGTGAAGGCGCCGGGCTTCGGCGACCGCCGCAAGGCCATGCTGGAAGACATCGCCATCCTCTCCGGCGGCCGCCTGATCGCCGAAGAGCTGGGTCTCAAGCTCGAGAACGTCACGCTGAAGGATCTCGGACGCGTCAAGCGCATCGTGATCGACAAGGACAACACCACGCTGATCGACGGCGCCGGCAAGAAGCCCGACATCGAGGGCCGCATCAAGCAGATCCGCGCGCAGATCGAGGACACCACCTCGGACTACGATCGCGAGAAGCTGCAGGAGCGGCTCGCCAAGCTCGTGGGCGGCGTCGCGGTGATCAAGGTCGGTGCCGCCACCGAGGTCGAGATGAAGGAGAAGAAGGCGCGCGTCGAGGACGCCATGCACTCCACGCGCGCGGCCGTGGAAGAGGGCGTCGTGCCGGGCGGCGGTGTCGCGCTCCTGCGCTCGCAGACGGCACTCGACGGGCTCAAGCTTTCCGAGGAGCAGCAGTTCGGCGTCCTCATCGTGCGTCGCGCCATCGAAGAGCCGCTGCGCTGGATCGCCAAGAACGCCGGTCAGGACGGCGCGGTGGTGGTCGACAAGGTGCGGTCCCAGAAGGGATCGTTCGGCTACAACGCCGCCACCGACGAGTACGAGGACCTGATGAAGGCGGGCATCATCGATCCGACCAAGGTCGTGCGCACGGCGCTCCAGAACGCCTCGTCGGTCGCCGGTCTCCTCCTCACCACGGAGGCGATCGTGGCCGAGAAGCCGAAGGAAGATAAGGGTGGACCGGCCGGCGGCATGCCGGGCGGCGGCGAAGACTACTAGCAAACCCGACCCACGGCAGATTCGACGGCGCCGCCGGGCCTGGCCCTGGCGGCGCCGTTTTTCGTCGACGCATCCTCGCATCCACTCGGGTGTTTTCGCGGTTGCCTCCGATGCGCCACCCAGGTACCGATTGCGCCATGGGCGTTTGCGCGGCGATCCTCGCCTTCGTGCTCGCCACGGGGATGGCGACGGACGCCGCGGCCGACCGCGGCCCGGCGATCATCGTCGTCCCGCGTGGCCCGGTCTACCCGTATGCGCAGACCCTCTCCTGCTGGTCGGACGTCCGGCTCTTCGAGACGCTCCGCGACGGCTACTTTCCCTACTGCCGCGAGAAGCTTCGCTACCGCCCCGGCGCCCTCGAATGCTTCCAGCTGCTCGATCAAGTCTGCACCGTGCTGATGCCTGGGTCGTTGCAGCCGGTCGAGACGCGCAGCATGCTCAACCGGCAGGTGATCCCCTGTCCCGAAGGACCACAACCGCCGGTCTGCCGCCGTCTCGACGTCCATTGACGGATCGCGTGCGCCGCCTGCCTTGACGCCATCGCCGCCGGGGGTAATGGTCCGACCATGACCCAGCTCGAGAGCGCGCGCCGTGGGATCGTGACGGACGAGATGCGTCGCGTGGCGGTGCGCGAGGCCGCCGACGCCGAGTTCATTCGTTCCGAGGTGGCGTGCGGGCGCCTCGTCATCCCCGCCAACGTCCGTCACCTCGCCGGGAGCGGCGGGGCCGCGCCGTCCCCGGCGACGCGCGTGTATCCGGCGGCGGCCACGGGTCATCCAGGCGCGGCGGGCGCCGCGCGTCTCTGGGTGAACCAGACCACGGCGCAACGCGCCACGGTGCTCGACGATTCGGACTGGCTGCGTGGCGAGCGTGCGCCGAAGCGGCTCGATCCGACGGGCATCGGTCGCATGATCACGACCAAGATCAACGCCAACATCGGGGCGTCGCCGGTCTCCAGCTCGACGGACGAAGAGGTCGAGAAGCTCCGCTGGGCCCAGAAGTATGGGGCCGACACGTTGATGGATCTCTCGACCGGTGGCGACCTCGGCGCGTGCCGCCAGGCGATCATCGATCACTCGACCATTCCGATCGGCACCGTCCCCATCTACAGCATGATCGTCGGCCGGCGGATCGAAGACCTGAGCTACGACGTCATCCTCGCGGAGATCGAGCGGCAGGCGAAGCAGGGCGTCGACTACTTCACCATCCACGCGGGCGTGCTGCGCGAGCATCTCGACCTCGTGGGTCCGCGGACCACGGGCATCGTCTCGCGCGGCGGATCCCTGCTCGCCAAGTGGATGATCGAGCACGGCCGGCAGAACCCGATGTACGATCTCTTCGACGAGATCAGCGCCATCATGCGCGAGTACGACGTCACCTACTCGCTGGGCGACGGACTGCGCCCCGGCTGCCTTGCCGACGCGAGCGATCCGGCGCAGCTGGCCGAGCTGCGTACGCTGGGTGAGCTGGTGCAGCGCGCCCGCGAGGCCGGCGTGCAGGCCATGGTCGAAGGACCGGGGCACGTGCCGCTCGATCAAATCGGCTGGAACATGCGGCTCCAGCAGGACGTCTGCGACGACGCGCCGTTCTACATCCTGGGGCCGCTCGTGACCGACGCGTTCCCGGGCTACGACCACATCACCAGCGCCATCGGTGCCACCGAGGGCGCGCGCCACGGTGCGGCCATGCTCTGCTACGTCACGCCGAAGGAGCATGTCGGCCTGCCGAAGGCCGAGGACGTGAAGCAGGGCTGCATCGCGTACAAGATCGCCGCGCACGCGGGCGACGTGGCGCGCGGTGTCGCCGGGGCACGCAGCTGGGACGACGATCTGTCGCGCGCCCGCGCCGCGCTGAACTGGCCCAAGCAGTTCGAGCTGGCCTTCGACGGCGAGACGGCTCGCGCGTTGCACGACGAAGATCTCGAGGTCGACACCGAGTTCTGCGCCATGTGCGGCCACGACTGGTGCAGCATGCGCATCTCGAAGGAGATCCAGGCCTTCGCGAGCGGCAAGGACGCCGCCTTCCAGCCCGCGCGTGCCGCCCAGCGCAGCCCCGGCGTCACCGGCGCCGGCCGCGAACTGCTGGCGCGGCGCGCGGCCACGCTGCCGGTCGTCGAGGGCAAGCACGCCTGCCATAGCGATTTCGTCGAGGACGAGGAGCGGGCCCGCGCCGTGCAGAAGGCCGTCGGCGACTAGTCGACGAACGCGTCAGCGATTCAGTCCAGGATCTCGAACGTCGCCACCTCGAGGGTGATCGCCCCACCTGCCGCCGCTCCCCCCCACGTTGCGAGCATGGTGAGCGGGGTCGCCACCGTCGTGTCGATCGTCGTGGCTCCCGCACGCACGTCGGTGGCGACGATGGCCGGCGAACGGACGCCACCGAAGGTGGCGACGCCACGCGCCGCGGCCGTGCCCTCGACGCCGGTGGAGCGCACCGTGATGTCCGTATCCATCGTCCACCCGCCGTCGACGACCCCGGGCGTGACGGCCACCTCGCCCGTATCGACGAGCAGGTTGTCGCGGCCGGTGGTGTTCGCCCCCCATCGCACGGTCAACCGCAGGCCGGCGGCGCGTGGGCTCGAGTACCGGCCGCCTGCGCGGATGCGGATCGTCTTGCCGGGGCCGACGGAGTTCTCGGGGAGCATCACGGCCCCGTTGCTGAACGGCGTCTCGTCGGCCGCCGGTCCGATGGCGTCCGAGTCCGAGGTGATGGTCGCGAGGACGCCGACTTCGCCCAGGGTCCCGACGCCGGTGTGCGTCCGGTGCGCCTGCTGACGCGTGTTGTACCAGACGTCTCCGGGCCGTGGCACCTCGGGGTCCTCGGGAGCGCCCGCCATGCGCAGGTGCTTGTCGCGACCGTCGCCGAGGTCGAGCGCGGCGCCCGGAGCCGCCGGCGTGCCGATGCGGAGCCGCCCGGCATGGACGCTCGGGGCGTCGCCCTGGGCGTACAGGAAGAACTTCCCGCTCCCCGCAGTGAGCTGCGATTCGATGGCGCGGGTGGTTTCGGCCCCCGAGCGATCGGCGATGTACACGGTGTTGTCGGTCTCGAGCGTGACGGTGCCGGATCCCGTGGCGTCGAAACGGGCGCCGCGATCGAAGACGACGGCGCGTCGCACGAGCGACAGGCGGCTTCCCTCGTCGGCGCGGAGCGTGGGATGGGCGTAGACGGTGATGAGCCCGCCCCGATCCGTGCACGAGTTCTCGACCCCGGTGGCGCACCCGGCGCAGTCCGTGGCTTCCGTCGCCTTGCGGCATGGCTTGTTGGTGCCGAGCCCGCAGGAGTACGCGCATCGGTCGAGAACCGCGAGCGTGGCGCCGTTCGTCGCCGCCACGCCCGGAAGCGCGCCGAAGGCGATGGGAATGAGCCCGGTGGTCGCGGCCTTGTCGCGACCATCCATCCGCGCGGTCCAGCGCTCGACGATCATGTCGGGAAACCACGGGGCGACGCCGTCGGTGCTCGAGGTCGACGTGTAGTCGACGTGCAGCGCCGACATGAAGTTGAGCGCGGTCGGATCGGCGTCGACCTCGTGGGTGCCACCGAAGTGCAGGCCGAAGAATCCGCCGGGACGCGTCCAGCGGAAGGTGGGCGTCACGTCGAGCCCGACGATGCTCCGGCCGGTCAGGGTCTGCACGGGTGACAGCGACACGAGCGAACCGCTCGTGTCGGGCATGGAAGGCCAGACGACCGTGGCGCCATCGAGGCGAATCGGTTCGGGGTCCTCGGCCCACGCCGCCTGCATCGGCGCCAGCAGCCATGAGCAGACCAGCGCCAGTAGCATGCGCATCGAGCGTCCTGAACCGCAGGCGGGCCAGCATGTCAAGGATGCGCGCCGACCTCGCACGTGCCGCCGTGGACGCGAGACCGACGCCGAGGCTATACTTCGCGGACTTTGGTCGGGCGAATCGGAATCTCGGGATCGAGGGAGCGAGGGGGGCGTACGTGAGCGAGCCGCCTCGGGAGGGCACCCGACCGCGGCTATCGATCGCTTCTCCGTGTTTCAACGAAGCGGACGGTATCGCGAGCGTGATCGAAGATTGGAACCGTATCCTCGACGGCCTGCCGTTCGAGAGCGAAATCGTCGTCTGCAACGACGGCTCCACCGACTCGACCCTCGAGATCCTCCAGGGTCTCGCGCGGCGTCTTCCGCGGCTCCAGGTGGTGTCGCTCGCGAAGAACGGAGGGTACGGGCGCGCGCTGTCCGCGGCGCTCAACGCGACGCGCGGCGACTTCGTCGCGACGATCGACAGCGACGGGCAGTTCGACCTCGCCGACGTGCCGCACCTGCTGGCCGTGGCCGAGACGGGCGAATGCCAGCTCGTGACCGGCTATCGTCGGCAGAAGCAGGACACGCGCGTGCGCGTGTTCGCGAACAAGGGTCTCCATTGGCTCGTGCGGCTGATGTTCGGCGTGTCGCTCCGCGACACCAACTGCGCCATCAAGGTCGCGCGCGCCGACGTGCTCCGGGGGATGCCCATCGAGGCGGCGAGCTGGGCCACGCCCACCGAGATCTGCCTGCGCTCGCACGCCCGCGGCCACGTCATCCGCGAAGTTCCCGTGGAGCATCGACTCCGTCCGACCGGGCACAGCAAGATCCGAACCTTTGGTGCCGCCTGGGGATTCGTCCGATACCTCGCCTACATGCGACTCAAGCTCCACCTCTACCGCACGGGCATCCTGAACCAGCCATGAGCGCACCCACGTACGACACCGCGGAGATGCTCGGCGTCATCCTGGCGGCGGGGAAGGGCACGCGCCTGGCGCCGTTCAGCGCCCGCTACCCGAAGCCGATCCTCCCCATCCTGGGCAAGCCGTTGCTGCAGTACCAGGTGGAGTGCATGCGCGACCTCGGCATCCGGCGCGTGATCATCGTGATCGGGCATCTCGGGTTCGAGATCGTGCGCGTGCTCGGCGACGGCTCCAATCACGGGGTCTCGATCCAGTACGTCGAGCAGGAGCACACGCTCGGGATCGCCCACGCCGTCTCGCGCCTCGAGGAGCTGATCGATGCGCCGTTCCTGCTGTTCCTGGGCGACATCTTCTTCGTGCACAAGGATCTGCGGACCATGGTCGACCTGCTGGGCACGGGCGACGTCGACGGCGTCCTCGCGGTGAAGGAGGAGCCCTCCATCGAGGCCATCAAGCGAAACTTCGCAATTCTCGAGAACGACGCCGGCTTCGTGACCCGCGTGATCGAGAAACCGCACCACCCCCCCACCCGGCTCAAGGGCTGTGGGCTCTACCTCTTCAACCCGCTCTTCTTCGACGCCGTCCGCCGCACCCCGCGCAGCGCGATGCGCGACGAGTACGAGATCACGGACGCCATACAGATCTTCCTCGACGACGGGCATCGAGTCCGCGCGGCACGGGTCATCGAGGACGACCTCAACCTGAGCTACCCGGCGGATCTCCTCGAGATCAACCTCCGCGTGCTCGGCGACCGGACGTTCGTGGGGAAGAACGTGACCCTACCCGAGGGCTGCGAGGTCCGGCGCAGCGTCATCATGGACGGCGCGATCGTCGAGCAGGCGATCTCCATCCGCGATTCGTTGATATTCCCCGGCACGCGCGTCTCCGGCTCGGGGAACCTCGTCCGTCAGATCATGATGCCCGACGGGGCGATCGACTGCCGATGACGACGTCGGGCTTTCGCCGGGCCCTGGTGACGGGCGGCGCAGGCTTCATCGGCTCGCACCTCGTCCACGCCCTCCTGGACCGTGGCCTGGCGGTCACCGTCCTGGACGACCTCTCCGTCGGCCGGCGCGAGAACGTTCCGCCCGAGGCGAGGCTCGTGCGCGGCGACGTGCGTGATCCCGCCGTCGTCGACGAAGCGTTGGACGCCGTCGACTGCGTCTTTCACGAGGCGGCCGTCGTCTCGGTGCGCGCGTCCGTCGACGCGTTCCATCGGGATGCGGACGTGAACCTCATGGGGACGCTCACGATCCTCGGGCGGATGGCTGCGCGCGGCGTGCGCCGGGCCGTGCTGGCGTCGTCGATGGCGGTCTACGCGGACAGCGCCGACGCGGCACCGCTCGGCGAGTCGCATCCGACGGCTCCGCTCTCGCCGTACGGGATCGCCAAGCTGGCGGCGGAGCACTACTGGCGGCTGCTCTGCCGGCGTCTCGAGATCCCGGCCATCGTGCTGCGTTACTTCAACACCTATGGCCCGAGGCAGACGCTCACGCCGTACGTCGGGGTCATCACGATCTTCATCAACCGCCTGCTCGCCGGCGAGCCGCCGGTCGTGTTCGGCGACGGCGCGCAGCGCAGGGACTTCGTCCACGTCCACGACATCGTTGCCGCCAACCTGCTGGCCCTCGAGTCCGACGTCTCGGACCGCGTCTTCAACGTCGGCACGGGACGGGCCACGTCGGTCAACGAGATCGCTCACGCGCTGACGGCGCTCCTCGCTCCCGGGCTCGCCCCGGTTCATGCCCCCGCCCAGCCGGGCGAGATGCAGAATGCAGTGGCCGACATCACCGCCATTCGCGGCGCGCTCGGCTTCGAACCCGCCTATCCGAAGATCGCGTTCGAGGACGTCATCGGGTACTGGCGCGCCACCGCGGCCCGCGGCTGATCGCGGCCACGCCCCGCTCACATGGGGCAGCTGCCGCACATGACGTTCGACTCGTCGCCTTCCAGGTGCGCCCGCCTGAGCGCCTGGTAGCCCGCGCCGTTCCAGGCGGCCTCGAACGGGCCGTCCGTGAACATGTTGAACATCCCGTGGGTGTGCGCCTGGGTCCTGATGCAGCAGGGCGTGACGGTCCCGTTGGGGGACACGTGCACCGAGTTGAAGGGCCAATGGCACCGGCCGAGCCGGCTGCGGGGAGTCTTGTACCCGAGCAGGATGCCGTGCAGCAGCAACCGACGCCGGAGCGCGGCGACGTGGCGGTCGATCTTGCGCGCTTGCCTCATCGATTCCGCCACGAACGAGGCCGACGACTCGTAGCCGCGGTCTCCTTCGATCAGCCAGTTCTCCACCGCGGCAACCGAGATGTAGTCGACGCCCAGGTCGATGCAGAGGTCGCCGATGGCGTTCAACCCTTCGCAGTTGGTGTGCGAGATGGCGGCGTTGACCCCGATGAGGGCGTCCGAGCGCCCGGCGTCGCGTTCCTCGATCAGCGTGCGCGTGCCGGCGAGGACCTCCGGGAGGCCGACGGCCCCCATGGGACGTAGCTCGCGAAACTCGGCAGGGTCCGCGGAATCGATGCTCACGCCGATGTCGAACACGTAGTCGTGCACCAAATCGCGTCGGCGCTGCTGATCGAAGAAGCTCCCGTTCGAGATCAGCCACACCTTGACGTCGCGCTCCTTCAAGATCTGGAGGATCGTGTCGAAGCCGGGTGTGAGGAACGGCTCCCCGAGACCGAGCAGCCGGATCGACTTCAATCCGGGGAAGGCATCGAGGATACGCCGGAGCGCCTCGGGCGTGAGGTCGTTCTTCAGCTCGGATGTCGGCAGACTGCCGCGCGAGCAGCTCCCGCAGGTCGCGTTGCAGCGCGTGGTGGGCTCGACTTGGATGTGGGTCGGCAGCGGTACCGTCAGGGCCCGACGGTGTCGCGTCAGGCCCGTGAAGAACACCGCCTTGCGGACTCGCCGCCGGAGGGCGCGAAGCGTCGGAGGGCGCACGGCTGTCTCAACCCCTAGCATCCGGCTCCATGGGTCGCCATGGGTTCTTTGCCGGGCTCGGCTTGCGGCACGATCAGGGTGGCGGGTGATTCGACCTCGTGTCGCTCGAGGTCGAGGTGCGTGGCGTCCAGGCGGGCGAGCAGGTGCACCAACGCCAAGGCGAGTGCGAGCCCCGCGACCCACCCTTGCAGATGCCGCGCCCGCCGAAGCCAGCGGACCAAGGTCCATCCCCCGAAGAGCGCGGTCGCGATCGACGCGGGTGCGAACGGATCCCATTGGGTGA
>Ga0187893_10011374_pt1 | contig 12950 bp, 14 predicted proteins | sample MA1701074metaG_FD_139574 | JGI IMG/M metagenome (GOLD analysis project Ga0187893, IMG submission 139574) | White microbial mat communities from a basaltic lava cave in the Kipuka Kanohina Cave System on the Island of Hawaii, USA - MA170107-4 metaG ...
GCTCGACAAGCTGCTCGCCGACCGCTACCGCAAGTACCGGCTCATCGGCAAGTTCCTCGAGACGCAGTCCGCCAAGTTCGGACCCGCCGACCGCAAGTCGTAGCACCGCAGCCGCAGATTCTTGACTTGAATAGGTCCGGTGATTATCTAATTGCGCTGCCCGACCGCCTGAAAGCGGCGGGAAAGGGGATTGTATGGGTCGAGCCATGGCGCTTCCGCAGGACCTAAAATACTCCGAAACCCATGAGTGGATCCGGATCATCGAGAAGAAGGATCCGAAAAACAAAAAGGCGAAGCCGGAGCTCATCGGGATCATCGGGATCACCGGATATGCCGTCAGCCGGCTGTCCGACCTCGTCCATGTCGACCTTCCGAACGCGGGCGAAAACATCGAACAGGGTCACGCCTTCGGCGAGGTCGAGTCGGTCAAGACCGTCGCCGAACTCGTGTCGCCCGTCACCGGCAAGGTCCTCGACGTCAACAAGGAGGCCGTCAAGCACGTCGACCTCATCATGGAGGAGCCCTACGAGGACGGCTGGCTGATCAAGGTGAAGTTGAACGACAAGGCGGAAACCGAAACGCTGATGTCGGACAAGGAGTACGAGGAATACATCAAGACGGCCGACGAGGCGGACGAAAAGGAGGACGACGAGGAGGGAGAGGACGAGGAGGAGGAGGAGATCGACGAGGGCTTCTTCATGTGATCGGAGCCGCCGGCATGCAGCCCCCATCCGTCGGCGCCCCCCCCAAGGACGCGGCCTAGCGACATGGACTATGTCCAGACGACCCCGGCCGAGGCCGCGGAGATGCTCAAGGTCATCGGCGTCCCCGACCTCGAGGCGCTCTTCAAGGCGATCCCGCCCGCCGTCCGGCTTCGCGGAAAGCTGAACGTCCCTCCGGGACTGAGCGAGCAGGCCGTGCTCGATCTGATGTCCGGTCACGCGCGCCGCAACACCCCCGTCTCGGAATTCGACAGCTTCCTCGGCGCCGGAAAGTACTTCGGATACATCCCCTCCGTCGTCGACGCCCTCGCGAGCCAGAGTGAATTCTTCACCGCGTACACCCCGTATCAGGCCGAGGCGAGCCAGGGGAACCTCCAGGCGACCTTCGAATACCAGACCATGATCTGCGAGCTGACGGGCCTGCAGGCCTCGAACGCCTCGCATTACGACGGCGGCACCGCGCTCGCCGAAGCCATCGGGATGTCCATCGAGCACACCGATCGGAAACGGGTCCTGATCAGCGCTGGCGTCCACCCCGCCTCGATCCGCGTCGCCCGGAGCTTTTTCCGGGAACGGGACTACGAGCTCGTCGAGGTCCCCCTGGAGGGCGGGCGGACGGCCTCCCTCGAAAAGCTGATCGACGACCGGACGGCGTGCATCGCCGTCCAGCAGCCGAATTTCCTGGGGTATCTCGAAGATCTGGACGCGGTGTCGGCGGCGGCCCGCCGCGCCGGGGCGCTTTCGGTGGCCGCGGTCGAGCCGATTTCGCTCGGAATGCTCAAACCCCCAGGCCAGGCCGGATTCGACATCGCCGTGGGGGACGGCCAGCCGCTCGGGGTCGACATGATGTACGGCGGCCCCACGTTCGGATTCATGGCCTGCCGGATGGAGCTCATCCGGCGTCTGCCGGGCCGGATCGTCGGGGAGACTAAGGACCATGACGGCAAGCGCGGGTTCGTCCTGACCCTGCAGGCGCGCGAGCAGCACATCCGCCGCGAAAAGGCCACGTCGAACATCTGCACCAACCAGGCCCTCATGGCCCACTGCGCGGCGATCTACCTCTCGGCGCTCGGCAAGCAGGGCCTCCCCAAGGTCGCAAATCTCTGCCTGCAAAAGGCGCACTATCTCGGCGACCGGCTGCGCGAGGTCGCCGGCCTCAAGCCGGCCTTCGACGCGCCGTACTTCCGGGAATTCCCCGTCAAGCTCACGCGGAAACCCGCGGACGTGATCTCGAAACTTCTCTCGAAAAAAATACTTGCCGGAGCTGACCTCGGGCGCTTCCGCCCCGAATGGAAGGACCTGCTGCTCGTGTCGGCGAGCGAGCTCACCCGCAAGGAGCAGATCGACCGGTTCGCGACCGAGCTCAACGAGGCGCTCCGATGAACCTCGTTTTCGAGACGAGCCGGCCCGGGCGCCGCGGCGTGCAGGCGCCCGATCTCGACGTCCCCGAACGCGACCCACGGAAGCTGCTCCCCCCTTCGTCGCTGCGCGAGGACCCGGCCGAGCTCCCGGAGATCGGCGAGCTCGATCTCGTGCGTCATTACACGGCCCTCGCGCACCGGAACATGTCCGTCGATGCCAACTTCTACCCCCTGGGATCGTGCACGATGAAGTACAACCCCAAGGTGCACGAACGAGTCGCGCGATTCCCCGGGCTGGCGGTGCTTCATCCGATGCAGCCGGATTCGACCGCCCAGGGGATGCTCGCGATGATCCGGGAACTCGAGTCGCTGCTGGCGGAGATCGGAGGAATGGACGCCTGCAGCGTGCAGCCTGCGTCGGGGGCGCAGGGCGAGCTGACAGGGCTGCTCATGATCCGGGCTTTTCACCGGGACCGCGGCCAGCCCGGGCGCGATGAGGTCATCATCCCGGATTCCGCGCACGGCACCAACCCCGCCACGTGCACGATGGTCGGCCTCAAGGCGGTCGAAGTCGCCACGAACAAGCGCGGCTGCGTCGACCTGGAGGCGCTCCGGAAGAGCGTCGGCTCCAAGACCGCGGGGATGATGATCACCAACCCCAACACCCTCGGAATTTTCGAAGAGAACATCGACAAGGTCGCCGAGATCGTCCACGCCGCGGGGGGCCTCATGTACATGGACGGCGCGAACATGAACGCGCTCATGGGGATCGCGCGCCCCGGCGATTTCGGCATGGACGTCATGCACTACAACCTGCACAAGACCTTCACGATCCCGCACGGCGGCGGCGGGCCGGGGGCAGGCGGCGTCGCCGTCAAGAAGATCCTGGAGCCGTTTCTGCCGGTCCCGCGCGTGATCGAAAAGGGGGGCAGTCTCGCCTGGAGCGAGGAGTTTCCGAAATCGGTGGGCAAGATCACCTCGTACTATGGGAACGTCAACAACCTCGTCCGCGGATACACCTACATCCGCACCCTCGGCCGCGGCGGCCTCAGGCGGGTCTCCGAAAACGCGGTCCTCAACGCCAATTACCTTCTGGCCCGGCTCAAGCGCGAATTCCCCGTCGCGTACCCGCGCTACTGCATGCACGAATTCGTCCTCTCCGGAAAGAACCTCGCGAAAGAGACGCACGTGAGGACGCTCGACGTGGCGAAACGGCTCATCGACTACGGCTACCACCCGCCGACCATCTACTTCCCGCTGATCGTCCCCGAAGCGCTGATGATCGAGCCCACGGAGACCGAAAGCCGGGAGACGCTGGACGCCTTCGCCGACACGATGATCAAGATCAAGCAGGAGGCACAGGAGAATCCGAAGCTCGTCCAGGAGGCGCCGCACACGACGCCCGTCAAGCGGCTGGACGAACGCACGGCGGCGCTCCAGCCGAAAGTCCGCTGGACCCGGCCTGCATGACCCGCGAGGGCTTCCGGCTGCTGGAGCACACGGCGGATTTCGGGATCGAGGCCTGGGGCCCGGATCTCGCGTCGCTGTTTCGCCAGGGGGCGCTGGCGCTGTTCGACGCGGCGATCGACCCGTCGACGGTCCGGGAGCGGCTGACGGAACGGGTTGAGGCCGAAGCCGACGACGTGGAGCTGCTCTTCAAGGAATGGCTCTCCGCTCTGCTCTATTATTTCGCGGCCAAGGGCGTCGTCTTCTGACGCTTTGAGATCGAGGAGATATCGGAGCGCCGGGTGCGCGCGACGTGCCACGGGGAACGGTACAGTGAAAAGCGCCATCGCCTCAAGACGGACCTCAAGGCCGTCACCTATCACCAGCTTTCGGTCCGTCGCGAGGGGGAATCCTGGAGGGCGCGGGTCATCGTCGACGTATAGATGGATGGCGGGCACCAACTTATAATCCCCGCCTGTCCCTTGGAGCCTTTGGGAGTTCGATCGAATGTGGGGCGTTCCCTGGCTGCTGATCCTGATCCTCTCGCCGCAGGATTCGCCGTTTGGAAGCGGCAGGAAGCAGGACAAGGAGGACAAGTCGCGCCCCGAGCCGGTGGCGATCTCCGAGGAGGATCTGGCGAAGGCGATCGAAGCCCTGGGCGCCGACGAGGCCGCCGGCCGGAAAGCCGCCTTTGAAAGGCTCTACGCCAGCCACAACGAGGCCAAGGGCCGGAGCCGGCTGAAGAGCCTCCAGAGCGAATGGACTTCCAGGCTGAAGGAGGCCCGCAAGGCCGCGCTTGACAATGCCAAACCGGAGGGGGGCGACATCGCCTCGCTGCGATCCCAGGCCCAGTCCCTCCTTTCGAAGGGCGACACGAAATCGATGCGGCCGATCGTCGAGGAGATGTTTCGAAAGGTCTATCCGGACCTGAAGAAGGCCGACGCCGATCCCGCGTATCAGGCCGCCGTCGAGCGCCTGCGCGAAATCGATTCGATGCTCGACCGCTCCGGCGACAAATCCAAGCGCGACATCGACGAGATCATCTCCAAGGCCACGATGGATGTGGACGAGGACCCGATGATTGCCGCCATGCCGGGCGATGCGGCCGGTGTCGCCGCCGGAAACCGCGGCGCCAAAGGGGGGCTCGACCCCGAGGAGTACAAGCTCGTGCTGCTCACGAACATGTATCGCGCCGTGATGGGCAAGTCCGGACTCCGGATCAATCCGGGGCTCTGCCGCGCGGCGAAGGGCCACTCAAAGGACATGAAGGAGAAGGGGTTCTTCAGCCACGACTCGCCGGTGCCGGGCAAGCGCCACTTTTCCGACCGCGCCCGGCAGGCCGGCGCCTCCGCCCACGCCGAGAACATCGCGCAGGCCCGCGGCGGCGAGGATGCGTTCTGGATGTGGTTCCTCAGCCTCGGCCATCACAAGAACATGATGGGGCCGCACACGCAGATCGGGATCGGGCGGTACGACCGCTACTGGACGGAAATGTTCTAATCGATAGTGGTTAACGGTTAACTATCAACTGTTAATGGTTAATCGCTGATCGTTAAGGGTCAACCATTAACGGTCGGTTTTCCGCATGTCGATACGCAAACTCACGGACTATCTCTGGGAGGTCCCGCGCGAGGGCAAGATGCGCGTGCCGGGGCGCATTTACGCGTCGGACAAACTCATGGAGACCCAGAAGAACGACGAGGCCATCCAGCAGGTCCGCAACGTCGCGCACCTGCCGGGGATCGTCAAGTACGCGATCGCGATGCCGGACTTTCACTGGGGCTATGGATTCCCGGTGGGCGGCGTGGCGGCGTTCGACCTCGACGAGGGGGTGATTTCGCCCGGTGGCATCGGGTATGACATCAATTGTGGCGTCAGACTCTTGTCCACCGCCGTCACCTGGGAGCGCGCCAAGCCCCAGATTCGCGAGCTGGTCAAGCAACTGTTCAGGGCCATTCCCGCGGGCGTGGGGGGCGAAAGCTCGATTCCCGAGCCCACGATGGAGGAGTTCAAAAAGGTCGTCACGCTCGGGGCCCGTTGGGCGATCGATAAGGGGTTCGGCCGGCCCGAGGACGCCGACCATATCGAGGAGAACGGCTGCCTGCAGGGGGCCGACCTGAACGCCGTTTCGAAACGGGCGACCGAGCGCGGCAAGCCGCAGATCGGCAGCCTCGGCTCGGGCAACCACTTCATGGAGCTGCAGGTCGTCGTCGAGGTCTTTCAGCCCGCGATCGCGGACCGCCTGGGACTCAAAGAGGGGGCGCTGGCCCTCGCGATCCACTCGGGCTCGCGGGGGTTCGGGCACCAGATCTGCGACGACTATCTCGGCACGATGGTGCGCGCCGCCTCCAAGTACGGGATCGAACTGCCCGACCGGCAGCTCTGCTGCGCGCCGTTTCGAAGCGAGGAGGCCGGGCGGTACATGGCCGCGATGAAGTGCGCCGCGAATTTCGCGTGGAACAACCGCCAGGTCATGCGCGGGATCGCCGAGCGCGTCATCGCCAAGACGCTCGGCCTGTCCGAGGACGCCCTGGGGATGCGGCTCGTCTACGACGTGTGCCACAACATCGGCAAGGTGGAGGAGCACGTCGTGGACGGCCACACGCGCAAGCTGATCGTGCACCGCAAGGGGGCGACGCGCGCTCTTGGGCCGGGTCACCCGCTCGTGCCGGAGGCGTACCGCGACCTCGGCCAGCCGGTCCTGATCCCGGGCGACATGGGGCGGTCTTCGTATCTCCTGATCGGCACGCAGCAGGCGGAGAGCGACACCTTCGGCTCGTCGTGCCACGGGGCGGGGCGGGTGGCGTCGCGCAAGCAGATGATCCGTCAGACCCGGGGGCGCGATCTGTTCAAGGAGCTTCAGGACAAGCACGGGGTCATCGTCATGGGCCACGGCCACGATTCGGTCGCGGAGGAGATGCCGGAGGCCTATAAGGACGCCAGCGAGGTGGTCTCGGTCGTGGAGCGGGCGGGCGTCAGCAGAGCAGTCGTGCGTCTCAAGCCGGTAGGTTGTATAAAGGGATGATTGGAACATTTGGGCGAGGCATAAAGGTTCCAACTCGATGAAAAAGTTCTTCGCCAAGGGGTTGTACGCGCTGCTTCCCCTGCTGCTCTCCTTCGCGGTCATCTACCTGGTGGTAGGGTTCATCTTCGATCAGGTCGGAACGCCCGTGGGCGATGTCCTGCGCGGGATCCTGCGATGGTCCCTGGGGATGTCCGAGCAGGAGATCCGGGCGCACGACACCTGGGGCTTCTATTACGGAAGAGCCGAGGGGGAACGCGGGGTCGCGCCGTACGCGGGGTTCATCGTGGCCATCGTCGCGGTCTTCTTCATGGGGGTCGCCCTGGCCACGTTCATCGGGGACCGCCTCTTCAAGTTCTTCGAATGGATCATCTCGAAAATCCCCCTGGTCCGCGACATCTACCCCTACGCCAAGCAGTTCACCGGCTTTTTCGCGGGCGGGGAGAGCAAGATCGAGTTCAAGACCGTCGTGGCCGTCCCTTTCCCCACGGAGGGGATCTACTCGATCGGCTTTGTGACGGCGGAGGGCCTGCGCACCATCAACGAAGCCGAAAAGAAGCCCTTCATGACCGTGTTCGTCCCCACCAGCCCCACCCCCATGAGCGGTTTTGTGGTCTACGTTCCGCGAGAGGACATCATCCCGATCCCGATCTCGGTCGAGGAGGCCATGCGCATCATCATTTCGTGCGGCGTCCTCTCGCCGACCCACCAGGCGGTCGATATACTGGGAAGCAAGGGTGGCGCAGGCCCCGCGCCCGCGACGCCCGGAGGGAAATCGGGGGGATAGATGGCGGACAAGGCCTGGAAGAAGCTCGAGCGAAAAATCGGAAAACTCCTGCGGGGGGAACGCGTCAAGCGGATGGGGGACTATTCGCAGAGCGCGACGGACGTGATCGTACCCGACCTGCCGCAGCTCAAGATCGACTGCAAGCTCCGGCGGAGTTTCGCGCATCACCTGCTCTTCCTCAAGATTCCCGCCAGGGGATCGAGCCCGGCGCTCGTGACGCGCGAGGGCCCCGGCGCGCCTCCGCTGATCAGCTTCGAGGTAGGGCGCTTTGTCGAAATGATCGACGCGCTTCGAAACGGAACACGCCCGCGCCGCGTCCGATGGTTCGAGCAGGCCGCCGAACGCACGCACTTCAAGCACCACGCGCTCCATCGTGAGGTGCGCGACCGCTACTGCCGCCAGCCCGGCGACGTCCCGATCCTCATCACCAAGGAGCACAAGAAGCACACCTACCTCGTGACCCTGGACGTCGACCTGTTCGACTCGCTGCGCCGGGGTCAGAACTCGTTCTTGGGCGTGCGTCCCATCAGCTCGCGCACGGCCTCGGCTGCGGGCCTCGATTCGTAGAGGATCCGGTACACCTCGCGGCAGATCGGCAGGTCGACCCTCAGCTTTTTCGACCACGGCATCACGGCCTTCGCAGTCCAGACCCCCTCGGCGACCTGGGTCATCCCGAGCAGCACGTCGGCGAGCGCCTTGCCCGAGCCGATTTCGCGCCCGGCGCGCAGGTTGCGGCCGTGCCGGCTGGTGCACGTGACGATCAGGTCCCCCGCGCCCGCGAGGCCGTGGATCGTCTCCGACCGGGCCCCCAGAGCCGCGCTGAATCGCGAGATTTCGACCGCTCCGCGCACGATCAGCGCCGCCTTGGCATTGTCGCCGAGCTGGAGGCCGTCGCAGATCCCCGCCGCCACGGCGATCACGTTCTTGAGCGCCCCCGCAACCTCCACCCCCACGCGATCCGGCGAGGTGTAGACGCGCATCGTCGGGCCCATGAAGATGCCGCGGATCAGTTCGGCCACCGCCGGATCCTCGGAGGCGGCCACCAGACTCGCCGGCAGTCCCCGCGCCACCTCGATCGCATGGCTCGGGCCGGACAGCGCGGCCCGCGACCGCGCGCCGACCGCCTCGCCGATCAGCTCCGTCGGCAGCTTGAGCGTGTCGATTTCGATCCCCTTCGAAACCGACACGAACGGCTTGGCGGCGTCGAGTTTCCCCTTCAACCGGCCGAGCGTCGCGCGGATGTGCTGCGTGGGAACGGCGACGACGTATGCATCCGTTTTCGCGGGGGCGTCGGCGGTCACCTTCAGGCGATCCGGGAGCTTCACGCCCTCCAGGTGGGTCGGATTCGCGCGCTCGGCCTGGATGCGCCGGATCTTCTCCGGGTCGCGCCCCCACAGGACCGCATCGTGGCCGGCGCGCGCAAGATGGACGGCCAAGGCGGTTCCCCAGCCTCCGGAGCCGAGCACGGCGATCTTCATTTCGGCCTGGCCGCGAAAACTCTCGGCTCCTCGCCGCGCGCGATCCGCTTTACGTTGGGGAAGTGGCGCACCAGGACGAAGGTCCCTCCCAGGATGAAGAAGATCGAAATCGGGACGAAATCGGGGCCGAAGGGATCCTTTGAAACGAGGGCGTGCGATACGGGGAGCGCGACGCCGGCCACGATCGACGAGAGCGCCACGATTCGGAACGGGAGCAGCACGAGCACCCACACACCGACGGCGATCAGCGCGGCGACCCAGTTCAGCGCCAGCGACACCCCCAACCCGGTCGCGACCCCCTTGCCCCCCTTGAAGCGGAGATAGATCGGGAAGAGGTGCCCCAGAAACGCCATCAGCCCGCAAAACACGGCGAGCGCGGTGGCGGGTCAGGTCGGGCAGGGAAACGCCTGCGCCAGCAAATACCCCCCCAGGGCGGGGCCGAACCCCTTGGCGACATCCAGCAGGAGCACCAGCAGGAAGAATTTCGTCCCGAGCTCCCTGCCGATGTTGGTCGCCCCGATGTTGCCGCTGCCCACCTTCCGGATGTCCCCGCCTCGAACCCACTTGTAGACGAGGAACCCGAAGGGGATCGCGCCGAGGAAATAGGAGGCCACCGCGGAGGCGGCGTAAAGCGCCGTGGTCAAGCAGCGCCATTATACGCGGCGCCCTGGATTGCTTCAGGATTTGCGGGGGGCTAGAATCGAAGGAATACTTGGCGCCATGGCGGATTCAAGCAGGATTCTGATCATCGACGACGATCAGAGCATCTGCGAGGTCCTCCGCATCTCGCTCAAGCGGGAGGGATACCAGCTCTCGGTCCAATCGAACCCCGAGCAGGGGCTGGACGAATTCCGAAAGAACCCCTACGACCTCGTGATCCAGGACATCAAGATGCCGCAGATGGACGGCATCGACCTGCTGCAAAAGCTCAAGAAGGTCCGATCGGAGACGCCGGTGGTGATCATCACGGCCTTCAGCACCTGGGACCGCGCGGTCCAGGCGATGCGGCTCGGGGCTTACGACTATATCCGCAAGCCCTTCGACATGAACCTTGACATCAAGGCGACGGTCCGCCGGGCGCTCGCGTCCCGGAACAATTCGGCGGTCGACCAGAGCGAAACGCTGATCCTCAACAAGCTCGGGTTCGTCATCGGCTACAGCCGGCAGATGAAGCTGGTGTGGGACCTGGTGCGCAAGGCCGCGAACACGGATTCGACGGTGCTGATCACCGGCCCCAGCGGCACAGGCAAGGAGCTCGTGGCGCGCTCGCTCCACTTCTTGTCGCCGCGCGCCGACGCCCAGTTCGTCGCGATCAACTGCGGCGCGATTCCGGAGCACCTCCTGGAGTCGGAGCTCTTCGGGCACGTCAAGGGCTCGTTCACGGACGCGTACCAGGACCGCGTCGGCTTCATCGAGATGGCGCAGGGGGGGACGGTGTTTCTCGACGAAATCTCAGAGATGAGCCCGAAGCTGCAGGTGAAGCTGCTCCGGGTGCTGGAGGAGCGCGAGTACCGCCCCGTGGGGGGGCAGCACGCGAAGCGGGCGGACGTCCGATTCATCACGGCGACCAACAAGGACCTGGAGAAGGAGGTCCCGTCGAATTTCCGCGAAGACCTGTACTACCGGCTGAACGTGATCCCGATCCGCCTTCCGTCGCTCGCCGAGCGTCCCGAGGACGTTCCGCTCCTGTCCGAGTACTTTTTGCGAAAATACGCGAAGGAGATGGGCCGGGCGGCGCGCTCCTTCACCGAGCCCGCCAAGGCGGCGCTGCAGGCCTATCCCTGGCCCGGCAATATCCGGGAGCTGGAAAATTTTGTCCAGCGCGCGGTGGCGCTGGCGGAGCACGAGATCATCGACGTGGACGATCTCTTCGGCGTTTCACCGCCTCGAAAGGAGGCCGCCAAGGGGATTCCGCCGCATCGGGAGCTGACGCCGCTGGGAATCAATCTGGACGAAAAGGTCCGGGACCTGGAGGTGGATTACGTCCGCAAGGCGATGGAAATGGCGGACGGCAACATGACCAAGGCGGCCCGGCTGCTCGGCATGAGCCTGAGTTCGTTCCGCCACAAGCTTCACAAGTACGGTCTCGCCAAACCGGGTCAAGAAAGGTAACCTTTTTTGACCCATGCTGACGGTCGAGCAGTTCGAAGCCCTCCTCGCGAAGGACGCGCCGGCGCCGCGAGAGATCGAACTCCCGCTGGAGCGGGCGCTGGGCCACGCCCTCGCGGAGGAGATCCGCGCCGAGCGTGACTCGCCTCCGTTCGATCGGGCGATGATGGACGGATATGCCGTCCGCTCCGCGGACCCGGGCATGGCGCGGACGAACGTCGACGAAATCCCCGCCGGGCGCATGGGATCCCGCCCGCTCAAGCCCGGCGAATGCGCGCGGATCATGACGGGCGCCCCCGTGCCTCCCGGCGCCGACGCCGTCATCCCGCACGAGAAAACCGGCGCCGAGGGGGACCGGATCCGGCTGCTCGTATCCGTCCGGCCGGGCGAGAACATCGCCGCTCGCGCCGGCGACGCCCGAGCCGGGGATGTACTGCTCAAGCCGGGGACCCCGCTGGGCCCCGCCGCCCTGGCCGCCGCCGCCTCCGCCGGACGGGCCAAGCTCCGCGTCCACGCCAGGCCGACCGTGGCAATCCTGGCAACCGGCGACGAGCTCGTCGACGCCGGCGCTCCGCCGCCGCGCCCCGAGCAGATCCGCAACTCGAACGGTCCCATGGTCGCCGCCCAGGCGCGCTCGGCGGGCTTCGAGGCCGAGCACCTCGGCATCGTGCGCGACGACCGCGGCGCCCTGCGCGATGCCATTGCGCGCGCGCTCGAACGCCACGCCGTGCTGGTCCTTACCGGCGGCGTGTCCGCGGGAAGCTACGACCTCGTCATCGAAGCCCTCAAGGCCGAGGGGGTCGAGCCGGTCGCGCACAAGGTCGCCCTCAAGCCGGGCAAGCCGATCTTCTACGGCCGCCGCGGCGGCCGCCGCGTTTTCGGGCTGCCGGGCAATCCGCTCTCCAGCTTCGTCACCTTCGAAATCTTCCTTCGCCCGGCGCTGGGGCGCATGGCGGGGCTCGACCTCCGCCGCCCCCGCTCGCGCGCCAGGATCGACGGCGAGGTCCGCAAAGCCATCGACCGGGTGCACGCGATTCCCGCGCGGCTGGAGGCCGGCGTCGCGACCCCGATCTTCCCCGCCAGCTCCGGCGATATCCTTTGCATGAACCGCGCCAACGCCTTTATCATGGTCCCGGTCCGCACCACCTGCGCGCGCGGCGACGAGGTCGAGGTGCTGCGGCTGGACGCATGACCGGATACACCCGCGAGCACGCCGAATCGGGCCGCGACCTGCGGCTCCCCGCGATCGAGACGTGGAAGAACCAGTACGCGCGCGAATACGAGATCTCGATCGAAATCCCCGAATACACGTCGATCTGTCCCAAGACCAGGCTCCCGGATTTCGGCGTCGTGACGATCCGCTACATCCCGAAAGCCCTCTGCATCGAACTCAAGTCGCTCAAGTACTACCTGCTGGCCTACCGTAACGTCGGCATCTTTTACGAAAACGCGATCAACCGGATCCGCGACGATCTCGCCAGGGCGTGCAAACCGAAGAAACTGACGGTGACGGGCGTCTTTAACACGAGGGGCGGAATGCGGTCGACGATAACCGCGTCGTACCCCGCCGTCGACCATTGACGATTAACGATTGACCATTAATGGCCAAGGGTTAAGGGTTAATGGTCAATGGTCAATCGTTAATGGCTAATCGTCAGACGCTGCCCTTCCTCTCCGCCCTACTGTTGTGGCTGAGCTTCCCGCCGGCCAATCTGTGGCCGCTGGCGTGGGTGGCGCTGGTTCCCTGGCTCGTGTACCTCCTCGAAGAGCCCAAGGGCCGGCGCGCGCTGCTGACCTCCTATGCGGCCGGCTTTTGCTTCTACACCTTCGGTTTCGGGTGGGTCCGGCACGTCGCCATCGTCGGGCCGCCGTCGTGCGGCCTTGTGTACGGCGTGCACTGGCTGCTGTTCGCGGCGGCGGCGCGCCGGCTTCGGGGCCCGCGGCTGCTCGCATGGCCGGTCGCGTGGGTCGCGCTGGAATGGCTCCGCGGCTCGACGCCGCACGTGCGCATGCCCTGGTTCGACC
>Ga0187893_10011375_pt1 | contig 12948 bp, 12 predicted proteins | sample MA1701074metaG_FD_139574 | JGI IMG/M metagenome (GOLD analysis project Ga0187893, IMG submission 139574) | White microbial mat communities from a basaltic lava cave in the Kipuka Kanohina Cave System on the Island of Hawaii, USA - MA170107-4 metaG ...
CGTTGCTAGCAGAATTTTCTTCATAGGGTTTCCTTCCCTCCGGGGTGAATAAACGACAGCGACGCGGGTTATCGCAATAGGCATGCCACGCGCTTCGCGCGTGCGAGCGCACCGCTGCGGGGCGAGAATGTAGTCGATGTGCACCCACATCGATCGTACGCGCACCAGGCGGGTGCGCCGGAGGGTGGCTAGACTCGCATGCGTTCTGGAAAGGAACGATCGATGCAATCAACCGCTTTTCTCGACGACCTGCAGCAGCGCGTCAGTGCTCTGTTCGCCGGTACGCCCGCCGCCGATCTGCAGAGGAACCTCAAAGCGATGCTGGCTCAGCAGTTCGGTCGGCTTGAGCTCGCAACCCGCGAGGAATTCGATACGCAGGCGCAAGTGCTCGCGCGTACGCGAGCGAAGCTCGAAGCACTGGAAAGGCGGGTGGCGGAACTGGAAGCCGGGCGTTCGATCGGCCCCTCTCCCCAGCCCTCTCCCGCAAGAGGAGAGGGCGAGGTCGGCGCGGCTGGGCCGCGTTAACTACAGCTGGCGGCCTTGATGACCTGCGCGCGGCCGGTCGCGTCGAGACATACCGCCAGGTTTTTTGTTCCGATCGCCACGCCGAGGCCGCCTGTGACGATCGTCGTTCCGTTCAACCTTCGCGGAAAACCGAAGTTGTTGAAGCTGACGAAATTGCTGCCGCTTTCGGTGAAGCCGGTGCCGGTCACCGCGAAACCCGTCGAAAGCGCGTTGAAGCGCTCGACCTCGACATCGGTTGCGTCGAATTGACCGTCGTTGTCAAGATCGACGAACACGCGCCAGCCTCCCGCCCAGTTGCCGTCGGCGGCGGTGGGCGCCACCACGACGCGCTCGCCGGTGGCCAGCGCGCGCGAACGCGCCATTAGCAACGCGCGCAGATAGTCGTTGGCGGTGGTGCTGGCGCGGTGGCGCTCGAGAAAATCGGCGAAGTTAGGCACCGCCATGGACGCCAGGATCCCGACGATCGAAATCACGATCAGCATCTCGACGAGGGTGAAGCCACGGGACAGATGCTTGTTCATCAAAGGCTCCTACCAGCACGCCGCGGGCGCGCGTGTACCCGTCGTCGACAAGGTCAAGGTGCCGCAGGTCGCATCGACAAATCGGGCGCCTCCGGGCGTGGCCGCGGAACCGGACGGCACCGCGCTGATCACCACACAGACGGCTGCGGTGCTACCCGCGCAGGCGGCGGCCGACAGAAAGTAGTTCGCCCTGGCCGGATCCTCGCCCGACGCGGTCGCGAATCCGTTTGGCGTGGCATCTGAGAATGCGGTGTAGCCGTTGGTCGCCGTAAATTGGCGCTGCAACTGTTGCAGCGCTGCCAGTAGAGCGGAGCGGCCCTCGGCGCGCTTGCCGCGGTTCACGTACTCCGCGTAGCTGGGCAGCGCAATCGCCGTGAGAAGTCCGATGATCGCAACCGCGACAATGAGTTCGATGAGCGTCATGCCACCCGCGTGCAGAACCAGGAAATGCTGTTGCACTCGTTTCGCGCATCCGCGCATATCAGTTGGCCAGTGTCGGGTCATACGGCTTCAGAGCAGGCAGTTTGCTTACGGAGCGCTGCGACGCAGTTCGCGCCAGTTAAGAAGCTCGCGCCATGTCCACGCGCCGGCCGGCACGACCGTGCTGGGCTGGTTGCTGACTTCGCGACCTTCCGTGCCGAGGTTGATCAGCGCCGACTTCACCGTGTCTCCGCGGTAGCCGGTGGGATCGGGGCTGCCGGCGAGCAGTTGCGTGCGTAGTACGAGCGGAGCGGCAAGGTAACCCGCCTGTGTGCCAAAAGTGCGGCCTGCGCCTTTTACCGCATCGACCGCAAAGGTTCGGCTCTGTCCGTTCACGCACGGGTCGGCGCCCGGGATGATGGAGTTGAAGAAAACGCGGCCCAGATTGAGCACCGCCGAGCTGATCGAACGTTCGCCATCGCTGGTTGCCGCCGGGTAGTCGACATACCAGCCACGTTTGTTGGATGACGTGTTGCCATACACGAAAGCAGCACCAGAAATATCGCCGGTCGCGAGATCGACCGTGCGCGAAGCAAGCTTCGAGCGACCGCTGCCGACCGTCGAATTCAGGTCGTCCCACACGGTGTAAAAAGTCTGCGAATCAAACGCGGTAACGCCCGGAGAAACGGCGCGCGCCGTTGTATCGCCGGTCGCGAGCAGCCGCCCGCTGCCAAACGAAAGCAGATAACCACGACCCGGACCGAACGCGACCGTGGGCGCGACGGTGATCGGCTGGCGGTTGCCGTTGCCATCGGTGGCGACGAAGACGGGCGAGCCGCTGAAGGCGACGGACCAGTACGCAGGGGTTGTGTCGTTGACGTCAACGCGCCACAGGTTGCCGCGCAAATCGCCTGCGTACAGGCGGGTCAACGCGCCGAGGCGATCGAACACGCCACCCGGTTGCGCCAAGCCCATCGCCGCGGTGCTGGCGCTGTCAAATGGAATCTGAATCTTGTAGTAGTTGGTTCCTTGCTGCCACGCGGTGCCGGACGCTTTGTCGAGCGACAGCAGGAAGATGTAGCCGTTGGCGTTGTCGCCGCCGGCGCCGTCGCCATAGTTGTTGAAGCCGCTAGCTGTGACGATGAACCAGCGCGTGGCGATCGTGCTGTCCGCCTGCCGGATGCGCATCGGCGTGATCAACACCTTGCCCGTCACATGCCCCATGTCCGCATCGTCGGCATTCGAAAACTCCCACAGCACGTTCGAACCGGAGAAGCTGGACGGATCGGTCACGTCGAGAGCGAATACGCCTTTGGCGCCGCCGCCGAATGCGCCGGCAAGAACGGTTTTCCAGCCATTGAGCGCATACGCTTCGGTCGCCGTCAGCGGGCCGTCGATGAACGGCGCATGCCGATAGCCCGGGTGCGTCAGCTTGGGCAGCTTCGGCAGCATCACACTCGGAACATAGGCCATGACTTCGGCGCCGGTCGCTGCGTTGAATCCGTGCACCATGCCGCCGTTGGTGCCGACGTACACCACGCGCGTGCGGTTGGCGCGTGCGGAGTTGGTGGACCAGTCACGGAAACTCGCCGTGGGCACCAGCGCATCGCTGATGCGGCCCCTAGGCTTGCCGACAAATACTGGCGACGAATTCACGATGTCGCCGAGCAGATTGGTGCGCACACGGAAAGGCTTGGCCGCGCCGGTGGCCGTGCCGTCGGCGCCTTCGGGCAGTTCGCCGACAAAGTCCGCCGGGTCCACGCCTTCGTCGATGCGGCTGCCGCGCAAGTAGTTCAGGCGCGCCTGGCCGTTGCCGTCCTGCTGCTGCGTGTTCGGATTGGTGTCGAGCTGCGTCTGTTGCGCGCCCGTGAGATTGATCCACTGAAACGCGGCGCCGCCGCCGAGCGCGTTGCCGAGGATGATGTTGCGGGTATCGGTTTGCGTCGCCTCGTCGAACACTGGAATGCCGGTACTGGCCTTCCAGCTCGGCGTCGTCGCGATTGTCACGTCGCCGGTCGGATTGCCGCCGGCGTCGAGCACCGGGCTCAAGGGGTAGAACTTGAGGTCGCCGTACCAGCTCGACGTGCTGAACTCCGGCACGTAGACGCCGGTTTCGCCGGACTCGAAAATGCCCGCGGTGACCGTGCCGCCGCCGAGCGAACCCGAGGTCGATGCAACGCGCGCGAACGCGGCCTCGATCGCATCGATCAGTCGTTGCGGGTTGTCGGCCATCGCCCAATTCGGGTTGGTGGCGGGCGCATCGGAACCGTAGGCGCCGGCGAGAAACAACTGGCGCTCGCGGGGCAGCAGTGCGGACGGCTCGGCCACGTCGATCGTGATCGTCGAGACGTTCTGCTTGCCCAGGGATTTTGGCTTGGCGGGATCGTCGGGGCGGATGTCTTCGTTCTTCGCCCAGTACGAAAGGCCTGCCATGTAGAAGTTGTTGCCGCGATTGCCGCCGTTGCCGTGCACCCAGGTATCCAGCGTGTCGGCTTGCGTTGACGTTATGCCGCCACCCGTGAGCGGCAGCAAGCCGTCCGCCTTCGCTTTCAGCCCGACTTTGCGAGTCCATTCGGCAACATTCATGTTGTCGGCTTCGACGGCGCGCGAGGCGTCCGAAAGGCTGTTGTACGGGCTGCCGCCCGGATTGCCGGGAATCGTCTTGTCGGCCCAGGCGTTGGTGTCGGCGATGGCGATGATGTATTGCGGCTGCGCCGCGCACATCAGCGGATCACTGGCGCTCCAGTTGGTCACGACCGGGAAGCCCTGTTTCATCGCAACGGTCATGCCGCTGGTCGCGGCCGGGGTCGGGTCCTTGCCTTCCAGGTAGCGCAGCGATTCGTAGTAAAGCTCGCCCACCGGGTCGTACTGCTTGTACATGCCTTCGGCGCCGGTCACGTTGCCGAACTTGTTCAGGTAGTTCACGACACCACTGTTTCCTTCGGCAGCGCTTTCCGGATTGACCGAGTAGATACCGGTGGTCGCCGACCATTCTGCGGTCGGGTTCGTGCCGCTGAGCCGGAAGGCGGAGTCGTACAGGTTGGGGCCGGCGTATTTCATCGCCGAGCGCATCACGCCGCCGTAGCGTGCAGTGCTCTGGTCGGTGATATAGCCGAACGCGCTAAAGCGCATGTTGTCCGCGTTTTTCTGGATCTGGCCGATCGGCTTGTAGATCGGGCTGCCGTTGTCGCGATAAATACCGCACAGGTCGCCGCGGTCCGGTCCTTCGGTGTCATCGCATACCTGAACTCGCACGCGGTACCTGCGCACCACCGCTGCGGGATCGCTCGCAAAACGCGCATCACGCCGCGGCGCATCGCAGGTCGGCGCGGGCGTAGTGCTATCCCATTCGCCGAACAGAACCTGGTCCCTGCAGTTGACCACCGAGATGCGGGTCCGCGAAAACGGCGTCACCGTATTCGGCGCCACGGTGGCAATGTTGTTGTTGTTGCCGGTTTCGGTCGTCGATACCCAGCGGCGCGCGAAGTAGCTGTTGTGCGCGTAGAAGTTGCTCGGCTGCGTCTGTCCCGAGGCCGTTATGTTCCCGTTCGGCAGGAAGGTGCGCGCCAGCACCGTCCGGCTGTTGGTGTCGGTAATGCGGAAGCCGCCGGTCATCGCGTAGCGAAAGATGTCGATCGACGACATCGTCGCCCAGTTGAGAAAGTTGCCGCTGAACGACGCGCCGCTGCAGCTGTAGTCGGTGGCAGTGGCGCCGGCCGGGACGAAGTATTCGGAGCCGGAGTTGTACGTATAGCAGGACGACGAATTGAAGTAGCCGACGTACTTGGTGCTCGCCGTGTAGGCGATGCGGTTGAACGCCGCGCCCACCGTCGGGAACTCGACCGACAACGCGAGCGCGACGTTCGGATGCAGCGGCCGCGGGCCAAGCAGCGGATCGGTCGCCAGATTCAAGGTTGGCGGCAGCGACTGCGCAGCAGCGGTCGCTGCCATCGACGCCAGCGCGGCAGCGACGGCCTTCACGACAGGTTTGCGCAAGGTCTTCAACGAGATTGGCGTGGATGCCATGAGGATCACCGGGTCTTGACGTAGTAGGACTGGAGTGCGACTTCGATGTTGCTGCCCGCCGGGCCGTAGCCGACGGCGGTAACTCGGAACGCAAGTTGATCGGGTTCACTCGACGTGCTCTGCACACCGCATCCGACACAGTCGAACGGCAGCGACTCGACCAGATAAACCGGCGCCGGAGTCTGCGAGTTGTCCCACGGGCGGCTGGTAAACGTGCCGAACGGAACAGCGCGCGTCGCGAGATCGACGTCCTGCCACATTTGGCGCGGGTCGGACGCTTCGTTCGGCACGCACAGTCCGCGCCGATTGGTTGCTGCTGCGGCTGCGTCAGCCGGCAGCGCGACGTTGGCGCAGCCCGCGTCAAATCCGCTCGGCGCGCCGTCGAAGAGCGGCACGCGTAACCCGGAGTCGATATCGGCCCATGCATCGCGCAGCGCAGCTTCGGCAGCCTGGAAAGCGATTTCGCGATCGCGGCCTGCGCGCGCCGATTTTTCGTCCAGCAGCGCCATGCGCGCCGCCTGTACGCCGATCAGTGTCAGCACGACCAGCATGACCAGCGCAACGACCAGCGTTGCACCGCGTTCGCGTGTGTGATTGGGTTTCATACGTCGGATACAGAAGTGCGGTTGCGCAGAAACACCGTGCCGGTGAACACCTTGCGCAGGCGCGCGCGCGCATCTGCGGATTGCGCAGACGCGCTGTAAGTGGTGCCCTGGTCGGCGGCGTTGTTGTAGAAGCTGTCGAACAGGGAGTAGTTGGCGGAATCTGCGTTGATGCCGCGTGAATTCGCGTCGCCCGCGACCATCAGGCTCACACGCACGGCGACGACCTGGTCCCAGTTCACCCCGACATCGGTGGCAGAAGCCCACAGCTCGGGCACGCGATCGGCCCCGGCGAGGTCAAGGCCATAGAGCACCTGGAAACTGTCGATACCGGAAACGAGCGCGACGGGGCCGCTGCCGTTGTCACAGGTCAGTTCGCGCACGCCGGCGGTAAGGCGCACGCTGAAGGTATTCACCACGCGGTCGGCGAACGTCGCGCCTTCCGGTACCGGATTGCCAAGGCAGTCGACAACGCTGCCGTCGGCGGCGCCAACCGCGGTGCCCGATCCGTAATAGCGCATGGTCAGCGAATCCGAGAACCCGGTCGTCACGTCCGCGCCGTCCACACCCGCGAGGACGGGGTCGGTGCCGGCTTGGTAGCCACGCGGGCCGCCAGCAATGCCGCCCCAGTTGCTGTAACCCGCGAGACGGACCACGCGCAGCACGCTATCGAGCGCGAAGCGGCCCGAGTCGTCGAGGCGGGATGCGGCGTCCTGGGTGCGCGCGGTGCGCGAGGTGCCCATAAACACGCTGACCGTCATGCCGAGAATCAGCAGGCCAAGCACCATGCTGATCATCAGCTCGATCAGCGACAGGCCGCGTTGATTGGCCCTCATAGTCCGACCACCGAGACGTGTCGCATGACGACGGTGCCGTCTGCGGATTGGCGTGTCAGATCGGCCGCGCGCCACCACACTTTGACGACCAGCGGATCGGCCGCAAGCCCCGTGCAGGCGGGGGCCGCGCTGCCCGTGCCGTCATACGGCGTCGAGTCGCGACAAACGATGCCGTCGCCGGCTGGCAAGCGCGCGGCAAGCAGACGCTGCCATTCGGCAACGCCGGCGGTCACGCGGGTCGGGCCATTGCAGCCCGCGCCGCTGTAGCAGCCCGACGTGTCGGTGGCCTTCTTGTCGGTTGCCGCGTCGGCGATGAAGAGCGCGGCTGAGGTCGGCTCGAGTCGCACGCGATCGGCCATGTCATAAGCGAGCCGCACCGCAGACCCGAGGTTGCCGCCGTCGGCAGTCGCTCGCAGCGAAGCCGCCTGCAAGCCGGCCATGCCGAGAAGACCGATCGCAAGCACTACTAGCGCGACCAGTATCTCGATCATCGAGAAGCCGCGCTGGCGGCGCATTGAGCATTTGGAAATCTGCATGCTTGTCATGTTTCAAACCGCGCGCGATCAGAGGCCGCGCCTGGCATCCGGACATCGGTTCGTTGCGCGGAGGTTTGAGCCGGCGCTGCGCGGCTGGCGGGAATCGACCGACCGGCGGTCGCGGTGAATTGCGCTTCTCAGCCTGACGGCTGATGGCTTCGTCGAATCAGAACGGCGACGTCGCCTTCGGCGCTGTCATATTTCTTCGTGGCGAAGCGTGGTGCTCAGCGAAACACCACGGTGCCACGAGCATAAAAAATGGGGTCAGACCCCCATTTTTTTCTCACCCCCATTTTTTTCTCAGCCGGCGGCGGCTGGACGGGCAGCCGCGCGCTTGCGCGCCACCGCGATGATCTTGGCAGCGATGCTCAGATCAAGTTTGCGCAACTCCGCATCGAGCAACGCACGGTCCATCACGCGCACACCCCTTTTTGCGCTCGTTGCCTCTTCTGCGCCGCCGGCGTCGGCGGCGATCAGCACACGAATAAGGCCGATCGATCGCGCCTGCTGCGCGAGGTTCAGCACGCGATCCACCGTCACACGCTGGGTGGCGACGACAAACGCGTACGCGCGCGCCGGATCGTTCTTGTGCCGGAGCACCAGCTCGATCGGACGCACGACAGGCGATGCCGGAGCGCTGCGATATCCGCGCGCTTCAAACCACGCGAGCACCAGCTCGCGCAACGGCACGTCGGCCTCATGCAGCGCGTCGGACAGGCGCGCTGGTGTAGCGAGTGGCGGCTTTGCCGGTGGCGAGGCGCGCGCCGCGGGCGCTGCCGCTGCGATCGGCGCGCGTGGCGCAGCGGTCTCGCGTCGCGCGGGGGTCTGCATCGGCGACACACGGGCTGAAACCGGCTTTGGCACCGGCACTGCGGGCGCCGGCTTCGCGGGAACCGGTTTCGCCGGGGGTGGTTTCACGGGAAGGGGGATGGCAGGCCGGGGCGGTAAGGTATCGCCGCCCAGATTGATATTGGTCGGCTCTTCCAGTCGCGCGCGCGCACGTTCGGCCACCGCAAGGGATTCGCCTCTGAGCAACTCATCGATGTCGGCGACTTCGGCTACTTCGATGCCGCCGCGTAACGGCATCACTCCCGTCGGCGTGCCGGGGTCGAACAAAGTCTGTGGCGACGCTTCGGCGTCAGCTTTCGATTTCACAGGGTCTTCGCCCGCGCGCACGCGCGCCAGCGCGTCGATCTCTCGATTGGCCTCGGCGTCGCGCATGCGAGAAGTACGAAAGCGCGCCCAAACGATGAGCGCGACAACCAGCAACAGAAGCAGGAGGAGCAGAACCCAGGTCGAAGTCACGGATGAACGCAGCGGCCGCCGCTGCCTGCGACAGGGAGCGGGATTCTGGCAGAGCCTCCCGTCGCGGCAAGTGCGGCGGATAGCTGAAACGCAAAGCGGCTATTCAGCCGTAGTTCCGCTACTGGTGCAGCAGTCTTCGCCTGACGAGGAGCGCAGCAAGTGCCAGCAGCGACCATAACGTGGTGGGCTCGGTGGCTCCGCCACCACCACCGCCACTCGGGGGAGGCGGAGGCGGCGGGGGTGGGCTGCCACTCGCCGTGCCGGTCAGCCCAACGCGGTTGATGCTGGGATTGCCGTCGTGATTGAACACGAGTTCCGCCACGCGCGTCCCGCTGGCACTCGTCATGAACGTCACATCGACGGAACACGAGATATTCGTGTTGAGGGTGCGGCCCTGGCAGCCGGGCGGAACGTCGACGACTCGAAAGTCAACAAGGTTCGCGCCTTCGAGGACAACGCCGTTATTCAGGAGGATCGTCAGCATCGCGCTGCCGCTGTTTGTCAGCGTCACGCGTTGCGTGGACGGACTCGCATTGAACGTGAGCGCGGTGCCTGGTGAAATCGAGCCGAAGCCGCGGAAATTGGCAAGATAGCTCGCCATGCTGTCTTTGTCGGTATTGCTGAATGCGTTGTACTGTGACATCACACCGCCTTGATTGGCGGCGATCGCGGCGTCAAATCGAATGCGGGCATTCGGCACCGTCAATCCACCGTTGGCCGCAATGCGCGCGCGTCGATCTGCAATCGTATGGCAGGCGCTGCATTGCGTGCCACCGGCGATGCCACCGAGCGAAGGGTTGTTCCAAAGAGCTTCCCCGCGCGTATACGCGACGCTTTGCGCGCGCACATCGGGAGCGACGACAAACAACAGTCCCATTGCCGCTGCAACCGTTGTGCAACGAAGCGCTTCGTGTCGGCGTTCAATCATGGCGGCTCCCTGCGCGCGAGTTTCAGTGCGGAGCGACGCTAACAAACGCCAGCGCGCACCGCTGTTTTATTGCGTTACCAGCATCGATTGTCGTCAAGCGATCGGGCTCACACATCCACCGGATGGCCGACACGTTGGGGGCCATACAATGTTTCGCCTCCCGTCTTTCCGCTCGCATGACTCTTGCCGTCGTCCGTTCCCGTGCTCTGTCCGGCATGTTCGCGCCCGAGGTGACGGTCGAAGTGCATCTGGCCAACGGTCTGCCGTCGTTCACGCTGGTCGGCTTGCCCGACACCGAAGTGAAGGAAGCGCGCGAGCGCGTGCGCGCAGCGATCTCGAACTGTCGCTTCGATTTCCCTTCGCGCCGGATTACCGTCAATCTAGCGCCGGCCGATCTGCCGAAGGAATCGGGGCGCTTTGATCTTCCGATCGCGATCGGCCTTCTTGCCGCGAGCGGTCAGATCGACGGCCGCGCGCTCGACAAGTTCGAGTACGCCGGCGAGTTGTCGCTGTCGGGCGAAGTGCGGCCGATCCGTGGCACGCTCGCGATGACCTACGCGGTGGCCAAGGGACTGCAAAGCAAGGACGTGCGCGGCTTCGTGCTGCCGTTCGAGAACGCCGACGAAGCCGCGCTGGTCGGTGGCATCGATGTCTTTCCCGCGCGCGATCTGCTGCAGGTCGTCTCGCACGTCGAAGCCGCCGCCGGCAAGGAAAAGGCGCGCCGCATCGAACCGCACGCGGCGGCGGTACGGTTAACGCCGCCCGCGTATCCGGATCTGTTCGATGTGAAGGCGCAGAAGCCCGCCAAGCGCGCGCTTGAAATCGCCGCGGCCGGCGGCCACCGCGTGCTGATGGTCGGTCCGCCCGGCACCGGCAAGACAATGCTGGCGCAACGCTTCGCCGGCATTCTGCCGCCGATGAACACCGACGACGCGCTGGAATCGGCCGCGGTGCTGTCGCTGGTCGGTCAGTTCGCGCCGCAACGCTGGGCTGCGCGCATGTTCCGCTCGCCGCATCACACCGCGAGCGCCGTGGCGCTGGTGGGCGGCGGCAACCCGCCCATGCCGGGCGAGATCTCGCTCGCGCATCACGGCGTGCTGTTTATGGATGAGCTGCCGGAGTTCGACCGGCGCGTGCTCGAAGTAATGCGCGAGCCGCTGGAGTCCGGCCGCATCACTATTTCGCGCGCGTCGCGGCAGGTGGATTTCCCTGCGAAGTTCCAGTTGATCGCCGCGATGAACCCGTGTCCTTGCGGCTACTACGGCCACCCGAAGAAGGCATGCCGCTGCACCCCGGACATGATTGCGCGCTATCAGGACCGCATCAGCGGGCCGCTGCTCGATCGCATCGACATGCGCGTCGAGGTTTCGTCATTGACCGAAGAAGAACTGGTTGGACTGCCCGATGGTGAACCGTCGCGCTATGCGACCGAACGCGTGGCGCAGGCGCATGCCCGCGCGCTGGGTCGCCAGGGCAAACCGAACGATGAGCTGAACGCAGGTGAAGTCGAGCGCATCTGCCGCCCGGAAGGACCGGTCAAGCAGCTACTGCACGCCGCCAGTAGCCGGCTTGGCTGGTCGGCGCGCGCGTATCACCGCGTGTTGAAAGTGGCGCGCACGATTGCCGATCTTGAAGGCTCCGACGTGCTCGATACGCAGCACGTCGGAGAAGCGATTCAGTATCGAAGGGCGCTGCGGGAAACCTGACCTCTTGCGGGACAGACCACGAAGGGCGCGCGCAGCGCAAGCCCGAGTGCTCTGTCCCCAACCGAATCTACTAGTTCTTATCGTGCTTCTGCCGATAGATCCGCTTGCTTTGCACGTTCTCGCGATGCTGGATGCGCGCTTGTTCGCCAGCGCCAACGTGGCCGTCGGCTCCGGCGCGCGCTTCGGCACGACCGACGCGCGCCTGGCCCGCTTCCAGCCGCGCGGCTTCGTGGTTCGTCAATTCGCCGGACGCCATGCCTTGCTGAATGCGCTTTTCCTGATTGATGTTGCGCTGGACGTCGGCCTGCATGCGGCGCGACGACGCCGAGTCCGGATTGCCGGTCTGCGCGTCATGCTTTTGCTTGTAGATGCTTGCGCTCGCCTTGTTCTGCGCGGCGTTGATGCGCGCCTTTTCCCTCTTGCTCAGATCGCCGTCGCGCAGTGCGCGCGATTCCATCTTGTCGATATGCGCCTGCTGGCCTTGCAGACGCGCGGCTTCACGCGTGTTCAGCTCGCCTGACTTGAGGCCCTGTTCGATACGCTTTTCCTGATTGATGTCGCGCTGCGAGTAGGCGGGCGCGGTTGATGTGTCGGTCTGCGCGAAAACCGGCAGCGCCAGCATCACCAGCGCCGCGGGAAGAATTCGTTTCATGTGTGCTCCGTTGAGGTGACCGGGAGAAATCCCGTGCAAACCTTAACGGCGTTTCCTCGCGCGTGATCACCCGAGGCGGGTAAGAAAGTGAAACGCGTGTAAAGCGACTTGTCCCGTCGCGGCGGGACAAGTCATGTGAAGCAAAGGTGGAGACGGGTTTTACAGAACAGCGGCTTCGCCGTAGACGATCTGGCCCATGCGAACGGCTTCGCGCGTTTCGGCGCGGACCGCTTCGCGGGTCTTGACCGACGGCGTGCTCGCAAACTGGACGCTGCGCTCGCCGTAGATGATTTCATCGTTCGCGCGCGCTTGCGCCAGATCGGCCAGCACTTCGGCGCGGGTCAGCGCACGGCCCAGATTGGCCGTATCCGCCAGCGGGTAGATCTCACCGGCAAGCGCGGCGGTCGACGCGACCGCAAGCGACAGGGCAACAACGAATTTCGACTTCAACATGATTAACTCCTCGCAGGGTTGGATTGGATTCAAAAACGCTTGAGCCTTGGTCGCGCGAGCGAATCAATTCTTACTCGCGCGTCTTGGACGCTGCGTATGCGCTTTGGTCGCTGTCGAAAGTCTCTCGATTCACTTCAACCATTGCCGCACGCACTGCCGATATACGGCGCGTGTTTGCGATCGGATGTAGCCGCGGATGCGCGCAAGTCCGTCAGAGTCCAGCGCAATCCGAATGCGGTGGATGTTCGTATCGCGTGCCTGTCGAACCCCGCACCTCGAACCTCGTACCTCGAACCTCGTACCTCGAACCTGTACTTCAGTCGCCCCACACCTCGCGGGCCGTTTCGACGACCAGCCGCAGCTTCGCCGCCTGCGCTTCGACCGTGATGTCATTGCCGTGCACGGTGCTGGAAAAACCGCATTGGGGGGACAGCGCCA
>Ga0187893_10011376_pt1 | contig 12946 bp, 10 predicted proteins | sample MA1701074metaG_FD_139574 | JGI IMG/M metagenome (GOLD analysis project Ga0187893, IMG submission 139574) | White microbial mat communities from a basaltic lava cave in the Kipuka Kanohina Cave System on the Island of Hawaii, USA - MA170107-4 metaG ...
TTCTTCGGCCTCTTCCAGGCCATTTTCATGGCGAACGCGGGCGGCGCGTGGGACAACGCCAAGAAAATCGTCGAAGTGGACATGCGGCAGAAAGGCACGCCGCTCCACGCGGCGACGGTCGTTGGGGACACCGTGGGCGATCCGTTCAAGGACACCTCCAGCGTCTCGCTCAACCCGGTGATCAAGTTCACCACCTTGTTCGGCCTGCTCGCCGTCGAGATCGCCGTCGTGATGAAGAACGCCAACGCCAAGCTCGCCATCGGCATCTTCTTCCTCGCCGTCGCGTTACTCTTCGTCTATCGCAGCTTCTACGGGATGCGCATCCCCCAAAAGGACACGGGAACCGAAGGTAGGCTGGTGCTTCCGCACGAGGGCTGACCGCTCCACGTCACGGCTTTCTCCCTCTCCTCCTCCGAGGAGGAGAGGGCTGGGGAGAGGAGGGCGTTCTGAACTTGGGATTCCCTACCGCGCCCCTTTGGACGTTGAACGTTGAGCGTTGAAAGTTGGAAGTTGAAAGAGAGCGCTCAACCTCCAACGTTTCAAAGGCGCCTCCTCTCCCCGGCCCTCTCCTCCATCGGATGGAGGAGAGGGAGTGCTTCCGTCCACCTCGGTGGTTGCTTCGGCCTGAACAAACCTCGGCGGCCCTGAGTCGAACTTCCCCCCCAATCCGCTTGCCGTGTGCATGGCGGACGGGTAGAGAACTGTTGATGAACTTCGATTCACTCTCGCGCGGCGCGACGGCGCGGTGGCGACGGACGGCGTGCCTGCTGGTCTTGTTGCTCGTTGCGGGCTGCGGGCGGGAGGAGATTCGTGTGTATGTCGCGCCGAAGGACAAAGCGCCGCCGGAAGCGCCGCCGATGGCTGTTCGTCCGCGGCCGGTCGCGCGACCGCAAGCGGAATGGACGACGCTGCCCACGGGCTGGCAGAAAACGAAATCGGACGAGTGGAGCGTTGCCAGTTTCACCATAACGAGCGAGAACGGCGAGACGGCGGACGTGCGCATCACGCCGATGCCGCTGATGGCGGGACGGGAATCGATGATCGTGAACATGTGGCGCGAGCAGGTGGGGATGGAGCCGTTGGGCGAAGAGGAGGCGATGAAGCAATTTCAGCCAATCGAAGTGGGCGGCGAGAAAGGAAGCCTGTTCGAGATTTCCGGCCGCGCGGAGGGCGGGCCGGCGACGCGAGTGGTGACGGGAATGGTGCATCTTTCGGACGCAAGTCTGTTCTTCAAGTTGCAGGGGAGCGCCGCGCTGGTGGAGACACAGAAGCTGGCGTTCCTCGAGTTCCTCAAGTCGATTCGCATCAAGGCCGCGCCCCAGCCTGCGCCAGGCGGGACAGGCGAGACGACGAAGTTCAACTGGCAGGTGCCCAAGCAGTGGAAGGCGCTGCCGGCGGGCGAAATGCAGGTGGCGCGTTTCGCGTTGCCGGAGCGGGGCGCGGCGAAGGCGGAAGTCTTTGTGAGCGTGTTCGCCAATGACACTGGCGGCACGCTGGCGAACGTAAATCGCTGGCGGCAGGAACTCGGCTTGCGCGAAGTCGATGACGCCGGGCTTCCGCAGGTGGTGACGTCACTCGATCCCGCCGACCCGGCGACGAAGCTCGTGGACTTCACGAACAACAACCGGCGCCTTGTGGCCGCCATCGTGCCACGCGAGGGGCAATACTGGTTCTACAAGTTGCGCGGTGACGCCGAGGCCGTGTCGCCGGAGAGGGATGCGTTTGTCGCGTTCGTCAAATCGACGCCATGAAGGGAAGTTCAAAGTTCAAAGTTCAAAGTTCAAAGGAAGCTCAAAGCTCAAAGCTTCAAAGCCACGCCTGTTTGGTTGTCGCGCGCTGTAGAATTGGGCACATCTTGAGAGTGCGAGCGCCGCGGAAGATCGCCAGAGGGCTGGCGCAGTCCAAGACGCTGGCGCGCAGACTGGCCCCTGTTCCTCGCGAAGCGTCCTGGACTGCGCCAGTCCTCTGGCGCTTTTGGCCGCAAATCCACGGAAGACCATCGCGGTGTCCGAATGCGCCCATTGGAGCTTTGGCCTTTGAGCTTCCCTTGAACTTTGAGCTTTGAACTTTTCCCCATGCTCTCGCGCCTCATCAAAATCATCACGTCGCTCCGGCTCACGGTCGTGCTGCTGGCGTTCGGCATCGTGCTCGTGTTCGTCGGCACCATCGCGCAGGCGGACGAGGGGCTTTATCAGGCGCAGGCGCGCTACTTCAAACAGTGGTGGGTGTGGGGCATTAGCTTCTTCGGACACAAGATCGCGCTGCCACTGCCGGGCGGATACCTGATCGGCACGCTGTTGCTGATCAACCTCGTCGCGGCGCACATCCAGCGGTTCCAGTGGACTTGGAAGAAGGCCGGCATCCATCTGACGCACGCGGGCATCGTGCTGCTGCTGGTGGGCCAACTCGCGACGGATTTGCTCTCTCGCGAAACGCAACTGCGCTTCGAGGAGGGCGAAACAAAGTCATGGTCGGAAAGCGCAATGGACTACGAACTGGCGTTCCTCACCGACATCGACGCGACGAACCAGCAGGTCGTGGCGATTCCAGCGTCGTTGCTGGCGCGCGGCGGCGAGATTCAGCATGAGAAACTGCCGTTCACCGTGCGGGTGAAAAGTTTCTGGCCGAATTCCGAGCCAAACTTCCGCGCCCCCATGCAGCAGAACGCGCCGCCGCTGACGACCAACGGGGTCGCGCAGCACTTCGACTTCCGGGAGAGCGCGATGACCCACACAATGGAGGGCAAGAACGTGCCGACTGCGGTGATTGAACTGGGCGGCGCTGGCGAATGGGTGGCGTCAGGCTGGGCGGGCGACGGGGAAAGGGTCGATGTCTTGCAGCGATTTTACTCTGGCGAGTTGGGCCAGCAAATGGCGGCGAGCATCGTGGGCCGGCTGACGCAGCCGCAGTCCTTCGAGGCGGGCGGGAAGAAATACACGGTCACGATGCGGCCGGTGCGCGCTTACACGCCATATTCGCTCACGCTGCTCAAGGCGACGCACGAGGTTTATCCGGGGACCGGCAAGCCGAAAGACTTCCGCAGCCGCGTGCGGATCCAGAATCCCCTGCGCAGCGAGGACCGCGAAGTGGAAATCTACATGAACAATCCGCTGCGCTACGCTGGGCTGACGTTTTTCCAGAGCCAGATGATCACAACCGAGTCGATGAGCGCCGGCGCGACGCCGTGGTCCGGCCTGCAAGTCGTGCGCAATCCCGGCTGGATTACGCCCTATGCCGGATGTCTCATCGTCGCAGCCGGGCTGGTGACTCAGTTCATGATTCACCTCGTCGGGTTCCTCTCCAAGAGAAAGCGGACAGCATGAAGAATTCCCCCGAAGTCAAAGCATCTTCGTCCGGCGGATGGCGCGTGTGGGTCGCGTGGTTCGTCCTCGTGTTGTTCGCGGCCGAGATACTCGCGGCGCTGCTGATGCCGCGGAAGGACAAGACGTTCGCGGTGTCGCAGTTTGCGAAGATGCCGCTGGTGTTCAACGGTCGCGTGCAGCCGATGGATTCGCTCGCGCGCAATTCGCTGCTGCTCATCCGCGAGAACATGCAGGTGCCGCTGGAAGGCAATGGCGCGGGCGGCGCATGGGGAAGCTGGGAGGAACTGCGGGCCAAGGGCGGCGAGATGAGGGAGCGCCGCTGGTATCAATTCTCGAAACGCCCGAAGAAGCTCAAGCCCGCCGAGTGGCTGCTGGAGGTGATGTGCAACCCGAACCAGGCGGACGACCGCTACATCTTCGTCATCAATCATCCCGACCTGCGCGGCCTGCTCAAACTCGACGGCGGCGTGGAGAAAAGCGGGCTGCACTTCTACCGGTTCAATGATCTGCGCGATCATTTGCGCAAACTCGCGCCCGAAGTCGAACGGGTCGGCGCGCAGAAAGATCCGTCGTTGCGGACGCCCTTCGATCGTGCCGTGATGCAGTTGCACAACGCGTGGTCGCTCTACATGCGGCTCAAGAACACGCTCGAGCCGGAGGACACCGAGGACTTCGGAAAGGAAGTCACCAATTACCTTGCAAGGCTGCCGGCGGGGACCAACGCACTCGCCGCCTGGGATCGCGCGGTCGGCAATTACCGACTGTTGCGGGAAGTGGACCGCCGGCATCGCGGTGGCGACGATCACAGCCGCCAGCTTGCCGTGACGCAGGAAAGTTTCGCCGAGCTTCTGGCCGCGGCCAAACTGACGGCGGGCGGAGAACCTTTCACGAAGGACTCAGTTGAGCCGTTGCTCCGCGACGTGGATCGATACAACGCGATGGCGCGCATGGAGACGCCGCTCGTCGTGCCCCCGAAAAAACCCGAAGCCCACGGCCACGGCTGGCAGCGCATGGGCGAGGCGATGCTCGCCGCACCGAGGGACGGCGTGCCGGATTCAGTGCGCTTGATCGCAGGGATGACTTCGGCGTATCGGGCGGGGAGCGTGGAGAAATTCAACGGCTTGCTCGGCGATTACCGGGCGCTGCTGGAGAAGAAGGGACTCGACCGGGAAGTCCGCAAAGGCGCGCAGGAATCGTTCTTCAACCATCTGCTGGCGTTCAAGCGGAGCATGTACGTGTACATCGCGGCGTTCCTGCTGGTGATGGTTTATTGGGCGGGACTGAACGAGACGTGGCGCGTCGCCGCGTGGCGAATGATCCTTCTTGGCTTCATCGTCCACACGGCGGGACTCATCTTCCGCATGTGGCTCGAAGGCCGGCCGCCCGTCACGAACCTTTATTCGTCGGCCATCTTCATCGGATGGGGCGCGGTCGCGCTCGGGCTGATACTGGAGAGGTTCTACAAGGACGGCATCGGCCTGGTGGTGGCGTCCGCCGTGGGCTTCGGCACGCTCATCATCGCCCACCAGCTTTCGTTCGGCGGCGACACGATGGAAATGATGCAGGCCGTGCTCGACACGAACTTCTGGCTGGCGACGCATGTCGTCATCATCACGCTCGGCTACGCGAGCACGTTCGTGGCGGGATTCCTCGGACTCGTGTACATCCTGCGCGGCGTGTTCACCACGACGCTGGGCGAGAAGACCGGCAAATCAATGGCACGCATGGCCTACGCCATTATTTGCTTCGCCACGCTGTTCAGCTTCGTCGGCACCGTGCTCGGCGGCATCTGGGCGGACCAGTCGTGGGGACGCTTCTGGGGCTGGGACCCGAAGGAGAACGGCGCGCTCATTATCGTGCTCTGGAACGCACTCATCCTCCACCTGCGCTGGGGCAAGATCATTCGCGAGCGCGGGCTGATGAACTGCGTCATCGTCGGCAACATCGTGACGGGCTGGTCGTGGTTCGGCGTGAACCTGCTCGGCATCGGGCTGCACAGCTACGGCTTCATGGACGCGGCGTTCACGGCGCTGCTGGTGTTCGTTTCGAGCCAGCTCTTGTTGATCGCGAACGGTTTGATTCCAACCCGATTCTGGGCCAGCGCCCCCGAGACGCCCGCGAGGAAAGCCTGGTGGCCGCGCGCCGTCGCCGTCGCCGTGCCAGCGGTCGCGGCCCTTCTCTGGTGGCGCGCTGGCGTGTGGTCGTGCTTCGGGCTGTCAGCCGCGTATCTGCTCGTGATGCTCTGCGTGGCGTTCGTTGACTTGCGTCGCGACGCTCCCGACGCCCCGTCCGCAGCGCAACCGCCGCCTCCTTCGCCGAAACCGCAACCGGCGTGAACAACGGGGCGCGAACATGCTGAAGCATGAACTCCAACTCTCCGGATCCAATCCGTCTTGCGGCGGCCACCTGCCTCTGGCTTTGATGTCGGCCCATGAGCCTCAGCCGCCGTCTTCTCGCTGCGTTTTTCCTTTCTGCGCTTTTCCCGGCCGCGCGCGCGGCAGCGGTGACGGGCGAGATTGTTGACCTGTCTTCCGGGAAGATTCTTCCGGCGCGCCTTTACATCCAGAGCGACGCCGGCGAATGGTTTTTTCCCGCGTCCGCGGCGACGAACGGTTCGGCGGTCCGCTACCAGAAACAGGCCGGGCGCTCCACGAATTCCATCGAGCAGCACACGACGCTTTCGGCGCATCTGTTCCGAGTTGAACTGGAGCCGGGCGGCTACACCTTCACGGTCGAACGCGGGAAGGAATACTTCCCGCTCACGAAGCGCGTCGAAGTCGGGGCGGAGCCGGTGAGCGTGCGGCTGCCGATTCGCCGTTGGATCAACATGGCGGCGCGCGGATGGTTCAGCGGCGACACGCACACGCATCGCGACCCGGCTGACCTCGCGAACGTCATGCTCGCCGAAGACGTGAACGTGGTTCTTCCGATGGTGTATTGGACCACGGTGGATGACGTGCCGCCCAGTCGCAGCACGCGCAACTTCAAAGGCAACTTCACCGCCGCGCCCGTCACTGTGGACGCCACGCACGTCTGGTACCCGCGCAACACGGAATACGAAATCTTCACCACCGCGAAGAAGCAGCACACGCTCGGCGCGCTGCTGGTGGTGAACCACAAGACTGTCTTCGACCTGCCCGCGCTGCCGATTCGCCGTGTCGCCGAGCGCGCGCACGCGGAAGGCGCGTTGCTCGACCTGGAGAAGCACAACTGGGAATGGTCGATGGCCATCGTTCCGCTGGTGAAGCCCGACCTGTTCGAACTCGCGAACAATCATCTCTGGCGGACGGAATTCGCCTACCGCAACTGGGCCGTGCCCGCCCCGGAGTGGATGGGCATCGGCGACGGCCTGAATTCCGAGCGGGCGTGGGCGCTCTACGGCTTCGCGAACTACTACGCGCTGCTCAACTGCGGCTTCCGCCTGCGCCCCGCCGCCGGCACGGCCAACGGCGTGCATCCCGTGCCGCTGGGCTTCGGGCGTGTCTATGTGCATCTCGGCGGCAAGTTCAGCTACGACGAATGGATGAAGGGACTCAACGCAGGCCGGAGCTTCGTGACAACGGGGCCGATGCTGTTCGCGAAAGTAGGCGGCGAGTATCAGGGGCATCGCTTCAAAACGCATCCGACGAAGCGCCGTACCTTCTCGCTGTCCGGGAGCGTGATCAGCGAATCACCAGTCAAGACAGTGGAAGTGTTGAGAAACGGTGAACTCTTGCAGGTTCTTCCGATATCGACGAAACCGATTCGCGAAGGCGCGTTTGAACCGGCTCGAACTCGCGAGGGCGCATTTGAAGCGTCGTTTAAGGGCACAGTCGAGGTGACCGGCACAAGCTGGGTGGCCGTCCGCTGCTGGGAGGAACGCGAAGGCAGCCGTGTGCGCTTTGCCCACACGGGTCCGGTCTGGTTCGACGCGGCGGACGCGCCGCTCCGCCCGAAGAAGCGCGAGGTCGAGTGGCTGATGCAACGCACGCGCGACGAGATCGCCCGCAGCGCTCCCCTGCTGTCGCCCGAGGCTCTTGCGGAATACCGCGAAGCGTTGTCGGCCTATGAGGCGCTTGCGCGCACCGCGGAATGACGATGGCGTGGCTCAAATCCAGGTCCAGGCAAGCGCGCATCTTCATGATGCTTTGCGGGGTCGCCCTGGTTGCCATGATGCTCTTTGTATTCCGTGGATGGTTCTTTGGACCACGGTGGCCGCCTTCGCCTCAAGCCTTGTTGAATCACAAGCAATTCTCCTGGCGTACGCACGAGACAGCGGACTTTTGGATCCACTACGAGGCGGGTTCGTTCGCGGAAAGGGACCTTGCACTGCTGACAAAGCTGCACGCAGTGGCGATGCCCGGGCTGCTGGAATTGATCGGGGAGTCCGCCTATTTCAGAAAGATTCACATCTTCGCCGTGGAAAGCCGCGCGCGCATGAAGGCGCTGATTGGCCTGGAGGGGAATGGGAAAGCGTTCCCGGAGCACGACACAATGCTTTGCGTCTTTTCCGGGCAGACCAAAGCTGGCGGCGCGCACGAACTGATGCACATGATCAGCAACAAACGCTGGGGCACAGTCCCGTTCAAGGATCGGATCTGGCTCGATGAGGGTCTGGCTTGCTATGCGGAAGACAAATGCTACATCCAGCACAAGCCTTGGAGGAGGGACATGCACATTCAGAGCAAGCGGCTCAGTGCATCCCGTCGCTTGGTTCCCCTGGAACAACTGACCGGAGGCTTCACGAATTGGACTGCCTTGTCCACGGAGGTCAGCTATCCGCAAGCCGGCAGCTTCGTGAGGTTTCTCTACGAACGCCACGGGCGCGAGAAGTTGAAGGCTTTGTGGCAGGCGCCGCGACCGGAATTCCACCGGATTTATGGAAAGACCCTGGCCGAACTGGAGGCCGAATGGCTCGCCGTCCTTGAGCGCACGGATGACAATGAGAGCAAGCCCGCCGGCGAATGAAGCGGAGACATTGAAACGGGTACCGGCCACCGGCTTCTTCCGCGATAAGCCAGTGCGACAGTTCGGGTGCGCCCGACGCCCTTTCCGAAAGAAGCGCGCCTTACTTCGCCCCCTGATCAATCCACGCGCGCAGCAAGGCGATTTGCTCTTTCGTCAGCGCCGGATACTTGTCGCGCTTGTCGGTGGGCGGCATCTCCATGTCTTCGACGAGGTCGGCGGTGAAAAGGACTGCGGGGCTTTCCGCGCTCTTGCCAATGACGACGGCTTTCTCTTCGCTTTCGCCGCCCTTGATGAAGGCGTCCTTCGAGTCCACACGATACTTGCCCTTGGGTTTCTCCGCGCCGTGGCACTTGACGCAGGACGCTTCGAGCATGGGCTTGATGTCCTTGTCGAACGTCAGGCCGGTCTTGGACGCGGGCGCGGGGAGTTTGCTGATGTCGGGCTTTTTGTCCGCGGCGACCGCCGCGACGGCGCCGCAGGTGAGGATTCCGAGGAACAGGGTCAGGGATTTATTGAACATAGTTGTGTTGCGCAAAGTTGTTTCCCAAGACGGCGGAAAGGTCAAGAGATTCGGCGGAAAGCGTGGCGGGCGTGGCGGGCGTGGCGCGGCCGGGAGAAATCCAGATTGACCTCGCTGCCCGAAGGCTTACTCTCGCCCCTCACCACCAGTGACACGACAACATCAATTCGAGAAAGAATTCATTATGGACCAGCACAGCATCTCATCGGTCGGTAGCGCGACGCGCCGGGAGTTCATCAAGAAATCCGCCACGGCCGCCGCGGCGGTCGCGGCCACGGGCCTCATCCGCACGCCCGTGTACGGCCAGAACCAGGCCCCCTCCGCCAACGTCGCCGGGGCGAACAACAAACTCACCCTCGCCTACGTCGGCGTCGGCGGTCAGGGCATGGCCCACGTCCGCGAATCGGTCGGCAAGGCCAGCGCGAACAACACCGCCGCCGCGGCCGTGTGCGACGTCTCCAAACACCGCATCCAGGAGGCCAAGAAAACCATCAGCGAACGCGGTGGCGGGCAGGCCGACGGCTACGAGGATTACCGCGAGGTCATGCAGCGAAAGGACATCGACGTGGTGTTCATCGCCACGGTCGATCACTGGCACACGCGCGTCGCCCTCGCGGCGCTGGAGTCCGGCAAACACGTCTATGTCGAGAAGCCGATGACTCGTTACCTGGGCGAAGCCTTCCAGATTTACGACACCGTCAAGCGCACCGGCAAGAAGCTCCAAGTCGGCTCGCAGGGCTGTTCCGACCTCAAGTGGCACAAGGCCGCCGAGTGGATTCGCGCCGGGCGCATCGGCCCCGTCGTCATGGCGCAAGGCTCCTACATGCGCAACAATCCGAAGGGCGAGTGGAATTACACCAAGCACAAGTGGGCCACCGCCGAGGACATCAACTGGAAGGCCTGGCTGGGCGACCAGATCAAGCAGCAGAAAGACTTCGACGCCGACGACTACTTCCGCTGGCGCAAATACCAGGCCTACTGCTCCGGCCTGCTCGGCGATCTCTTCCCGCACAAGCTCCATCCCTACATGCTGGCCACCGGCAACCCCGAATTCCCCAAGCGCGTCGCCGCCGTCGGCAGCAAGCACGTCCACTCGGACAAAAACACGCCCGACACCCGCGAGCGCGACGTGCCGGAGATCATCCAGCTCATCGCTGAATTCCCCAGCGGCATGGTCATGCACATCACCAGCAGCACGGTGAACGAACTCGGCACGCAGGAAGTCATCCGCGGCCACAAGGCGAACATTTTCATGGCCGGCAACCGCGTCGAGTTGAAGCCCGAGGCCAAGTTCGTTGAAGAAGGCATCGAGGCGGAGACCAGCGAAGCCTTCCAGCCGGAGAGCGTTGCCGCCCACCAGAAGAACTTCTTCGACTCCATCCGCGCGAACAAGGAGCCGAACTGCGGCATCGAGCTCGCCATCCGCGTCCAGACGGTCATCTCCCTGGCCGAACAGAGCGAGCGGACGAACGTGATGTGCCTCTTCGACGAGAAGACGCGCAAGATCACCGACGGCTCCGGCCGCGAGATCAAACCGATCACCTACGGCACGCTCGAGAAGAGCTAGGAACGCCCTAATGAACGTCTCCCCAGCGCCGTCCCGCGAACCGGGACGGCGCTTTGCTTTGGCGGGTCGAATCTGTCCCAAAACGGGACGCGCGGAGCCTGCGCGAAGTCCACAGCGGCCCGCGGTCAGCCCCCGCTGTCGCGCGCGCGGTCGCACGCGCGGCGCGTCCGGCTGTACGCGAGCCAGCTTCGGTCGGAGGCGAGCCAACTTCGGTCGGAGGCGAGCCAGCTTCGGCCGGAGGCGAGCCAACTTCGGCCGGAGGGGAGCCAGCTTCGGCCGGAGGCGAGCCAGCTTCGGTCGGAGGGGAGCCAGCTTCGGTCGGAGGGGAGCCAGCTTCGGTCGGAGGGGAGCCAGCTTCGGTCGGAGGGGAGCCAACTTCGGTCGGAGGGGAGCCGCGGCAGGCTCGACGCGGGCCCCGTCCGGCTGTACCCAAGTTGCATCACGCTCGGCGCGCGGCGCGTCGAGCTTCACGCCCGGCGCGTTGGGCTCGCGCAGGCGAGCCTGAACGTCTCTGGATGGCGCCTGCAAATGAGACGCTCCTTCCGCTGACCGAAACGGGCGCGTCTGCTCCTCCCCCAGCCTGCCGACATGTCCCCTCCTGTCACGCTCGCCCGCCATGCGATGGCGACGCGCTTCGAGATTGTTCTCCACGGCGGCAATCCGGTCTCCCTGCGCGCCGCGGGCGAAGCGGCCTTCGACGAGATCGAACGGCTGGAGGCGCGGCTGAGCCTTTACCGCCCGACGAGCGAGATTGCCCGCGTCAATGCCCGTGCCGCGCGCGAGCCGGTGCGCGTCTCGCCCGCCACGTTCCGCCTGCTCGAACACGCCGCGCGCCTCAGCGCCGAGACCGAAGGCGCCTTCGACATCACCATCGGCCCGCTGATGAAGTGCTGGGGTTTCGTTGGAGGAAGCGGGGCTTTGCCGGCGCCGGAAGCCGTCGCCAAAGCCCGCGAGTGCGTCGGCATGAAGCTCGTTGAACTCGACGCGGCGGACTTCACCGTCCGCTTCGCCCGCGACGGCGTGATGCTCGACCTCGGCGCCATCGGGAAAGGCCACGCGATCGGCGCGGCGGCGGAGATTTTGCGCGAAGCCGGCGTGACGAGCGCGCTCCTCCACGGCGGCGCCAGTTCCGCGCACGCCATCGGCCACCCGCCCGACGCCGAGGCGTGGAAAGTCGCCATCGAACGCCCTCCCTCTCCTCCGTCCGGGGGAGGAGGGAGCCGGAGAGAGGAGGGCAACGCCCAGTTTTCAATTCCCTGTCCGCTCCTCGCCGTCGTCCCTCTGCGCGACGACGAGGCCCTCTCCGTTTCCGCCGTCTGGGGCAAGTCCTTCCAGTCCGCGGACCAGACACTCGGCCACGTCATCGACCCCCGCACCGGCGAGCCAGCAGACGGCGCCGTGCTCGCTGCCGTGGTGGCGCCCGATTCCACCGAGGCTGACGCGCTTTCCACCGCGTTGCTGACTCTCGGTGCTGCGGGGCTGGAACTTCTGGGGCGCCGGCCCGGCGCCCGCGGGCTTGCCCTGAGCAGCGGCGGGGCCGCAAGCACGCGTGGCATCGTGCTGGCTTGACGCTGGGCGGCAAGCCGGCGCGACGCATCTTGGAAGCGCCAGCGCGTCGGCCGCTTCGTCGTATTCGCGTCAGAGCAGGCGGATGAATTCTTCGATGCTGAGACCGGCCTGGCGGATGATGGCGCGGAGCGTGCCGGTGTCGAGTTCGCGGTGATTTGGAATGACGGTCTGGGCGAAAGGATCGTCGCGGCGTCGGCCACATTGGCTGACGCCTGCAAGTGTTCCTCCTCCGCCTTCTCCACCGCCGCATTGGCTTCCGCCAATTCCCGGATCATCTTCTCCATATCCGCGATGAATTGATCGGCCGGCAGCCCATGCGCCTTCAATTCCACCCGGTGCTTCCGGGCCTTTTCGCACCGTCCACGCATGTATTCCACCAGATCTTCCGCTTCCAAACCTTCCGGTGGCGCCTCGAACCAGAACCGCAGGTGGACCGGCACCCGCTTGATGAACACCGCCAGTTCCTTTTCATTCATGACGAATCCCTCCCCTTGCGGCCTGATTTTTTCTTCGGCCTGTCCGGCTTCATGGCACCGGAGCCGTATCCTTTGCGGTAACGGTATTCCATATTCTGGAGATCGTCGCAGAGTTGGGACATCCCAGAATGCCCTGCCACCAGGTGCGGAAAGTGCCTTTTTGCGATCTCCCGCAGCCTCCCGTGTCTCCGCTTCCATGCGCAACTCCAGAGCACTGGGCACATACGGTTTCTTCGGCCGCCAGGCGGCTCTGAGAGGTGCCATCTCTGTGTTCACCTCTTTCTCAGTCGGATAATCGGGATCGTAATACATGGCGCCGATTCTTTACGCCCCCGCCCTCGACCGTGGCAACTCCCAGGCGCTCCGAACAAATACGGACACAAGCCTGAGTCAACCCCGCAACGATGCCCGTCCTCCAACGTGGGCCTGACCCGGTTTGGTGGACACCCGGAGGGCGGGGCGCTAAACCAAAGCGCACATGCCCAAACCGACCCCCACTGAAACGTCCAAGCCAGCCACGCCGACCCCGGCTCCGCAAACCAAA
>Ga0187893_10011378_pt1 | contig 12942 bp, 8 predicted proteins | sample MA1701074metaG_FD_139574 | JGI IMG/M metagenome (GOLD analysis project Ga0187893, IMG submission 139574) | White microbial mat communities from a basaltic lava cave in the Kipuka Kanohina Cave System on the Island of Hawaii, USA - MA170107-4 metaG ...
GACGCCGAGACGCTGCGCCTCGGCCATCTCCGCCTGCACCTCCGCGGCCACGGCCGGGTCCGCGAAGTCCTTCTCGAACTTCGCCATGTCGAGCCCGAGCTCGCCGGCGTAGCGCTTGAGGCTGGCGTCATCCAGGGCGCGCATGTTCTTGAAGAGCACGTCGTGCATCTCCCAGAACTTCCCCTGCCGTCCCGCCGCGACGCTGGCGCGGGCCGCCGGCTCGGCCTGCTTGTGGATCGTGACGAGGGGGAACTGCTTGTAGACGAACCGCACGTCGTCGGGGTACTTCGCCAGCACCTGGTTGACGACGTCGGTCGCGCGCGCGCAGTAGGGGCACTGGAAGTCCGAGAACTCCACGAGGGTGAACTGCGCGTCCTTCTTGCCCTTCGAGGGCGATTTGGAGACGTCGATCGCCGCCGGGGGAGGCGCCGCCGGGGCTCCCTGAGCCACCACGTAAGAGGGCAGCGATGCCGCCGCGAGCAGCAGGACGAGTGTCGTTGAAAGGGCTTTGAAGGCACGGGTCACGTTCACCGGAGTTCTCCTCATCCAGGAGCAGGCCGCGACACGCCCCGCCGGGGGGCGCGACATGCATTGATTCAGATGTAACCCCAAATGATAGCGGCCCGCGGGCCTCTGTCAAACACCTCCCGGGACCGCAGTTCCGCCCCGATCGCCCCGAAGGTCCCGACAGACGCAACCTTTCTTGACCGTCTCTCCGGCGGACCTATACATAGCCACCGCAAAAAAAGGGGATTTGCGCAACAGCGGATCTGTCCATGCGGCCATGGGAGACCGTCATGAACGGAGGAGGATTCATGAACATCCGGCGCTTCTCGGCATGCCTGTTCTCGCTCGTTCTCGCGCTCGTCTGCGCGGTCGGCGCGGCGCAGGCTCAGGCGAACATCACGGGTTCGATCAGAGGGACCGTGATCGACGACACGGGCGATTTCCTTCCCGGCGCGACGGTCGTGGTCGCCGGAGAGCCCCTCGGCAACGCCCCGCGCGTGGCGATCACCGATGGCGAGGGAGGCTTCACGGTGAACAACCTTCCCGTGGGGGTCTACTCGATGACCGTCACCATGATCGGCTACCAGCCCCTGGAGATGGTGCAGATCGTCGTCGATCCCGACAACACGCAGACCTTCCACATCGAGCTGCGCGAAGGGCTCACCGAGAAGATCACGGTCCAGGCGGAGCGCCCCGTGGTGGACACGAGCAACACGTCCAGCAAGGAGGTCGTCGACGCCACCTACGTCAACAAGCTCCCTCTCATCTCCCGCCGCTACCAGCAGATCCTGACGCTCTTTCCGGGCGTCAGCAATGACGAGGGCTTCACGCTCGCCCAGTACCACGTCAACGGCAGCCGCACGACGCAGAACGGCTTCCGTCTCGACGGGGCGAACATCAACGATTTCGTCACCGGCACCTTCGGGCTCAACATCAACCAGAATTCCATCGAGCGCTTCGAGTTGAACACCTCCGGCTACCAGGCCGAGTACGGCGAGCAGTCGGGCGGCATCGCGAACATCATCACGAAGTCCGGGACGAACGACTTCGAGTTCCTCTACAGCGGTTTCTACCGCAACGACACCTTCGGATCGGAGCTGAGCGATTTCACCGATCTGGTCAACACGGCCGATCCGGACGGCAACGCGGACAACAACAACAACCCGAGGCCCGAAACCCAGCAGTGGCAGGAGTTCAGCTTCGGCGGGCCGTTCATCAAGAACAAGCTCTGGTTCCACTCCTCGTTCCAGTACTGGCAGGAGGACGTCGGCTCGGTCTTCAGCAACAACGAGCGGACGGGCGACCGGTACCACGGCCAGTTCAAGACCACGTGGCAGATCAACCCCGACAATGTCTTCGTCGTGAACTTCGCCACCGATCCCTCGTCGTTCGAGAACCTCATCACCGACGCGCGCTACCAGCCCGGGACCAACTACGACCAGACGCAGGGAGGCTACTTCCTCCAGTTCCGCGACACGCACACGGTGAGCCCCGACGCCTTCCTCGAGACGCAGCTCTACATCCACCATCAGTACCTGACGGCGCGTCCCAGCGAGGAGAATCTCGGAACGTTCACGCTCGACTTCAATCCCGGCGTCCCGTACACGGCCTCCGGGACCTACTATGTCGATCAGGACCGCAGCACCGACCGGATGCGGCTCAGCTCCGCCCTGACGGTCCAGAAGGGCACGCACAGGATGAAGGGGGGCTTCGACTACTCCTTCATGGACTTCACCGGGACGGTCCGCGCCGAGAACCTGGTGTACGACTTCACCGACGTGAGCGGTTACACCTACACGTACGACTACCACAACACCGACGTCACGGATCGCCAGGACGCGGAGTACGCGGCGTACGTGCAGGACACGTGGGTCCTCGACGAGCACTGGACCGTGGAGGCAGGCGCCCGGTTCGATCGCCAGACGGTCATCGGCGAGAACAACTTCGCGCCCCGCGTCGGCGTGGCGTGGGATCCGCAGGGGCGCGGCCGCACGCGCGTCTACGGCAACTACGGCCGCTTCTACGACAGCGTCTTCACGAGCTTCGTCGACTTCCTCAACACCGACGGGTTCACCCTCGAGGTGAACGACGGCGTGAACTCGTACTACTACGAGTACGACTACGCCGTGGACGGCGACCTGGAGACTCCGTACAAGGACTCCTGGACCTTCGGCATCGAGCACGAGCTTCCGTGGAAGCTGAGGGTCGGCGTGAGCACGACCCACTGGGAGGGAGACAACCAGCTCCGCACCACGTTCACCGACGATCCGGGGTCGCTCCCCTCGAGCGTCGACGTCGACCCGAACGCTGATTCTGCGGTCGTGCTCGACAGCAAGGGGACGTCGGAGTACGACGACTACAAGATCATGGTGCGCAAGCCCTTCAGCCATCGCTTCGAGGTGATCGGCTCCTACACGCGCTCGCGCGTGCAGGGAGACGTCTCGGAGGACTTCGGCTTCGAGGACCGGTCCGACGCGCGTTCGCTGGACTACACGCGTCTGTCCTACGACCGCCCGGACGTCATCAACCTGTCGGCCTTCGGCCTGCTTCCCTACGGGTTCGAGATGACCGGGATCTACCGCTACCAGTCGGGGCGTCTCTACAGCCCGCTCCAGCCCAACGGAGACGTGGACACCGGCGTCGGCGGGAAGAACTCCCAGCGGATGCCGCCGCAGAGGTCGTTCGATCTGTCGGTGTCCAAGAGGATCGACCTCGGGCGCACGCAGGCCAAGTTCACCGCGCAGGTCTTCAACCTGACCAACGAGCTGAACGTCATCGACGTGGATCGCTTCACCTCAAGCGGCCAGTTCTATGGAGAGCCGGTGGACGTGGACTTCGGCAGGATCTTCCAGCTTGGCCTCGAGCTGCGCTTCGGTTCGTGACGGGAGGTGCGGTCTCGGGCATGACCTGGGGCGATGGCGTGCGTGAAGGGATGATCGCGGCGGGGCAGGGATGGCCGGCCTGAACCGGCCATCACGGGTCGGTTGAGCATTCCCCTTCCAGCCCGTGGGCGGAGGAAAGGATGGTTCGTACACGACTCGTGCGAGTGGCGTCCGCCCTGGCGGCTCTGGTCGTTGCCGCGCCCTGCATGGGACAGAGTTCCCCGGTCGATATCGCGGTGGTTTTCAGCCGTGACGCGGCGCCGTATCGGCAGGCGTTGAAGGGGTTCGAGGAAACCCTCGCGGCCTCCGGCAGGCCCTACCGGCTCCACCAGCTCAATCTCGACGGGGGTCTTCCGGCGGACCGGCTGATCCAGCGGATCCGCTCGCGCACTCCCGCGCTGATCCTGACCATCGGGAGCGGCGCGACGAGCCTCGTCTCCGACGCCGTCGACGACGTCCCCATCGTCTTCTCGCTGGTGCACCCCTCCGGGGGCACCGCGACGCTGCGGGGGCAGCGCAACGTCACCGGCAGCTCGATGGAGATCCCTATCGAGGTCCAGTTCAGGGAGGTCCGCTCCATCCTCCCGGGCATCAGGAGGGTCGGAGTCCTCTACGATCCCGAGGTCACCGGCAAGGTCGTCGCGGCCGCCGGCGCCGCGGCCGCGTCCCTGGGAATGGACCTCGTGCCGATGAGCGTCCAGTCCGAAGGCGATCTCTTCGAACACGCAACGTCCCTGGCCGGCGTGGACGCCCTGTGGTCCGTGGCCGACAGCACCGTCTTCTCGCAGCAGGGGCTCAACCAGATCCTCCTCTCCACCCTCCGCAACCGGGTCCCGTTCGTGGGTCTGTCGCCGTCGTTCGTGAAGGCCGGGGCCCTGCTGGCGCTCACGGTGGATTACGCGGACGTCGGACGCCAGTCGGGGGAGGTCGCGCTGAAGATCCTCGCCGGGGAAAAGCCCGCCAGCATCCCCGTGACGGCCCCCCGGAAGGTCTCTCTTTCCGTCAACATGAATACCGCCAGACAGATCGAAGTCGCGATCGGTGACGACATCAGGCAGAAAGCTCAGATCTTCTTCTGACGCGCCCGAACCCATGAAGCCCACACGAACCTCCCTCGCCATCCGGTTCATCCTGTTCACATCGGCCCTCGTGCTCGTGACGGCCCTGACGCTCGGACTCTTCTCGCTCCAGCGTTACGAAGCGCGCCAGGACGACCAGCTCCGCCACAAGGGCGTCTCGCTGGTCCGCAGCCTCGCCCACAACGCCGAGCTGGGGGTCCTGACGCGGAACCCTGCGATCCTGAGCGAGCTGGCGCGCGGCCTCTTCCAGGACGAGGACGTCATCGGCGTGAGCGTCGTGGATCGGGAGGGAGCGCTCCTTCTGGACGAGCGGGGCTCGAACAGTCCGGAGCGGCTGGTGGCCATCGCGGATCTGGGGTCCTACGGGGGCGGGACGGTGCGGCTCGGCGGGTTCGCCCCGGAAGGGGGCCAGTCGATCATCGCCTACGAGATGACCTGCGCGGTCTACACGCAGCGCGGCGCGCGTCACGACGAGGAGATCGCGTTTCTCGAGGACGCCGCGGCCGTGCCCGGCGCGAAGGAGATGATCGGGTATGCCCGTGTGATGCTCTCGCTGGAGAGCACGCGCCGGGATCTGTCCGACCTGAAATGGACCTTCGGCATGCTGACGTTCATCGTCATCGGAGTGGCCATCCTGCTGACCGTGATGCTCGTGCGCCGCATGGCGGGGCCGCTCGAGGCCCTCGCGGCGGGGACCCGCCGCATCGCCGAGGGGAACCTCGACGAGGCCGTGCCCGAGGAGTCCCCCGGAGAGCTCGGAGACCTGGCGCGGGCCTTCAACAGGATGACGGCCGATCTGAAGCGCAGCCGCCGGGAGCTGGAGAACTACAGCGCGGATCTGGAGAACCAGGTCCGGCTGCGGACGCGCGAGCTGGAGGAGGCGCAGAACCAGCTCGTGCAGGCGGAGAAGATGTCGGCGCTCGGGCTGCTCGTCTCCGGCGTGGCCCACGAGCTGAACAATCCGCTCGCAGGCGTCGTGGGCTACTCGCAGCTCCTGCTGCGCAGCGGCGCCGACGAGCGGGTGCGCCAGGGGCTCGAGAAGATCAACCGGGAGGCGGAGCGGTGCAAGAGGATCGTCCAGAACCTCCAGACCTTCGCGCGCAAGCGCAAGCCGCAGAAGGATCGCGTCGGCGTCAACGGGATCCTCGAGAGCACGCTGGAGCTGCGCTCCTACCAGCTCAAGGTGGACAACATCTCGGTGGAGATGGCGCTCGATCCCGACGTGCCGATGATCCAGGCCGACTTCCACCAGCTCCAGCAGGTGTTCCTCAACATCGTCATCAACGCCCATCAGGCCATGAAGCAGACGGGGCGCCCCGGCCTGCTGCACGTCAGCACCCGCTTCCGGGACGGGATGGTCACGGCGGAGCTGCGCGACAACGGTCCCGGCATCGCGCCGGAGGATCTGGGGCGGATCTTCGACCCCTTCTTCACCACCAAGGAGGTCGGCCAGGGCACCGGGCTGGGCCTGTCGATCTGCTACGGCATCGTGCAGGAGCACCAGGGGCGGATCGCGGCGCGCAACGGGCCCAACGGCGGGGCCATCTTCTCGGTGTCGCTCCCCGTGGCCGAGGCCGACACGCCCCACGAGAAGACCGACGCGCCGGCTCCCGAGCCGGTCGCGCCGTCGGCGCTCAAGAGGAACATCCTCGTGGTGGACGACGAGCTGGCGATCCTCGACATCCTCCGGCAGGTGCTGCGCGCCGACGGACACCGGGTCGACACGGCGCTCAACGGCGCGGTGGCGATGAGGAAGATCGACGGGGAGCGCTACGACATGATCATCTCCGATCTCAAGATGCCCGGCATGAGCGGGCAGGAGCTCTACGAGACGATCCGCGACAGGGATCCGTGGCTCGCGAAACGCGTGCTGTTCAGCACCGGAGACGTCATGAACACGGAAACCAACGCCTTCCTCGAGCGGTGCGGCAACTCCTATCTCCAGAAGCCCTTCGAGATCGACGCGCTCCGCCGCGCGGTGCACGAGGTGCTGCGGATCCGGTGACCGCAGGCGTTGCGTTCGTGTTAGATTGACGCGTCGATGAGCGCGATCGGCCGGTTCGGCGCCCTGCTTCTGGCGGGCGGTGCCGTCTGCGGCGTCGCGCTGGGCCTTTGCGTCGTGCATGTCCCGGCCGATCACGTCGGCGTGCTCGGGACGTCGGAGCCCCCGCGCACGGTCCTCGCAGCGGGGTTCCACCTCCGCCGGCCGCTCGACCGTCTGGACATCTACCCCATCGACGCGGTCTCCTTCTCCGGCCGCGAGGAATCGATCACGCGCGAGGGGGCCCGCCAGCCCGTGTTCTACGAGATCGTGGCGCGCGTCGATCCGGGCCGCGCCGCGATGCTCCCGCCGCGTCTGGTGGAGGGGCGGGCAGGCGAGGCGATCGAGCGCGAGCTGTCGGAGAGAGTGCGGCAGGCGCTCCTGGATCCGGCCTCGGCGGGGCCGCCGCACGCCGATCGCATCCGCGACGCGCTGGTGGCCCGCGGGTTCGCCGTGGAGCGGCTGGAGGTCCGGTCGGCCGGCTCCACCGGTGCGGCGGCCCGGAGGCTCGAGCGCCCCATCGTCCTGATCGGCCTCGACGGGGCGGACTGGCAGCTCATCGATCCCCTGATCGCCCGCGGCGCGCTTCCGAACCTCGCGCGGCTCAAGGAGCGCGGAGCGAGCGGCCCCCTGCGTTCGTCCGAACCCATCCTCTCGCCGCTGCTGTGGACGACGGCGGTGACCGGCAAGCCCCCCGACGAACACGGCATCATCGACTTTCTGGTCCCGGATCCTGCGACCGGAAAGAAGATCCCGATCACGTCGCGCTCACGCAGGGTGCGGGCGCTCTGGAACATCTTCAGCGACGCCGGACTCACGGCCGACGTGGTCGCCTGGTGGGCCACCTGGCCGGCCGAATCGATCGACGGGCGGATCGTCTCGGATCGCGTGGCCTATTCGCTCTTCGACGTCGCGGCGGCGGGCTCCGGCCAGACGCATCCCGCCGCACTGTGGGACGATCTCAGGACGCTGCGCGTCGGGGCCGATGCGATCGGGCACGACGCGCTGGCGCGGTTCGTGGACGTCGACGCGACGGAGGTGGAGCGTCTGCGCGCCGAGGCGCTGACGAACCCGAAGGAAGCCTACCGCCATCCGGTGAACCACCTCGCGCGCATCGTCGCCTCGACCCGCTCGTATCACGCCATGGCGCTGCGCCTGCTGCGCGACCATCAGCCCGATCTCTTCGCCGTCTACTACCAGGGGATCGACGAAGTCAGCCATCGCTTCGCGCACTTCATGCCGCCGCGCATGGCGATGGTCGATCCGCGCGACTACGAGCGCTACAAGCGCGCGGTGGAGTCGTTCTACGTCTGGCAGGACGAGCTGCTCGGAGAGCTGCTGGAGGCCGTCGCGGACGATTCGACGATCCTCGTCCTCTCCGACCACGGCTTCCACAACGGTCCGTCGCGCCCCGCCGGCGAGCCGGCGGACATCGAAGGCAAGCCGGGACGCTGGCACCGGCTGTACGGCATCGTGATGGTGGCGGGGGAGGGGATCGCGCCGGGACGGATCGACGCCGCGACGCTGTCCGACGTCGCGCCGACGGTCCTCGCGCTGGCCGGACTGCCGCTCGCGGACGACATGAAGGGAGCGCCGATGGTGCGCCGCGCGGGGGAGGAGCCGGGACGGATCGCATCCTACGAAGGCGGCGGGGCCGCGCCGGACGCTTCGCCCGCGACGGCGGGCGCTGCCGGGCCGGCCGACGACGAGCTGCTGCGCAATCTCGAGTCGCTCGGCTACATCGGCAGCCTCGAGACGCCGGCCGGGGAGCGCGGCGGCGAAGGATCGGCTCCGACGACGGTGACGGCGCACACGAACCTCGCGGCGGTCCTCATGCAGAAGGGGGACCTGGCCGGCGCCGAGCGGGAGCTGGCGGCGGCGCTGGACCGCGTCCCGGGGTATTTCCCCGCCCTGATGAGCCTCGCCCGCGTGCTGGTGAAGCAGGGGAGAACGGCGGAGGCCTTCGATGCCACGCGGCGGGCCCTGACGCAGACGAAGGACCCCGACCCGCAGGCCTTCGCCCAGATGGCGATGCTCGCCGCGCGCGCGGACCGCAGGGCCGAGGCGGGAAAGCTCCTCGACGACCTCGCCGCCCGGGGGGAGTCGAAGGCCGCGATCGCCGCCGCGCGCGGGATCCTCGCGCAGGAATCGGGGGATCTCGCCACGGCCGAGCGACTCTACCGCGAGGCCCTCGCCGCGGACCCCGCGTTCGCCGACCCGCTGTCCCGGCTCTTCGCGCTCGCGCGTTCCCGCGGCAGCGAGGCCGCGCTGCTGCCGCTCGTGCTCCAGGGGCTCGAGGTCAACGACCGCTCCGTCCTCCACCACAACTGGATGGGGCTGATCCTCGAGCGCCGGGGAGACCCGCGGGGCGCCGAGCGCGCGTTCCGCAGGGCGCTCGAGATCGCCCCCGACTTCGCCGGGACGATGGCCAACCTCGGATCGCTCCAGGGCAGATCGGGCCGGCTCGAAGAGGCCGTCGTCACCCTCACGCGCGCGGTGCGCATCGAGCCGGCGAATCTCGAGGCCCGCGTGAACCTCGGCGCCGCGCTGGCGAAGCTGGGGCGTCTGGACGAAGCGATCGCGAACCTGGAGGAGGCGCGCGCTCTGGGTCTGCGCTCGACGGAAGTGCTCAACGCGGTCGGTCTGGCCTACGCCGAGTCGGGCCGCGCCGAGGAGGCGGTCCGCGCGTTGGAGGAATCGCTGGCGCTGCGTCCCGATCAACCCCAGGTCAAGGCGCTGATCAGGGAGCTGCGGCCAGGAGCCTGACCTCGGGATTCCGTGGCGGGAAGAAGCGCCCGTAGTGGGCCCACGCTTCGGGATGACGCTCCACGATGAACTTCCGGAAGGCTTCCAGATGGCGCTCGTAGGCGGCCCGCACCTCGGCCACCTCCTTCGCCGAAAGGCCCGCATGATGCCCCTCGTCGATCCTCTTCACCACCCAGCCCCACGCGAGCGCTTCGAGATAGTGCCGGTCGATCCGTTCGGCTCCGAACGAGACGAGCGGGATGGAGAAGCCCTTCGCCAGGTGCTTCGCGTGGAAGTACTCATGGTCGAGGATGAGGTCCACCCACGCCGGCGTGTGCGTTCCGCCGAGCGTCTGCGGGAAGATGACGAGATCGTTGCGGACCCCCGCGCCGCGCGACGGAGCGTCCTTCTCGTGACCGGGATCGGTCCCGCCGGGTCTCACGAGGCCGGCGTAGACGGCCCCGTCGGCGCGGGCCCTGACGGCGCGCACGGCCGCGATCCAGGACGCCTGATCCGGGTGCATCGCGGCGAGCCGGGTCACGGCCTGCTCGGCCGTGATCTCCGCCGCCGCGGGACTCGTAACGGCCGCGCCGAGCACCAGCAACACGGCCGCGAGCGCCGTCCGAGCCTTTCCCCCCGATGACACCATCCCCGTCCCCCTGACTGCTGGGATAGTACGCCCAAGACCGCCGGCCGGCAGCGGGAATCCTGCGCGGGACGCTGTCCCGGCGGCCGCCGGCGCCGGCTAGCGCCGGTCTCGCGGAACAAACGTCACCATCGCCTCCGCCGACCAGTCGGGGGAAGGAGCGGTGAGGCCCCAGCGCGCCGAAAGCGTCACGGGAAACCGTTGTCCCAGCACCGCCCCCGCGCCGAAGCTGCGCACGTCGTTGCCGAAGCGCGAAGCGGCCAGCCCCTCGATCTCGGAGAAGAGCCGCAGGTGCGCGTCCTCGGCGGACAACCACCCGGCCAGCCCGAAGAGCAGCACGTCGTCCTGTGTGCCCGCTTCGACCGGATGACCGAGGATGCCGAACCCGAGATTGGCGCTCCACCCCCAGCGCGGGGCCCGCCAGCCGGAGCCCACGAGAAGGCCGACGTCGGTCTCGTCGGTGCCGAGCCGGTCCTCGCCCGGGGCATTGGGCAGCTTCACCTCCAGGTGCGCCGACCAGTCGACGCCGAGCCGGGGGAGCGCCACGGCGAAACCGATGCGCGCGTCCTCCACGCCGGTCACCGGCTCCGATCCGCGCTCGTCGACGCGCTGCACGCCCCAGCGCAGGCGCGCCTCGCATCGTGTGCCCAGACCCACGGCGGCGTCCACGACCGTCGCGCGGAAGATGTCGCGCACGAAGCCCGGCTCGTCGCCGAGGAACGCGGGGCGCGCGTCGTCCACCCGGGCGAGCCCGGCGGTGGCTTCCCACGAGCCGTCGGGCATCGTCCAGGGAAGCAGCGTGCGCAGCGCCGCGCGGGGGACGGGAGCCGCCTCCGACGCACGGAGGTGCGGGCCCGCGGCGGCCAGCGCCGCCAACAGTGCCAGCGTGCGCGCGGTGCGGTGGCGGATCGACGGCTCCCTCGAATCGGCGCGCGCGTGGATCGCGGCGCGAAAGGAGTGGCATTATACGACCATCATGCTGAAGGGGAGCTTTCCACCGGTACCGACGCCCTTCGTCGATGGACACTTCTCTGCCGAGCGCTTCGCGGAGAACATCGAACGCTGGGCGGCGGATCCTCTCGATGGTTACGTCGTGCTCGGATCCAACGGCGAAGCGCCGCTGCTCGACGAGCACGAGCGCCAGGCTGTCGTTCGGGTTGCGTGCGAGCGGGCCGGGCCGGACCGGCTCGTCATCGTGGGCGCCGGGCGCGAGTCCACGGCGGCCACCATCCGCAGCGTCAAGGAGGCCTTCGTCCTCGGCGCGGACGCCGTGCTGGTGGGCGTCCCGTCGTATTACAAGCCCGCGATGACCGACGACGTGCTGCGGGATCACTACCTGCGCGTCGCCGACGCGAGCCCCGGGCCGATGCTCCTGTACAGCGTGCCGGTCTTCACGGGGATCCCCATCGGCGCGAAGCTCTTCGCCGAGATGATCCGGCACGAGAAGGTGGCGGGGATCAAGGAGTCCTCGGGCGATGCCGACGCCATCGCCGCGATGGTGGCGGCCGCGCGCGCGGCGGGGCGCGAAGCCTCGATCCTCGTCGGCTCGGCCCGCGCGCTGGCGCGGGGGCTGGCCGGCGGCGCGACCGGATCGGTGCTCGCCGTCTCCTCGATCGCCGGCGCCTTCGTGGAGAGGATCGCGCGGGCCGCCGCGCGGGGCGCGTCCGACGAAGCGATGCGGCTCAACGATCAGCTCCTGCCGCTTGCCGAAGCGGTCACGACCCGGCACGGGATCGGCGGTCTGAAGGCCGCCCTCGCGATGCGCTCTTTCTTCGGCGGCGACCCCCGGCCGCCGCTGCGCCCGGCATCCCCGGCGGCGCGCGACGAGATCGCGGCCTTGATGAGGGCGCTCGGCATCCTGCCGGCGGCCTGATGCGCGCCCTGATCCTCGGGGGCTCCCGCTTCATCGGGCTCCGGCTGGCGCGGCTGCTCGTCGCTTCCGGGCACGACGTCACGCTCTTCAACCGAGGTCGGACACCCGACGGTCTCGGAGACCGCGTGGCGCGCCTGAAGGGAGACCGCGCCTCCGCGATGGATCTGTCGCGCGCGTTGTCAGGGCAGACCTTCGACGCCGCGTGGGATTTCCTCTGCTACGACGCCGGCGATGCCCGGCGGATCGTCGAGGCGCTCTCGGGGCGCGCCGGGAGACTGACGCACGTCAGCACGGGCTCGGTCTACTGGTGCACGGGGGACTTCCCCTGCCCGGTCCCCGAGGAGCAGTTCGATCGCCACGGCGATTTCCCCGAAGCCCCCGGCAGCATCGAGTACGACTACGGCTACGCCAAGCGGAAGGCCGAAGAGGTGCTCGGGGAGGCGCACCGCGCGGGAAGTCTCGCGGTCACCGTCGTGAGGCCGCCGGTCGTGGCGGGGGAGGACGAGCCCGCGCTGCGCTACGCCGCGTACTGCCGGAGGCTGGAGGACGGCGGTCCCGTGGTCCTGCCCGATGGAGGCGACACGCAGTTCCGCCACGTCTACGCCGGAGATCTCGCGCGCGCGCTCGCGTCGATCCCCGGGCGCCCGGCGACGTCGGGGCGCGCCTACAACCTGGCGTCGCCGGAGATCCTGAGCGTGAGACGTCTCACGCTCGATATCGCGCGGATCCTGGGGCGCGAGCCCGAGCTGGTCGAGATCCCGGTGCCGTTCCTCAAGGAGCGCGCCCCCGTGGCCGCCGAGGCGACCGCCTTCTCCCCGTTCACGCAGCGCGCGCCGCAGGTCCCGGCCGTGGAACGCGCGGCCCGCGAGCTGGGTTGGGCGCCCACGCCCTATCCGGTATGGCTCGAGAGCGTCGTGCGCTGGTGGGTCGACGAGGGGAGTCCGGCGGGTCTCGTCCCGCCGGCCTTCCGGCATCGCGAGGCGGAGCTTGCCGCCGTCGCCGCCTGGCGCCGCACCGGGAAAAAGGTCATCGATTGAAAGCGGGCCACGGAGGTTTGTAATCGGCGGGTGTACGGGGCGATCGGAACGAGCCTGATGAAGGTACGCGGGCCTCCCGGCCCGCAGTCGACGGTGGAACTCCACACATGCGGGCCACGGAGGTTTGTGATC
>Ga0187893_10011379_pt1 | contig 12942 bp, 4 predicted proteins | sample MA1701074metaG_FD_139574 | JGI IMG/M metagenome (GOLD analysis project Ga0187893, IMG submission 139574) | White microbial mat communities from a basaltic lava cave in the Kipuka Kanohina Cave System on the Island of Hawaii, USA - MA170107-4 metaG ...
ACGATGGTTCGACTGGACCTCGTCCCACAGCATTCCAACCAACCGGTCGGTGCGAGTGATCGCCTGCAAATAGAGCGAATAGGAGCCCCAATGGGCCACATCCATATCCCAGAAATTGACCAGAATGAGCCTCGGACCGAACTCTCGCATCACCTCGCGAGTGATAAAAAATGTCAGCTCGTCCCCCGACGTTGGTGACTCAGGTCCATTGATGTATTCAATCAGGCCACGCGTCAAAGTGTTGCGGACCACCTGGTCAAGCTGGCGGCCCGCTTTGAAAATCGTCCAGCCTACACCTTCATATCCTTCGTTGAGGATGTTCTCCAACTGGCGAAGCACGTTCTCCCGGCTCGCCACTCCCATCTCCGGTTTTTTTTGAATGACTTCTCCGACGGCCTCCAGTAGCAACTGCTTTGGAAGAACCACATTCGCGCCATAGGGCAGCCCCCAGTCGCGATTGGATCCTGCGCCCATTGTAGAGAAACTCTTGTTCGTTGCAATCGCCCACGCTTCGGTGGGACCTGCCCCCGTCTGTTTGCGGAAATACTCAAAAAGCGTCGGACTGGCTGGCTGTTGAAAGCCAAAGTCATCCACCCGCTGCCAGTTGCCGGTCACGATGCTGGCCGTCGAGTTGAAGTGCGACAAGACGCCTGCATTAACACAAGTCTTGAAAAAGAGTCCTTTCGGCTGCAGTGCCGCGAGCGCGGGAATGTTGCGCAACCCGTCGGGCGCGAAGGTCTCTGAGTAACGCACACCTCCGCCAAAAGTGACGATAATGACCCTGCGGTTTGCATTCTGACTTGGCGCCGCGGGTCGCGACCAAAGCCAGTCTGGCAAGATTCGGTGAGCAATGCTGAGACCCGCGAGCTGGACGAAGCGGCGCCGAAAGGCGATTGTCGATTGTCGATTGCCGATTGCCGATTTGGAGTCGGGCCGTTCAAAATCAAGGGTGCTAGTTAACCTGTGACTTCTCACGTTTCTCACCTGATTCGAGAATCATCCACGCCCAATCGACAATCGGCAATCTTCAGTTTCAATACTCCGTAATCTCTCCACCTTTGATCTTTTTTCGAGTCTTTCCGCCAAGGTCCAGTGGATGGTCGTATCCAGGCAAGATCTCTCCGCTAGGGCTGTAGTAGGGTCCCAGATCGCAGGCCATGCTTCCTTTTCCTTCGGCGACGAACTCAATCGACGTAATCAGCTTGGCCGACTTGTAGCCGTACTTGGAGGGATCGACAAGGCGTAGGGGGGCGCCATGACGGTTGGTTAGCGGTTTGCCTTCCATTTCGAGGCAGAACAGGACTCGGGGCGCGAGCATCTCTTCGAGCAACATGTATTCGTACCATTTGTCGGCACAATCAATACGGATGGCCTTCGCTGACTTAAGTGGCTTCACCGCCTCAAGTAAATGACCAAAACGAAAACCGCCCCAGCTGGCACGCGACGACCAGCATTGCACACACTTCATGCGGGAATTCTGTGTCTCCTGAGGAAAGCGCCTCAATTGCGAAACAGCGAGAGACTGGGGCCTTTCCACCAAGCCGCCGACCTTCAAACGGTACGTCACCATATCGATCGGTCGCACGGGAACGTACCACATGATGCGAAATCCGAATTCATCGGGCACATCAGAAGGAACGAGGATCTCGGAATTCGCCTGAGCTCTCGTTTGTGCCAGACCTGCCAGGGCAACATTTATGAATTCGCGTCGGCTAAGACAGGACACGTGAACCTTTCGGAGTGTCTACTACGGAGACACGAGCTCGCAGTAGCGTCAGAAACTCATGAACGATGCCCTTCAACCCATCCTTGAATGGGGACCTGAACGTTGCTAAGCAGTTCGACTGGGAGTTCGGAGAGCTTCAGAACAGCTCGGCGCCCCCGCGTTTCAGCGGTTAAATGAGGTCGACAAACTCATTTTACCACCAGCTCCAACCGCTTGAGACCAGCCGCGTGCTTTTCAATGGCAGTCCGTTCTTCCGCTGTCAGCTTCTCATGCAGAACTCGCTCAGCCTGCGCCGCATCCTCATTTCCCAGACGGTCGTAGACTCTTGCCAGTCGGTAGTGAGGCGCCGGCGTCCTGGGATTGAGCTGGATTGCCCGCTCCAGGTGTCGCGCCGCAGCCGTGAAATCCTTCTTTCCTTCCAATAAGACGCCAAGCTCGAAGTTGGATTCCCAAAAATCGGGGTTCAGTGAGATCGATTTCTTGAGCAACCGCTCTGCCTGAGCAATCGGCTCACCGGATGGGGAAGGACCTATCTGCGCGATCAAGCCCTTGGCATGGAGGAAGTGCCCCAAGGAATTTCTTGGATTGGCTCTGGCGAAGCTGGCGAACTTCTCGTTGATCTCACCCAACCGTCCTTCAGCATGGCTGATGATTCGTCCCAGAAATACATACGGCTGCTCAATCTTCGGCGCCAGCTCTGCGCTTCGGAGGAACGCGTCGACGGCCTCAGCAAACTTCCGCTGGCCATAGCGGGCGATGCCGAGTGCTAATTCGAGCTGCGCACTTTTCTCAAAAATCTTCTTGGCGGATTCGAGAAGCTGAATAGCGACATCGAAGTTCTGGTGCAGCAGAAGCACATAGGCCAAGTCGAAAACATACGATTCCTCGCGTGGAGCAAGTTGGATGGCCTTCTGCAGCTCAACAATTGTCTTGTCGAACTGTCCATCGGATTCGTAAGCCTTGCCCAGCAGATTGTGAAGGTCGGGCCTTTTCTCCTTCGCAAGTGCCTTGCCAGCCAGTTCGATGGCCGGCTTGGGCTGTCCGGCCTGCAGATAGAACGATACCGCTCGCACCACAGCGTCGCGGTCGCCGGAAGCGACAGCTGCATAACGGCTTTCGAGATCTGCCGCCTTGGCCCAGTTACCGCTTTCCGAGTGAAACAGTGCCAAACCGTGTAGCATCACAGGATCGTTTGGTGCCAGACTTTCTGCTTTGACTGCTGCCTCCGCAGCCAGCTTTTTGTTTCTCGACTTCCGCTGCGTTTGCGCTAGCGCTAACCAGACTTGGGCGTGACCGGGCCGCAATTGCGATGCCCGATTCAAGCTGGCCACCGCCGTCGAGAGATCTTGAGAATTAAGCGCAACAAGACCAAGCCGGAACTGAACGTCGAAATTGGCCGGCTCGGCCTTGGCAATTGCCTCCAGCATCCGGCGCGCCTCGGCCTGCTGTCCCCCAGCATAGAGACGCATGGCCTCTTCCACACTGGCCACACCGAGGATGGCACCCAGAATCAAGCAAGGAACCAAAGCGATCACCTCTACCTCTTAACTAAACTTCAGCAAAGAATTTGGGACTTTCAGCCTGAGCCTCGGAGCAGCAGGCAGTATGGAGATACTACACTCTTCCTGTTCCAATAGAGCTCAAGACTCAGTATCATACAAAAAAAATCGGTTCCCCCTGCATGAGGAGGAACCGAAAAGAGTCTGTGCCACTGTGTGAGACCGCCGCCTCAATTGAAAGCGCAAAGCCGCTCCCAGATGGTCGCGGCCCCGGGCCAAAAACTAGAATTGGAACCGCAACGCGAACTGAATGTGCCGCTCGGTTCCGGGCAGGGTTTCGGCGATTCTCCCGAAATTACTGGCCCCTTGCTGATTACCGATGTTATCGGTTCTAAACTGCGGAGTATTGGTCAAGTTGAAAAACTCGGCACGCAACTGGAACCGATATCGCTCCGAAATCGGGATATCTTTGAAAAGAGAGAAATCCAGATTGGCAGTCCCAGGGCCGTAGTTACTATAGTTTCCCAGATTACCATAGGTGCCAGGCGTCGGGCGTGTTACAGCAGTGATGTCAAACCAGCGTTCCGGAGTTCTTCCTCCAGCAGGAGCCGCGTTCGGGTCCTTGCCCGCAACCAGATCGGGGCGCACCGCGCCGCCGCAGCTGCAACTTTGCTCACGTGTCGTCAGGTTAAACGCTGGTCCGGTCGAGAAAGTGAGTATCCCGTTTGCCTGCCAGCCACCGACCACCAGATCTGCTGCTTTGTTCATGCTGCCGCCGAACTTTTTTCCGCGGCCAAAGGGCAATTCCGCGGTAGTGCTGTACACAAAACGATGCTTGATGTGAAAGTTGGCGTGGGAGTATTCCTGAGCCCAGTTTAGGGTATCACGGACTATCCCGCCGCCAGTGCCACCTGCCAGCGTGGTACCCACATTCGTCAGGGCATGCGACCAGGTATAGGAACCAAGGAACGCCATACCGTTCGAAAAAGTCTTCTCCAGTTTTGTATACAAACCATGGTAACGAGAGAAGCCATTCGAGTTGGTCATTTGGATGCCTTGATCCAGGAAACTAAGGCGTCGACGCGGGGCAGTGGGAAGTCCGGGGGTTGCCGCATTGACAGGCTGCTGAAAATCGTTCAGGTTCACGAGACGCTGGCCTTTTGATCCGATATAAGCCACTTCCAGTGACGTGTGGAAGCCCAATTCCCGCTGAACTGCCAAGTTCCATTTGTGCACCAGGGGATTGCGGAAGTTTGGTGCGATGGTGCGGAATGAAATTGCGGCTGGCAGCGAGAAAACATTCGTCGGGAATCCATCGGAAAAGCGCCCGAGTCCAGGAACCAGCGCAAAATCGCCCCCGCCCCCAGTTTCCAGACGTTGCTCGAAGTTAAAAGGTGGGTTCTCGCCCCGGTTGGGGTTGCCCCCCTGGTTCTCTTCGCCTCCGTAGAAGATTCCGTAGCCAGCCCGGATTACAGATCGATCCATGACTTCCCAGGCAAAGCCGATACGAGGCGACCAGTCCGTTTTGTCCCATGGGATCATGTATTTGTCCACTTGGCCGCGTTCTACTTTGATCTGAGGATATGCGGTAGCAAAGTTGGGGGGAAGCGGCGTATCCTGATTAGGACCCTTTGGAATCACCAAGGTGAGCCGGTCCTGATCGAACGTTGATTGCCGTCCCCAGGATTCGCCAATCGGCGAAAACAGCTCGTAACGCAACCCCAAGTTCAGGGTCAGTTTGGGACTCAGTTTCCAATCGTCCTGGAAGTACCCGGCATAGGAAACTTTGTCTGAAGAGACGAAGTTAGCCGAAGTGATGCGGCTATTACCTGGGTAACCGAGAAGCCAGCCCGCAATGCCATCCCCCGTTCCTCCCGGGAATTGCGGATTCTGAGTGCGATTCCTCTGGAATCGCATCGTCCCACGGGGTGATGGCACTTGGAAGAAGGGAAAACCGATAGGTCGGTATTCGAACCCCATCTTGTAAGCGTGGCTTCCTTTGTTAATCGAGACGTTTTCAATGAAATCCCAGACGTTCGAATACTCCAGGGTTGGCAGCCACTCAGCTCCACCGGGCGCAGCGCCGCCATCGTAGCCCTCGGGCACGATGGTTGGCAATCCGCCATTGAGATCAGTGAAGGTCTGCAAGCCTCCAATACCAAATTCCTTTTGGAGATCCTTGTCAGCATTGGCCTGGACACGCGAGGTCACCAGGCGAGAGAAACCAATACGAGTCTCAGTAATGATGGTGGGACTCCACACGCGCGTCCAGCTCATCATTGCATTCCTGCCAAGGTTCTTCTCGAACTCCCCGGCAAAACCGGCCCCGTCCAGAACCGGAAATGGCGGAGTGTTGAACTTGTCTTCGTTCGACCAGCTGAGGCTTCCAAAAAGGCTGTCCTTGTCGCTTAACTTGTGGTCGATGCGAATGTCCCACTGGTTGACCTCTCCTGTGCCTGACGTCAACGCATAAAAGTTGTTACCGGGAATGCGGTCATTCAGGTTCTGATTGGGGTTGGGATAGAGATCAATGAGCTTTTTGGCGGCTGGGTCAAATCGATTCGACGGAATGATGTTGCCGGGAAAAGCATCTCGCACCAACTGACCGTTCACGGTCCGGTTGGTCGTGATGTCATAAATGGCACCCTCCATGACGGGGCGCCCCAACGCATCCGTTCCCAGCACAGTGCCTGTCAACAACCGGGAGAAGTCGCCATTCTTGAACGCAGGATGGGGAACAGTGCGTGTGAAGGTGTTGCCGATGCCTGGGACTGCACCGCCAGTCGACGTGATCCGGGTACCTTGATAATCACCAAAGAAAAAGGTCCGGTCCTTGATGATCGGGCCCCCCACCGCTGCACCAAACTGATTTTGCTTGAAAGGTCCCTTTTTCACTCCAGCGCGGTTGGATTCCCACTTGTTGGCGGCCAGCGCATCGTTCTGAAGGAACTCGAAGACGGAGCCGTGAATACTATTCGTGCCTGACTTGATCGTCACATTGACCACACCACCAGCACCACGTCCATACTCGGCGTTGTAGCCATTCGTCAGAATTTTCATCTCCCCAATCGCTTCGATTGAAGGTCCGACGACATAGGCTGTCTGATTGATAAAATCGATCACATTGACGTTGTTATCAACGCCGTTGAGGAGGAAGTTGTTCTGACCATTCGAACGAACGCCGTTCGCGGCAAACCCACCACCGGCTGAATCGCGCGCCCCAGGTTCCGCCGGAAGCACTGCCGGGGCTGTCCGGGCAAGAAACGAGAACTTGCGCTGACCACCGAGCGGCAAATTGACTACCTGCTGCGATTGCAGGGTTCTGCCGAGTTCCGAGCTCTCAGTCTGAAGTGCGGGTGGGGCCTCGGTGATTTCGATTGCTTGAGTGACCTCTCCAACTTGTAAAGTGATGTTGACCTGGACGCGATCTCCAGTGTTGAGCTGGACACTCTTCTGAACCGATTTCTTGAAACCAGCCATCTCGACCTCGATCGTGTAGACACCCGGTTTCAACAAGGGCCGGATATAGTCGCCATTGGCTTCTGTCGTTACCGCTACGGATTGCTGCGTGGCATCTTCGGTGATAGTCACTTTGGCGCCAGCGACTACAGCACCAGTAGGATCCGTTACCGTTCCGAGGACGGTTCCCATGTCGCGTTGCGCCCAAGCGGGCGACGCCAGGCACACGCAAACGACTACTCCGATCAATACACGCGAAGCGTGCTGTGTCATGGTATTCTCCTCCCCAAATCACACGCGGTGAGTTTGTGGGCAAAGTAGCAGTGACCGATGTTCGTGGTAGGACTGATATGTCAGAGCAAGGATAGTTCCAAGTCGACGAAATGGTACATCTGAATTCTGTTGTTGATTCTTCGATAGTTAGAGGATTGGCGCTTCAAGAGGTGGAGCAGAAGTCTTGACCTGGTACGAAATTCTGTTTTCCGTATACGAAAACATGAAAGCGTTTACATAGAAAAGTCCTCGGCTGGCTCTTTACGCTTCTCAATGAGGGCGAACTGTTTGCCGAGTCCCTGGTTTTGGTCAACGCCTTTCCAGAGCAACTCAATTTTTTTAGGTCATGTCTCCTTGGCACAAGGCGGCATGACGCACTGGCAAACGGGGGCTGGGGACCCTTCAATCCATGACCTTTCCAATATTCAGCCTTCGGAGACAAAGCACCGGACGTCATATTCTGGTTCTGCTCGGCCTCGCCGTTGCCGCAACGACCCTATCGTCCTCCGTGTCCACACCAGCTTTGAACCAACCTGCTTCTTTCGTCCTTTATTCAGACGTCGCCAGCCAGGCAGGCTTGGTTCACACCAACGTGTATGGTGGCCGCAGCAGGAAGAATTACATTCTGGAAACGACCGGTAACGGTGCCGCCATCTTCGATTTCGACGGTGATGGCTGGAGTGATTTGCTGTTTACGAATGGCAGAACCCTAGAACAGGACGAGTCAACGCAACCTGGGGCTTTGGTTCTCTACCGAAACGATGGTAAAGGGCGCTTTAGCGATATAACTGCCAAGGCTGGGCTGGAGACTAAAGGTTGGGCGCAGGGACTTTGCGTTGGAGACTTCGACAATGATGGCGCTCTGGATTTCCTGGTGACGTACTATGGACACAATCGTCTATACAGAAACTCCAGGAACGGCGGCTTCAGCGACGTGACTGCCGGGGCGAAGTTGCCCGCCAGCGGCACCCGCTGGGGCACCGGTTGCAGCTTTGTGGATTACGACCGAGACGGCTGGCTCGATCTGTTTGTAGCCAACTATGTGGAGCTCGATCTGAGCAAGACCCCAAAACCCGGTCAGAGCCCCAATTGCTTTTGGAAAGGCATCCCGGTCATGTGCGGACCTCGCGGCCTGCCGCTCGGCTACAACGTGCTCTATCGAAATCGGAGCGATGGGACGTTTGTCGACGTCTCTGAGCCCACCGGAATCCTGAAGCCTGGAGGACGCTACGGTCTTGGAGTGGTGACTTCCGACTTCGACAACGACGGTTGGACAGACATCTATGTTGCTTGCGATCAAACGCCAAGCCTCTTCTACAGAAACCGTGGGAACGGGGTTTTCGAGGAGCGCGGCATTCCTGCCGGAGTCGCCTACAATTTTGACGGTCACGCTCAGGCGGGGATGGGAGTGGCAGTGGCTGACTATGACGGCAATGGGTTTTTCGACATTGTGAAAACCAACTTCTCCGGCGACCTGCCGTCGCTCTATAACAACGAGGACGGGAAGTTCTTCAGCGATCTTTCCAAGCAAGCAGGGCTGGCGGCCAACCAGCTGTTGGGATGGGGCGTGCTTTTTTTGGATGCGGATGAAGACGGAAGGAAAGACATACTCATGGCCAATGGGCATGTATATCCGGAGGTGGACACAGCCGGCACCGGTGATCGCTATTTACAGAAGTCGTTGCGCTATTGGAATCGCGGGAATGGACGATTCTCAGATGTCAGCGAGGCTTCGGGCCCCGCGTTCAAATCGCTGCGACCCGCTCGCGGTATGGCTTCTGGCGATGTGGACGGCGACGGGCATCCAGAAGTGGTCATCGTAAATATGAATGAGAGCAGCAGCCTACTCAGGAATGAGGGTAGCTTGCAGCACGCTGTTGTCATAAGTCTCTCCGGGACTACCTCCAACCGCAGCGCGATCGGTGCGCGCGTCACGCTCGAAGCAGGCGGGTTACGCCAGATGGACGAGGTCCGTAGTGGTGGCAGCTTCTATTCGCACAATGATCTCGCCCTGCATTTTGGTGTGGGCCGCGCCACGAAATTGGACCGCTTGGACGTCCGCTGGCCGAATGGGGAAATTCAATCCTGGCGGGGTCTTCCCGTAAACCAGCGACTGATCATTGCCGAGGGCTCCCAGGATATCAAACAGCGGGAACTCAGCCGATCACAGCTCAAGGACAGATAGGGAAGAGGGGCTTCGAAGGGATGGAAGACTCAAGCGGGGCAGCAACTTCGCGAGATCTCAATGATTCTTGTTGCAGACCGGTCTTACTGGACCTTGCTGATCTCCGGTCCTCTGTGCAATCTGCGTCTTGATTTCGTCTCTGTGCCTTTAGGGGCTGTCTCACGGCCTCAACCCCGTGGCTTCCTCATTTCGAAGCTCTCGAGGATTTACGCTTGAATCGACGACAGTTCCTTCAAACAACCTTGGGCGCAGGTAGCGCACTCTGGCTGCCACCGCAGTGGGCTTCTAGTAGGCAGTTACAAGCGTTACCTTCGAGCACTGCGTTTCCGGTGAAGTTTCGCAAGCCACACCCGTATGAATCGTTGTACAGGTATGTCGACACTGGCCAAGACGAATTCCCCAGCGAAAGGCGCGCGGAAGAGATCACGGCTCTCTTGCACCGCGCAGTCGAAACGCGCTCTTTCCCTGTGGCTGCCAGTTTTCAGGGTGCCTCGCCCTTGCCGGCTCGCTACGGCCGAGTCGGAGCTCTTTCGCAGGGACAACCAGTTCTTCAAACAGCCATCTTTGAAGCTCCTGACCGCCCCTTTTCACAAAGCGCGCGCCAGTGGATTGACTCGCTGGGACAAATCCGCAGCCTGCGCTTCGAGGTAACACAAATCGAGCTGGGTCCCGGCGACCGGGCGAGTGTGCGAGTCCGCTTCGAAATCGCTAGCCGGCTACAAGAAGACCTTCACTATCGGGTGGGGCAGTGGAGGCAAACTTGGGTGGGTGACCGGTTGAGCGAGTTTGAACCTTTGGAAGAAACGGTGGCAATAGCAGCCAAGCCGCTGTTCTCGGATGTCACGCAGGAGTTTTTGGGAAACACAGAGTCATTTCAACGCCAATTGCAACGCGGCGTTCCTTACTGGCGCGCCCGCCTCGACTCGGCGAGCGGCATCGACGTCTATGGCAACAACGGCATTGCTGTCGGCGACATCGACAACGATGGCTGGGATGAGATTTACGTCTGCCAGCCGGGCGGGCTTCCGAACCGGCTCTACCAGCGCCGCCAGGGTCGCCTGGAAGATATCACTGAGCGCGCCGGAGTCGGGGTTCTCGACGATACTTCATCGGCGCTGTTCGTCGATTTTCGCAACAGCGGCTTGCAGGACTTGCTGGTGCTGCGCTCAGGCGGGCCGGTGCTCTTTCTCAATGGAGGCGATGGCCGGTTTCAGAGCCAGCCCGACGCCTTCCGGTTTGGCCGTCCGCCCCAAGGTACTTTCACCGGAATGGCCGCCGCGGATTTTGACAACGATGGCCGTGTCGACGTGTATCTCTGCTGCTATATCTACTTTCAGAGCGAAGACCAGTATCGCTATCCAGCCCCCTACCACGACGCACAGAATGGTCCCCCAAACTTTCTTTTCCGCAATCAGCTCAGTCCAGATGGTAGCGGTTTCTTCGAGGATGTCACCGAGGCATCCGGGATGAACCAGAACAACAACCGCTACAGTTTCGCTCCTGCCTGGTGTGATTATGACGGTGATGGCTGGCCGGATCTCTATGTGGCCAACGACTTCGGACGCAACAATCTTTACCGCAACCAAAAGGGAAAGTTCCAAGACATTGCCAAAGAGACCGGTGTTGAAGACATCGGGCCCGGAATGAGTGCTTCCTGGTTCGACTACGACGGTGATGGACTTCCGGACCTCTACGTCGGAAACATGTGGACGGCGGCCGGACAGAGAATTGTTCGGCACAAGGAGTTCCTTCCATCCAAAGGCGTGGGTGCTTCCGCCTACCACGGCCACACCCGAGGGAATGCGCTCTACCGCAATCGCGGAGACGGAACCTTTGAGGATAGAAGCGAGCACGAAGGCGTAGGAATGGGGCGCTGGGCTTGGTCCGCCGACGCGTTGGATTTCGACAACGACGGGTCTCCGGAGATCTATGTGACCTGTGGCATGGTGACCAACGCGTCGCAAAAGGATCTGTCGAGCTTCTTCTGGCGCCAAGTGGTGGCTCGCACGCCGAACGTCCTGGAACCGGCACCGACTTATGAGAACGGCTGGAATGCGCTGAATCAACTCATCCGCGAAGACTGCAGTTGGAATGGCCGCGAGCCTAGTGTGTTCTATGCGCGCCGCGCGGGCCAATACTACGACCTCTCGGGCGTCTCCGGCCTCGATCTTGCCGAAGACAGCCGTGCTTTCGCCGCCACCGATTTGGACGGAGATGGCAACCTCGACGTGCTTCTAAAGAGCCGTCTAGGGCCTCAGCTCAGAGTCTTCCGCAACGAGTGTGGTCCGAGTCGACGGTCACTGGCCTTGCGTCTGATTGGGACGAAGTCGAACCGCGATGCCATCGGAGCACAAGTGGAATTGGAAATTGCCGATTGCCGAGTGCCGATTGCCGATTGCGCGGCGAGACGAAGGTTGAATCAGTTCGTGCGAGCAGGCTCTGGGTATCTGTCGCAGCACACGAAAACGCTTTATTTTGGATTAGGGGAAGCAACTGCTGCCGTCCTGGTCCGTGTGCGCTGGCCCTCTGGCCAAGTTCAGGAGTTTCAAAACCTCGCTGCCGGATTTCGCTATGAGATTGTCGAGGGAGCAGAGAAACTCAAAAAGACGGCGTTTCTCTCCCGCAAAGAAGAGTCGGCGGACAATCGGCAATCGGGAATCGGCAATCGGCAATCTCCAGCCGTGCAAGGAGAGAACACCCCACAACTCCACGAGACCTGGTTGCTGGAACCAGCGCTGCTGCCGCAAAAACACGTGGGGCCGGGATTTGTCTGCCTGGCGGGGTCTCCAGCCGTGTCGCAAGTGGAAGGAGTTCCCTTCGAGGTTGTTGATCTTACAAAAACGGCTTCGGACACCGCTGCCGTTTACGCGCTGTTTCGGCGCTACCTGTTCGATTGGCGTGCCGATCTGGCGCTCCCTCTGGTTTTTCTAGTCGATGCCGAAGGCCTGGCACACAAGATTTATCCTTCCGTTCCTTCGGCTTCGGTCCTGCGCGCCGACCTGGAAAAACTCAGCGTAAGTCAGCGCGACCCTACCGCGCGGCAGCGTTTGGCACTGCCGTTCGAAGGCCAATACTTTGCCCAGCCAGCGCGTCGCTACTTTCAACTAGGTGCTGCTTTCTTGTCCGCCGGATATCCGGAGCAGGCGCTGCGATATCTGACCGAGATCGTGAGACAGGTACCTGCCAACTACAAGGCACAACTCGCCATCGGGCAGATTCACCTGGACGCGGGACGGCTGGACGAAGCGCAGCGAACTTTGGAGATGGCACGCGAGCTCAATCCGCAGTCCCCAGACGTGTGGAACAATCTTGGGGGAGTGGAAGCCGCGCGTGGGAATTACGCTGGGGCGCTGCGGCATTACGAGAAGGCGTTGTCGTTCAATGCCAGCTTGCCTTATGTGCTGAGCAACGCAGCGCAAGCCTATGCCAAGACTGGTGACGCTGCCAACGCCGAGAAACTCTTCCGGCGGGCTTTGGAACTGGACTCGCAGGATGCTGACACAGCGAACCAGCTTGGCTTGCTGCTCGCGCAGCAGAACCGGACGACTGAAGCGCGCCAACTATTTCAGCAAGCGATCGCCGTACGCCGGGATCATGCTGGCGCCATCAACAACCTAGGGGTGCTGTACTCGCAAATGAACCAGGTCAACGACGCAATTGCGGCGTTTCAGTATGGCATCGACGTCGCTCCCGACTCAGACAACCTCTACCTGAACCTCGCACGCCTTTATGTTAGACTTCAAGAACGGAACAAAGCTCGCGACACGCTTCAGCGACTGCTAGAGCGCAAGCCCAATGAT
>Ga0187893_10011380_pt1 | contig 12942 bp, 12 predicted proteins | sample MA1701074metaG_FD_139574 | JGI IMG/M metagenome (GOLD analysis project Ga0187893, IMG submission 139574) | White microbial mat communities from a basaltic lava cave in the Kipuka Kanohina Cave System on the Island of Hawaii, USA - MA170107-4 metaG ...
ATCGGTCAGAGATGAAGCCGAGGTCGGATAGTTGAAAGCAGTCGCCGCGCTCTCCGTGCCGTCGGTTATGGTCGAGCCGTTGATGGTCATACTTCGCCGCGCCGAATAGTTGTAAATCATGCCATAGGCGGAATAATCGAATTTGTATCCGGTGTCAGTATCGGGGAAGTAGACATGTCGAATCGCGGGAGCCGTGCCGGGAGAGTTTTCGACCGTGAGGCCAGAAAAGCTGTTCGAGATGGAAATATTCTGGTAATCGAAATTGACCATCGTTCGAGTGAGCGGATTCTGACTCGTGCCGCCGAAAGCTGGCGCAGTGATCGAAGTCAGCACACCGTTCGAATCGTAGTTGAATTGAATCCTTCGCCCCAGCGTGTCGGTGATATAGTCAATCGCAAGCGCAGGGCAAAGCGGCGGATTGAGCAACGTCTGGTTTTCATCATAGACAGGCACTCGATAAGTGACCTGAACATAGTTGCCGTTCGAATCCTGAATGCGGTCGGGCAGCAAGCGATTGTTGATGCGCGTATAGGAAACCCATGTCCCGTCATTGAATCTGACCGTCATGCCGTTGAAGTTTCCACTGAAGCTTATATGAGCGCCGTCCGTTGTCTGTCCTGAGATAGAGGCCCCATAGTTCCAACTGCTCTGACCCAGATAGCGGCGCGTGCCGTCCGCTCCTACGAGCATGTACTTGGCTCTGTAAAGGTTGATTCCCGAATACTCGTGAGCATAAGTGACTATGCGACCGAAGCCCAAAGAGAAACCGGGCGAGGGCCAGCTTGCGACAGGATCGAATGTCACCGCGTTGCCGTGACGAGACCAAACACGCGAGTTATAAAACAAAGTCAGACCTGCGCCCAGACCGCGACCGCCGAGGCTGATGATAGGAATGGCCGTGTTGAAGTTGCTGCCGAAGGGCATCACCGCGCCCATTCGGGTCGCTTCCGTGACATGATCGTGAGGCGACCCGACGACATTTCGAGCCTCGCTCCATACTTCGTCATAAACGAAATCATTGCGGTCATAGCCGCCCGTCGATTGAGCTTCGACCGTGGGAGACGCTGCGCTCAACGCTTTTTCGATCAGCGAAGAGAGGCTTGCTGATGCGCCTGAGCCGCTGTCTGAGAGTTTCAATTCCGATTGATCCCTGCGCCATTGTTCATCAGTCTGAAAGGGGCGCTGGCCGGGGCGCACAAGCACAGGGGCCGAAGCCCATGCCGCGCCTGCGCGACAGGTGACGTTTGCGCGACCGGGTTGAAGAAAAACAGCCTGACCTGTGTTATCGATTTGAACGATGTCGGGGTTGGAAGATTCCCATTCGACTCTGACACCTTGAATAGTCTGGTCAGCGAAGTTGACTGGCAGCGCGGAGAAATTGACGCGGTCACCTTCATAGCCAACCATTTTCATCGGCGTGATGTTGAGACGCGCTACATAAGATAGCCTGTCGGCAAGCCTTTCCTTTTGAGGCCGCCCCTGCGCGAAACCGAAAAGGTTTTTGAAGAAGCGCGAGACTTCGCGCGCAGAGCCGAGCGTCAAATCGATGGAGGTGGATGCAAGCGCACTCATTGACCTGATCGCCAACCCCGCATCGGACATCGTGAGAAAAGAAATTATCAGTGCGAAGCAGAGAAATTTTCTGCCTGAGCGACGGCGAAAGACCGCTCTCGATTTGCTAACTGAAGGGGGGGGGAGAACTTATTCGCATAAAGAATCCTTTCTCACGCGCGAGAAATGAACGGATTTGAAACTCATCTGCCTGAAGTTTTTCTCAGAGGTAATGAAGCTGATACCTGCAATCGAACACCTTGCGCTGCGATGCTTCATCTTTTGCACGGATTGAAACGGGCGCGAGTATATGCGAATTCTTTAGATGGAGTCAAGAAAAAAGTTTGTTACATCGCCGTTGTTTGTCTGATTATTCAAGAACGGTTTAGACAAATCTCTCTGCGGAGCAAGGTTTCAACTGCTTGTTTTTGAGCAGAAAATTTTGTGAAAAAGTGAGAAGTTACTTTTGCTTTGTAACTACTCAGCCGGAAGGCTGAAGTGTAGGAGCGTCTTTCGATTGCAAGCAGGTAGGGCTGTTTAGCTCCATCGGAGCGACCTGTTTATAGAAAAACGATGCGGCAAGATTCCGTAGCTCCGTAGGAGCGACCTGTTGCTTAAGATGGCAGGTCGCTCCTACGGAGCTAGAGAGAAAATCGATCTCGTTTCTATAAACAGGTCGCCCCTACGGGGCTGAGTAGTTACAAATCTCCTCTCAGAATTTTACTCAAAGCGGCGAGCAGAAAATCCGCATCTTCATCCGAAAAAGGCATAGGCGGACGGATCTTCAAAACATTATGAAGCGTCCCATCTGTGCCGATCAAAATTCCAAGCTCGCGCATTCGGTCTGCAATAAAAGACGCTTCTTCCGCGGCAGGCTCAAGCGTCTCTCTGTTTCGCACCAACTCGACCCCCAGAAAAAAACCTGAGCCGCGCACATCGCCTATTATCGAATATCGATCCATCAATCGTCGCAATCCTTCTATCATCCGATTGCCGACTCTCAGAGCATTCGCCTGCAATCGCTCCTTGATCACCGCATCGAGTACCGCCAAACCGATAGCGCATGAAACCGTGTTGCCGCCGAACGTCGAGAAGAATTCCATGCCGTTATCGAATGCCGCGGCAATCTCGGCAGTCGTGACGACCGCGCCTATCGGGTGACCGTTGCCGATGGGTTTTCCTACGACGACAATATCAGGCGTGACTCTCTGCGATTCGAAACCCCAGAAGTGCGTTCCCGTGCGTCCCAATCCTGTCTGCACTTCATCGGCAATGCAGACGCCGCCCGCTTCACGCACCGCTTCATAAACTGCGGCGAGATAGCCGTCGGGGAAAACTATCTGACCGGCGACGCTCGGCAGCGATTCAGCTATAAATGCGGCAATCTGCGCGCCGCTTTCCTGCAATCGATTGATTATCTCTCGCACGCGCGCCGCATATTTTTCTCCGGCCTGCGGGTCGTCGCGTTTGAAAGGGCCGCGAAAGGTATCGGGCAAGGGTGCTGTGTGAACCCAAGAGGGCGCGCCCACACCTCCCGGCCCGTCGTGCTTGTACGAACTCAGATCGATCAACGAAGTCGTATGACCGTGATAGGCCGCTTCGAGCGCGATCATATCCCGCCTGCCTGTATGAGCGCGCGAGAGTCGCAACGCGAGTTCGTTGGCTTCGCTCGCGGAGTTGACGAAGAAGCACACGCTCAATCGATCAGGCAAGGTCGAGCATAATTTTTCAGCATAAGCGTTGATCGCGTCGTGCAGGTAGCGCGTGTTGGTGTTGAGTACGCTCATCTGATTGGTCGCCGCACTGACCACTCGCGGATGGCAGTGGCCCACGTGCGGCACGTTGTTGTAAGCGTCGATAAACTTTCTGCCTTCTTCGTCCCAGAGGTACTGCATCCAGCCGCGAACTATTTTGACCGGCTCTTTGTAAGCGACGCTCAAATTCTTTCCGATCAGTTTTCGCCGCCTTGCGAGAGTTTCTGTTTTGTTCGGCTCACGCACGGGAAAGCGATCTTCAGGGATATTGAGAATCAAATTGGGATCAGGAGAAATTGCGCGCCATACCTCGCGCTCCGTTGCGCGGCCCACGCCCGGAAAATCGCAATCGAGATCGAACAGATCGGTGATGATCTGAAAATGCACGTGCGGCGGCCACCCGCCGTTGACCAACGGCGTTCCGATGCTCGCCAGTCGCTCGCCTTTTGCTATCGCTTGTCCGCGACTCAATCCTTCGAGCGATTCGCGGCTGAGATGACCATAGAGCGTATAAAATGTGCGACCCTCATCCGTCTCGTGACAAAGCATGATGACCGGCCCATAGTCCTGCGGCGCGTTGTTGTCGGCGAAGGCGTGAACTGTGCCTGCGAGCGGCGCGCAGACAGGCGTGCCAGCGCGGGCGAATAGATCGATGCCGAGATGGATGGCGCGCTGATATGTATCGGTTGCAAACGCGGGCGAGGTGTAAATCAATCGAGGCTCGTCGTAGCGACCAACGCCTATGTTCGCGCCTGCCGCGTCCATCGCCTCGAAAAGTTTTTTAGTCACTGCCGGTTCGGTATTCTGCTTCACATCGCCGCTGATGAGCGGACTGCTGATGCTCAAATCGAAAACTACGAGCGGCGCGTCGCGCAAATCTTCTTTCATCACCGACGCGAATGTTTGCTTTTGCAGCCACACGGTCAACTGCTCGCTCTGTGATGGCAAACCGCAGGCGTGACGAAAGATTGCTTCGGCGAAGCGAGTATGAATTTGCGCGAGACGTGGAAGCGTGTTGCGAATGGGTTGCTGACTGATCCGAAGATAATCATTGTCAGGCTGGCGTTGTTGCTGATCGGCGGCTATCGAGACGCTCATAGCGAGTCGCATCCGAACAAGCGCCCAGAGCGCGGCTACCTCTTCGTCACGAAGCGGGAACACGGCGTGATAGCCTTTGACTACGTGCGCGGCCGTGGCGAGCGGATCGGGCTTGTCGAGCAATGCGTATGCAATGGCGATAGCGAGATCGGCAATGGTGAGGCTGTGAACCATATCGCCGAAATCGATCACGCCCGCGATGGCTTGATTGCGCGAGTAAATATCATTGCCGCCGCCAGCGATGATGTTGTAATCGTTTGCGTCGTTGTGAATCGCGCTTCGGCGAAAATCTTTCAGTCGGGGCGCGCTGTTCTTCTCGAAATCGTCACCGATACGAACGACAAGTCGTCGCATCGCGGATTCTGAAATCAGATGTTCGAATTGGCGAATGACGCCGAGGCCGTTTGCGATATCCCAGTGAAAATCGCGATGGATGGCCGGATGATCGAAGTCATTGAGGGCCGCATCGAGTTGTCCCATAGCGCGGCCAAGATCGCGCATCAGTTCAGGCGAATGCCTGCGGACATGGCCTAGCGGAATACCGACGAGGTAGGTCGTCATCCACACGAAATGATTTTTGCCATCGCGAGATTGAATTTGAGTCAAGCGGTTTCCGTCTCGTGCTGAGATGACTTGCTGACAAATCTCAACGCGCTCATTGACGTGCGTCATCGCCCTGTGCTGGGCATCGAGCAAGGCGCGGTCTTCCGTCGAGTTTGCGATCTTGAGGATGAATCTTTCGCCCGCTTGAGTTCGCAGCAGGAAATTCTGATCGCGTTCGCTCGGAAGAGGCGTGGCAGTTGCACGAACGGAGTAGAGTTCGTGCGCAATCGCGGTTGCGTCTTCAGTGGCGAAAGTCGGAGCGTGATCGAGTAGAGACATAAAGTTTATTTCAGTGACGAGTGACGAGCAGGAACGGAGGAGCAACACATTTTCTGGCAACGACATACATAAATGCTGGTTTACTCTGGCGCATCTCCGATTGGGCAGACATCAAACTCGATCCTGCCATCCTTTTGGATCGCGGCGAGTATGAAAACAAGCGATGACGACTACGGTGTCGTCGAAAACGAAGTAAAATATGGCATAAGGAAATTTTCGCAACAGCGCGCGACGAACGTTTTTGTAAATCAACGAGTATTGTTCAGGACTACGCCTGATTGAAGAAAAACAGGCATCAACTGCGCGCAAAAATTCCATTTCAAGTCCGGGGTCGACTGAGCGATACCAGTCAACTGCTTCTTTAAGGTCTGACTCAGCATCGCTGCTGATAAGGATTGGGTAAAGAGTCATCGGCTCAATAAGTCTTTCCTGACCTCTTCCCATGGTCTGGTGTCGGCAGGATTCTCGGAGAACCGCGCAAGCCGACGCTCGATCTCGGCCAGTTGAGACTCAGACACTGGAACCTGAGCCGATTCCTTCGCCACGCTGTCCCATATATCCTCAACAAGCTGTATTCGTTCAGCGATGCTGAGTTTCAAGAGTTCTTGCGTCATTTCATTCGTCATAGCGATTTCAGTTTATTTGCCTCAGTCGGCCATTGCAAGCTACTGGCTGGCCTGCTTGCCTGTTGAAAAATCTCGATCATCTGATGCGAGCGTATAGCAGAAAATTCTGATCGCGCTCGCTGGGCAGAGGCGTGGCAGTTGCGCGAACGGAGTAGATTTCGTGCGCCATCGCGGTTGCGTCTTCGATGTTGAAGGATGGAGCGTGATCGAGTAGAGACATGATATTTCTCGCGCCGGGTCGAAGCCAAAGATCAGTAAATTAGGTTATTACCATGATCGGGGGAGATGCTCAATCGTATTTGAATTTGTCCTGAGTGAAATCCTCAGGCTTGAGATTCCAGGATTTGAGCATCGCTTCCTGAAGCGCCGTTGCGAGTGCGAGGGAACGCTTGTTCATCTCGTCTTTGCTGCATGAGTCTTCTCCAAGGCATTTTCCGAATCGCTTCATCGCTCCTGATACTTTTTCGGTTTCAACGATGACCAGCGGCCCATAGTACAGGTGCCAGAACGTATTGGTCGCTTTCTCCCTTTCGGAAGAATCCGCCGTGGTCGCTATTGTGGATACTGCCGAAGATGCTTCGAAGTACAGTGAGAGTTGTTTTTCAAGCAAAGGCTTCATGAAATCTCTTTGCGCAGTGTCATTATCTTTTTGCGCCTGAGCTTCACGAGCCTCTCTTTCCTGTCGCGCCAGCGTCTCCTCGGAAATCCTGTTTTCAATCTGCTGCGCGCGGTACTGGTATATTCCGAAGCTGAACCCGGCAATCGTCACCAGCACGGTGATGAGCGGTATATAATCGGTCAGCGCGATCAGATGGTTTCTTCCCCTTTTCAGAGATTCTATTTCCAGACTCAATCTTTCGTTCTCAAGCCTGAGCTTCACAAGACCGAGTTCTGCCTGGGGGTCAGTCATCGATTTCAATCCTCCTTGATCGATGGCTGCATTCTATACTCAATCTCAGCCGCCGGGCTAGATGACACCTATAGCCGGTCGCAATTGGCGAATGTTTGTGAGGTTGTGTAAACTCCGGCTGAAGGAGTAATGAAGATGAGCCAGCTTGAAAAAATACTCGATCAGGCCAAATCGCTGCCGCCGGACGATTTGGTGAAATTGATCAAAAGCGTCGCTGAGATACTCGAACGAAAACAATCTGCCAATGCTCACCCCGCGATCAGATATACCGCCCGTTTCGGTTCCGGCAAGGGCGCTTTTCAAAATCCAGCCGAGGCCGACGACTTCTTACGTTCGGAGCGTGAATTATGGGATCAGTGAGCGATGCGCTGGGCGACTTTTCGAACGCGCAACTGTGATTCGTTCCTGACCAATGATGAAAGCTTCAAGTCCCTGCAATCGGCAGAAGTTAAAATCCTCTCAGAAATCGAATTCAAATGATCAGCCTCTACTCGTATCTCAACGCTTCTATAGGGTCGAGCGAGGCGGCCTTGCGAGCGGGGTAATAGCCGAACATCACGCCCACAAGCACCGAAAAAACCACGCTCACGACTATCGATACGGGCGAGACGAGGGAAGGCCAGTTGAGCGTCTTCGATATCGTCACCGACGCGCCCACGCCCAGCAGCACGCCGATTATTCCGCCGACGAGCGAGAGAGTTATCGCTTCGATCAAAAACTGACGACGTATGACCCGGCTTCGCGCGCCTATCGCCATGCGTATGCCTATCTCGCGCGTTCGCTCTGTGACGCTCACGAGCATGATGTTCATGATCCCTATCCCGCCGACTAAGAGCGACACTCCGGCAATCGAAGCGAGCAGGTTCGTCATAATGGCGCTCGACTGATTGGCGGCGTCGGCTACGTCGGTGAGATTGCGAATCGTGAAATCGTTTTCCTGATTCGGGCCGAGGCGGTGACGCTGACGCAGTAGGGCCGTGATCTCGCGCTCGGCTGCTGAGGTGGCCAGCGGGCTTATGGCCGATACCATCCCCTGATGCACGTGCTGAATGGTGAGCAGTTTTTTCTGCGCCGCTGTGTAAGGAATGATAACCGTATCATCCTGATCCTGTCCGAACTGAGATTGACCTTTCGAGGAAAGAACGCCTATGACGCGAAACGGAAGATTGCGAATGCGAAGCGTCTGACCTATGGGGTCGGTTCCCACGAAGAGATTATCAGCGACCGTTTTTCCAAGCACGCACACGCGTGTGGCTGTGCGCACGTCGTTTTCAGTGAAGAACTCGCCTGATGCCACGGGCCATGCGCGTATGTCGGGAAACTTTTCGTTCACGCCCATGATTCCGCTCGACGCCGCCCAGTTCTGATTGCCGAAAACAAGCTGCCCGTTTGCGCGAACTCCGGGACTCGTGGCGCGAACCGAAGGACACTCCTGTTCTATCGCCAGCACGTCTTCGGGCATAAGCGTGTTGTTAGACCCCGACCCTCCGCGTATTCCGCCCGTGTTCGTCGATCCCGCCCAGACGAAAAGCATGTTGTTTCCGAGATTGGCTATCTGCGCCTGAATCGAAGCCGACGCGCCCTGACCTATTCCGACCATAGCGATGACCGCGCCTACTCCGATTATGATCCCGAGCATCGTCAGAATGGAGCGCATCTTGTTGCGGCTCAGAGCGCGTAAGGCCACCTTGAATGTTGCAAGCAGATTCATTCTTCTTCCTCCTCGTCGTCGTCTTCGACAGGCGGCAGGTTTTTCAGCACCTCGCGGGCCGAGTACGGATTTTCGACCCTGTAATCGCGCTTGATGCGACCGTCCTTGAATATGATCCCGCGGCTGGCGTATTGGGCTATGTCCGGCTCGTGAGTAACGAGCGCGATCGTTATGCCGCGCTCGCGGTTGAGGTATTGAAAGACCTCCATCACTTCTACCGATGTGCGGCTGTCGAGATTGCCCGTAGGCTCATCAGCCAGAATTATCGAAGGCTGATTGACCAGCGCCCGCGCTATTGCCACACGTTGCTGCTGTCCGCCCGATAGCTGATTGGGCATATTGCCCATGCGCTCTTTGAGTCCGACAAGCTCAAGGGCTTCTTCGGCGCGACGGATTCTCTCGGCGTGCTTGATGCCGAGATAGAGCATGGGAAGTTCGACGTTTTCGAGCGCGGATGTGCGCGAGAGCAGATTGAAGCCCTGAAAGACGAAGCCGATCTTGCGATTTCGAATGTCGGCCAGCTCGTCTTTCGACATCGAGGAAACGTCCTCGCCTTCGAGGTAATAGTGGCCGCGCGAGGGGCGATCAAGGCAGCCGATTATATTCATCGTCGTCGATTTGCCCGACCCTGACGCTCCCATGATGGCTACGAACTCGCCTGGATCGACACGCAGCGACACGCCGCGCAGCGCGTGAATTTCCATCTCGCCCATTCGGTAAGTCTTATGTATGTGGTCGAGCGTGATGAGCGAGTTGGGCAAGGGCGATTCGTCAGCATGGCGAATATGAATCGCGCGCTCCGCCTTTTCTTCCACTCCGGCCCGACCTTCGTTTGTTATGACCTGAGATTCCAAATCGTTTTCCTTCCATAGAAGTATGAGTGACTATCAAGACCGCCTGAAAGAGCGCGAGCCTCGTTGTCACTCATCACTCATCACTTCGCTTTACCTTCGACCGGGGCCGAAGCCGCCGGGACGCTGACCGAAGGGCGAGCCTGTGGTCTGCGGCGTGCTTGCGCCGTTAGGCTCGTTTTGTCCGGTCACTATCACATCGCCTTCCTGAACATCTCCGCCGATTATTTCCGTAGACCGGCCATTGGTTATGCCGATTCTGACGAAGCGAGGCTCGATCTTTTTATCCCCCGTCAGCACCCATATCATCTGGGGCTGTCGTCGCTGTCCGCCTGAATCCGATTGATCGCCACGACCTCCGCGCTGCCGTTGACCTTGCTGCTGTCCCTGTTGTTGTCCCTGTTGTTGTCCTTCCGGCTGCGGCTGACCTTCCGGCTGCCTCTGCGCTCTTTCCTGCTCACGCTCCTGACGGCGAGCTTCCATCTTGTCGCGCAATTCCTGTTGCTCTTTGTCCGAAAGATTCGGCTTGAACCTCAGTGCCGCGTTCGGCGCCATCAGCACGTTGTCACGACGGGCGACCGGGATGGTGATGTTAGCCGTCATGCCGGGAAGAAGCTTCTGCTCCGGGTTCGAGACGGCAATGACGGCGGTGTAAGTGACGACGTTCTGAAGCGTCTGCGCATTGAGCCTGATTTGCGAAATCTCGCCGCTGAAGGTTTGTCCCTGATGCGCATCGACGGTGAAGTTGGCTTTCTGAGCGGAGCTGATCTGTCCGACATCCGCTTCGTCAATCGAAGCCAGCACCTGCATGCTCGTCAAATCGTTGGCTATCGTGAAAAGGGTCGGCGCTTGCAGGCTCGCCGCCACCGTCTGCCCGACATCGACGTTGCGCGATACGACGATGCCGTCGATAGGCGAAGCGATGATGGTGTGATCGAGGTTGACTTTGGCCTGACTGAGTTGAGCTTTGGCCTGCTCGACTGCGGCCTTCGATTGTTGAAGACGGGCCTGAGCTATCTCCATCGCGGCCTGAGCCTGTCCTATCTGCGCTGTGGCCTGCTCGTAGCGGGCTGCTGCTGCGCTGGCCTGCGCGCGTGCAGCTTCGAGGTCGCGCCCTGAAAGCACGTTCTGCAATTCCTCATAACGTCTGACCAGAGCCAGTGCGTCATCGCGTTGAACGCGGGTTACTTCCTGATTCGCGCGAGCCGCCAACATATTCGCCTTCTGATTGTTGATTTCGGTCATAGTCGCCTGAACAGCGGCATTGGCATTGAGGAGATTGGCTTCCTGATTCTGAACCTGAGTTTGAAATACAGCCGGATCGAGCTTTGCGACGATCTGACCCTTTTTGACTTTAGAGTTGAAATCGGCGCCGAGCCAGAAGACGGTTCCCGACACCTGCGAGCCGACCTGAACCGTTGTCACCGCCTGCACGGTTCCGGTCGCAGAGACGGTCACTTCGATAGTGCCGCGCTCGATTTTTCCCGTGATGTACTCTCCCGATGCGCTGCCCTTGTTCCAGAATGCAGCCCCCACGATGACGGCTCCTATGACGACTATCGAGAGGACGATGGGAACTCTGCGCCTGTTGAGGAAATGAGCAAATTTTTTTAATTTGTCTACCATCTGCTGTTTATCGCTCCGTTCGTTTATTGCAATCAAATAAATATTCGCGGGGCTTTTATATTGATCCCCGCGAAAGCTTAGACGCTATGAGATTGAATATGGTTACACGAGAGGAGTGACGCGCAGGCGGATGAATGGCGGAGCGATGAAGTTGCCTTCAATCTTTCAGACTGTAGAAAAAGACGCCATCAAAATAGGGCGACAAAGAAAAAGGCGACTAAGCCGGGAGCGCGCGGCCCGCCCGCTTGCTCGATAGATCAAGACATGAAAGTTTTCCATCGTCTCGAATTTTGAAGTCCGACGCGCCAGCGGCGCGCGCTCCCAGTCGCTTTGCAGGAACCTTGTCGCAGACGGCACTGTCATCACCCACCGCTCATGATGCGCTTTATTTCTTTGTCGATAAGTTGAGAATATTTTTGATAAATCGGGTTCGACGCATCGCTCACCCGTGGCGACCAGTAGACTAGGCATTCGTTCCAACGGCTCGAAGTGAGATTGTTTTCTCGAAGCACCAATTCGCGGTCGATCTGCCTGGAGGGATCGTCCGGGTCTTTGCGAAAAGATGTCTCGGCGAATATGCGAACATATTCTTCAAGGCTGATAGGCTCCGCTCCGCCGCGTTTGCGATCCATCGCAGGCGAGTAGTATTTCAGGAATCCGTGCGAGACCCGATTCTCCAGAGCCGCATCAGCCATGCGAGCCGTCCACCCTTCTTTCGCCGCTTCCCAGTCCGCGCGCGCAACGCCTCGCGATTGGGCAATCGCTATGCACCGGGCTTCGTCTTCGCCTACGTCGCTCATCTCGACGAGCAGTTCGGCGTATTGTTCGAGCGACACTGTGTTGATCGGCTCGAACTCCGGCCCGCTCATATCCAATGCTTGAGGCGTCGGAGTTTGAGTTTGAGTTGGAACTTGAGGCGGCACCGCTGAAGCCTGCTGAGAAACCTGCGCAGCCTGAATCTGAGATTTAATCGAATCGGTCAGCGAGCCGATAGGATTCCCTTTGAATAAATCGCGAAAGCCCATGTTTCCTCCCTTAAAAACTGTGGTCAGTGGTCGGTGGTCAGTGGTCGGTCTTTCATCATTTCAAAGGATCATTGAAAACGAAGCCAGTGATTCCTCCAAAAACGGAAGCCAGAAGTTGGAAGTCAGCAACTTGAACATCTCACCCGACCACCGACTGCTGACCACCGACCACTGCCTGTTCAGTTGCAGCTATCGAAGAATTGCCTGGCGGCTGTGAGCGCGCTCTGACAGCCCTGCTCCAAAGCCGCTTTGCCTGCCGCATCGGCAGCCGCTTTTTTCCATGCCTCGCGGTACTGCTCGAAAGAATTTCGATAAGCCTCTTTCACCGTGTCTGGAACCTTCTTGCTCGAAAGGCAGGCTTCCATCTTCGTCAGATACTCATCGCAGGCGGCGACGCCGATCTTGTCGCCGCTTTTGTTATCTGCCGGAGCGGGATTGGCGGCAGACGGTTTCTGATCTTCGCTCGCCGTTTTCTGTCCGCATCCGCAGGCCAGCAGGATCATAAACATGATTACAGCGAGAAATGCGCTTTGGGTTTTTCTTCTCATCCGTTTTTCTCCTTAGCGATGTTGAGAATCAAAGGGGGCTGATCAGGTGCATTATGAAATCACAGACCGATGCGCTTGATTCGCCCAGCACGACCCCGATAGCCGGGAACCGCGATACGGCGACCAGACTGGTCGGCCTTCTTATGCCTTTCATCTCAATCACCTCTGAAAAGTTTTTCGCTTGTTCGACTCAAAACGATGCGAAAGCCGTAGGGATATTCCGCGCCGCGAAAAATTTTTTGGCTCATGTTTCCTTAGACTGCAAAGAAAGCCAGGAGCATTTCTGCCGCGTAGCGGCACGCTGAATTTAGCCCGGTCTTTCAAGGCCGGGTTGTTACAGGCGAAAGATACCACGTCGCG
>Ga0187893_10011381_pt1 | contig 12941 bp, 9 predicted proteins | sample MA1701074metaG_FD_139574 | JGI IMG/M metagenome (GOLD analysis project Ga0187893, IMG submission 139574) | White microbial mat communities from a basaltic lava cave in the Kipuka Kanohina Cave System on the Island of Hawaii, USA - MA170107-4 metaG ...
CGACAATCGCGTCTCCCGGCTTCGTGCCGTTTTTGCCGCTGCCGCCGGCGGCAATTGCGACGTATTGCCTGCCATTCACCATGTACACGCTCGGGGTGGCATAGCCCCCAGCAGGCAATTGATACTCCCACAGCACCCGCCCTGAGTGCTTCTCGAAAGCCCGAATCTTCTCGTCAGCCGTCGCCGCGATGAAGATGAGACCTCCGCCGGTAGCGACCGCGCCGCCAAAATTCATCGTGCCGGTATTGCGAATTCCTTTAGCCGCGAGTTGCGGATACTCACCCAGCGGGACCTTCCACAGAATTTCCCCGTTGATGAGGTCAATCGCGTTCAGCGTGCCCCAGGGAGGTGCGATGAGTGGCACGCCGCGCGGATCGGTGAACTGAACGTAGCCATCAATCGAGTACCGCCGCGCCGTCGCGTTGCCACCCGGAACATCGTCAGGGGCGCTTTTGAGATAGGCTTCGAGCGCATCCAACTCCTGGGTTCGGAACCGCCGGTACGCAGGCATGATGTTGCGCCCTTCCACGACGACCGTTCTGAACTCCTGGCGGCTGAGATTCGAATTGAGGAGGCCGGGCACTTGCGGCGGGCTACCCTTGCGATCGGCGCCGTGGCAAGACATGCAGGCCGTTTCGTAGATCTGGCGGCCCATTTTGCTCTGGGCTCCCTGAGTCTGACTCCCGCCGGCACGCGCATCCTCATTGCTGAACACGGGCCGGAGCCGGTTGATGGTCGGCATCTCATTCACGTTGACGTAAAGCACGTTCAATTGCGGATCGAAGGACCCGCCGTGCCACTGCGCCCCACCCAGGTGGCCAGGCATAGTGAGAGTACCTTGGAGGCTCGGGGGTGTGTAGATCGAACCCGATCGGTATTTCCTGAATTCCTGCAGCGCATAGGCGCGCGCCTCCGGCGTTATGTTCGTCAAATCAGATTCGTTGATCGACTGGCGCACGAGCGGCGGAGGCTTCAGCGGGATTGGTTGCGTCGGCCACGTCTCTTCGCCAAGCACGTCGGAGCGAGGCACGGGCACGTCCAGCACGGGAAAAATGGGCTCGCCGGTCTCGCGGTCCAGCACGAAAGTCAAACCCATCTTGGTGAGTTGGACCACCGCATCCCGCGAGGTTGTGCCTCTTCTCAGCGTCACCAGAATGGGGGCCGGCGGATTGTCGTAGTCCCAAAGGTCGTGCCGAACTGTTTGATAGTACCACTTGCGCGTGCCGGTGGCCGCGTCGAGCGCCAGCACGCAGTTTGCAAACAGATTTCTCCCCTTTCGAAAGCCTCCATAGAAGTCTTCCGTTGCGGACCCGGTTGCGACGAACACCCAGCCGCGCTGCTCGTCGACGGTGACGCCGCCCCAGGCATTGGCGCCGCCGAAAGTTTCGCCCTCGGGCCAATTCCACGTGTCGTAACCAAACTGACCGCGTTGCGGGATCGTGTGAAATATCCACTTCAACTGCCCGGTCAACGTGTCGAAAGCGCGGATGTGCCCGGGCGAAGCTCCGTAGCTCTCGTTGACGCGGGAACCCAGAATGAGCAGGTTCTTGTACACGGCGCCTGGCGTAGTCATCTCCACTGTCACTCCCGCCGGATCTACACCGAGGTTCTCCCGGAGGTCGATGTAGCCGTTCCTTCCGAAAGACCGAACAAGCGCACCCGACTTTGCATCGACGGCGTAAACCCGGTCCCTGACAAAGTGGAAAATCCGGTCGCCTTCGTTACCCTTCCAGTACGCAACGCCGCGATTACGCAGCCTGATGACGACGCCGTTGTTGTGCCCGGCAGGGTTGAACGACCAGATACGCGCGCCGGTCGCCGCATTGAGCGCCTCGGCCTTCAGGCTCGGCGTTGTGATGTACATCACTCCATTGACGACAAGCGGATTCGCGTACATCGTCGATCGCTCGGACGCATCTCCGGCACGGTACTCCCAGACCGGGCGAAGCTTGTGTACATTCGTCGCGTTAATTTGCGCGAGGGCGGCGAACTGGTTTCCTTTCGGGTCTCCGCGATTCACCGGCCAGTCCGCGCTTCGAAGCTTTTCCTTGGCAGCCTCGGAAGCATCGTAGCGGACTTCCCGCGTTTGAGCGGCACCAAGTAGAACGATGACAAGCGAGGCGCTGAGAATCGCGCTAATTTGGACAGCCCTGCGAATTGAATGTCTGGATACGGTCATGGCTAGTTCTCCGTCATCATTTTATGGCGAGACGAGGCACTCATACTGTGTTCCTCCCTTCGGAAGACTCCGTGAGCCTGGGAACCCGTTGGCGATCAAAAGACCAATTTAAGACCGACCTGCATCTTTCGGCCCGGACTGGCATTGGTCAGCTGCCCAAACGCCGGAGTGCCCAGGCTATTTCCCGGAAATCCGAAATTCGTATGATTGAAGATGTTGAAAAACTCCCAGCGGAACTGGAGGCTCCACGGCTGGTCCGCCGTGGTAAAAAGGGTTGTCTGTTTCATCATCGCGAAATCCACATTCTCATAACTGGGTCCCAGTTCCGTATTCCTGCCAAGATTGCCAAACGTATAGGTAAGCGGATCGAATGTGGGGTTGGCGAGCTCCGAAAAATCACCTCTTCTCGCCCGGGGCGCACGAATGGTGTTGTTGACGGTCCTCGATTCCCTTCGGTCCAGATCGAAAAAGTTTCTCGCCTCCAGTTTGTTGTTCCGGAGAAACTCGTACATGCTGCCGTGAAGCCGGTTCGTGCCGGATTTCAGCGTTGGATTGACCACGCCGCCCGGCGGCCCTTCCGAATTCCGCACCTGCCGCAAATCCTTGCAACGTTCCCGGTCGGGAGTCTCCTTTTCAATCTCCTGTCAGATCATTTTTTGGGGCTATCGGCTCCTTTTTGTTTGCCGGACGAAGGGATTTGAAGCGGCGCGCCTGCTGCGTAATCGCAACCTCAGCCGCAAGCCGCTCGATGGATGAGGCCCCGAAGAAACCGTCCAGATTGCGCGTGTGCTCGATGATCCACGCGACGTCTTCGGGCTCGGCGATCGGTCCACCGTGACAGATCACGAGGACGTCGCCGCGCTCGTTCTTTCCGGCCTCGACAATGCGCTGCACGAAAGCGGCTGATTCTTCGAGTGTCATGGCGCTCTTTGCGCCGATCGATCCCTTCGTAGTCAGCCCCGCGTGCGCCACCAGCAGGTCAGCTCCCGCGCGGGCCATCTCGCGCGCCTGATCTTCGTCGAACACATACGGGCATGTCAGCAGGCCCATTTCGTGGGCGAGGGCGATCATCTCGATCTCCCCGGAGAACCCCATTCCGGTTTCCTCGAGGTTCAGCCGGAACATTCCATCGATGAGACCAACGGTTGGAAAGTTCTGCACACCCGCAAAGCCCATCGAGCGCACCTCGCGCAGGAACGCATCCATCAACCGGAACGGGTCGGTGCCACAAACCCCGGCGAGTACCGGCGTGTGCCGAACAATCGGCAGCACCTCGCGCGCCATATCGAGGACGATGGCGTTGGCGTCGCCGTACGGCATCAGACCCGCAAGCGAGCCACGCCCGGCCATTCGGAATCGTCCGGAGTTATATATGATGATCAGGTCTACGCCACCCTCCTCGGCGCACTTGGCCGATAAGCCCGTTCCGGCGCCTGCGCCGATAATAAGTTCGCCGCGCGCGACCGCCGATAGCAATTTGGCTTTCCAGTCTGGTTTTTCAGTCTTCATACGTTTCGTGTCTTACGAGGTGGTCCTCAATCCGCCAACTCGGGATGCCGCCGCACCCGGCTGCCCGCTCAATTCCAAAAACACCTGGGTCGCGCGATCCGCAAAGATTGGGTCGTTAATATTGCCGTCGACTTCGATCACCGGTATTCCCTTGTTCAGCTGGGAGCGAATCGCGTCAAAGCATGCCTGGTCAGCCGCTTCATCCCAGAACTGCCCGCCCTGCGAATCCAGCATCGAGACCCCGCGCAAAGGCAACAAGACCACCACCGGTCCAGTGCACCGATTCGCTGTTTCGGCGATCAGGCCGCCAATTCTGCGATTCTCCACAACGTTCGTGCGCATCAGCGTCACGTTGGCATTCCATTCGTATAGCAGGCGAGCGTCGTATTGGCGGGGAACCGATGCGCGCGACCCGAAGTTGCACATGTCGACGCAACCGGGCGCCAGCACAACGGGGATGGCGTTGGGCGCTCCGATCTCGACGCGCTCCGGCCCGGCGCTGAAAACCCCGCCGCACACCTCATCTGCGAGTTCCGTGGTCGTCAGGTCGAGCAGGCCCGCCAGGAGCCCCTCTGCCGCGAGACGCTGCATCGTCCTGCCTCCGGCTCCGGTCGCGTGGAAGACGAGAACTTCACAGCCGGCGCGGTCGAGCGTGGCACGAGCCCGGTCGACGCATGCCGTCGTGTTGCCAAACATCGAAGCACCCACGAGTGGCCTATCGCCCGCGGACTCGGGCCGTACTGCTTGCACCATGCCTGCAATCGCCGCTGCCGCGTTGGTGTAAATTTCCCGGCTGATGCGATTCAGTCCCGCCACATCGACAACCGAATGCATCAGAGTCACATCCGATGACCCGACATAGCCAGACACATCGCTGCTGGCGACGGTTGAAATCAACAGCTTCGGGACTCCAATCGGTAATCCCCGCACCCCGGCGCTGAGGATGGTGGTGCCGCCGCTTCCGCCCATTCCGCACACCCCATCCAGGCGGCCCTCTTCGTTCAAACGCGAAAGAGTGCGCGACAAGCCATCCGCCATCATGCGCATCGCGCGGGTTTTGTCCTTTGACTCACGCAGCGTTTTCAGCTCGACTCCCCCAGCTCGCGCCACCTCTGCGCTAGAAACATCGGGGATGAAAGGCGGATCGCCGAGCACACCGAAATCGACAGTGAGCACATCGACGCCGTGCGACCGAATGCGATTGACGAGAAACTCGTAATCCGGTCCCTTCGTATCGAGAGCTCCGGCCGTGACAACGGTTTTCATGCCTGCGGTCCCAGAGTGTTATCGGTTCGCGGAGGCACGTGCACATTTTGCGACGTCGCGGCGTTGTTAATAGGCGTATACTGGAGCACTCATTCCACCTCCGCTGTGGACATCTTGGTTCTCTAATAATTTGGTTATCTAATGGACGAAAATCGCAGTCACAGCCTATAATACACTTGGCCTAGTGTCAACGCGTTGTTAGGTTCCTGTTGTTAGGTTCGTTCTGAAGCGGGGCGGGGCGGCGCAATTGTCGCTGGTCTGTTTACCGTAAAGTGACCCACGGCTCCTGCTTCGCAACATCGACCAGCTCGTAGCCCTCCGCTCCGATACAAGGGCCCAATATCGCCAGCAGTTTGGCGTTGCGGTCACTGACATTAAAGGAAGCGTGCACCACATCGGCGCCTATGAAAACGGAATCTCCGGACCGGAGCATTCGCTTCTGTTGATCAAGCCACTGCTCGATCTCTCCTTCGATCACGTAGATCACTTCCTCTTGACGCGGATGCTTGTGAAAATTATGCCCGCCCGCCGGCCCGAGCGTCACTTCGATGACCACCAGGTCCTTTGCGTTGGAAGACGCCGGGCTACTGAACCAGGCCAGTGATCCCCACTCCAGTTCTTCCCGCTTGACGTCCGTTGCGCAGATGAATTTGCCGTCCATTTTTGTCTCCTTGCCAGTCTCCCAATGAGTCTTATGAACGCAGTTGCCCTAAAATGAACCGCGAAGTTGACAAGCGCCTCACTCCTGGCATTATATCGGCGTTGGATTCTTGGCTCCTGCGCAATGGCAGTTCTAGAAAGAGCCTCATCTCAAGATCGAGATGAGGGCGCTGTAGTCATCCGTCCACATCCGCAAGCCTGCCAATGTGGCAGGTGGATTGGCGGCGGCGGGCAGTCCGGCTCGTTCCAGCACAGCGGCTTTGCGGGCCACCAGCACCCACTCGGCTTCGCCGCGATGAACCGATGGGTCGGGCGCGTTATGGAAGCGCAGCGAAGGCCAGCCTCCGGAATCGGCCAGTTTCTTGACTACGGGCGCGATATTGAGCGCGAGGTTTGATACATGCATCGCGAGAATCCCGTCCTCGCGGATATGGCGGAAGTACAGCTCAAACGCCTCACGCGATAGGAAGTGCACGGGAATCGCATCGCCTGAGAAGACGTCGATCACAAGCAGGTCGAAGTTCTGGGGCGCGTCCCGCTCCAGGGACAGACGTCCGTCTCCCAGCGCAATCTCCACTTTCGCCTGGCTGTCTTTTAGAAACTGGAAGTGCGCTCGGGCCAGATCGATCACCTGCGGGTTGAGCTCATAGAAGCGGTACGTATCACCGGGCTTTCCATAGGTGGCAAGCGTACCGATTCCCAGGCCGACCACGCCTACCTTCATGCCCGGTTTGCCAAGCCCTTCAATGGCGCGCTGCACGCCCGTTCCCACGGCGAAATAGGAAGTCGGCGTCTTGCGTTTGGCCGGATCCAGCACCTGTGTTCCATGACTGATCATGCCGTGGACCAGTTGGCGCGTGCCCTTTCCTTCCGACACGCGCAGCGCTCCGTAGAAATTTCGCACCATAAGCTGCGAGGAATGCGTAATCAGACGCACTTGCGTGGTGGCCACGACCACCATTCCGACGGCTGCCGCCGCGAACATCAAGTCGACTGCCAGGGAGCGCTTGTACTCGAAGAACAGCGTAAAGACGGCGCATACCGCCAGCGCAAGGGCGAATTCGTAATTGCCGCGCAGGTAGTACGGCGCTCCGATCCCCACGAGCAGAGCGCCCGTGGCGCCGCCCAGCGCGATCACAAGGTAATAGCGGGTCAACTGCGAAGGGGCAGGTTTGCGGCGCGCCAGTTCACCATGACAGTACATGCAGCAGAGAAACAGCCCGGCCGCCACAACCGGAATTACAAGCCGGATATTCGTCCCTGGAGTCTGGTTAGTGATGAGGACGCCCAACATCGCCATAGCTCCGGCATGCAGCACCAGCATCACTGGCCTGGAGTACCAGCGCTCTCCGTCAAAGGCAACGATGAAAGTCAGCAGGTAGATGGCCAGGGGCAGCACCCAAAGGAAGGGGATCGGGGCTACGTTCTGGCATAGGTGATTCGTCGCCGCCAGGGAAAGCAGCGAGGCCACGCCGGCAAGAACGAACCAGCTCAACTGCGCGCTGAAATCCGGAGCATCCTCACGGATCTGGGGGACACGCCGAGGCTGCACCGCCGGATTCGCCTGCCGGGAGGCGCCCCAAGCCGCCACACCGCAAACCGAGGCATACAAAATATACCCGGCCGACCACACCCACGCCTGCGATTTCATGCTCATCGCCGGCTCTACAAAAACGGGATAACCGAGCAGCGCGGCCAACGAAGCAAAATTGGAAAGTGCAAAGTAGCGGTAGGGCACAGCCCCGTCGGTTACTCGCGTGTACCAGCTTTGCAGCAGCGGCGAAGTTGTCGACAGGAGAAGGAAAGGCAATCCCACCGTGGCCGCCAGCAGCAGCAGAATCCGGATCACCGGCTCTTCGTCCCCGGCCGGTTTCCAGTAGGAGGATGGAACCACCGGCAGCAAAAGAAGACTTGCTCCCAGCGCTGCCAAATGCACCAGGAATTGCGCGCGCGGAGTCAGGCGCTGGTTGGCCCAATGAGCATACAGATAGCCCAAGAACAACATCGTCTGGAAGAACAGCATACAGGTGGTCCATACTGCGGCGGATCCCCCGAACCACGGCAGGATCTTCTTGGCAAGCATGGGTTGGATCTGAAAGAGTAGGAAGGCGCCGAGAAAGATAGTGCTCCCGCAGATCCAGGCATAAGTTCTTGCGGACATACCCGCTCTATCGGCCCCCGGCAGCTGCCGGTTTAGCCTGGGGCCGCGATCTAAGGGGTTTTATTTCCTTTGATTTGCTGGCTTGCAGGCCCTGGGTCTCCCCTAGGCCGTGAGCCGGCCCGGACCGGCGCTAACACGCTTCCGAAACTAATCGGCTCGCTTGCCGCTCGCTCGCCGGGGTTTCGGCTGGCGGCCTCATTGGCATTCCCGTCGAGGTAGAGTTGAATAGACCTGAAGGCTCTGGAATTTGCACGTGCACAAAATGAGAAGAGTGCATATTTTGAACTAACAGCCCGTTGTAAGAACCGCTCACTGACGGTCGCGGTTCGGTAACGCATTGATTCTACAGAGCCGCGTACGTCAGCGGACTTCTGCCACGCGCTCCTAAGCCGAGGAGGTACAATAGGTCCCTTTTACTGCTTTTCCGCCATTAGCCGTTTCAACTCCTGAGTCCAATTCAGCACAACAAAGATTTGGTTGGGGGCCGCTTCATCGTGCTTGACCATTAGGAAGCGCTGTCCGTCAGGCGTTATGTCGTAGTTTGAGGAGGTCGTGCCAGGAGGCCCGCAGTTGGAGCCGAGGCCATGGGCGTAACGCCCCGTCCACAAGACTCTCGGCCTGGAGAAACGGAATTCTCCCGCTTTTGCGGTCTCGACCACAATCATCTTGTCGCCGTCGCGATAGTAAAGTTCACCACCGTTGCGTTTCCACACGGCGTCCGTTCCGCCGCCGGTGGAAACCTGAACCTTGGCTCCTGCGGGGTAGGTCTGCACGTAGATCTCGTTTCGGCCGGATTCATTCGATGTGTAGCTGATCCAGCGTCCATCCGGTGAGAATCTTGCGGCCCCTTCGGCGAATTTCGTCTGGACGAGAGGACGGGGCTTGCGGTCCCCCTCCGTTGGAATAACGTAGATGTCTGCTCCGGTTCCCTGGTCGACCTGGGTGAAGACGAGAGCCTTGCCATCGGGCGACCAGGAAGAAGCGCTCTGCATGCGGCCAACATCGGTGATTCGATCACGCGGCTTGCTGCGGTCGGCAGGCATCCACCACATGGAAAAAGCGCCCTGGAGCCAGACACGGTAAGTCAGCCGGCCGCCGTCCGGGGTCCAAAGAGGCCAGTGGCTTAGCCCATCCAGGGTCACCTTACTGAAGATGCTTGTATTGAAGTCGTAGGTCCAAAGATCATGGGTTGGCCCTTCGATTTCCACCGCCAGGCTCTTCCCATCGGGCGACAGCCGGGGATGAAGGTAGGGGCGTCCGGGGAGAGGAAGGAGCAGCTCTTTACCATCCCGATCCACCCAGACCAACTTGCGGTCACCGCCGAGCACCATGCCCGGCGCGTAGGCCAGCGTCCCATCACTGGCCAGGCTATAGTGGGCCGCCACCGTGTTTACGCACATAAATACGCCATCGAGAACAGGCACGGGAGGACCAACGACCTCCAGCCGGCCGGTGTCAAAAGGCGCAGCGAGAATTCTGCCTCCACGAGCGAACAAAATGTGTCCGGTGGGCGAGTATTGGGGAACCATACCGCCTTCAATCAGGATTTTGCTGTTCCCGGTTTCGAGCGAATGGACACCTATTCGCGCGTCATCGTAGGTATCCATGCCTCCGCCTCCGGCCATAAACAGAAAGGCTCTACCACCGGGAAGAACAACCGGCTCACCATGCATGTGTTCTTCCTTGGAAGCATCGAGACGCGTAACAGGCTCCGGCGGACCGCCTTTGGCCGGCACCCGGCAAATAGCTCCAGGATACTGGGTGCGAATGTAGATGGTGTTGGCGTCGGCCCAGTTCCCGGCGCTTGCGGATTCCACCGGGCAGACATTCACCGGTGCGCCCCCGGCGAGGGCCACTTTCCGAACGGTCCGGCTGCCTCTGTGATAGTACGCCAGCCACTGATTGTCCGGCGAAAAGAACGGCGACATTCCGCCAGTCGCTTCCTTGAGGAGATGACCTTGAAAATCGGCCAGTTGGCGGTAGTAGATCTGTGTGCGCGCATGAGCGTCTTCGCCAACCCATGCCAGACGCGAGCCGTCGGCAGAAAGCTTGACGGATGAGCCTATGGCCGATAGCGCCTCGCCGGGAGAAAGGGGGATCACGAAGCGAGTAACCGGCGGCAATGCGCGATCACCGGTGAGCCGCCATGCCAGAAACGCGGCGCCGGAAAGACAAGCGGCGACGGTTGCCGCGACGGCGGCAATCCAGAAGCTCTTCCGTTTAGGAGTGGCCGCAATCGAAGACAGTCCACGGGCCCGGCTCAAGTTGCCTGCGAGTGTCCGCAGATCGACGATCATCTCCTCCACATACTGGTAACGCTCGTTTCGATCCTTGGCGAGAGCCTTACTAAGAATACGATCCAACTCGAGGGGCACTCCCGCCCGAACCGCGGTCACGGGCTCATGCGGCTCATAGAGAATAGCGTGAGTTGCCGCCTGCTCTACTTCCCCCTGGAACGGCGCGCGTCCGCACACCATTTCGTAGAGCACAACACCCAAGGACCAGATGTCAGTCCGCGCGTCCGCCGGCTCGCCGCCTATCTGTTCGGGAGACATGTATGCGGGCGTGCCCAACAAGAAGCCTGATTTAGTGAGGCGTGACCGCCCGGCCAGATGAGCAAGGCCGAAGTCGGTCAGCTTGACCTGCCCGGTCCGAGAAACGATGGCGTTGGCCGGCTTCACATCTCGATGTACAATCCCCTTGGCGTGAGCAGCACGCAGGCCTTCGCCAATCTGGATGGCGATATCCAATGCCTCATCGAGTTTCAGAAGCCTTTCCGCGATCCGGGCCTTCAGGCTTACGCCCTCGCAGCAGGCCATGACGATGAACACCTCGCCCTCGGCTTCCTCGATGTCGTAGACAGTACAGACGTTGGGATGATCAAGGGCAGCCGCTGACTGGGCTTCTCGCAGGAACCTGTCCTTGGATTCCTGGTCTTCAAACGCCGTGGTGGGCAGGAATTTCAGCGCTACCGTGCGCCGCAGCTTTGCGTCTTGGGCTTTGTAGACAACACCCATGCCTCCTTCGCCGAGTTTCTCCTGAACCTCATATCGGGAGATCTTCCGGCCAGTCATGGTTGCCTCTGCTTTCAGCCTGCGCTAATTCAGTATATATCGACGTGCAATCTCTTGCAGGCATCATATTGCCGCCCCGGCATCTACAACATCAAATGAGGTGGACCAGTCCAGATCAGATTGTCCCGTTCCAGGGCTCCGGGATCAAGGTTTCTTGGCCGGCTTCTTTCTTCTCCGCAGTGCGTTTGGCTTCGCGGTCCTTGGGCTGCTTTATACGACGGCGGCCAAGGCACGGGTAGCCTCCGATTTCGATGTCTACATCCGGTTCCTGAAGATGCACCTGAAGAAGTAGATCCACTCCGCACCGTTGCAGAATAGGCCGAACAAGGGACCGTCAAGGCTCCTCAGCCTGCATCGCGAGAGACGGCAGGAGTTCACGCGCCGAAAGACGGCTCGGTCCTCTTTCTCCCCGAGAAAAGGAGTCAGCCTACTTCCCAACTTGCAGTTTCCTGAAAGCATCGATCACCAGATCCATGCGTTCCCAGAAGATCAGAAGCGTTGTGGGCACGGCGATCAGCATGATCACGGCTAGCACGATGCCGGCCTTGGCCCAGGTGCGCCGGTCCTGGAGCGGTGGCGCAGGGTTTGGTTTCAAGGCCAGGACACCGAAGATGATGGCCAAGATGGCTTTTTCCATGCCCAGGAAGTGCATGTAGCAGGTTATCCCGAGCACCAGGCAGACTGTGGCGTAGGCGTACCTCTGCCCAAGAACCACACCGGCTTGTATTTCCTGTTGATTGTTCATGGTTCACTCTCCTTCGAGCCGGAGCTCGGTTGCTATCTGGAATGGACTTTGCTTTAGAATCTGGAACACGCCAAACGCGATCAGCAAAGGGATTATCTGGATGGCCATGCTCCACTGCCGATCGGGGACCAACTCGATCAGCCTATAGACGACGAGCAGCACAACTAGCGCGATGTACGGCCAGGCGGCGGCAGGGCGCGGCGCGATGTTCCGTTGGATTGCCGGCAACAGGTCGGCAGGATGCCGACGGCGCGTCTGACGCACGAGGACGGCCAGGGTGGACGACATTGCGGCGACGGCTTCACGACAAGCGGCGCACTCGCTCAGATGTTCCTGCACCAGCGGGGCTGGGACTTCCGACACCTGGCTTTCTTCAATCGCCATGGCGGCCATCTGTATTTCTTCACAACCGGGCTTACTCATGTTTCCTCCTTCGTTCCGCTGAGCAGATCCTTCAGTCTCCGGCGCGCATAGAAGAGCCGGCTCATCACAGTGCCCGCCGGTATAACGAGCCATTCCGCCAATTCCTGATAAGAGAGCCCGTCAAGGTGGCGAAGCGTAACGATCTCCCGGTCTTCAGGCGAGAGTTGCCGCAGGGCCAGGTCGAGGGCGATGGTCTCTTCAATGGAAACTCCAGCCGTCTCCGCCAGGACGATCATATCCAGGTCCACGAACGTGCAGTTCCGGCGGACTCTGATGAGCCGGAAGCAGCGGTTGCGCAGCAGAGCATAGAACCACGGATAAAACCGCCGGGCGAGGTCAAAGCGCGCCAGGGCGCAAAACGCGTCGAGAAAAGCTTCCTGCACCGCCTCGCGTGCATCCTCGGCATTCCCGAGGATGGCGGTGGCGTGCCCGATGGCTTCGGCCTGATAGCGCAGGACCAGGTTATCGAATGCGTCCCGTTCGCCGTTTTGACATCGGCGGATAGCTTCGGTGTCTTCCACAGCTGCCTTCCACTTCAATCTATGCAGATGAGTGGTGAAATATTCACTCTAAGCCGAATAGATCTTCTTCCACTTGGAAAGTCTTGCCTATGGCTCCACTGCCAGAATGGTTGAGTGGACGTACACGGGTTGCCGGTTTTTCCGATGTTTTCAGACCCTCCAGGCGACGCCTATGCCAATTCGCGCGGGTTAGAAACCAGCGACGGCAACCAGCGACAGTGCCAAATAGGCTGGTTTTTCCGTAGGCGGATCAGCATTCCTTACCAGCCGGATGGGGGTCTTGCTGGTCCTTGATCCAGGACGATTTCGGCTTCAGGCAGCCCTTTCACGAAGACAGAGGCAGATTCCCTCGGGATGGCTTCATGTTTCCTTGACCGATCCTGCGCACCTGTCGCAATGGGAC
>Ga0187893_10011382_pt1 | contig 12939 bp, 11 predicted proteins | sample MA1701074metaG_FD_139574 | JGI IMG/M metagenome (GOLD analysis project Ga0187893, IMG submission 139574) | White microbial mat communities from a basaltic lava cave in the Kipuka Kanohina Cave System on the Island of Hawaii, USA - MA170107-4 metaG ...
CAGCCGCTGGCGGGCAAGGAGACGCTGCTGTTTTTCCGCGTGAAGCCGGGCGACGGCCTCGAGCCATATCTCGGCGCGTGGGGGCACATGCTCGCGGCGAGCGACGACCTTATCGACGTGATCCACATGCACCCGCGCTACATAAACGACGGCCCGGTGGTGCAGTTCAATCTTCTGTTTCCCCGCGAGGCGATGTATCGCGTCTGGGTGCAGTTTCAGAGAAAGGGCGTGGTGAACACAGTAGCCTTCACGGCGCCCGTGAAGGCGCTGCGGTGAGTCTGCGCGATTACGACCCGGTCGACGAGTAGTTGCGCACGCCGCGATTCCAGACCGCCACGGCGGCCGCCAGGAACACGGCGGTCACAACCGGAAGTGCCCAGGCATGCCACCGATATACCTCGGCGCGGAGCACGGCCGCCGTCGGGTAGAACGTGGCGAAGCCGAAAGGCACCACCCAGCTCAGCAGGAACCGCAGAAAACCGTGATAAATATCCATCGGATAGCGGCCGAAGGTGAGCATGTTGTACACGGGCGGGATCACGCCGACGCGGTCCTCCATCCAGAACGATACGCACGTGAGCATAAGAAACACGGCCAGGTATATGCAGGCGCCACAGACCGCCGCGAAAGCGAGAAACAGCCATTGGCCCGCTGCCAGACCCGGCGACGAGGTGATCATCAGGAAGATTCCCAGCGCGGTGTCGCCGGCCGCCTCGAGACGGAACTGTTCGAACAGAATCTGGAACAGCGAATTCACCGGACGGAGAAGGACACGGTCGAACTTGCCTTCGATCAGATACTGCTCGCTGAAGTAATAGAGATTGATGCTGATCATGTTGAACAGAGAGAGCGGCAATAGCGAGAAACCGTAGAGGAACAACACCTCGGAAAACTTCCAGCCGCCCACCACGGGCAGCCTGCCGAAGATCAGCCACACGGTGAGGATCCCGAAGACCGTTGCCAGCGTGGTAGTCAACAGCGACAGCGCAAAGTCGCCGCGATAGGCGAGCCGGACTTTCGAGTACTGGAGGAAGTAGTGGCCGAACAGCGACAGGATCCGCATCGGATCACCCTCCGTGGATCGTGATACGCCGGCTCATTCGATTCCAGAATCGCGCGCCGAGCCAGAGCAGGGCCAGGCCCCACGCCCACTGAAGCGCCAGGGCGCGCGCGGTCCCGGCGGCGCTGAGCTTGCCGAGGTAGATCATCATCGGCGTGAAACCGATGTGCTCGAACGGCAGCCAGTACATGGCCTCGCGCATCGGCGAAGGGAACATCGTCATCGGCACCAGCAGGCCGCTCAGCAGGTCCTGCATCCAAAACTTCGCGCGCAACAGGCCCAGGATCGATTTCAACGAAATTGCGCACGTGCCGACGATGAAGTTCAGGCCGGCCACCACCAGCACGCTGCCGGCCATCGCCGGCAGGAAGGCGGCGAAACAGGCGGCGCTCGCCGGCGGACGCACCGGGAAGATCAGCGCGATGGCCACCGTGGCCGGCACGGTGAGCATGATGAGACGGAACGCCGACTCGCCCATCGCGCGGGCGATGTAAGTGCCCTGCACGCTCGCCGGCTTGAGCATAGTCATGCTGATCTTGCCTTCCAGGATGTCTTCGGCCATCTCCACGTCGATATTGTTGAAGTACATCGAGCGGATGATCCAGCCCACGGCCATGTAGGTGATCATCTCCTCGAAGCGGAAGCCGCCGTACGCCGGGCTCGCCGCGAACACCGCCCGCCAGATGAAGTAGTACACGGTCACATTCACCAGGTAGGTGATGACTCCGGTGTAATAGCGCAGCCGGAACGCCAGCATGTTGACGAAGCCGATCCGGGCGAATTCCTGCGCGACCGCCGCGGTCACCGCTTCAACTCCAGGAAAGCCGTGCCGGCATAGATCCGCTTCACAACGTCCTCGATCGACTGCTCCTCGATATGAATATCGGCAACCTCCACCGATGTCACGACGCGCCGGACTATCTCGGCGGTCGTACATTCCTCGCGGTCGAACACCAGGCGGCACGAAAACTCGCCGGCAGCCTCGCGGCGAACGCCGGCCAGCTCCAGCGCCTCCAGGTTGCGGACCTGCTCACGGTCGCGGAGATCCACGCGCACCGCATTGTCGCGCCACAGGTGACGCTTGAGCTCGGCAAGCGGCCCGTCAAACAGCAGCCGGCCATGATCGATGATCATCAGCCGGGCGCAGAGCTCCTCGATGTCGGCCAGGTCGTGCGTCGTCAGCAGGATGGTGGTACCGAACTCGCGGTTGACGTGCTGGAGAAAGGCGCGGGTATTATCCTTGGCGACAATGTCCAGTCCGATGGTCGGCTCATCCAGGAACAACAGAGGCGGATTGTGCAGGAGCGCGGCGGCGAGATCACAGCGCACGCGCTCGCCGAGGCTGAGCTTGCGCACCGGCGTGTGCAGGTAGCGCCCGAGATCGAGGATTTCGTTGAACTTGCGCATGCGCTCCTGGTAGTCCGGTTCGGCGACGCCGTAAATCTTCTGGAGCAGCCGGAAAGACTCGACGACAGCGATGTCCCACCAGAGCTGGGTGCGCTGTCCGAAAACGGCGCCGATCGTCGCTGTGTAGCGCGCCCGGTCGCGCCACGGCACGAAACCGTTGGCCTGTATCTCGCCCGAGGTCGGCACCAGAATGCCGCTGAGCATTTTAATCGTCGTCGATTTACCGGCGCCGTTCGGGCCGATGTAGCCTACGGTCTCGCCGGGCTCGATGCGGAAAGAAATCGCGTCGACCGCGCGCACGTTGCCGTAGCGGCGGGAAAACAGATCGCGCATCGCGCCGGTGAGGCCTTCGCGGCGCTCGAACGTGCGGAAGTTTTTTGCCAGCTCGCGGACTTCCACACGACCACGCATTCCCCCATTCTCACATGGGGTCGCCCAGCGCCTGTTCGAACGCGTCGAGGGTTTGCGCGACGTCGTCCGCGGTGTGTACGGCAGAGACGTAAAGCCGGCCGTCGGGAAGAATATGGACGCCGTGGCTCAGCAGGCGTATGATGAGATCGCTCAGGCGGACTCTATCGTCATCGAGCGTGTCGGCGTAGCTGTGGAGTTCCCGGCTTGAAGTAAAATGCAGTGCGAAAGCCGCGCCGAAGCCGGTGACGGTCAGATCGATAGCGCGCCGCCGCGCGATGTCGCGGATGCCGTGGATCAGCTTCTCACCGGCGTCATTGGCCTGCCGCAGAGCGGCGCCGCCCTTCTCGGCGAGTACATCGAGAGTCGCGTATGCTCCCGCCATCGCCAGCGGATTGCCGTTGAAGCTCCCGCCGAAGGCCACGCCTCCGCCGTACATCTGCTCGAGAATCTCGCGCCGCCCCGCGACTACACTCAGCGGCATTCCGCCGGCGACGGCCTTGCCGAATGTCGCCAGGTCCGGGGTCACGCCGAAGTGCGCCTGCGCGCCGCCGAGGGCGATGCGGAATCCAGTGATGACCTCGTCGAGGATGAACAGCGCGCCGTGACGCGCGCAGAGATCGCGAACGCCGGCGAGGTAGCCATCGTGCGGCATCAGGCAGCCGCTATTGCATAACACGGGCTCCATCACCACGGCGGCGATCTCGTGCGCGGCGAACGCCTGCTCAACGGCTTCCAGGGAATTCCATCCGGCGACGACGACGGTATTGATCGTATTCGACACCTGGCCGCGCGATTGAAGGGCGGTTGTGCCAAGCTGCTCGCGCGTGGGGCGGTAGCTCACAAGCACGCCATCGGTCCAGCCGTGGTAGTGTCCCTCGAACTTGAGGATCTTTTCGCGCCCCGTGAACGCGCGCGCGAGGCGCCAGGAGAGCTGAACGGCCTCCGTGCCGGCGAGCCCGAACATCACCCGCTCGGCGCACGGGACGAGCTGTTGAATCTTCTCCGCCACCTGGTATTCGAGATCGTGCTGGGCGCCATAGGTGTGCACGCCCTCGGCGGCCGCGCGGACGGCGTCGACAACCCGCGGGTGCCGATAGCCGAGGATGTTCGGCCCCCAGGCAAGCGTGTAGTCGATGAGCCAGTTGCCGTCGGCGTCCTGCAGCCGGGATCCTTTCCCGTCACGGAAAAAGAGCGGGACAGGCGCCCGCGCGCGGAATGGCGAGCTGACGCCGCCGGCGAGCGATTGCCGCGCACGTTCGAGGAGGCGGCGCGACGTGGTCCAGTCGGACATGGTGTTATTCTCAGCGCTCTCCCAACAATTCCAGATACCTTGCGACGGCCTCGATGCCGCGGAAGAAATTAGGCAGGTGGAATTTCTCATTCGGTGCGTGCAGGTTGTCGTCAGGAAGCCCGAAACCCATCATGACGCTCGGAATGCCGAGGTGCTGCTGGAAAAGGCCGACGATCGGAATCGAGCCGCCAGAGCGGATGAACACGGTTCGATTCCCGAACACCTCCGTCATCGCCTCCGCCGAAACCTGGATGAACTCGTTCGCCGGATCTACCAGCGATGGCGCGGCTCCGTGCAGCGACTTGAACTCCGCCGTCACGCCGCGCGGGCAACACTCCGATATCGCCGCCGACAGTTGCGCGATCGCTTCGTCAGGCCGCTGGTCGGCGACAAGCCGCATGCTCAGCTTGGCAACCGCGCGCGCGGGAATCACCGTTTTTGCGCCTTCGCCAATGAAGCCGCCGCGCACGCCGTGAACCTCGAGCGTCGGCCGCGCCCACACGCGTTCGAGCACCGGCACATCCGGCTCACCGGTCAGCTCGCTGGCGCCGATCTCCGTGTCCAGGTAGGCGCGCTCGTCGAACGGCAGACGGCTCCAGGCCTCGCGCTCCTCCGGCGACGGCGGGCGCACGCGATCGTAGAAACCCGGGATCAGAATGTGGCCGTCACGATCCTTGAGCGCGCTCAGAATCTCGGCGATCGCCTGGATCGGGTTGGGCGCCGCGCCGCCGTAGACGCCCGAGTGCAGATCGGTGCGCGCGCCGCGCGCGTGCAGCTCGCCGTAGACGATTCCGCGCAACCCCACGCAGATGGTCGGCAGCTCCGGCGCGAACATCTCGGTGTCGCAGATCAACGCGGCGTCGGCCCGCAAACGCCCCGGATGCGCGGCGACGAAGGATGCGATGTGCCCGCCGCCGCATTCTTCTTCGCCCTCGATCAGCACACGAACATTCACCGGCAGCCGGCCTGACGTTTTCAGAAAGCCTTCGAGGGCTTTAAGCAGAAGATACGTCTGCCCCTTGTCGTCGACGGCGCCCCGGGCGTAGATGTTGCTGTCGCGGATCGCGGGCTCGAAAGGCGGCGATATCCATTCGTCGAGCGGATCGGGCGGCTGCACGTCGTAGTGGCCGTAGATGAGCAGCGTCGGCTTGCCCGGCGCGCGCAGCCACTCGGCGTAGACGAGCGGATGACCGCCGTTGCGAATCACTTCGACGCCGTCCAGCCCGGCGCCGCGCAGCTCCTTCTCGACGAAAGAGGCGGCGCGCTGAACATCTTGTTTGTGCTCGGGCGCCGTGCTGACGCTCGGAATGCGCAGGAACTCTTTCAGTCCCTCGAGGAATTCGTCGTGACGCCGGCGATAGTAGTCCATAATGAAAGCGCATGCCCAATCGACTCGCGCGCGAGAAGAGTCCCTACCTATTGCAACACGCCGGAAATCCGGTGGACTGGTATCCGTGGGCCGAGGAGGCCTTCGAGAAGGCGCGGAGCGAGGACAAGCCGATTTTCCTTTCCATCGGGTATTCTACCTGCCACTGGTGCCACGTGATGGAGAGAGAGTCCTTTGAGTCGGATGAGATCGCGGCGATTCTGAACAGGCACTTCGTGCCGATCAAGATCGATCGCGAGGAGCGACCCGATGTCGATCGGATCTACATGATGTTCGTGCAGGCGACCACCGGCAGCGGAGGCTGGCCGATGTCAGTCTGGCTGACGCCGGACCTGCGGCCGTTCTTCGGCGGCACTTATTTTCCGCCTGATAATCGATACGGCCGTCCCGGCTTTCGCGCGATTCTCGAACACATCGCTCAGTCGTGGAGCAGCGATCGTGCGCGCATCGCGGAGTCGGGGCGCGAAATCACGGCGCAATTGGAGCAGCACGCGGCCGTACGGCCGGCGGCCTCGCACTGGCTGGACGACACGATTCTCGAGTCGGCCTTCCAGATCTTCCGCCGCGGCTTCGACTCGCGGCTGGGCGGCTTCGGCGGCGCGCCGAAGTTCCCGCGCCCGGTGGTCCACAATTTCCTGCTGCGCGAGTGGGCGCGGACGGGCAACCGGGAGGCGCTGGACATGGTTCTGCTGACGCTGCGCGAGATGGCGCGCGGCGGCATGTACGACCAGATCGGCGGCGGCTTCCATCGCTACTCGGTCGACGAGCGCTGGTTCGTGCCGCATTTCGAGAAAATGCTCTACGACCAGGCGCAACTCGCGTCTTCGTACCTGGAGGCTTTCCAGATCACCGGCGAAGAGACTTTCGCCGCTGTTGCACGCGACATCTTCGAGTACGTGCTTCGAGACATGACTCATCCGGAGGGCGGCTTCTATTCCGCCGAGGATGCCGACAGCGTGATCGACCCCGCCGATCCGCACAAGAAGGGCGAAGGCGCTTTCTACATCTGGACACAGGCCGAGCTGGAGAGCGTGCTCGGCCACCCGGCCGTGGAGTGGTTCGGCTATCGCTACGGCGTGGAGCCCGACGGCAACGTGCGGCAGGACCCGCACGAAGAGTTTACGGGACGCAATATTCTCTACCAGGCACATACGATCGAGGAAACGGCGCAGCGTTTTTCGGCTGGCGCCGACGAAGTCCGCGCCGCCATGGCATCGGCGCAGGCGAAGCTCCTGGAGGCCCGCGCCTTGCGCGTACGCCCACACCTGGACGACAAGATTCTCACGTCGTGGAACGGCCTCATGATCTCTGCTTTCGCGATGGGCGCGCGTTCTCTCGGCGAGCCGCGCTACGAGCAGGCCGCGCGTCGCGCCGCCGATTTCGTGCTCGAGCGCCTGCGCGAAGGCGACATGCTCCTGCGACGCTTTCGCGACGGCGAGGCCGCGGTCAACGGATTTCTGGACGATTACGCGTTCTTCGGCAACGCACTGGTCGATCTCTATGAGACGTGCTTCGAGTGGCGCTACCTCGAAGCCGCGCTGGGGCTGGCCGATCGCATGCGGGATCGTTTCGAGGACCGCCAGGCCGGCGGATTTTTCAGCAGCGCCGAAGGTGCCGTAGATCTGATCGTTCGGATGAAGGAAGATTACGACGGCGCCGAGCCCTCGGGCAATTCCATGGCGGCGCTGCTGCTGGCGCGGCTGGCCGTGATGACGGATCGCGACGATCTGCGCCAGTCCGCGGCCCGGACGTTTGAGGCCTTCGAATCGCGCATGCGCGCGGCGCCGGTGGGCGTACCGCAAATGCTGGCGGCGTGGATGTTCACGCGAGTGAAGCCGAAGCTGATCCTGCTGGCCGGTGGCGATCCGCGCCCGATGATCGAGACCCTGGGACGGCGTTTTGTGCCGAATCGCGCGGTGATGTGGCTGGATGCGCCAGCGGCACGGGATCGGATTGCGGCGTGGCTGCCGGTCGCTGCAAACATGCGCGCTGACGACGGGCGTGCGACGGCGTATGTGTGCGAGAACTACACGTGCCAATTGCCGGTTACGGACGTGTCGCAATTCGCCGAGTTGTTAAAATAGTTCCCTATGGAAAGAAACGGAGCTACAACGTTGCGGGGCAACCCGCTCACCCTCATCGGACCCGAGCTTAAGGCCGGTGATGGCGCCCCGGAGTTCGAATGCGTGGATACCGGGCTGCAGCCGATCACACTGGCCAAGACCGGGGCCGGCGTGCGCATTTTCAGCGTGGTGCCGTCGCTCGATACGCCGGTGTGCGACGCGCAAACCAAGCGGTTCAACGAAGAAGCCGCCAAACTTCCGGGCGTGGACATCTACTCCATCAGCATGGACCTGCCCTTCGCGCAGAAGCGCTGGTGCGGCGCTTTCGGCGTCGACCGGCTGAAGATGCTCTCCGATCACCGCGCCGGTTCGTTCGGCTCCGCCTACGGGACGTTGATCAAGGAGCTGCGCATTCACAGCCGCGCGATTTTTGTGCTCGACGGCGGCAATCAGATTCGCCACGCCGAGTACGTCAAGGAAGTCGCCGATCATCCGAACTACGATGCCGCGCTGGGCGCCGTACGCTCGTTGACGGGTCAGAGCGCGGGCGCGTAGCCGCTATCGCAAGCCGCCGCCTAGGGCTTTGAACAGGGCGACGAGATTCGTCCGTAGAGTGGTCTCGCTCCGTTGGAGTTCCTCCTCGGCGGCAAACTGCGACCGCTGCGCTTCCAGAACCGAGAGGAAATCGCCGACTCCCGCCAGATACACCTCGCGCGCCAGGCCGACCGCGTTGCGGCTTGCGGAGACGGCTGCGGCGAGGCTGTCCCGGCGATCCTGCTCGTGGCGGTACGCGGCGAGGGCGTTCTCGGTCTCCTCAAACGCCTCCAGAACCTCCTGCTCGTAGAGCCGCAGCGCCTGATCAAGCCGCGCCCCCTGGACTGCGATGTTGGCGCGAATGCGACCGCCGGTGAACAGCGGAAGTTGTATGCCCGGCCCGAAACCGAAAAAGTTTCCCGCTCCCAGGGTCAGGCCTGAGGCCCCTGTGGCCTGCCGGCCGGCGAACCCTGTGAACACGAATTTCGGAAACAGGTCCGCGCGGGCGGCGCCAGCCTGCGCCATGGCCGCCGCGATCTCCGCCTGCGCGCGGCGGATGTCGGGCCGGCGTTTGAGCAAGTCGGATGGCAATCCGGATGGGATCTCCCCCGGCACCGGCGGCAGCGGTCGTGCCTCTTCCAATTGGACGCGCAGGCCGCCCGGATCCTCGCCGGAAAGAACGCCGATTCGATGGAGACTCCGCTTGGCGGCGACTTCGAGGGCGGGGATGGCCGCCTCTGTGACGGCGACCTGCGCGGCCTGACGCTCGACATCAAGCTCGGTCGCCAGGCCGGCCCTGGCGCGTACCGTGGTCAACTCCAGTGTCTCGCGCTGGACGTCGCGGTTGCTTTGGACGATCTCGATCTGGCGGCGCAGGCCCCGGAACTCCACGTAGTTGCGGGCCAGGTCGGCGGTCACTACGAGCAGGACGTCACGCCGCGCTTCCTCGGCGGCCAGTGCGCCCGCCTTCGCGGCGCTGAGTTTCTTTCGCAAACCGCCGAACACGTCGATCTCCCATCTCGCTTCGGCGCCGCCTTGAATGATGCTGGTCTCAAACGGGCTGACGAAACTGGACTGCCCCCCTGGGGAGCCATCGCCCGCGCGGACAATTCCCTGGGAGAAGCCTCCACGAATACGGTTGACGGACGTGGTTTGCCCGATCTCGGGCAGCAGTGCCGAACGCGCGATACGGCCTGCCGCCCTGGATTCTGCTACGCGTGAGGCGGCGATGAGCACGTCGTGGTTGTTCTTCGCCGCGCGTCGAATCAGTGAATCGAGCAAAGGGTCCTGGAAGACGGTCCACCATTCGTCCACCTCCGGAGGCTCGCTTGTCGTGCCGGCCGCCGGCGAGACTTCACGAAAAGCGGAGAGTGCCGGTGTTCGCGGTCTGGGTTCGACGCGGTCTTTCGCATGGATTAGAGCGGAAGCGGCAAGAAGTAGGCATAACGTTCTCATTGGCTCAATCCTTTCGGCGCCTTGATGAAGACATCCATCTGCTGGCCGGCATACACCGGCGCGCCTGTTTCCAGGGCGTAGATCGCTTGAAGCACCCGCGTGTCCACGCGCTCGGTGGCATCGCCGGTGAGGTTCTTCTTGGGCACCACGTAGGGCTCGATGCGTACGAAACTCAGCGGGAAGCGGCGGGCGCCATTACCCCGCACCGATGCCAGCGCCGCGGCGCCGGCCTGAAAACGCCAGGCGTCCTTCTCGTCGATGTCGGCGCGCACGTGGAACCGGTCGAGCTTGCCGAGAAGGATCAGAGGCTGGGCGAGAGGCCCGGCCGGCGCGTACTCGCCGGCCCGCACTTTGCACTGCAATACGACGCCGTGCATCGGCGCCGATACCGTCAGTCGCGAGATGTCGGCCTGCGTACGCTCCGCCAGCCGCTCCGCCTGTACGACCTCGGCGCGAGCCACCTCCCTCTCGCGATCCCAAGTGCCTGACTGAAGCAGCTCGAGGGTGCCCCTGGCCTCCTCCCATCGGGCCGCCGCGGCCTCGACAGCGCTCTTGCGCCGCTGGAGGTCTTCCTCGCGAATGGCGCGGCGATCGGTCACACTCTCGATCAGCCGCAACTGCACTTGCGCATCCTTGAGCAGCGCCGCCGCCGCCTTTACGCGAGCTTCGGCGGGCGGGATCTCCTCGGGACGCGGGGAAGCGAGCAACTTCTCCAGGCGGGCCTTGGCTACGTCGAGGTTGCTTTGCCGGAGAGCGAGCTCCGCACGCAGGTCGCGGTCGTCCAACGAAAACAGCGGCTCGCCTCTACGCACCCGGTCGCCGGCCTTCACATGCACGATGGTCACCAGGCCCGGCACCGACACGCTGATCGCGACATTCTCGCTGCTCGCCTCCACCAGGCCCACGGCGCCGATCTGATCGGCGAAAGCCGACGTCGGCGGCGCTAGGGGCGGTTCGACCGAGGCCCGAACCGGCGTCATTTTTATAACGGATGCGGCGGCGAACACCAATGCGATCGCCGCCAGAATCGGGAGTCCGTACTTAATCATGCCATTGCTCCTTTTTGAACTTGTTATGCGACGGCCGCCTCGCGGCGCGATTCCGTGCGCACGATCCGCCCATCGTCCATGTAAGCGATCCGGTCCGCGAAATCGAAGACCCGGCTGTCGTGCGTGACGACAATGACCGCGCGGTCCTCCCGCACGGCAACATCGCGAAGCAACTCCATCACGGCGTGCCCGGTCTCGGCGTCGAGCGCTGAGGTGGGCTCGTCGCAGACCAGAAGTCGGGGGCCGTGAATCAGGGCACGCGCCAGCGCCACGCGCTGCTGCTGGCCGCCCGAGAGCTCCTTCGGCGGCGCGTTCGCGCGCCTCTCCATGCCAAGCTGCCTCAGCAGTTCGCGCCCTCTCTCCACAGCTTCTTTGCGCTTTACCCCGGCGGCCAGCAGCGGCACGGCGGCATTCTCGGCGGCGGTCAGAGCCGGAAGCAGGTTGTACTGCTGAAACACGAACCCGAGGTTGCGCCGCCGGAACAGCACACTTTCGCCATTCCGAAGCGCGCCGATGTCGTGGCCGAGCACTTCGAGCTTTCCGCCCGAAGCATCCAGAAGACCGGCGATCACCGAGAGGAGAGTGGTCTTGCCGCAACCGCTTGGTCCCACCAGCAGCGACATTTCGCCGTACGGAGCCTGGAAATCCACGCCCCGCAGAACCTCGACCTGGTTCTCGCCCCTGCCGAAGCTCTTCCTGACGCCGTCGCAGACGACGGCCTGATCTTCCATTGTTAAAGTGCTCATGTAGTCATCCTCGAAAAACTGCAGCCGGCTCCAGCACCAGCACGCGACGGATGCTCATCAGGCTGGCTAACGATACGATCAGCAGAACAGCGACCCCCGTCCCCGCCATGATCTCGGCGAACATTCGAAATCCACGGAGGTCAAGGTTGTTCTTGAAAGTCTCGAAGAAAGTCGCGGTCATCGCTATGCCGAGGCCGTAGCCGATCGCGCCTACGGTGACAGCCTGGAGGAGAATCATGCCCGTGATGCGCAGATTGGTCACGCCGATCGCCTTCAGAGCGCCGAACTGCTTCAGATTCTCGATGGTGAACAGGTAGAAAGTCTGCCCGGCGACCACCGTTCCGACAATCAGCGCGATCGAAACGGTAATGCCGAAGTTCAGCGGGATGCCGGTGTGTTGAATGTAGTACCAGATTGTCTCCCAGCCGAAAGCGTCGGCGGTCAGCGCCTTGAGCCCGGTGGTGTCCTGAATGGCGGCGCAGACCTCGGCATCGGACACCCCGGCCGTTGGCCTCACCAGAACGAAGGACAGCAGATTGCGCTCGCGTCCCACGTAAGTGATCGCCTGGCTGTATCTGGTGTAGAACACCGGGAGGTTCTGGAAGGGCGCCGACGAGTTGGCTATGCCGGCGACACGTACCCTGCGGTCGTTCATTTCAAGAGCTCTCCCAAGCGCCAGCGGCTCGCCGGGAAAGAAGAACTCGTAGCCGACACGGTCGATGATGATCGAATCGGGCTCGCGGAGTGCGTCCAGCGAACCCAGCGCCATGTCGCGCGGAGCCCCCACCAGCGACGCGTCATCGGCTCCGATGAGCAGCACCGCCCGGAAGTTCCCATCCGGGCCTTTCGCCCGGCTCGTGACCTTGTAGAGCGGAACCGCCCACTCCCCACCTCGAACGCCGCGGATACGAAACAGATCCTGGTCGGTAAGTGCCTTGACTTCGTCCATGTATTGCGTTTTCGCGTCCATGACCCAGATGTTCGCGTCACGAACGTCGTGGATCTGGCTTGTGGTGCGGCTCATGATGCCGGCGAAGATCGAGGTCTGATGCGACATCAGAAACGTCGAGAAAGCAATGGCGAAGATGAGGCCAAGGTACTTGGCTCGATCGCCGGTCAGCATCTGCCACGCCACGAAGTTCATCGAAAAACTCCTTTCGATTCAACCCAAACAATGAACTTAGTCCATTAGATGATCACTGTTCACCAACGCTGCAAAAAAAATCATCTCCGGCGCACCCCTTCGATCAGAATATCGACCACGCGATCGACAAGCCGGGTCTTTTCCACAAACGGGAATCCGGGCTTGGTAATCAGCAGTGTTGTGATTCCGTGCATTCCGGACCATAGAGCCTGGCTTACCTCTTCCACGTCGTCAAGGCGAAACAAGCCCTCCTGAATGCATCGGCGAACGATTCCCTGGAAGTGGCCGAAACAACGTAGCCCGGGATCCTCGGGGCCGGGCCGGTAGCCGTGCTGGTGCAGGAATGTCCCCGCCAGGACGAACGTAACCAAATAATGGTGCGGATTCTGTAG
>Ga0187893_10011383_pt1 | contig 12938 bp, 11 predicted proteins | sample MA1701074metaG_FD_139574 | JGI IMG/M metagenome (GOLD analysis project Ga0187893, IMG submission 139574) | White microbial mat communities from a basaltic lava cave in the Kipuka Kanohina Cave System on the Island of Hawaii, USA - MA170107-4 metaG ...
GACGAATCGACCCGGCGCTCGACCGCGGTCCTGTTCGTCGACACCCGCGACGTCGCGGTCGGGCAGACGCATACCCCCTGTTTCGAGCGCGTCGTGTCGGTCGCGGCCTCGCTCTGGGTCCTGCTCATCCGCTACGGCTTCTCGGTCAAGCTCGCGACGGCGCACATGCCGCCGCAGCGGGTCGGCGAGGAGGGACTGTTGGACGCCCTGGCCGGGGTGAGCCATCACGCCTCCCGAACCCTGTCGACCGGGCTGACCCGCTTGCGCATGGTCGCGGCGAGCGACACGACGCTCGTCGTGGTGGGCGCCCCGCCGGCGCCGACCGAGCTGTCGTCGTGGATCCGCGTCGGCGCGATGTTCGGTCCGAAGGTCGGCGCGTTCGTCCACCCGACCGACCCCGACACCCTTCCACCCGACCGCCGGGATCAACTCGAGGGGCGTGCGTCCCAGGCCCGGCTGTCCCTGACCCGTTCCGGCTGGGAGGTCGTCGTCCTCCCACCATCACGGAGGTTGCGAGACGTATGGCACGTCGAACGGATACGACCCCTGGTCACCAGCGGCTCCTAGGTCTGGCCGCGGTCGCCGGGCTCGCGGTCGCGACCGCGGTCGCCTTCGGCCGGGTGTTCGCCGGCCGGGTGCCGACGGTACAGCTCGTCGCCGTCGCGCTCCTGTCGGTCGCCGTCGCCGTCGCGTTCGAGCGAAAGGGTCTGTGGCTCGCGACGCTCGCGAGCCTGGTCGGTCTCGCGCTCGCGATCGCCTGGTTCGTCTTGCCGCAGACGACCTGGTACGGGGTCCCGACGATCCGCTCCCTCCGCGCGCTCGGCCGCTCGCTCGAGTTCGTGGGGCAGCAGGCCCGGGTCCAGGTCGCTCCGACGCCGGCGCTCCCCCCGCTGCTGCTCGCGGCGGTGACCGCCATCTGGACCGCATCGTTCTCCATCCACGCGCTCGCGATCCGTGCCGGGAGCCCGCTACTCGCCGTGCTCCCGCCCGTCGCGCTGGTGGGGTTCGCCGATACCGTGCTGCAGGACGGCGCCCGTCCGATCTATGCCGTGACGCTGCTCGCCGCGGCGCTCCTCGTCGTGTTCGCGGACGGGATCCGGCGGGTCCGCCAATGGGGTCCGGTATGGTCGGGTTCGCGCCGACGGGGCCTCAGGGCCTCCACGAAGGGTTCGCGGCCGGTCGCCATGGCCGTGATCGCGTGCGCGGTCTTGGTGCCGTGGCTGCTCCCCGGGTTCCGATCCGATCCGATCGTCGACCTGTCCACCGACGGCACCGGCGGGTTCGGGGTCGATCCGTTCATCTCGATCCTCGCGCAGCTCGACGAGCAGGCGGCCCGCGATCTGTTCGAGGTTCGCGCCGAGGACGGCGCGTATTGGCGGACCCTCGCCCTGGACGAGTTCGACGGGCAGACGTGGACCAGCAGCGATCCGGACGGCTCACTCCGTGGGCAGGTGCTCCCGACGCCAGCGACACTGCCGCTGGACGACGACGACATCCCGGCGGACGCGCCGGTCTTGATGCAGCGGTTCCGGGTCCTCAGCGACATCGACGCCCCATACGTCCCGGTTGCTTATCCGGCGCAAGAGCTCTCCGCGCCCATCGGGGAAGTCACCTACGACGAGTTCCTGCAGCAGATCCTGCGCGAGGACGGCCTGAACGAGGGCCTCGAGTACACCGTGGCGTCGAGGGTCATCGTCCCGACCCCGGAGGAGTTGGACGAGGTCACCTTCCTGACGCCCCTCCAGTACGGCAAGTACACGCTGGTGCCGCCGTCGGTCGACCCCCGGGTCGAGGAGATCGCGAGACGGTGGACGCGGAACGAGACCTCCGGGTACCGGAAGGTCCTCGCGATCCAGCGGCACTTCGTCGGCGGCGACTTCTTCTACAGCACCGACGTGGAACCCGTCGCGGATGCGGATGCGCTGCTCGCGTTCCTCACGGTCACGCGCACCGGCTTCTGCCAGCAGTTCGCCACGGCGATGGCGACCATGGTGCGCGAGCTCGGGTACCCGGCGCGGGTGGCGGTGGGATACCGGCCCGGCACCCAGATCGAGGGCGTCTACAGGGTCCAGACCAGGGACGCCCACGCGTGGGTCGAGGTGTACTTCCCGGGGTACGGCTGGCTCCAGTTCGAACCCACGCCGACCCGGGGCCTGCACCCCAGCGCCAGCCCGGGCACCTACCTCAACCCCGGCAGCGGGCTGCCCGGAGAGGTCGGCCCAGGCACGCAGGCCGGGAACGAGAACACGCTCGGTGGGAACGCGAACGACGCGTGCGACGGGCCGGGACAGCCGCTCCAGGGACAGCTCTGCAACACGGAATCTCGCCCGACGCGTGGCGGCGGGGAGCTCCCCCCAGGGGTGTTCGATGAGCCCCAGGGCGACCCGCAGGAGGAGGATGGCTACTCGGTCCCCTACCGGCGCATCGTCCTCGTGTTGCTGATCGCGCTCGGTGTGCTGCTGGTGGCGACCCCGGTCGCCAAGTGGGCCCTCCGCAGCAGAGCGCTCCGTCGGGCCCGAGAACCGCGCGACCGTGTGCTCACGGCGTATCGCGTCTTCGACGGAGAGGCCGCCGACCTGGGGATGGGGCGCCGCGAGGGCGAGACGCTCGAGGAGCACCGGGAGCGGCTCACGCGAACCGTCGTGCTCTCGAACGGGCACCTCGACCGCCTCACGGCCGCCGCGGGCCGGGCAGCATACGGTCCGAACGCACCCGCGCCGGACGAGGCCGATCGGGCGGTTCGGGATGCCCGCGTCGCGATCCGCGACCTCCGCAAGAGCGCGGGGACGATCCGCCGGATCGCAGGGATCTACCGGCCAGGCCTGTAGTCGGGGCGAACCCCGTCCCGATCGCGTTGCGGCTCAGCGTCCCGTCTGGGCGTGCGCGGCCGCCTCCCGCAGGGCCCGGACGAACCGGTCGCGGTCCTCGCGGAACTGACCGACCTTGCTCTCCACCCCGGTCGCGATGTCGTCGATCGCGACGAAGAACGCGAGCTGCCCGTCCCGCAGCGCATCGATGATCTCGCCGTTGCGTCGCGCGATCTTGAAGATGCTGACCCCGTCGGTGATCAGCTTGACCTCGGACAGGTGTCGGTCAAGTGCCGCTCGACGGTTCAGGTAGTCCCACGCCCGGCGCACCCGTTGGAGCGACATCCCGTTGTCCAGCAAGGACTTCACGACCTTCAGCGCGACCAGATCGCGGAACGAGTACAGACGCGGAACCCCGGGGCGCCCACCGGTCCGTTGCACCGACGGCCGGACCAGGCCGACCTGATCCCAATATCGGAGCTGGCGGGCAGAGCACCCCGTGAACTTCGTGGCCTGATGTGCGGTGAATCCCTCCATGGAACGCGCGCCTCTCCGACGAGCCGTCTTCAACCACCACGCGCTCCGGCCCCCTGTCGAGTGGGAAGGCTCGACGTTCGGTGGACGGTCACGCCCCGGGGAAGGTGACGCATGTTGTACTCCAGGCGCGCGTGCGGTGGCAAGCCGTTCTCTCGCGCGCGACGGGATGTTTCGCCGTTGGACGACGTCGGCGTTCCGACGGCTCAGGTGGCGGGGGGTTGCGGCGGTGGCGTTCGGAACCGTCCCGCGAGCCGAGCGAGCAGCCCGATGACCGAGAACCGTCCGGACTGCTGCATCGCTCGCATCTGATCCAGAGTGAGCTGTTTGAGGTAGCGATAGATCAGCAGGGCCGACCCGAGCATCACGCCGAACCCGACCGCGGCGATCCACAGTTGATCGGGTGCGGCCATCAGGAAGACCATCAGGAGTAGGAACCCGAACAGGAACGCCAACAGGGACCAGCGGATCCTGCGCGCGAGGTGGGTGTAGAGCGAGGTCCGACTCACGGCCTCGGCCAGGCGCGGGTCCTCCTGCGCGAGGCGTTCCTCGATCTCGTCGAGGATGCGCTGCTCGTCGGGCGATAGTGGCATGAACTCGGCTCCCGGTGATCCGGCTCCGTTCCCTGGTGCCCCCGATTATAGGAACGGCTCGCGCTGGGGAGAAGATTGCCGTCAGCGGGCATCCGGTCGATCGAGCAGCGTGGCCGGCATCGCCGACCCGCGCCCGAACCGCCGCTCGATCCGATCCACGGCTCGTTCCACGTCGCCCCAGCGCTCTCCTCGGAGCAACGCGAGCTGCTCCTGTCCCGCCCTGACCAGTCCCGTGGCGGCCACGCCCAGCAGCCGGACGCGTCTGCGGGCCCCCGGTAGCGCCAGGAACAGCTCAGATATCACCTGGTACAGATCGGCTCCGACGTCGGTCGGCGCCGGGACCGTTCGCGACCGGGTGAGGGTCGTGAAGTTCGCGAGACGGACCTTGAGCGTGATCGTCCTGGCCCGGTAGCCGTCCTTCCGCAGGCGCGCCGCGACCCGCTGGGAGAGCGCGAGCGCCTCACGCAGCAGCTCCCGCTCGTCGTCCAGGTCACGATCGAACGTCTCCTCGTGGCTCACGGACTTGGGCGCCTCGTACGGGACGACCGCGCGAGGGTCGATCCCGCTGGCCAGCTCGTGCAGGTCCCGCGCGTGCTGCTCCCCGATCAGCCTGCCGAGCACCGCGGGCGCCAGCCGGCCGAGGTCTCCGACGGTTCGAACGCCGAGCCGGCCGAGGGTCTCCATCGTCTTCTCGCCGACCCCCCAGAGCGCCCGTGCGGGCAACGGATCCAGGTAGGTCCGGACCTCACCGGCTCGGACCACGACCATGCCGTCCGGCTTGGCGCCCCGGGAAGCGAGCTTGGCCACGAGCTTGCTCGGCCCCACCCCGACCGAACAGGTGACGCCGAGGTCGGCCCGCACGTCGCGCCGGATCTTCCGGGCGATCTCATCAGGCTGCCCGAACAGCACGGTGGCACCCGACACGTCCAGGAACGCCTCGTCGAGCGAGATCGGCTCGACGGAAGGGGTGACCGCCAGCAGGAGCTCGCGGAACCGGTTGGAGTGGGCCTTGTAGGACTCGAAGTCGGGCGATACGAACACCGCGTCGGGACACAGGCGACGAGCCCGGACCGCCGGCATCGCGCTCCGGATCCCGAAGGCTCGCGCCTCGTACGAGGCAGACATCACGACACCCCGGGTGCCCGTTCCCCCCACGACGACCGGCTTGCCGGTCAGGGTCGGATCCTTCAGGACCTCGACCGATGCGTAGAACGCGTCCAGGTCGACGTGCAGGATCGGCTCGCTCGTCCGTGTCCGGGTCACCGCAGACGAGCGTAGCGCCGTGCTCCCGGAGACGCGCACCGCCGCTCGCGGAGGGCTCACCGGCCCGCCGATCCCGGGCTCGAGTGCCAGAGCTTGCGCGGGATGACGGCCCCGGAGGCCGGTCCCTCGTGCGCGAGCGCTTCGGCCAATCGTCCATCCCGGCGCGCGCGATGTAGCGCGAGCAGGTCCCACACGTCCTCGGCGATCACCGAGACCCCGTTCACCCCGGTGCGACGGACCGTGCCGACCACCGCGAGGACGAAGGAGTGGAACACCGTCTTGGCGACCTTCGGCTGCACGCTCTCGAACACCACCACCTCGACCGGGCCCGTCGCGTCGTCGAGCGTCAGGAAGATGATCCGTTGCCCGCTGCGGATCGCCGGCGTCTGCGAGGCCACCTTCACGCCGGCGACCATGACGCGCTCGTCCGATCGGCAGCGGCGCAGCTGCTTCGAACGGGTGACACCGAGGTCGGCCAGCAGCGGCTCGTAGAAGCTCACGAGGTGACGGCTCGCGTCCAGGCCGAGAACCTCGAGCTCGGCCCGCACGCGTTCGGCGTCGGTGTACTCCCGCAATGAAGTGATGCGGTCGGCGGTGGGCATCGCGGGGGGCGCTTCACTCCTTCGGCTCCCTTCGGTCGCCTCAGAGCCCCTGCTCGAACCACTGCCTCCCGCTTCGGTCGTGCCGATGCGCTCGCTGCCAGCATCATGCAGGTCGAAGGTGAGTTGGTCGCCCTCGCGTTGGGGGGTCGTGGTCATCGCCGCGTACAGGCGATCGCGGCGGGTGCCTCGGTCGATCGCATCGAACGCACCCGCGTGGGCGAGCGCCTCCACGACCGGCTTGGAGACCGTGGCGCGCCGCAGGAAATCGCCGACGTCCCGGAAGGGTCGTTCGGCGCGCGCTTGCAGGATCGACGCGACCTCCGCGTCCGAGATCCCGTGGACGTCCTGCAGCGCGAGCCGGATCCCGTAGCGACTCGGCTCGGCCTCCTCCACCACGAACTCGGGCTCGGACGCGTTGACGTCCAGCGGCAGGATCGGGATGCCGTGCTCGCGAGCGTCCTGTAGGAGCAGCCGCCTCGGATACATCCCCGGGTCGTGGGTGAGGATCCCCGCGAGGAAGTGTGCCGGGTAGTGCGCCTTCAGCCACGACGACTGGTAGGTCGGGACCGCGAAAGCCGCCGCGTGCGCCTTACAGAACCCGAAGCTCGCGAACTCGGCCACCGCGCTCCAGGTCCGCTCGGCGACGCCGGCCGAGATCCCTCGCCCCACCGCCCGTTCGAGGAAGTCGGCGCGGAACCCTGGGAGCAGGTCCTCGCGGTCCAGGTGGCGCCGGATGTGGTCCGCGTACGTGAGGTCGTACCCGGCCATCGCGGACAGGGTCCGGAGCACCTGCTCGTGGTAGACGATCACGCCGAACGTCTCTCGGAGCGCGGGCCGCAGCGCCGGGTGCGCGTAGGTGGGCCGCTCCATCCCGAGGCGCCGGCGCAGGTACGGGTTGATCATGTCCGACTTCACCGGACCGGGACGGAACAGCGAGATGTCGACGATCAGGTCCTCCCAGCGCGTGGGCTGGAGCTTCTGCAGGAGCTCGCGCTGGCCGGGCGACTCGATCTGGAAGCAGCCGAGCGTGTCCGAGGCGCGGATCAGCTCGAACGTCGGCTCGTCGTCGAGCGGGATCTCGTCCAGATCGACCTTCACGTGCTCGGTGCGGGCGATCTCGTCCAGCGCATGCCGCATGGACGAGAGCATCCGCACGCCGAGGACGTCGAGCTTCAGGTACCCGAGCAGCTCGACGTCGTCCTTGTCGGCCTGGATCACCCGGTAGCCCTGGAACGAGCGCTCGAGCGGGACCCGGCTCACGAGGTCGTCGTTCGAGATCACGATCCCGCACGGGTGCAGCGCGATGTGCCGGGGGAACCCATCGAGCCGCTCGGCCACGCGGAACAGGAGTTCGAGCTGGCCCGCGTTCATGTTCGAGCCGGCGAGCTCGGGCAGCCGCTCGATCGCCGCGCGCAGGTCGCGGGCGCCGATGTGGGGGAAGGACTTCGCGACCACGTCCACCTCGGGCTCGGGCAGGCCGAGGCCCTTGCCGACCTCGCGGACGGCGGCACGGGCGCGGTAGGTGTCGATCATCGCGACGCATGCGCACCGATCGTCGCCGTAGCGCGAGAGCACCATGTCGTACACGTCCTCGCGCCGGGCGGACTCCACGTCGACGTCGATGTCGGGCAGTTCGTCGCGCATCGGGTTCAGGAAGCGCTCGAACGCGAGGTCGTGGCGCACGGCGTCCACGTCGGAGATCCCGGTGAGGTAGCAGACGAGCGAGCCCGCCGCGCTCCCCCGGCACGCACAGCGGATCCCCATCGCCTTCACGTCGGCCACGATGTCGGCCACGGTCAAGAAGTAGGCCGAGAACCCGAGGCGATGGATCATCGCGAGCTCGTGATGCAGCCGGTCCTTCACGCGGGCGGTCGGCCGCATCCCTCGCCCTTCGAGGCCACGCCAGCATCGCTCGGCAAGGACCGAGGAGCCGCTCCGGCCCGGTGGCGTCGGGAAGTCGGGGAAGTTGACCTTCCGCAGGCCGAGGTCGAACGCGCACGACTCGGCGATCTCGCGCGTCTCCTGGAGGAGGCCGGGGCGTTCGGCGAACAGCGCCCGCATCTCGTTCGCCGGCTTCAGCCACCCCTCGGCGTTGCGGCGCGAGACGTTCGTGCGGCTGATCGGGACGAGTTCGCGCATGCACTCGAGCGCGTCGGCGAGGAACGCGTCCTGCGGGACGAGGTACCGGACCGGGTTCGTCGCGACCGCCCGGACCTCGGCGCGCTCGGCCAGACGGAGCAGCGCGCGGATCTCCCTCGACGAGTCCTGCTCGAGGCGATGCTCCACGGCCAGGTACGCGCGATCGCAGAACGCCTCGCGGTAGGGCTCGAGCGCCGCGCGGGCTGCGTCGATCCGGCCGCGCACGGCAAGAGCTCCCGGTGGTGAAGATGGACCCAGGAGCGCCACCAGCCCCGTGGCATGCGCGCAGATCTGCTCGGGGGTGAGCGAGGGGTCGCCTCGTTCGCCGATCGTGTGCGCGTCGGTGACCAGCCGGCACAGGTTCGCGTAGCCGCCTGCGTCTCGCGCGAGCAGGACCACTGAGTGGTCGTCGGGTCGCGTGCGCACCGGCAGGGTCCCACTTTCGCGGACGGTGACCGTAGCGCCGAGGATCGGGCGAACTCCCTCGCGGGTGCACGCGTCGACGAACCGCGCGGCGCCGTAGAGCCCATCGCGATCGGTGAGGGCGACGGCCGGCATCTCGAGCTCGGCCGCCTGCCGCGCGAGCGCCTCGGGCGAGAACGCGCCCTCCTTCAGCGAGAAGTACGAACGGACGTCGAGGTGGACGAAGCCCTCGGCCACCTCATCGCTCCGGTCTGCTGCGGCTCAGCGCTCCCAGATCGCCGGGTCGTGCGCGAAGTGCACCCGCACGGGCTCGAGCTTCCGCAGGCGCTCGACCGAGCCCGCGTACGCCTCGCGGTCCGGAGCACTCGGTTCGCCCGAAGCGCTCGGCTCGGTCGCACCCTCCCACTCCGCGCTTGACTGCACGGCCTGGCCGGCGAGCACCACCGTGCCCTCGGGCACGTCGATCGCGAGCGACTGATGGCCGGCGGTGTGTCCGGGGGTCGGGATCAGCCGGAGGCCCGGCGCCACCTCGGCCTCGCCGTCGAGGAGCTCGTAGGTGAGCCCGGGGACGTCGATCCACTCCGCGATCGTGTAGTCGGGCTCGTGCACCTTGGCCCATTCCCGCGACTGCACGAAGATCGGGATGCCCTTCGGCAGCCGGACGTTCTGCCCGCTGTGATCGAAGTGCAGGTGGCAGTTCGCGGCGCCCGTCACGTCCGCGAGCGAGATCCCGTGCTCGGCGAGCGCATCCTCGATCGGCGTGACCCTCGGCGAGAAGCGCTCGTCGATCTGGGTGTTGCCGAACCCCGCGCCGTTGTCGAACAGGAAGACCCCGTCCCGATGGACGACGGCGTGCGCGTACGACGGCCACCACTCCCGACCGAGCAGTTCCTGCTCGGCAGGCGGCAGCCGCAGCTCCGAGACCAGGAACGGGACGACGCGAACCTCGGCCACGGGCGGGATTCAATCCCACAGCCGCTCCATGTGCCAACGGTCGCGCTGGCGGTCGTGGTACAGGTCCCAGACCGCTCCCCCGCGAGCCTCGACCCGCCAGTACTCGCGGTCGCGACCGTCGGCCCACCACCGCCCCTCGATCCGCCAGCGACCGATCACGTCGGCGACCTCGTACCGGCGCTCCCGCCACACGAACGCGCACGGCATCCCGGCGTCGCGTTCCACCCGGACCGCGACCTCTTCGTCGTACCGTTTCGACACATCGGCTCCCGGACGATCACACCCCCTCGGTAGGTCGAGAATCGAACGTATGTTCGAGGGGAGGCTGACTGTATGTCCGGTCGCCGACACGAGTCAAGCCGAGGTATCAGCGCTGGTCAGACGGGGTCTCGAGCGCCTCGTACCACTCGCGATGAGAGGTGCAGCGGCCCTGATCGTCGAAGTCGAGGACCAAGATCCCGTCGATCTCGGACCGGCCGCCGTCCATATCGAACGAGACCCGCCAGTTCGCCACCCCGCGCTCCCCCTCGACCGCGAGCGGCTCGAAGGACCACCGCAGCCCCGGCATCACGCCGCCCTCGACCCACCGCCGGACGATCTCCTTGCGGCCACGGGCCTCGTCGCGGAACGGCCCGTACGAGTAGACCGCGCCGGGAGCGAACAGCGCCGTCACGTCGTCGGGGTCGTTCGAGGCCCAGGCGGCGAAGTACCGCTCGAGCCAGCCGACGAAGGCCTCCCGATCCATCGCTCGCATCGTAGGCTTCTGCTCCGATGGCGGACCCCGATGCGCTCGTTGTCTGCGTCCCGAACTTCAGCGAGGGGCGCCGGCGAGACGTCATCGACGCGATCTGCGACGCGCTCGCGGCCGAGCCCGGAGCGCAACTGGTCTACCGCCAGGCAGACGTCGAGCACCACCGGCTCGACACGACCGTCCTCGGCGATCCCGACGCGGCGCGAAGGAGCGCGCTCGCGGGCGCCGCGAAGGCCGTCGAGCTGATCGACATGTCTCAGCACCGCGGCGGTCACCCGCGGATGGGTGCGGCGGACGTGATCCCGTTCGTGCCGCTGTCGAACATCTCGATGGAGGAGGTCGTCGAGCTCGCGCGCGCGTTCGCCAAGGAGCTGGCCGAGACGCTCGAGATCCCCGTCTACCTGTACGACCGGGCGGCCCTCTCGCCGCACCGCGCGAGCCTGGCCGAGGTCCGACGCGGCGAGTTCGAAGGGCTGCGGGACGCCGTCGCACGAGGCGAGCGCCTGCCGGACTTCGGGCCGCACCAGCTCGGCACAGCCGGCGCGACCGCGGTGGGCGCGCGCAAGCCGCTCGTCGCGTTCAACCTGTACCTGGATGGAACCGAGGACGCCGCCAAGGCGATCGCGTCCGCGATCCGGGAGTCGAGCGGCGGCCTGCCCGCGGTACGAGCGATCGGCTTCGGGGTGCCCGAACGCGGATGCGTGACGGTCTCGATGAACCTCGTGGACTTCGAGGTAACGAGCCCTCGTGCCGCGTTCGACGCCGTGGAGGCGCTCGCGGCCGGCCTCGGGATGCGGGTGCTCTCCTCAGAGATCGTGGGGCTGATCCCGGGTGCCGCACTCGCCGACGGCGACGCGGAGCACGTGCGGCTGGAGGGGTTCGACGAGGGGTCGCAGGTCCTCGAGCGACTCGTGAGCGACGAGGGAGGACGAGCGTGAGCGACGTCATCGCATCCGAGACGATCGAGGGGTTCCTGGACGGGCTGGCCTCCGAGTCGCCGACCCCAGGAGGCGGAGCGGTCGCCGCCATCGCGGGAGCCACGGGCTCGGCCCTGATCTCGATGGTGTGCAACCTGACGATCGGCAAGGCCGGGTACGAGGAGGTGCAGGACCGGATGCTCGAGGTCCTCGCGGGCGCCGAGCACGCCCGGGGTGCCTTCCTCGAGTTCGCCGATGTCGACGCGTCGGCGTTCGACGGCGTGATGGCCGCGTTCAAGATGCCGAAGGGGACCGACGCCGAGAAGGCCGCCCGCTCGCACGCGATCCAGCGGGGATACGAGCGGGCCGCTGCCCCACCGCTCGAGATCGCGAGGCTCGCGGCAGCCCAGATGGAGCTCGCGCGCGAGACGACGGAGCTCGGGAACGCGAACGCGGCCTCCGACGGCGCCTGCGCGGCCCAGTCGCTGGCGGCGGCCGTGTGGTCGGCGACCTACAACGTCGAGATCAATGCGTCGGCGCTCAAGGACGCCGGGAAGGCCCAGGCACTCCGCGACGAGGTGTCCTCGCTCCGGGCGCACGCACAGGCCCTGCTCGACGCGACGAACGCCGCCTTCGCCTCCCGCCTCGGCTGAGGTGGTTCTCCGCTTCGAGCCCGGCGAGGCGATCGCACTGCGGGAGGTCTGGCGTGGCCGGGTGTGGGGCGCGATCCCGGCGCGCGTCGTCGAGGACGCGGCGGACATACGCCGGTTCTACGTCGCTCCTCACACCGTCTTCAAGTCCCCTCGAGATCCCTCGGACCGGTGGCTGAAACTCCCCGTGGAACCGTGGGAGCTCGCGGATCGGGTGTGGCCCGACGGATGGCCCGTCCTGTCCTTCGCCTTCCCGGATGAAGCCTCGGCCACGCTCCTGCTCTGGGACGCGCACTGGCGACCGCTGCATTGGTACGTGAACCTGCAGGGGGCGCTGGAGCGATCCCATGTGGGGTTCGATCTGACCGACCACGTCCTGGACGTCATCGTGTCGATCGACCGAACCACGGTTCGATGGAAGGACGAGGACGAGCTCGCCGAGGCGATCGGCCTAGGGATGTTCACGCCCGAGGAGGCGGACGCGTTCCGGGTCGACGGCGAGCGCGCGGTCGCTCGTCTGGTCGGCCGCGAGCCGCCGTTCGACCGGGGATGGGTCGACTGGCGCCCGAACGCCACGTGGACGCCGCCAGAGCTGCCGGCCGGGTGGGATCGGCTCTGATGGCCCGCTTGTCGCCGGCCCGGCGCTCCGGCAAGCTCTCGCCAATGTCGGTGCTCGAGGACGCCCGCTCCCGGTTCCCGGCTCTCGCGCGGAAGATCGACGGTCGCCCGGTGGTCTTCGCGGACGCTCCCGGCGGCTCCCAGGTGCCCGAGGCCGTCATCGAGGCGATGGCCGGCTACCTGCGACGCAGCAACGCGAACGCACACGGCGCGTTCGAGACCAGTCAGGAGACCGACGAGGTCATCGCGGGCGCGCACCGGGCCGCCGCGGATCTGCTGAACGCGGACCCCGACGAGGTGATCTTCGGGCCCAACGCCACCAGCCTGCTCCTCGCGATGTCGCGCTCCATCGGCCGGACGCTCTCGCCCGGCGACGAGGTGGTCGTGACCCGCTTCGACCACGACGCGAACGTCCGGCCGTGGGTGCTCGCCGCGGAGGACGCGGGCGCCACCGTCCGCTGGGTCGACCTGCGCGACGAGGACGTCACGCTCGACCTCGGCTCGTTCGAGGCGGCGCTGTCCGGGCGGACCAAGGTCGTCGCGTTCTCGCTCGCCTCGAACGCGGTCGGGACGATCACGCCGGCCGCGGGGCTGGCGCGCCTCGTGCGCGAGCGTACCGATGCGATCGTCGCGTGCGACGGGGTGCATCTCGCCCAGCACCGCGAGATCGACGTTCGAGCGATCGGC
>Ga0187893_10011385_pt1 | contig 12935 bp, 11 predicted proteins | sample MA1701074metaG_FD_139574 | JGI IMG/M metagenome (GOLD analysis project Ga0187893, IMG submission 139574) | White microbial mat communities from a basaltic lava cave in the Kipuka Kanohina Cave System on the Island of Hawaii, USA - MA170107-4 metaG ...
ACCGTGAGCGCGACGGCCGTCGACAGCCCCGCGCCCGCCACGCCCATCCGCGGCGCGCCGAAGTGGCCGAAGATCAGGATCCAGTTGCCGGCGACGTTGACGACGTTCGCGACGACGCCCGCCACGAGCGGCGTGCGCGTGTCGCCCGCCCCGCGCAGGATCGCCCCCGCGCAGGACGAAAGCGCGACCGGCGGGATCGCGCAGACGATCCACTGGAGGAACGCGGCGCCGTCGATCGCCGACTGCGGGTGGTCGGGCACGGTGAAGAAGCGGGAGAGGAGCGGGAGCGCCGCGAGCGCCGCGACGAGCGCGACGCCGCCCGTCACGACGCCGACGACGAGCGACGTCGCCGATTCCTGTTCCTGGAGCGCGCGGTCGCCCGCGCCGGTCGCGCGCGCCACGGTCGCGAGCGTGCCGACGCCCAGAGCGCCGAGGACCATCGTGAGCGTGTGCGCCAGCGGCCCCGCCAGCGCGATCGCCGAGAGCGCGCTCGCGTCGTAGCGCCCCAGCATGTAGGTGTCCGCGAGGAACATCACCGTGCGCAGGAGCGCCTGCAGCACGAGGGGCCACGCCAGCGCGACGATCTCGCGTCGGACCACGAGCGGATCGACGGCGGGCTGGAGCACGGGCCGGAGAATGGGCGATGGCGGTTCAGGATTCAATCACTTCTTCGCGAACTCGACCGCCTCGACGACCGCCGTGGTGGCCGAGTCGCCGACCGTGACCTTCGATTCGCGCCGCACCGTCCAGCCGGGGACGTCGCGCGAGAACCATGCCTTCTCGACGGTCTTCTGCGCGCCGTCCTGCTCGTCGAGCGACGTCTCGACGACCCAGCAGGTCACGGCCTGGCCCTTCACCTTCACCGTCTCCTTCACGCGCGTGAGGCGCACGCTCTTCTTCCGGGTGACGACGGCCGCCTGCGTCGATTCCGTCTCCTCGCGGACGAGACCGCCCGGCGTCGGCGCCTCCGCGCACACCCAGATCGTCGACTTCACGAGCGAGCCGCTGAACTTGTTGCCCTGGAACGCCTCCGTCGCGCGCACGCTGCAGTCGAACGTCTTCCCGTCGATCGTGACCTTCTCCTTCTTCGTCTCGGGGCCGCCCGGGTCGGGCGCCGCGGCGAGCGACACGGTCTCGTCGCGCGAGGGGCCGCCCGCCGCTTCGACGCGGACGACCGCCGTCGCGCCCGAGAGTTTCACGAGCGTGCGCCGCTCCTCGGTGACGCGCTTTCCGGACGTGGTCCGGAGCAGCACCGTCGAGTCGACAGCGCATCCGTCCCACGGGGCGGCCTGGAGCAGGAGCGCGAGCGCGAGCGTCACTTCCTCACCCCGAACTCGAGGAGGTCCATCGAGCCGCCCCCGCCGCCGCCGGACTCCGTCATGCGGACGAGCCAGCCCGGCACCTGCTTCGAGAGCCAGGCGCTCCGCGTCCGGCCCGTGCCCTTGTCGTCGCTGATCCTGAGCTCGGTGACCTGGCAGAAGAGCTCGACCTTGCCGACCTTCTTCTTCTCCGCGACGGCCGTCGTCGCGTACGCGAACTTCGTGCCGCTGAAGTCCGCCTCGAGCTTCAGCACGGGCTCGCACCAGTCGCCCTTCCGGGCGACCCACTTGGTGATCGTGTCCCTGCCGTTGACGCCCGCGAGCACCTCACATTCCACGCGCGTCTTCCCGATCGTGATCGCCTCGTCGCGGACCTTCTTGAAGTCGAGCTCGGGGAGGCTCGCCGACGGGACGAGCATCTCGAACGGGATCTTCTCGGTGCTCTCGGCGCCGGTGCCGGCGTCGGTCACGCGAAAGACGACGGCCTCGCCCTCCGTGCCGGTCATCGTTCGGGTGACGGTGCCGGCGGCGCCGCACCCGCAGCCGCTGCCGGCGAGCGTCATCCTCACCCACGAGCCCTCGCGCCAGCCCTTGAGCTCGTCCGGCGCGGGCCGGGCCTGGAGCATCGCGGCGAGAAGAAGGCTCGTGATCATCCTCGACTAGAGTACACCCGCGCGGAGGCCACCGCCGCCGGGAATGTGAACCGCCGGGGCGCCGGACGGCTAGCGCAGCATTTCCGCGACCATGTCCCCCATCCGGTCGGTCGGGATGCCGCTGTCGGTTCCGATCGAGGAGACCCTGCCGGAGTTGAGGAGGTCCTTCACCGCCTGCTCGACGACCGCACCCGCCTCCCGCTCGCCGACGTGTTCGAGGAGCATGCCGCCCGCGAGGATGGCCGCGAGCGGGTTGGCCTTCCTCTGTCCCCTGTACTTCGGCGCGCTGCCGTGGATCGGCTCGAAGACGGAAACCTTCCCCGGGTGGATGTTCCCGCCGGCGGCGATGCCGAGCCCGCCCTGGATCATCGCGCCGAGGTCCGTGATGATGTCGCCGAACATGTTCGTCGTGACGATCGTGTCGAACCCCTCCGGGTTCTTCACCATCCACATGCAGGTCGCGTCGACGAAGGCACAGTCTCGCGCGACGTCCGCGTAACCGCGGCCGACTTCCTCGAAAACGCGCCGCCAGAGGTCGTGCGACTGGATCGCGTTCGCCTTGTCGACGAGCGTGAGCTTCCGGCGGCGTTCGCGCGCCCGGTCGTACGCGTAGCGGATGATGCGCTCGACGCCGCGGCGCGTGTAGCGCATCTCCTGCGTCGCCACCTCGTCGGGCGTGCCGCGGTTCTCGAAGCGCGGCTCGGTCGTGTAGGCGTCCTCGGTGTTCTCGCGGCAGACGAGGATGTCGATGTCCGACGGCTTCTTCCCCTTGAGCGGGCAGAGGTGCTCCGCGTAGAGCTTGATCGGGCGCAGGTTGACGTAGAGGTCGAGGCCCCTCCTGAGGCGCATGACGATCCCGAACTCGAGGAAGCCCGGCTTGTAGCGCGGGTCGCCGATCGCGCCGAGCAGCACGCTGTCGAGCGACTGGATTTCGGCGAACGCGCTGTCCGGGATGAGCTCGTTCGTCTTCTGGTGGTGGTCCGCGCCGAACGGGTAGTCGATGAACTCGACGCCGAAGCCGCGCTTCCTCGCGACGAGCTTCAGGATCTTGACCGCCTCGGCCGTCACCTCGGGGCCGATGCCGTCGCCGCCCACCACGCCGATCCGGTAGGTCTTCGCCGTCGCCATGGGGCGGGAGCCTACCACAAGGACGCCGCGGGCCGCACCACATTCACGGCGGAGCGGGCGGTCGCGCGGGGACGATCGCCTCCAGCACCGCGCCCCCGGCCGCGCACGAGACGCCGATCGCCGCGAGCGCCGCGGCCGGCAGCGCGTCGATCTGGAACAGGCCGAGCAGCGGGATGCGGCCGACGAGGACGATCGCCGCGAGCCCGAGCGCCTGGGCCGCCAGCGCGCGGCCCGCCGTCGTGCCGGGACGCGGCCGCATCGCCGCGACCACGAGCGGTACCGTGAAGACGAAGTAGTGGAGCCACGCCACCGGCGCCGCCAGGAGCAGGACCGCCGTCCCGAGGCCGACGGCCAGCGTCGCGCGCCCCGCCGCGTCCCGGTCCCCGGCCGCCCGCTCGCGCCAGAAGACGGCGCCCGACGCCGCGAAGCCGAGGACGATCATCGGCAGGCCGACCGACCAGCCGAGCTTCTGCTCGGCGATCGCCGCGAGCGAGAAGTTCCCGAACTCGACGAGGTCGAAGGTGTACCCGGGGAAGTGGCGGACCCAGCTCGTCCAGCAGCCGGGCGTGCCGAACCACGCGCTCGTGAAGATCGCGCTCGCCGCGCCGGCCGCCGCGACGCCGGCCGCCTCCGCCAGGAGCTCCGACCACCGCCGCTGCACGGCGCGCGCGAGCATCACGGCCAGCACGACGAAGAGGACGTTCGGCTTGAGGAACACCGCCACCCCGAGCGCCGCTCCCGCCGCGAGGTGGCGGCCGCGACGGAACGCGTCGGGAACGAGCGCCACGTAGAGGGCGAGCAGCCCGGCCTGGAGGCGGCTGATGTTCGCCACGCGCGCGTCGGACATGAAGGGGTCGAACGTCGCCGTGAGCGCCGCGACGAGCATGAGCGCCGGCGCGGCGGTGTACCTCAGGCGCTGCGCCAGCGCGAGGATCGCGAGCACGTAGGCGGCAAAGCTCAGGATCTGGAAGCGCAGGAGGTCGCCGTCGTAGGCGCCGAAGCTCGTGAGCCCCACGGCCGCGATGGTGAACGGCGAGACGCGGGGGAGGAGCAGGTCCTCCCGCCCGCCAGCCCCGGCGCGGTACCGCGAGCCCGGCTCCGCCGTCGCCGCCGCCTTGCCGTAGTAGGACTCGAGGATGAGCGCGCGCGCGCGCGGGCTGTAGACGTCGCCGGTGATCCCGCGGCGCACGGCCTGCGCGGCCGCCCACCACTGGTAGTAGTCGGTGCCGGGGCGCTCGATCGTCGCACGCCACGCGGCCGACAGGGCGCAGACGGCGACGAGCCCGGCGAGGACCGCCGCCGGGGACGGCGCGGCGTCGGACCCCAGGAACGCGCGCAGGCGCGTCCAGGCCGACGGGGACGCCCGCTCCGTCGTCAAGACCTCGCGGCCTCGAACGCGGCGATCTTCGCTTCGTGCGACTGGATGTACCCGAGCTCGTCCACGCCCTGCACGAGGCAGCGCTTGCTGAACGCGTCGATCGGGAACGCGACCGACGTCCCGCCCGCGAGCGTGAGCGTCTGCCCCGGGAGGTCGACGGCGAAGACGAGGTTCTTCTCCGCCTCCGCCATCGCGGCGCGGTGCGTGTCGGCGTCGACGATGATCGGGATGAGGCCGTTCTTGAGCGCGTTGCTGCGGAAGATGTCCGCGAAGGAGGTGGAGACGATCGCCCGGAAGCCGTAGCCGACGCACGCCCACGGCGCGTGCTCGCGCGAGCTGCCGCAGCCGAAGTTGTCCCCGGCGACGAGGATGGTCGCGCCCGCGGCGCCCGGCTTGTTGAGCGGGAAGTCCGGGTTCGGCGTCCAGGCCGACGTGTCGCTGTAGCGCCAGTGCGCGAAGAGGATCCTGCCGAGCCCGACCTTGTCGGTCACCATCGTGAACTTCGCGGGCGTGACCTGGTCGGTGTCGACGTTCGCGATCGGGAGCGCGACCGACTTCCCCGTGAAGGTCGTGATCGGGTCCATCAGACGTACCTCCGCGGGTCGGCGACCTTCCCCTCGACGGCGCTCGCGGCCGCGGTGAGCGGGCTCGCGAGGATCGTGCGGCCGCCCTTTCCCTGCCGGCCCTCGAAGTTGCGGTTGGAGGTGGAGACGCAGTACTGGCCCTCGCGGAGCTCGTCGCCGTTCATCGCGATGCACATCGAGCAGCCCGGCTCGCGCCATTCGGCGCCGGCCTCGAGGAAGACGCGGTCGAGGCCCTCGCGCTCGGCCTGCTTCTTCACGGGGACGGAGCCGGGGACGACGAGCGTGCGCGCGGCGACCCGGCGGCCCTTGACGACGGAGGCGGCGGCGCGCAGGTCGCTGATGCGCGAGTTCGTGCAGCTGCCGATGAAGACGACGTCGATCGCGTGGCCGAGGAGCGGCCTCCCGGGTTCGAGCCCCATGTAGGCGAGCGCCTTGCGGTCGGCGTCCGCGGGGACGGGCGCGGAGATCGGGAGGCCCGTGCCGGGGTTCGTGCCCCACGTGACCATCGGCTCGAGGCTCGACGCGTCGATCGAGAGGGTCGTGTCGAAGCGCGCGCCGTCGTCGGTCACGAGGTGCTTGAAGCCGTCGAAGGACGCCGGCGCGAACGCGCGGCCCGCGAGGAACTGGAACGTCGTGTCGTCCGGCGCGAACATGCCGGCGCGGGCGCCGAACTCGATCGACATGTTGCAGACGGTCATGCGTTCCTCCATCGAGAGGGCGCGCGCGGCGGTGCCGCGGTACTCGGCGACGTGGCCGGTGGCGCCCCCGATGCCGAGCCTCGCGCAGACGGCGAGGACGAGGTCCTTCGCCGTGACGCCCCGGCGGAGCGCGCCGTCGAAGCGGATCTCGCAGGTCTTCGACTTCCTCTGGAGGAGGCACTGCGTGGCGAGCACGTGCTCGACCTCGCTCGTGCCGATGCCGTGCGCGAGCGCACCGAAGGCGCCGTGCGTGGAGGTGTGGCTGTCGCCGCAGACGATCGTCATGCCGGGCTGGGTGAGGCCGAGCTCGGGGCCGACGACGTGGACGATGCCCTGGTGGTCGTTGCCGATGCCGTAGAAGCGGATGCCGTTCTCGCGCGCGTTCGACTCGATCGAGCGCAGGAGGTCGGCCACCTTCGGGTCCTTCTGCGGCTGGAAGCGCTCGGAGGTGGTCTGGATGATGTGGTCGACGACGGCGGCGGTGCGGTCCGGGCGGCGCACCTTGAGGCCGCGCTTCCGAAGGCCGGCGAAGGCCTGCGGCGAGGTCATTTCGTGGATGAGGTGCAGGTCGATGTAGAGGACGGCCGGGCAGTCGGGCTCCTGGGCCACGACGTGCTCGTCCCAGATCTTCTCGTACAGGGTTTTCGCCACGGCGAGGGGAATGTAGCCGCGCGCCGGGCGCCCATCAAGCGTTCTGCGCCGGGCCCGGCGCTTTACATTTCATAATTTACAATTCATACTTGACAATTGGGGGCCGCGGGGTACACTTCCCCGCGGGAGATTAGAGAGAGGGGTCCGCATGCCGTCCACGTCCCGGTCCCGTCCGCTTCTGTCCCGGTTCCCGGCCGTCATGATCGGCACGGGCGTCGCCGTCTTCGCCTTCTACTTCATCTTCCTCCGCGGCGGGCGCGGCCCGTCCGCCGAGGCGTCCGTGCCCGCGGCGTCCGCTCCCGCGACCGTCGCCGGACCCGCGGCGCCCGACCCCGAGCCGGCGTCGACCGCCCGCCGGCCCGAGCCCGCGGTCGTCGAACTGCCGAAGATCGCCGAGCCGGCGACGCCGAAGCCGGAGCCGCGCCGCGAGTCGAGTCCGCCCGCGAAGCACGAGTGGCAGCAGGACGTCGCCCTCGACAGGATGATCGAGGACGGCAAGCCCTACGAGGCGCGCGCGGAGATCGCCCGCCTTTTCGCCTCCGCCGGGATCAGCGACACGATGCGCGCCGAGCTCGCCAGCAAGGCCGTCGCGCTCAACCAGCGCCTCCTCGTGGCGCAGGCCGATCCGCGCGACATCGACGTGGCCGAGATCCAGCAGGGCGAGAACCTGATCACGTTCAGCCGCCGCTTCAAGCAGCTTCACGGCGAGTACGGCATCGTGAAACTCGTGAACGGCATCAAGAACGACGGCGCGATCCGCGCGGGGCAGAAGCTCCGCGTCCCGAAGGGCACGTGGAGCCTCCTCGTCGACACGTCGCTCTTCACGCTCTACCTCTGCTACCAGGGCGCGCCGTTCAAGAGCTACCGCGTGTGCGTGGGCGCGAAGGACAACACGCCCGCCGCGGCCTGGACCGTCGGCATCAAGAATCCGAAGCCCGAGTGGACCGCGCCGCAGGACTGGCTGGAGCGCGAGAAGGAAAAGAACCCGATCCGCTACGGCAACCCGAAGAACCCGCTCGGCGAGTACTGGATCGGCATCGACAACCCGAGCTTCTCCGGCTTCGGCATCCACGGCACGAACCAGCCCGAGACCATCGGCACGAAGGCGTCGATGGGCTGCGTGCGCATGCTGAACGCCGACGTCGTCGAGCTCGCCCGCATCGCGCACAAGGGAATGGAGGTCGTCACGCTGGAGTAGTCCCCCGTCCCGGGTCCCTCGTCCGTCGCCGGATCTTCGCGAACGCGACGAGAGACGGAGGACGGGGGACGTCACAGCGTGGCGCGGAATTCCTTGAGCAGCTCCGTCGGCATCCCCCTCCCGATCCACTGCTGCAGCTGCAGGTTCGCCTGCCGCAGGTACATCTCCACTCCGTCGGCCGTCTCCGCGCCCGCCTCCCTCGCCTCCCGCAGGAACCGCGTCGCGCGCGGGACGTAGACGCAGTCGAGCGCCACCGCGTCCTTCTTCCAGAGCTCGCGCGGAAACGGCGACTCGTCGGTCCCCAGGCCCACGCTCGTCGCGTTCACCACCACCTGCGCGCGCGCCTCGATGAGGCGGTCCCACGCGACGTACTCGCCGCGCAGCTCCTCCGCGAGCGCCTTCGCGCGGTCGAACGTCCGGTTCGCGACGATCACGCGCGCCCCCTCCGCGCGGAGCGCCCACGCGATCGCCCGCGCCGCGCCGCCCGCCCCCAGCACGAGCGCCCGCATCCCGTACACGCCGTGCGACCACTTGCGCTTCGCCGCCTCCCGGATCGCCTCCGCCGCCGCGGGCGCGTCGGTGTTCGTCCCGATGAAGCGGCCCTCGAGGACCGTCACCGTGTTCACCGCGCCGATCGCCTTCGCCGCTTCGTCCGCCTCGTCGAGCCGCGCGGCGACCGCCTCCTTGTGCGGGACCGTCACGCTCGCGCCGGAAAGCTCCAGCGCCGCCGCCACGTCCCGGAAGAGCGCGCCGTCGTCGAGCCTCACGCGCACGTACCGCGCGTTGATCCCCAGCTCGTGAAACACCCGGTTGAACACCCGCGGGCCGCGCGAGTGCGCCACCGGGTCGCCCACGACGGCGTAGACCTTCGTCCCGTCGTCCACCGACTTCACGCGGTACGCCTGCACGAGCTCCCCGACCGGAAGCTGGCCCGGCGCCGTCGCCTCGCCGATCGACGCGTACGTCATCATCCCGCCGTAGCGCGCGTACATCACGCGCAGCGCCTCGCCCGCCTCCCCCATCGCGACGACCGCGCCCGGGCGCGGCAGGTTCTTCTGGAGCTCGACGAGCCGCGCGAGGTCCGCCGCCCCGCGCGCGAGGCACGCGATCTTGATCGCCGCCGGATCGAGCGCCGCCATCTTCTGCGCGATCGACTCGAGCTTCTCCGGCGTCTTCTCGAAGTCGTGGTACGAGACGATGAGCGCCGCCTTCCCGCGCTCGAAGTCCTTGTACGCCTTGAACTCGACGTCGACGTAGTCCGCCCCTCCCAGCGCCGCCGTCCGGAGGAGCGCGATCCGGTCGTCCTCGTTCCCGCGCCAGCGGCCGCCCTCCCACGACGCGCGCGCCGTGACGATCGCCGGCAGCGTCTTCCTCGCGAGGATCTCCCCGAGCTCCGGCCGCTCGAGGAAGTCCGCGCGCACCTCCGCCACGTCGGCGCCCGCGCGCTTCGCCTCGTCCATGCGCGCGAGGACCCGGTCCGGCGCGGGCTCGGCGATCGAGGCGACGATCATCGCGCGACGCTACTCCGACCACTCCTTGCCGTACTTCTTCTCCCACCACGCCCGCGCGGCCTGGATCCTCTCCCGCGCGGCGTCCGGCGCCTGGCGCGGGTCGAGCCCGAAGTCCTGGCCGGCGACCTCGACCAGCACCTCGATCGCCGCGTCGCGCATGTAGACGTCCTCGCTCGCCAGCGACTTGATCGCGCGCGCCACGCCGCGCGGATCGCCGATCGCCGCGAGCGCCCGCAGGGCGGCCCGCTTCAGGTGCACGTCGCGCCGCTCCGGGTCGTCGACGAGCGAATCCAGGGGCGTGACGGCGGCCTCCGACCGCAGGCGGCCGAGCGTCTGGACAAGCGCGATGCACTGCCGGCGGTCGCGGTTCCTCTTCAGCAGCTCGAGCGCGTGCTCCGCGACGTCGTGCGCTTTCGCGTCGGGCAGCGTCGCCCGCAGCCGGCCGAGCGCCTCGGCCGCGCGCACGCGCAGCGCGAGGTGCGCCTCGGCGAGCGCCGGGTTGGTCGTCGGCGGCGTCTCCAGCTGCTTGAGGAGCAGCGCGACGGCCTTCGCGTCGCCCTCCGCGGCCAGCCCCAGGAACTCGCAGAGCCCGGCGTTCCGGAGGTACTCGTAGCCCGCCTCCTCGCGTTCGCGCTCCTCGATCTCCGCGAGCGCCGCCTTCACGCGCCAGGCCACCTCCGCATCCGCGTTCCCCTCGTGCGCCTGCAGGAACTCCCGCGCGTGCCGCCCGAGCCGCACGATCGACTTCTGCGCGGCGTCCCGGTCCTTCCACTCGCGCGACGCGAGCCTGCCGACGAGGTCGTCCACCTGGTCCTTGAGCCCGTGCCGCGTGTCCTCAAGCACCTCGATCGCCGCCGGCACGGCCCGCTTGCCGCGGTCGAGGAGCGCGTCGAGCGCCTTCCGCCGGGCGGAGGCGTCCTCGAGCTTCAGCTCCTCGATGAGCCCACGGATCTTCTTGTCGTCGTCGGACGGCTGGAGGAGCGCGACGGCCGAGAGGAGGACGCTGAGCATGCTGATTTAGACGCCGATTCTAGTCGCCGGTGCGCAGAAGGGAAAGGAGGGAGTGCGGATCGGGACGCGCGCGGAGCGCCGGTCACATCCCGCGCAGGTACTCCTCGAGCTCGCGCTGCAGCTCCGGCAGCTGCATGCCGAAGCGGCTCGACAGCAGCCGCTCGAACTCGCCCTTGCCCCCGCGCCCCTTGAGCTCCTCCTGCACGTACTCGTCGAAGAGCTTGCGGTACTTGCCGGCGGCGCCGTGGCGGAGGTAGTGCACGAGCGCCCACGCCTCGCCGTAGCACAGCTGCGTGAAGCGCATGCGGTCGCCCTGCTGGCCCCCCGGGCCGTTCCAGTGCTTCCAGATCTCGTCGAGATCCATGCCCATCACCTGCCAGAGCGCCGGCAGGTCGCCGCGCCGCACCGCGTCCTTGAGCACCGGCAGCCGCGGGCTCGGCAGCGACGGATCCACCTCGACGTGCGCGGTGGGCGTCCGCTTGAACTGCTCGAAGTAGACCGCCATCCCCTCCTGGAACCACCACGACTGACGCTTGTCCGCGTCCGCGCGGTAGCGGAAGTGGTAGTGGATGAGCTGGTGCGTCGCCTCGTGCAGCAGCACCTCGATCGGGTACCACTTGCGCTCGTGGAGGAAGACCACGCGGCGCTTCTGGTACTCGTAGAGGCCCGGCACCTCGGGCGGGAGCGGCGCGTTGTTGCCGCCGCGCAGGTAGTCGTCGAACGTCTCGCGCGACGTGAAGACGAGGATCGGCAGGATCTCGTGCGGCTCGCCGAGCTGCAGCGGCTCGACGATCTCGGCGCGGAAGCGCTCCATCAGGCTCTTGAGCGCGTTCTGGAACTCGTCGAACATCGTCGGCAGGTTCACGCGCGGGTGGAGCTCGCCCGCCAGGACGAACGGGGAGTCCGAGCGCGCGTCGAAGAGGAACTTGTTCGCGCCGAACTCGCGGTAGATGCGGCCGGTGAACCACTCCACCTGTTCGTCGCGCGAGCCCTGGGGCATGAACGGGACGGACTCGCCCCGCTCCCATCCGCCGGCCGGCGCCGCCTTCGCGCCCGCCGCCTCCGGCGCCGCGGCCATCTCGGGCGCCACCGGGGTCCGCGACCGGATCGCGAGGTACGCGGCCGTCGCCACGACGAGCCCGCCGATCACCCCGAGCGTGATCTGCGCGCTGGCCGATTCCGGCACGAGCCTCCGCCACCACGCGGCGCGGAGCGGCTGTCGCATGGCCGGCACGGTGAGCGTGGCGCGGCACGAGGTGCAGAGCACCTTCGTGCCCGAGGGAATCCCGGTGACGTTGTAGCGCCGGTCGCAAAACGGACACCGGACGATGCTCATCGCCATATGCGCTCCACCCGCACTCCCACCGCCGCGGCCGTTCCCGTGGAGCGGCCCACCCTTACCGTCTCGAAGTCTAGCACTCGCCCCCGGTCGGAGCAAGGGGGCCGCGACAGAATGGTGCGCTCACCGCCCGCCCGCCGCGACCTCCGCCTCGAGCTCCGCGAGCGTCATCCCGAGCCGGTCGCGGAGCAGGCGCTCGAACGCGTCGCCTCCGTGCCGCCCGGCGAGTTCCGCCTTCATCACGTCGCCCAGGAACGCGCCGTGACGCCGGCGCAGGTGCGCCACCAGCGCCTTCGCCGTCGCGTAGCGCGCGACGCGCGACTCCGGGCGGTCCCACGCCTCGTCGTCGAAGAGCTCGCGCAGCGGCACCGCGCACGCGGGCTCCGCCCGCGCCAGCGACGGGTCCACCTCCACATGCGCCGTCGCCGTCCGGCGGAACGACTCGAAGACGGACGCCGTCCCCTCCTGGAGCCACCGCGACACCGCGCCGCCCCGCGCGTGATGGTCGATGAGCTGGTGCGTCGCCTCGTGGAGGAGCGTCGCGACGGGCGGTCGGCCCCCCTCGTAGAGCAGGGCCGCGCGCCGCGTGGCGGTCTCGTAGAAGCCGCACGCGTCGGGCTGGACGCCGCGCTCGCGGCGGTACGCATCGAACGACGCCCGGTGGGTGAAGATCACGATGACGAGCGGGTCGTCCGGGGCGCCCAGGCCCGTCTCGCCCTCGAAGCAGGCGACGAGTCCGGCCAGCGCGTCCTGGAAGTCGGCGAACAGCGGCTCCAGATCGACGCCGGGCCGGATTTCGCCGGCGAGCAGGAAGCCCGAGCCGGCGCGCTGGCAGAACCGGAAGCGCGCGGACGCGAGCAGGCGGAGTTCGGCCCCCCGGGCGCGCGCGGCCGCCGGGGCATGGGCGCGCAGCGGTTCCGCTTCCGGCTCCGGGCCGGCGCCCCGCGGGCGCGCCGCGAGCGCCACCGCCAGGGCGATCGCGCCGAGTCCCGCGCCGATCCAGGGGCGCAGCCGGCCCGCGCGCGGCCGCGCCGGCACCGCGAGCGTCGCCCGGCACGACGTGCAGAGCACTTTCGTGCCCGCGGGGATGCCCGTGATGTTGTAGCGACGGTCGCAGAACGGGCAGCGGACGATGGCGGCCATCGTCCCACTGTACCGCGTCCGGCGCGGCGACTATTGGCGCGCGCGCCACTCGAGGAGGCCGAGCCGCTCGATGGCGGGGCGCGGCACGGGGATCCCGAGCGCCGCGGCCGCCTCGCGCGCGAGGCGGTTCGCCGGGCCGGGCTCCCGCGCCGCCAGGCGTTCGCGCGCCGCGGCCCGCGCATCCGCGCCGCCGAAGGCGATCTGCGCCGGGAGCACGGCGTTGACGACGAGATCGCGCGCGCGGTCCGGGCCGATCCCGTCGGTCGTGAGCCGCGCCTCCGCGTCGCGCGCGAGCGCCTCGGCGAGCCCGGCGCCGCCGAGC
>Ga0187893_10011386_pt1 | contig 12933 bp, 12 predicted proteins | sample MA1701074metaG_FD_139574 | JGI IMG/M metagenome (GOLD analysis project Ga0187893, IMG submission 139574) | White microbial mat communities from a basaltic lava cave in the Kipuka Kanohina Cave System on the Island of Hawaii, USA - MA170107-4 metaG ...
CCGTTCTTCTATTGTGGTTCTAATGAGGTGACGACTTTCGGTCGGAGTTAGATGGCCTTGATTCTCGATTCGGTGCACCGCGGTGGCGAGGAGGTCGTCCTTAATCGCTTCGGCCATCCATGTGGAATAATGATGCTTCCGGAGATGATGCACCCAGGTAGCATCGTCTACTCCTTCACCTAACTGCATGAACAGAAGCAGGTTGTGGGCGCGAAGATTGAGTTGCCCCGAGGGTCCCCTGAAGTAGAAGCATCGGTCCAGGGGCAATTCCCCCTCGGCATACTTTCGCCGGTGCCTCTGTCGCTCCACGGTGCAGGGAGCAATCCGCATACTGAAGGGTTCTTCATGGGAACTACGGTTCCAGACAAGGGCATGATTGGGTTCGAGACGGGAGACATCGAGTACGGGGGCTGGCCTCTCGATTGCGGCGCAGTAGCACCGAATGGTCTCATCGGGCCTCTCTCCGAGGGCGATAACCGTATCGACAGACTCCAGGATCGAACGTTCGATTTGATCGGGATGGACCGTCACATAAATCGTGGAAAATAATTCATGTGCAAAAATACGAGGAGCAGACTTATATGCGATCGGCAGTAGATGATGCGTCTCGTCTAGCAACATCCAATGAGGCCTACCGGTCTTCACTCCCATCTCCTGAAGACGCGGCAACAATCTAAGAAAAAATGCCGGTCGATCGTGAAGCGGGAGACCCACCAAGTTCACCACGACGTGATTGCGCGGGCTGGCCAGACCCTTTATCACTTCATCAACAGTAGGACCCTGTTGGGCCGTGCCAAACATGATCGCTTGCGGAAAATTCTCATAGTCTCCCTCAGGGTCGATGAGACAGCATTGGTATCCGGATTGTCCTAATCTGTGCAAGAGACCGGTTGCGAGCATAGATTTTCCGCTCCCGGAGGTTCCGGCGAGCAATACACTCTTTCGGGCCGGATCCAGATAGACTTCCTCTCCTTTCTCCCTGCTTCCAAGAAGAATACGATGCCTGGATACAGTTTGATCTGCTGCTTCGAGGTCATCATGCAGGAGCGCGTCAATAATCTCGACCACCCCGGTTCCATGATTTCCGTCGGTTGTTTTGTCGGCAGTGTTCTTTAACATGGGGATAGCGTTTTGGACTGCGGCTGCATACTCGCAGAGATTGAGAAGAGCATGATCGTTCTCAGCGTCTCCAATCGCGACAGTATTGTGTGGTGAGAGGTCCAATTCATCCAGTGCGGCGAGCAACCCGCTGCCTTTATTAATGCCGGCAGGGAGGACCATCACTGCGCCCTTGTTAAAGATGATGCGCAATTCGAGGCCGAAATCTCGAATCACCTCAAGTATGACTTTTTCATAGGGAGAACAAGTCGCGATGATGGTCTGTCCGACATGGAGCGGCGTCACCTTGCGTCGCCGGAGCTCTTCGACAAAAGCAGGGAGAGGTGGCGGAGCGAGCAGCCGGATCTCTTTTGTGGCGGGCCGGTAAAGGACGGCCCCATTTTCTGCCACCACCCGCTCACACAAGGACACCTGGGGAAAAATCTCCAGCAAATCGGGAAGAACCCGACCTGTCACAATGAGGAATCTACGGCCAGAAGCAGTAAGCCGTTCAATGGCACCAAGCGTGCTCTCGGCCACCACACCTGAGCAGGCAAGCGTACCGTCATAATCGGCTGCCAGTGCGAAATATCGCATAGATCAAAGCTCTCATCTCTGACCGAATGAGTATTTGGAGCATTTCAGCACGTAAAACGATGGTAATGGAGCTAGGAACTCTCCCAGGTCAATCAAATCACTGTTCGTTTGTTTAATGCGGTTTAACCCAATCAATGGACGGCGAGACGGCCCGACTCCTCCGCGCCAATCAGAGTTTTTGAGCAACTAGGGCATTCCCCAGCTCCCACGCGACGCATTCCCTGTGCATCATGCAGGCACACACACGTACCTCAGTTAAACGGGAGGTTCTGCGCAATGATGCCCATAGAAAAGGCTATCATTGAAAAGTTGCAGAGAAATGGTCCCTGTTGCCTAGACGATATCGCCATATACCTCTCTCCCACCTACAGTTGGGGAGAGGTATTCGTGGCCGTTGATTGGATGTCGAGGGAGGGAGGGCTGTTGCTTCGCCAAGTCGGATACTCAACCTATCAGATCACCCTCCGCTCCCAGTTGGCGTATTCCGGTTCCCCATCAAGCCAACAGGAGTCGCAATTAAACACATGAGCCTCCAAAGCCGTTCCACACAGTCCTAGTCACGTCACACTTCCGCACCCTCCCGCACCCTCCCGCACCGCGATATGAGCACGTGCCTTCTTGACGCGCCCTCGTTCTTGCGCCGATGGTCCAGAGAACCCTCGCGATCTCAGCGAACGAAAGAGCAAGGGCCTTCAAGGCACCGCGGCCAGGGTTCTCCCCTGTATGCACCGTTCGGTGTGCGGAGATACGATGGATGAGCTCCAATGTGCCGGGATGGACCTGCGGTGGTGAACGCGGGAGAACCATTCTCTGTTGCGAGGCTCGGCCCGAAGACGTGCCGGGCCTTTATTCTTCTCAGATTACATCGCCTGAACTGGTGCCCCATGTCCAGATTGGACAGCTATTTGTAGGAGCTGCGGGTGTGCGCGGAGAGGCGCATGGCTTCTTCTGGCACCCGGGCATGGGGCTGGACGGGTCGTCCGTCCGTCACATGTAGTATTGAGTCCCAAAAAGCCAGGGTATTCCCTAGTAGACACATCATTTAGCCATCTATACCTTGGCACCTCGGAATCGCGTATTTCACGGATTCCAAGAATAAAAAACCTCCATCAGACCAAGGGGAAATCGGTTTCTTTCTTACCAGTACTGCCTCAAGGATAGGCTATGGCGAAATATTTCTCGCGTGCAAGGGGACTGCCGGTGCTAGCCAAGGCGCCGACCGGCATTACCGGCTTCGATGAAATCACCGGCGGCGGGATACCCCGCGGGCGTCCTACACTGGTCTCCGGAGGCGCCGGTTGCGGCAAGACTCTCTTCAGCATGGAATTTCTTGTGCGAGGGGCGACCCAGTTCGCAGAGCCGGGTCTGTTCATGTCGTTCGAGGAGAACGAGCAGGAATTGGCGCAGAATGTCGCCTCGCTTGGATTTGACCTGGCGGCTCTTGTCAAGCGACGCCTCTTGTTGATGGATTTTGTCCGGGCGGAACAGAGCGAGATCGAGGAAACCGGCGAGTACGATCTGGAGGGTCTGTTCATCCGGCTCGGTCACTCCATTGATCGCATCAAGGCGAAGCGGGTCGTATTGGATACGATCGAAGCGCTGTTCGCCGCGATGCCTAACGAGCTGGTTCTTCGCTCCGAACTACGACGGCTTTTCCGCTGGCTCAAGGGCCGGGGGGTTACGGCGATCATCACGGCCGAACGGGGAGCCGGCGCGTTCACCCGACACGGTCTGGAGGAATATGTGTCCGACTGCGTGATCCTGCTCGACCACCGCGTCATCGAGCAAGTGTCGACCAGACGGTTGCGAGTCGTCAAATATCGCGGGTCCGCGCATGGAACCAACGAGTATCCATTCCTGATCGATGAAAGCGGTTTCTCTGTGCTGCCGATCACATCGCTCGGTCTCAACCATGAGGCATCGACGGAACGTGTGTCCACCGGCATCGCGCAGCTCGACGTCATGCTCGACGGCAAGGGCTTCTATCGCGGAAGCAGCGTGCTCTTGTCGGGCACGGCCGGCTCCGGTAAGACTTCCATCGCCGCCCACCTCGTGGATGCTGCGTGCAGGCGAGGAGAGCGCTGTCTCTACTTCCCGTTTGAAGAATCCCAATCGCAGATTCTGCGAAACATGCAGTCGATCGGACTCGGCCTCAAACGCTGGGTCTCGCGTGGCTTGCTGCGGTTCCATCCAGCGCGCCCTCACCTGTATGGGCTGGAAACTCACCTCGCGCTGATGCACAGGCAGATCACCCAGTTCGATCCGCGGGTGGTCGTGATCGATCCGGTCACCAATCTAACGGAGATCGGCAGCACGATGGAGGCCAGAGGGATGCTGACCAGGCTGGTGGATTTCCTCAAGGCCCGTGGCATCACGGCACTGTTCACGAGCCTTTCTGATAGCAATGCGGAAATAACCGAAGTCGGTATTTCGTCGCTGATGGACACTTGGTTGCTCGTCCGCAACCTGGAAAGTAACGGAGAGCGCAATCGCGGGCTCTATGTGCTCAAGTCCCGCGGTATGGCCCACTCCAACCAGATCCGTGAATTCATCCTGAGCGATCGGGGTGCCCGCTTGCTCGACGTCTACACCGGTTCGGCCGGAGTGCTCACGGGTACGGCGCGCATGGTGCAGGAAGAGCGGGACAAAGCTGATGTGCTCGCACAGCGCAACGAGACCACCCGGAAGCGTCGGGAGCTCGCGCACAAGAGAGAAGCGATGGAGGCACAGATTGCTGCATTGCGCGACCGGTTTGCCACGGAGTCGTCGGAGTTGCAAATGCTCATCGCTGAAGAGCAACTCGTTGAGAGCAATATTGCGCAGCAGCGCAAGGTCCTCGTCGATGTACGCTCGGGGAGCACAAGCAACGGATCTCAGAATGGGAGATAAGGAGCGACGAATGGCCGTCAATATCAAGCTGGCAGAGACAACGGACGAAAAGGCCGCGCGCGCGAACAAACAAAATGACAAGTGGCAATTGCGCCTCTATGTCGCCGGTCAGACCCCGAAGTGTTTGACCGCCTTCGCCAATCTCAAAAAGCTGTGTGAGGAGCATATGGGTGGCGATTACCACATCGAGATCGTCGATTTACTTCAACATCCGCAATTGGCAAAGGGCGATCAAATCCTGGCGATCCCCACGCTGGTACGAAAACTTCCCGAGCCGGTGCGGAAGATCATCGGCGATCTTTCCAACACGGAGCGGGTACTAGTGGGATTGGACTTGAGGCCTAGGTAACGTGCCTCTGCGCACTCTTCGTGAGGGGCATTGGAGATGACATGGGCAAACAACCGAAAAATACGCCTGTCAGTAAGATTGCCGAGTACGACAAAGCGCTGGGCAAAGCCGATGCCCAGATGTATGTCCTGAGACTCTGTGTCAGTGGAATGACGCCGCGCTCCAAAGCGGCGGTAAAGAACCTCGCACAGATCTGCCAGGAGCATCTTGAGGGGCAATACCAGCTCGAGGTGATCGATCTGTATCAGCAGCCGGCATTGGCAGCGACACATCACATCATTGCGACCCCGACGTTGTTGAAAAGTTATCCTCCGCCGTTGCGTCGACTGATCGGCGATCTCTCCGACACGGAAGCCACACTGCGACGGCTCGGCATCGTCACTCGGAAGAATGGTGCGGCATGACCCAGCACACGAACTCCGTCGAAGAGCTCGCGCGCGAGAACGATTCGTTGCGCGCCCAATTGGAGGAGGCCACGGAGGTGCTCACGGCTATCCGCACCGGCGGGGTAGATGCCTTGGTTGTCGAGAGCCCGGATGGGGAGAAGATCTTCACACTGCAAGGGGCCGACCGACCTTACAGGACCTTTGTCGAAACCATGAATGAAGGAGCGGTGACGCTGACCCTGGACAGCACGATTGTCTATTGCAACCGGCGGTTTGCCGATCTCGTCGACGCGCAGTTGGAACAGACGTTCGGCAGGAGGTTTTTCGAATTCGTGACACCTTTGGATAGACCGGAGTTCGAGGCGCTGCTGGCGGAGGGGCAGGATCCTGGGGTCCACGGTGAGTTGTCGCTTGAGCAGACCGACGGAACCCTGATTCCTGTTCGACTCTCGGCCCGGCGCCTGCCGGAGAATTGTGGGAACTATTGGTGCCTGGTCGTGACGGATTTGCGCGGGAAGAAACTGCAAGAGGCCCAGGCTGCTGATCTCCTGGAACGCAGGAAGGGCGAGGAAGCGATGCAGAAGTGGAACACCAATCTGGAACAAGAGGTGAGTCGGCGAACGGCGGAATTGCTGGAGTCGCGCGAACGGCTGCGCGCGCTCGCTTCGGAACTCAATCTCGCCGAGCAGCGAGAGCGCAAACGGATAGCGATAGAGCTGCACGATTATCTTGCGCAACTCTTGGCGCTGGCCATTATGAAGCTGTCTCAGGTCAAGCGGAAGCCTGAAAACAATACCGATCTGCTCAATAAGGCGCAAGAAGTCGTGAGCGAGGCGCTGAACTATACCCGCACTCTCGTGGCCGATCTGACTCCCCCCATGCTGCACGAGTTCGGTTTACCGTCCGCACTTCGATGGCTGGCTGAGAAGATGGAACGCCACCAGCTCTCTGTGACCATTGAGTCGTCTGACCAAGATGACTTTAAACTCTCGGAGGCGCAGGCCCTACTGCTGTTCCAATCGATCCGTGAATTATTGGTCAATGCTTCTAAACACAGTGGAGCCGGTGAGGCAACGGTGTCGCTCTCCCGCATTGACGGCGAACTTCGAGTTGAAGTGCGGGATAGAGGCAAGGGCTTCGATAAAGATGCGAAAACCAAGGGGGGTGATCCTGTTAGTTTCGGGCTCTTCAGCATTCGTGAACGGATGATGGCGCTCGGCGGGTCCTTAGAACTGGAGTCGGAGCCCGAAAAAGGCACCAGGGCGACGCTCGTACTGCCGTTCAACGGCGAAACCATTTGAAACACCGAGCTGTGTTACGTCTTGCTCACATTTCTAAACCGCTGGTCGGCGCCTCAATACTTCCCCATTTAATGGACTGCTTGTCCTAGTCGCGCGCTCTTCCATGTGAAGGAAGTCATCCAGTCTGGCGTAATAAGGCGAAGTCGAGATCATGTGAACACACGGGTTCAAATCCCGTGGGGACCACCATGCATTGCTTAACCCGACCGGGAGCCCTTTATATTCTTCTTGGCAACGGACGAAACACCTCCCAGCGAGTTTGTGTTCTCATTCGCGCCGCGTCCATGATTGCGCATAAATGAAACCCGTCACGAAGAGCTCCGCTCATAATCCACCTGCGCGCCCAGAGCCATTGAATTGAACATGGCACAGGGAGGAGCCAATCAAAGTGTAACTACTTACGGCAACTTCCAGTGATGCGTACCGCGCTTCCGAGTGTGTACGTCATGGAGATCGTTGAATCCAGCCTTGATCGTTCAGGACCATGCCGATCACGCTCCGTCGTCCTCTTCTCGTCAATTGAAGTGGGTTCGATGAACAGGTCCTGTGTCCTCGCGTACCAGAGTGCGGTGAGGGATTTCTCGGGGTACAACTTCGTTGACGCCTCTATTGTCGGTTGTGTATAAAGAATGCGCCGCTTGTCCGTTCACCTTTTATGGTAGGTAGACTTTCCATGGGCGCACGCGAATTCCACGACGGGGCGAAAGACGGCCTCGAAGCGCTCGAGCCTCTCGACCCGGAACAGATCAGGTCCTTCGACGGCCTGCTGACCGCGATGCGAAAGACCGCCTTTGGAGGCCGCAGACTGGGGGAGGCCTACGAGGTGCTGTGGACAATGATCGAAGACCCTGACTGTTCCGTTGTATTGACGCTGTCAGGGGCGATGACCATTGCGAAGATGGGCAAGATCATCAGCTCGATGATCGATCATGGGATGGTGCAATGTGTCGTCTCGACCGGAGCATTGATCGCTCATGGATTGAGTGAGTCGGTTGGTAAAACACACTATCGGCACCATTCATCCATGTCCGACCAAGAGTTGTTTGCCAAGGGCTATAACCGGGTCTACGATACACTGGAGATGGAGTCCAACCTCAACTATGTAGAACAAGTCGTTGCCCGAACGATGAAGCGGGTGGATCAGGACCAATCCCTTTCTTCCGAGCTCCTCACTCGTGAGTTGGGGCGGACGCTCGCGGAAGAATATGACGGAACGGGTATTCTCAAAAGTGCCTACCTGAAAAAAGTCCCGGTCTTTATCCCTGCCTTTACCGATTCCGAGATGGGGTTAGATCTTGGAACCTGGGCCATGAGTCGAGATCTCGGTCAGGCTCATGCGAAGTTACAGGGGGGGAGTGATCTTGATGTGCTGCGTACGATTCTTTGCTCCTATCCTTCGTTCAATCCATATCTCGATCTCAACAGCTACGCAAGCCACGTCATTTCTGCCAAGCGGCGTGGAATCTTTACGATCGGGGGGGGAGTACCTCGTAATTGGGCACAACAGGTCGGTCCCTACATTGAGATCAGCAATACGCGGCTTGGCCTCCATGTAGAGCCACCTCGATTCCAATACGGGGTGCGTATCTGTCCGGAACCAGACCATTTGGGTGGGCTGAGCGGCTGTACGTATCAAGAAGGCCTTTCCTGGGGAAAGTTCGTTCCGCCGGAAGCAGGTGGGCGCTTTGCCGAGGTATTGAGTGACGCTACGGCTGTCTGGCCTCTCCTCATGGTCGGGTTGCTTGAGCGAATGAAAGCAAAGGGCACTCCCCGCACATGATGGGTTCGCATCTCTTTCGCACAGGTGCGGCGGCGGCATTACTGTTACTCGTCCAGATGACTCAGGCGGGCGCTGGGTCGATCACGGACGACGGACGAATCAGAGGGCGGGTGGACGCGCCGATCACCTTGATCGAGTATTCTGATTTCACGTGTGGGTACTGTGCGAAGTTCTTTCAGGAGACCTGGCCGCAGTTGCAGGCCAAATATATCGATACAGGTAAAGTGCGGTTGGTCTATCGCGACTATCCTCGATCGGACGATGGAGTCGGCGTTGATGCCGCCGTGGCGGCGCGCTGTGCCGGAGCCCAGGGTCGATATTGGCCGATGCATGACCGGCTTTTCAGCGAACGTGGCCGCTTAGACTCGGGAGCCTTCAAAGGTTACGCGAAGGTGATCGGCTTGGATCAGACGGCATTTGATAAGTGTTTCGACGACCGGCACTATCTCGAATCCATTTTCCAGGATCGTCAAGAGGCGAATCGGTGGGGGTTTCATGGTACCCCAGGTTTTGTTCTGATGCGAACAGCTGGTGGACCCACTGAGAAAGAGCCGGCAATTGCGATTCCCGGCGCATTCCCGTTCAACAAATTTGCCGAGGAGATTGATCGCATGTTGGCCGCTGCCCCACGCTCCCAGGGAGAATCCACCGAGCCTCACGGGTCGACGGCGGTGGCACAGAACAATCCATTCATTATTCAATAAGGATGACCTATGTCTGCAACACAATCGTTTTGGTCTGTTCCGCAACGCGACGGGGACCCCCCCTACTGGATGTGCATGTCGTGCTTGTCAGAAGTCTTCTATCGCAAGGTACCGATGCCTGATTGTCCGTCGTGCCACGGCGTCTCGACCTATGAGGCCTTCACGCTTGAGGCGATTCGTGACTGGGGCACAGAGGATTTGGTTGCCAAAGCCGATAGTGCCCAACAGGCTGCGAATCTTAAGCCGGCTTCTGCAGCATCGATTCATTCCGCCGACTGAGTCTTCACCACCCGCGGGGCGTCTCTCGTGCAGGGACCACGTCCATTCTTAATCGGAGGTCAATGGCGCCACGGAGAGACCGTTGTCCCTGTGAACAATCCGTTTACGGGACAATTGCTCGCGGAGGTTTCGAACGCAAGTTCAGCCGACGCCGAGACGGCGATTCAATCGACGGTTGATGCCGCTGCCGCGATGGGAGCTTTGCCATCCCACGCCCGCTATCATGTGTTGCAAAAGATCGCAGGGGAACTCTATGACCGGCGGGATGAATTTGCCCGCCTGATGATGGCTGAATCCGGCAAGCCGATCGCCGACGCGAAGCGGGAAGCCAGTCGGGCTGTTCAGACATTTACCGTGGCGGCTGAAGAGGCGAAGCGCATTCCGGGCGAGGTGATCCCCCTCGACTGGACGCCGGGGACGGATTCCCATCTCGGCATTCTCCGTCGCGTTCCGATCGGTCCAGTACTTGGAATTACACCCTTCAACTTTCCCCTGAATCTTGTGGCTCACAAAGTCGCACCGGCGCTGGCGGCCGGCAATTCCATCCTCATCAAGCCGGCACCGCAGACACCCCTAACCGCGTTGCTCTTAGGCGAAGTGGTTCTGGAGGCTGGGCTTCCTCCCGGCGCACTCAATATCCTGCCCTGTGACAATACGGTGGCGGAACAGCTTGTCGTCGATCCCCGCTTTAAACTCCTGAGCTTTACCGGTAGTGCCGCCGTAGGATGGATGTTGAAGGCCAAGTGCGGGAAGAAGAAGGTCGTGTTGGAACTCGGCGGGAACGCGGGCGTCATCGTGGAACCCGATGCCGATCTGGACATCGCCTCACAGCGTTGCGCAGTCGGCGGGTTTGGATATGCCGGTCAGACCTGTATCTCTGTTCAGCGAATCTTTGTCCATCATTCCATCGTGGACCTCTTCACCACGAAACTTCTGTTGCAAGTCGCGCGTCTGAAGGCCGGCGACCCGAGCGACGATTCGACGGTAGTCGGACCATTGATCGATCAGGCCGCGGCCCATCGTGTGGAGGCGTGGGTTGAGGAAGCGGTGTCGCAAGGAGCGCGTGTGCTTCTGGGGGGCAAACGCATGGGCTCGGTGATGGAGGCGACGGTGCTCTCGCACGTCACGCCAATGATGAAAGTTTCTTGCCTGGAGGTGTTTGGGCCGGTGGTGACGGTAATTCCATATCGACACTTCAGTGAAGCGATCACGGCGCTTAACCAATCCGACTATGGACTCCAAGCCGGAGTGTTCACTCAGGATGTGAATAAGATTTTTCATGCTTTCCGGCACCTTGAAGTTGGGGCAGTACTGGCAAACGAGATTCCGACATTTCGTGCCGACCACATGCCGTATGGTGGCGTGAAGGATTCCGGGGTCGGGCGTGAAGGGGTTCGGGCTGCGATCGAGGATATGACCGAGCCTCGCATGCTGGTATTGAACCTCAAACCGCCTTCCGGGACCTAGCCGGATACTGAAAAAATACGCTCGCGTCACAATTCGTCACGCGTGAAGGGCGAACGTGCAAGCCTTGATTCCGAGTGTCTCGCCTTTCCCATCAGTCTGGGGCGGCTATCCTGCCGGGATAGTTTCATTTTGTAGTTTCCCCAAAACATGCTAGAGAAAAAAATTGTCGGAGGATATTGCGAAGCTGCGCCAATCTTGGTACAACAGCGACCCTGTGCCTCTATGAGATTTACCATGGGCGTGCATGTCAGCTCACGAAGCGCCCTCACCCGAATTGGTCGGACAAACTAAGGAGAAGACACGATGGTACCTACGCAGATGTTTCTGACGCGAGGCGTCGGAGTTCACAAAGAAAAACTGGCCTCCTTCGAGCAAGCCTTGCGTAGCGCCGGCGTCGCTTATTGCAACCTTGTCACGGTGTCGTCGATCCTTCCCCCGAATTGCAAAATTATTCCGCGTGCGCGCGGCGAGAAGTTGTTGAGCCCCGGCGAAATCACGTTCTGTGTGATGGCACGATCGGAAACGAATGAACGAAATCGTCTGGCCTCCGCGTCGATTGGGGTGGCAGTTCCTACCGATCGTCGAACCTACGGGTATCTGTCCGAACACCATGCGCATGGCGAAACCGATGAAGAGACAGGCGAGTATACGGAAGACTTGGCGGCGCAGATGTTGGCCACGACACTCGGTGTCGAATTCGATCCGAACATCGCGTGGAAAGAACGAGAACAAGTCTTCAAAATGGCCGGCAAGATTGTTCGGACCCAAAATATCACCCAGTCCGCCATCGGTAAACCCAACCGCTGGACGACGGTGATCGCATTGGCCGTGTTCATCCCGGCAGAAAATATACCGAAGCGGCGCCGGTAGCCCTGCCGCGTGAGTATACGCCCATGACACTTCCCGCCGGTTGGGAAGGTATCGACCAGAATTTCCTCGGGCTCGAGGAGCCCTGGTGCCATCCCGATCAGGCGGGCGTCTACGTGCTGCCTGCTCCCTACGAACATACCTCCAGCTACGTGCTGGGCTCCGATCGTGGCCCGTCAGCCATCATCGAGGCGTCTCAACAAGTCGAGCTATATGACGAAACACTCCGGTGTGAGCCCTATCGAGAGTGGGGCGGAGTTGCCACCATTCGCTCCCTCGATCTTGACGGCAAAGTTGATCGGCAGGCGGTGGATGCCATCGACGCCTTCGTCACTCCCCACGTCGGCACCGGTCGGTTCGTCGTCACCTTGACCGGGGAACATACCGGAGCGCTTGGGGCCATTCGAGCACATGCCCGACGCTATCCCAATCTGTGTGTGGTGCAAATCGATGCGCATGGTGACTTGCGGAAGGCCTATCAAGGGAACCCCTATAGCCACGCCAGCGTGATGGCTCGTGTAGTCGACGACGGATTGCCGTTAGTCCAAGTCGGCATTCGTTCCATTTCTCCTGAGGAAATCGATCGTATTCGGAGTACTGATCGGATCGCCACGTTCTTTGCCGCTGAGATTCTTGACCCGTCCGGCCCCTACGAAGGCAAGGCCTCTCGATGGGTTCCCGAGATCGTGAAGGCCTGTCGAGGGCCGGTCTATCTGACGTTCGATTGTGACGGGCTTGATGCTTCGCTGGTTCCCGCGCTGGGCACTCCCGAGCCCGGTGGGTTGGGGTGGTATGACACGGTGAACCTCGTGACATCCTTAGCCAATGGACCCGGTATCCTCGGGATGGATATCAGCGAGATCGCCCCGATCGAAGGGTTTGTCGCACCTCAGTTTTGTATCGCCCGATTGATCTATCGCATGCTGGGACGAATCAAAGCAGGTCGACGGGTCCACTGAAATGGCATACCCACGCTGTGACCGATACGCTTCGCATCAATAAGTTTTTTACACACCACGGCATCTGTTCTCGGCGAGAGGCTGATCGTCTGATCGAGTCTGGTCGCGTGACCATTAATCAGCGAGTGGCTCGTTTGGGTGATCAGGTCGGTCCTGAGGACGTGATCACGCGAGATGGACAGGTGATCCCCTGGGGGACAGCCCCGCTCTACATCAAGTATTACAAGCCGGTGGGTGTGACGACGACCAGTGAATCG
>Ga0187893_10011387_pt1 | contig 12932 bp, 12 predicted proteins | sample MA1701074metaG_FD_139574 | JGI IMG/M metagenome (GOLD analysis project Ga0187893, IMG submission 139574) | White microbial mat communities from a basaltic lava cave in the Kipuka Kanohina Cave System on the Island of Hawaii, USA - MA170107-4 metaG ...
CGCCGGGTTGCCACCACGCAGGACCTGCGGATCCTCCCGGCCGCGGCGGATCAGCAGCAGGTAGAGCACCGCGGCGAGGAACACCACGACCGAGGTGATCACATTGATCCGCAACCCGAAGACCATGGTCGCCGGATCGGTGCGGAGGATCTCGATCCAGAATCGACCCGCGGTGTAGCCCGCGACATAGAGCGCGAACGCCCGGCCGTGGCCGAGCCGGAAACGCCGGTCAGCCCACACGACGAGCGCCGCGACACCGAGGTTCCACAGCAGTTCGTAGAGGAACGTGGGATGCACGACCGCGATCGGCGGGCCTTGCGCGATCCCCCCCAGTGGATCGAGGGCGCCGGTCTGCGGATCCACCCGCTGGTAGATCTCCAGCCCCCAGGGCAGCGTGGTCGGGCCGCCGTAGAGTTCCTGGTTGAACCAGTTGCCGAGACGGCCGATCGCCTGCGCGGTGACGATCCCCGGCGCGACCGCATCGGCCAGCGCGGGCAGCGGGATGCGCCGGCGCCGGCAGGCGATCCAGGCCCCAACCCCGCCGAGCGCGACGCCCCCCCAGATGCCCAGCCCCCCCTGCCAGATCTTCAGCGCGTCGAGCGGGTCACCACCGGGCCCGAAGTACGTCGGCCAGTCCGTGGCCACGTGGTACAGCCGCGCGCCCACCAGGCCGAACGGCACCGCGAACACCGCCACGTCGGTGACGGTCCCCGGTTCACCGCCCCGGGCCCGCCAGCGGCGTTCCCCCCACATGATGGCCACCACGATCCCGGCGATGATGCACAGTGCATAGGCCCGGATCGGCACCGGCCCCAGCTGCCAGACACCGCGATCCGGGCTGGGGATCGAAGCAAGAAGCATCCCGGCGCTCACGATCCACACGGTATCTGCTCACCCAGACAGCCCCCGTCCCACTGTCAGCAAGACCGCGATAGAATCAAGATTACAAGATTACATGACATACCCGGCGATGCTGCGTCACCACCTCGATCTGTCCATCACCCCACAGCAGCGGGCCCGCTGGGCACAGCTGATCGCCGAAGCTGCCGACGAAGCCGGACTCCCGGCCGATCCGGAGTTCCGTTCTGCGTTCGTCGCCTACGTGGAGTGGGGCTCGCGCATCGCGATGGCGAACTCCCAGCCAGGCGCACTACCTCCACCACAGGCACCGCTTCCGCACTGGGGCTGGGGAGAGGCACCGCCCTATCCAGGCTGAGCATCCCCCACCGGCGCGGTGTCAGATCGCTCGTCAATCACGAGGGCTCGGTGGTTTCGATCCGGAACACCGGGTGTTGCCCAGCGATGCGCTGGAACTCCTCCACCGCCGAGTCTGCGCTCACACCGTCGAAGAACGCGCCGACCTCGAACTTCCAGCGTTTCAGGTACGCCCGCAGGATGTCGAGCTTCTGCTCGTCGGCCACCTCGATCGCGCGGAAGGGTTCGACAGCCCGTCCCAGCGCCAGCTCGCCACCCCCTGCGGCGCGCAGGTTACGGACCCACTGCGTCACCCCGCGGGGCGCCACCAGATACCGGGCACCGTCGTAGGTGAGCAGGTTCACCGGCGTCTCTCGAAGCTCACCGGTCTTGCGACCCCGGACTCGGAGCACCCGGGAACCCCAGACACTCACCCCGGCCCTGGTCAGCAGCGCCACCCCCCGGTTGAACACGTTGCGGGTGAACCAGCCAGGCTCGACGTAGTGCGACGATGTCACACACATCAGTGTCGCACCGTCCCTCGCCGGGCGGGTCATCGAACCTGCTGGCTTCTCTCCAGCCCTACCAACGTCGCGGCCCTGAGCCGGAGAGCTGCTGGCAGCACGCGCTGAATATGTTGCGCGTGAATCTTGGCGCCACCGAGAGTGTCGATGATGGGTTTAAGAGCGTATTCGGGATCGGTGTCGGCACGGCAGGTGAAGAGGTCGATGTGGGCCAGCCTGTGTTCAGGCCAGGTGGAGACGATGAGGTGGGATTCGGCTAGGACAAGGACACAGGTGATGCCATGGGGCTGGAACAGTACTGGTAACTCGCCGAGCACCGTGGCGCCCAGGCGCGTGACTGCGGTGCGCATGGCGTCGAGGAGATCTCCGGGCTCGGGTTCGGGCGCAGCGCAGTCGGTGATGTCGTAGAGGACACAGGTCATGGCAGGGCTCCGGATTCAGGCGCTGGGGTGGGCTTGGTCGGGGATCCCGGCCTTGGGGAGGAGGCCGGCGAGGTAGTCCGCGGTGTAGGCGCGGTGCAGGCGGCGGGGCTCGATGGCCCACCTGTGGACCTCAGTCCACAGGGCTTTCAAAGCGTCGTCGCCGTGATGGTCGAGGAGGACATCGAGGTTGAGGAACGCCTCGGGAAGGTCGGCATACGCCGGGCCGTAGCGTACGTAGAGGGTCTTGGAGAGCTTGCCCCCGCTGCGGTCCAGGATCATCGGGGTGAACACGCTGACCGGCCACCGGTGAACGGGAACGTCCAAGGATGCCAGGGCGGGAGCGAGAACGTGGGCGTGCCAGGCGCCACCCCAGTCGGCGCCGTCGATAGAAACCGAGCAGGCTTGGTAAAGGTCCCGTTCGACCGCCAGCAGGAACCCCTTCTGGATGGAACGGATCGGGGTGTTGGCGTCGTACCAGCCACCCCTTCCAGCCACCTCGACGATCTCTCGGTAAGGGCCGTGAACGGCGCAGCGTGAGTCGAGGCGGACTTCACCCTCACCGGTAGTGATCCGTAGGCTCGCCGCAGATTTCTCCATCAAACGGCACTGAGGGCAGCGGGGCCGGATGCGCAGGACGCCGTCGGCGGGGCGACGATCGGGGCGAAATCGGCTTGGTGAGAGGCGATGGCGTACAGGCATTCACGCACCGGGCGCAGCCCTTGATAAACGGTGTAGGGCCGGAACTCGTACCGCACGCCAGAGCGCTGAGACGCCCAGGAAAGGAGACGCTCGAAGCCAGAGACGTGTTGCGTACGGTCGAGGTGTCCTGAATCGATGAGATCAGATACGCAGCGGGTATAGGTCTGCCCGTCGATCTCGATATTCTCGGCAGGAGCGTTGTCCAGGGCATCGAAAATGACCGTCGCGGGCAACTCAAGCGTGTCGGCGGCGTGGGCAGTAAGAGCGAAGACGGTCAGCACCGTGACGACGGTGCCGATGTGCGGAGTGCCGTTCAGTTGCGCGGCAGTGGTCACTCGCAGCCGCTGCTGTCCTCGGGCTGCGGCGCGGATGAGGTCCACGTTGGTCTTGGTGAGGTGCGCTATCCCGACTGGTGCAAAGATCAGCTCATCCTGCCGCGGTGGCGTCGTGGGTGTCACCGTCAGTGACATGGCGGCTGCGGCGGTGTCCATCGCGGTGTTTCCTTCCGACGTAGGTCCAGACGGCGGTGAAGTCGGGGTCGGCGGTGATCCGTACCTGGTGGATCAGCAGCAGGTCGATCGCCGCGTGCGCGGCGGCGACCCGATAGAGCTGCTCGGTCAGCTCGACCCGCTGGCCGGGATCGTGGGCGACCCAGTTCGCCCCAGCCGCCCATCCGCCGGGTTCGAGAAGTTGATGTGCGGCTGTGAAGCTGTCGGTGAAGTGCTCGGCGTCCCGGCACAATCCGAGTAATCCGAACTGAGTGACCAACTCGAAACCGGCGGGCGGCAGGCTCGGATCACTGGGTGGACGGCCGGTGAGGCAGTCCGCTACCACGATGGCGGCCAAAGACCGGCAGCGGACTGGGAAATCCTCAGGGTTGCTGCGCCCGCACAGGGCAAGCGCGGTCCGGTGCATCCCCCGTGGATGTGCCGCACAGGTGAACTCCCGCAGGATGGCAAGCCGCTGAGGGTCGGCATCCACGGCAACCAGTCGTTGGGCGCGCAGGCCGATCGCCCACAACATCGATTCCGAACCGCACCCGACGTCCATCCATGTACTTACGGGTGGGACTTGCATGAGAGCGGCGAGGATGTCCTCGGTGCCCAACCCGAAGTGGAATTGCTCGGCGTAGTAGCGGTCCCAATACTCCTGTGGATCCGCGATGGTGCGCGGGCCAGTCACCGATGATCACCACTGCTGACCTGGGCCAGGATCTCGGAGAGTCCGCCGTGGCCGGGCAGGAACCGGATGTGGCGGAATCCGGCCGTGGTGAGTGCCGCAGCCAGCTCTTCGGCGGAGAAGACCCGCAGCTCGGCGCCGCTGGTGTGCAGGCTGATGCCGTCGGAGTCGAGGTAGTCGAACTCGACACGCACCCGGCCAGCCCCGTCGGCATGGTGTTGGCGGCGGCGCCGCAGCACCGCTCCACCCGCGCGGGTTGGGTCGAGATAGCGGTCGGCGAACCACCCGCCGTGCTGCCGGGCGGGGTCGTAGAAGCCCGTGGTGTCGAGTCTGCCGTCGGGGTGGGTGCAGATGACCTGGGCAAGCAGTTCGACGCCACACCGCAGGGCACGGCGGATCACCGTCAGTAACTCAACCGGTGGGGTCTGGCAGGCCAGTTGGTTGAGCGCTGCATTGGGCATCACCACGAGATCCACATCTGGCAGATCGCCCAGGTCCTGCACGTACTGGGCCTCGGTGCGGTCGGCGGGCAGCCCGAGTTCGGTGGCGTGCTCGATCGCGGCCGCGAGCATGGTGCCGTTGCCGTCGATCAGCGTCGTCTCGACCCCAGCGACGGCGTAGTCGGCCAGGAAGTGTCCGGCTCCACACGGAATTTCAGCCACATGACCGGCGGTATCCAGCAGCCCACGTAACAGGCGCGGCCGGGACACAGCGTCGGCGTCAGCGCGGGCAAACCGGGCCCGCCCGTCATAGCCGTCCGCCACAGTCCTGGCCACCGCTGTGGCTCCGGAGCGGGTCATGCCAGTATTCCGTAGTAAGCCGCGTGCTGCTGGCATACCGGATGCATCAGCGTTCCGTCACGGGCGATGCATGCTGAAGTAATCACCGGATCATGGCTGCCGTGCAGGGCGACGCCGGCCAACCTGACGAGATAGGCTGCGGCGTTCGCCGTGTAAGCCTGGCTCGCGGTCTGCGGGACCAAGGCAGGCAAAGTGTCGAGCTTGACGTGCAGCACACCGTCCACCATGCGCGGTGGGTCGCCGGGAGACTGCACCGGACCAGCAGTGGGTAGGTAGCCGTCGCCATAGCCGCAGGTGGCATCCACAATCACCGCGCCGGCCTTCATGACGGCCAGGTCGGCTCTGGTAATCATGGGTGGAGTGTCGATAGTGGACACCAGGATCGCGCCGATCACCAGGTCTGCCTGGGCAAGGCAGGAACGCAACATCCCCGGCGTGTTGAACCCGACGTGCACGCCATCCGGCGCACGGGGTACGTAGGACTCGAAGGAAGCTTCAGACCGGGTCAGCACGGTCACTGTGGCGCCCAGCGCAGCTGCGGTTCTGGCAGCGGCGGAGCCGACATTGCCAGAACCGATCACGACCACCCGCGCGGGTTCCGCGCCGGTCACGCCACCGAAAAGCACACCCCTCCCGGCCGGTGATTGCAGGGCCTGGGCGCCGTGCAGAACGGCCTGAATACCGGCGATCTGCCCACCGGGTACGCCGAGCGGGAATCGGCCGTCGTCGGCGAGGAACTCATAGCTGTAGGCCGTCACAGCGGTGGTGGCCAGGGCCGTGAGCAGGCGTGGGTCACCTTCGGCATGGAACAGCGCGCCGATCGACTGGCCCGGCGCTAGGCGAGCCAGGTCGTCGGGGTCAGTGCACTTGTAGCGCAAGACCAACGGGGCAGACCACACCTCGCTCGCGCCGGTGAAATGGACGCCGTCGGCCTGCAGCACGACGTCCGGGCAATCGATTCCAGTGGCGATGCCCGGCTCGGCGATCACGGTGAATCCGGCCTCGGTGAGCACCCGCGCAACCGCCGGAGTGAGCAGCGTGCGCCAGTCTCCCGGAGTGGACTCACCAGGAAAACCGATCACCGCGCAGGTAGTCATGTCTGCCTCCCAGGATCGAGTGCTGCTGACCGCAGAAGCATCACTCCATGTGCCGGTAGACACCAGATCACCGGCTGCGCACCGCCTTGTTCACCGGTTTTCGATTCACTGCTCACCCTGCGATGGCAAACACCGACGGCGCTCGACACGCCCGACACACCTGCGGCAACACCCAGCGCGGTCGCTACAGTCATGTCAGGCATCGGCCGTCCCGCCGTGGCGGCCCGAACACGGCAGACAGGGAGTCCACTGGTGCAGGACCTGTTCGGTGACCTCGAGCCGAGCCGACCGCCAGAACCCGTTCTGATGTCGCTCAACCCCGAGTACTACAAGCTGATCTGGCAGGGCCGTAAACGCCACGAATTCCGCCGCCGCTACCTCGCCGACCACCCAACGACCTGGTACGTCTACCTCACCGCGCCCGTCTCCTGCCTGACGGCAGTGATCGATCTCGATAAGGCGATCGCCGACACTCCGCAACGCATCGCCGAAATCGCTGAGCAAACCCAGGCGGGCAATGGGGCCTCAGTGTACGACTACCTTCGAGATCTGGAACGTGGATTCGCGCTGCCCATCACCCGGGTGCGGGAGTACCCGGGGTTTACTGCCACCGAGCTGACTGAGATGCTCGCTCGTTCCACCCACCCCAGGGCTACACCCTGATCTTCCGCCACCCGGCCTGGGTCACGGTCTGCGAGAAACTCACTGCTATCGATCCCGTGCGGGAGCTGACCGTGCATCATCCGGCCACTGTTGACTAGAGAGCACTACGGCCGAGGAGTCATGACGCGAAGAGCCAAGGCCACAGCGGCCAGTCAGGTCGTCACACCGCTGCGTCAAGCACGGTTGGCGATCCCCGCGACCATGGAAGAGGTGTGCACGGACCTGGACCGACACGCCGCCAACGGCTCGTCCGGAGTGACCCCGAGCATGCTGTCGGGATGGAAACTGGGCCGGCACATCACCAGTATCCGATACCGCAAAATGCTCGCCGACTATTACGGCCAGCGTCCTGAGGTGCTCTTCGCCCACCAGGATGCCCCACTCACCAGCGCTGCGGAAGCTCCCCGCCTGCTGGTCGGCCACCGCGATCTGCGCGAGGCGATGACCGCGGTGGCCGACGGTGCTCAGCAATACCTGGCCATCTCTGGATCCCGCTCCCGCGACATTATCTATCTGGAGGCCATCGAAGCCGCGCTCGCCGCGCGGCCGGAACTCGTGCACTACCGGGTGCTCTTCGGTCCACCCCGCCACCCCGTGCTCACCGACCACCTGCTGCGACTCCTGGAGCTACGCGACCCCGCTGATCGCAGCCTCGGCAAGACCCTGCACATCGGCATGGTGGCGGACGATCCGAGCGCACCCCGAGCGATTCTTCTGCGCCTCGGAGACCAGCGCCGTCGTGCCGATCCCCTCACTCACCTCTGCCGAGGCATTCGATTCCGGCATCCTGCTCGGCGCGAAGGCAGCCGAGCGACTCATCGACCACGCTCGGCAGTGTTACGCCGCCGCCCGCCGGGTGGAGACTATCGAGGCGATCCGGGCCCTACCCATACTGCGGCCCGCCAGCAGTGACTCTGGGCCAAGGAGGACAGGTTGACCGTGCGTCCCCACGACCTCGATCCCGGCCAGGTTGACCACAGCCGGGTGCTGGCCGCAGCCAAGGAGGACCACGACACGGTCATCGAGTTGACCCGGGCGCTGGTCCGTATCCCCAGCCGCGCGGGTATCGATCCTGGCGATCCGATCATCGAACTGCTCTCGGGCTGGATGGGTGAGCACGGCCTGACCGCCACCGTGCTACGTGATGACACCGGGACCGCTGTCGGCCTGACCGTTCAGATCCACGGGGCGTACCCCGGCCCGCGGTGGGTTCTGGACGCGTGCCTGGACAGCGCACCCTTCGGCGACGAGGACGCCTGGACCCATCCGCCCACCTCCGGGGTCATCACCGACGGATGGCTGTGGGGGCGCGGCAGCTCCGACTCCAAGGCTGCTGTGGCGATCTTCTGTCACCTCGCTGCCCGGCTCGTTGCCAGCACCGAGCAGCTACACGGCAGTGTGGTCCTGCTCTTCGACCTCGACGAGCACACCGGCGGCTTCGGTGGCGCAAAACGATACTTCGAAGGTCCCGACGCGCCCGACGACGTCGCCGGAGTGATGATCGGCTACCCCGGTATGGACAAGCTGGTGATCGGCGGACGCGGCGTGCACCGGGTTCGACTGCACGTTCACGGCGTCGCCTCGCACTCCGGCGCCAGCAAGCCCAGCCCGAATGCGATCGAGAAGGCCGCGCATCTCATCCGCGAACTCGTGGCGACCGAGCTGCCCAACGGCGCCAGTGAACAGTTCCCGCTTCCGGGCAGGCTGACTGTCACCGCTATCGACGGCGGACAGGGCTACTCGGTGAATCCCGATCTGTGCACTCTCAACATCGACATCCGTACCACCCCCACCTTCGACGACACCGCAGCCTCGGCACTGCTGGAACGCCTCACTACCCGCGTCGATCAACACTGGCCTGGCACCCGGCCCACCCTCATCCAGCGCACCACCCGCTGGCCCGCCTACGCCCTATCCCCCGATTCGCTCCTGCGCGCCACCCTGCTCAGGGCCGCGCATTCCTTCGGAGTCAACGTCGACCCCAAGATCGCCGGTCCATCCAACATCGGCAGCTACCTCGCTGGACTGGGTATCCCCGCCACCGCCGGCTTCGGCGTCAGCTACACCGGTTTGCACGCCACCGACGAACGCATCCAGCTCGACACCATCCCCCTCGTTCAAGCCGTTTACCACACCACCCTGCTAACCCTGCGCACCCCATGAATCCGCTCGATCACAGCGGACGCCACACGGCGGTGGATCGGCTCGCGCAAGGTTCGACTAACTGATCCTGAACCATCCGGTGGGCTTCGAGAGTTCCAGGCCGTGAATCAAGGGCGCAGGGAGTGCTCGTCGAGTGCGAGATCGACCACATCGGCGATCCGGGCGAAGTCTCGATCGTGGGCAAGCACCGGCACCGCGGTGCCCGACACCACGGCGGCGATCATGCAGTCGACCAGGCCGCGTGGCGTCACACCGGCCTGCCGACAGCTCCGGTAAATGCGCACCGCGCCGGGGAAGTGAACGACCGGATCGAACCCGCGCATGGCGAGCGCCTCCTCACGACTCATCGGTTGGCCCGCCAGGCGCCTCAGTGCAAGATCAATCGCCTCTGTCTTGGTAGCGAGTCGATACCTGCGCATCACCACTTGTAAAGCATCATCGTCGATCTCGATATTGGTCCGTGTCTGTGCCATACACCTATGATGCACCGGCTACGCCGAGAGAGTGTGTCTCGCCTTGGCAAGACTGTCAGGCGGGTGAGGAGGCAGGATCGGACCGATACTCGTTAGTAAACCAGCCAAGGAACGCCGTCAGAAGGGGACGTCGAGTGGGATGCGCTGGACGTCGGGCAGATATGGGTCCAACTCGCTGACCTCGAAGCGGCGCATGCCGATGACGTGCCAGAACTGGCCGCCGGTGTCCTGCTCGCGTTTATAGCGGCCGTCGGGGGCCAGCGCGGCCCAGCCTTCGGGCAGGCCGAGCAAGGTCAACCGTTCCACGGGTTTCTGGTCGGTGAGCGACCACAGCCGGGCGGTCCCATCGCCACCGCCGCTGGCCAGGTACTGGCCGGAGGGGCTGAAGGTCACCGACCAGACGCTGCGAGTGTGACCGGTCAGAGTATGCAGGTGGGTAGCGGAGGCCGGGTCCCAGAGGCGGACGACGAGGTCGTCGCCGGCGGTGGCCAGTAGCGAGCCGTCGGGGCTGAACGCGGCGGTCCACAACCGGCCGGTGTGGCGGCGCAGCACATGGCGGGTCTGTCCGGACTCGACGTCCCAGATCCGGGCGGTCATGTCCCAGGAGGCGCTGGCCAGCAGGGTGCCGGCGAAGTCGACGGCATAGACCCGGTCGGTGTGTCCCTCCAGGGTGCGGACCAGTTGTCCTGAGGCTGCGTCCCAGAGCCGGATCGTGCGGTCTTCGCACCCGGTGGCGATCAGGGTGCCGTCGGCGCTGAATGCGATCGAACGGACCCGGCCGTGGTGGGGTTCGAGGGTGTGCACCAGACGGCCAGTGGTGCGGTACCACACCCGGACGGTATCATCGTCATTCGCGGTGGCCAGCTCGTCTCCCGACGGGCTGAAGGCCACCGCCCAGATCGGGGCGGACCCGATGTCCAGGTAGCGCTCGTAGCGCCGACCGTGGTCCAGGTTCAGCAGGTTCAACCGCTGGTCATTGCCCACGGTGACCAGACGGTTGGCGGTCGGGCTGAAGATCGCGGCCTCCAACTTGATCAACCGGTTCTCCGCGCCGATGGGACTGCCCTGCTGGCGACCGGTCACCGGGTCCCACAGCCGGACCAGCCCGTCGTTACCACTAGTGGCCAGCAGGGAGCTGTCCGCACTGAACCGCACCGAGGTGACCTGACGCCCGTGGCCGGTCAGGGTCGTGCGGCACACCCCGCTTGTCGTGTCCCACAGCCGGGTGGAAAACTGGTCGTCGCTAACCGCAAGCTGCCCGCCGTCCGGGCGGAACACGAACGGCCAGACCGAGCCAGTGTGCCCGCTGAGCACTTGATGCAGCCGGCCGGTCGCGGAGTCCCACAGCCGGACGACTCCCGCGCTGTCCCCGGTGGCCAGCAGCTCCCCCGACGGGCTGAAGACGACCGCATAGATCGCGGCCTGATGGCCGCGTAACTCATGACGGAGCAGGCCCGTAGCGGTATTCCAGAGCCGAACGCCACCGTCTGTGTCGCCACTGGCGAGCAGCGGCTCGCAGGGGTGAAAAGTTAAGGTATAGACTCGGCCAGCGTGTCCTCTCGGTTCCGCCCGCAGCTGACCGGTCGCCGGATCCCACAGGCGCACTGTTCCATCTGACCCGGCGGTGGCCAGTAGGTCGCCGCCGGGATCGATGTCGACCCGGTAGATCGATCCGGTCCCCCCTCGGAGTTCGCCGAACTGCTCGCCGGTCCCGGTGTTCCAGAGTAGGATGCTGCCGTCCTGGTAGGCGACCGCGATCAGCCGGCCGGTGAAGGCCAGGCTGAAGATCAGACCCCGCCCGGCGGGCAGCTCACACCGCAGCGAACCGTCCTGGATGTCCCACAGCCGCAGGACCCCGTTGGCGTCCCCGGTGGCCAGCTCCTGGCCCGACGGGCTGATCGCCACCGGCCACGACCACTGCTCATGGCCGGCCAACACATGCCAGCAGGCGCCGGTAGCCGCGTCCCAGATCCGCACGGTGCCATCGTCAGACCCGGTGACCAGGATATCCTGCCCGTAGGTCACCGTGAACACCCGGTCGCGATGACCGTGCAAGGTTCTTATCGGCAGGCCGGTGGAGGTATCGCAGATCAGCACCCCACCCCCGTCGCTGCCGATCGCCAGCAGACTCCCGTCCGGGCTGTAGTCCAGCACCTGCGGCAACCGGCCCAACTCGGCGTGGAAGCCGCGCCGGACCCCGATCGAAGCCGGGGCGAACTCCGTCTCGACCGGATCGCCGGGCGCCACCGCCGCCCCGCGCAGCTCGGGGGCGTCCGGAACACCGGTCGCATCGATCAGCGCCGCTCGGCCCCACCGGCTCCCGGTCACGGTCACGGTAGTGAGATCAGCCCGGAACAACCGGGCATGCCGGAAATCGGCACCCGTCAGATCGGCCTGGGACAGCTGGGCCTCGTCCAGCCGTGCCCGCACCAGCTGCGCATTCCGCAGGATTGCGCTCCGCAGATTGGCCCCCACCAGGCTGGCCCCGGTCAGATCAGCCCCGGTCAAATCCACCCCGCGCAGATCACGGTAGGACAGGTCCTCACCCCGCAAGGGTGCCCCCCGCATGTCCGCGGTGGGCTGGATCCGCAGCCGGGCACTGACCTTGTAGGCATTGGTCCGCGCCGCATCAGTGGCCTCAACACTGGCCGACACCGAGTCCGCCCACGCCTGGCAGACCCGGGTCTCGGCCAGGTCGCACAAAAAGGCCACAGTCAGCGCGGACAGCGGGCGCTGAGAGAGCTGCCGAGGCGCGCGCACCCCGGCGTTGAGCTGTTCGGCGATCGCGTTGGCGACCAGCCACTCGACCACCGAGCTGTGGATAAACCCGAACTGCTCCTCCTCGGTCCGCACCAGCAAGCTGTCCCGACCCATCGCAAACGCGGTCTGCTCCGCGGACAACTGCCCCCCCACCAGCTCCGGCAAGGTCCTGGCCACCTCGGTGAGCTCAGGCAGCCGCATGTGCGACTCCCCGGCCTCCCACAGCCGCAGCGCCAGCGTGGTCACCGCCGTGCGCAGATCCTCCAACTGCAACGCCGCCGGAGCGCCGGGACTCGCCGCGCGCTGTGCCTCATACGACAGCCAAGAATCCAAGATCTCCCGATATAGTCCCGCCGCACTGATCTTGCTCCGAGCATCGGCCGCGGCGCGCAGCCGATTCTCCTCCAGCTCGGCGATGAAGCTAAGCATCCGCGGGTTCTGCGCCAGATCCAGCAGGTTCTGGATACCCCTGATCAGGTCCAGGCGGGAGTCGGCCTTGTGCTCGTCCCCGTCGAAGTGGTTCACCAGGTACCGGCGGATCTGGGTGGACGTGAAACCCTCCACAGTGAGGATCCGCCGATGCGGCAGCAGGTCGACCCGCTGACCCAACTCGGTCAGCACCTGGGCAGTGGACTTGAAATGCTGCGTGCGGCTGGCCACCACGATCTTGGCCTGGTCCTGCACCGACGCCAGCAGCGTGTGCAGATGCTCGGCAGCCCGGTCATAGGTCAACCGGGTCACCAGCTCGTCGAAACCGTCGAACAGCAGCACGATCCGACCCTCGCGGAGCATGTAGTCGAACGCTTTGAGATTAGGCAACCCCTCACCGTGATTGGCCAGATGCGCCGCGACCAGACCATGCACCGTGTGCGCCTTGTCCAACCCCCGCAACTCGATCAGGATCGGCACCAGATGCGGCGTGGTCTCCGCGATCCGCCGGGCCACCTCCCGCAACGCG
>Ga0187893_10011388_pt1 | contig 12930 bp, 11 predicted proteins | sample MA1701074metaG_FD_139574 | JGI IMG/M metagenome (GOLD analysis project Ga0187893, IMG submission 139574) | White microbial mat communities from a basaltic lava cave in the Kipuka Kanohina Cave System on the Island of Hawaii, USA - MA170107-4 metaG ...
ATTTCGGTCAGAAAAATCACGGATCCCTCCGAATTCGGACCCGAGAGGCTTTCCGGGCCAGGCTTCGACTCCACGAATTAGTGGGAAAGAGCTCTCAAAAAACCGATCCATCCTTTCAATAATTTTCTCCCCTTTGGAGTTATTTTGTAAAGAGAAGCACGCACCTTTTTCCTGCTGTCTTTACTTCTTTTCTTGCTCCGAATATCACTTCCTTCTACGTACCCGGCTTTCTTTAGTCGCTTCTCTAATGATTCCTTGATCGTTGCAGACACCTTGTAGATCTGACCATTAGTCTTCCTAGCGATGTATTTTGATATGTCTGTAGTTGACATCGGCTCTTCCGACTCACCCAACGCTAGAAGGCAAACGAAGCTGTTCGATATTTGAGCACCTTCCACATATTCATAGTTCTTCGCTAGTGATAACCATATTTCGTCGGAATCAACCAATAGCTATTGACCCAGTAACGGGAGTTATTAGGTATTATATTAGGTATTACCTAACACAAGTTTCAGGCTATTCTGCAACTACAATGTATTTCTTCCAAGTCCTGCCATACTGCTCGGCAAGTAGATCCAGCTCGTTCAGCAAATAGTGCCTCGCAGATATCGTCTTTGCTCGGCCTGCCAACACCTCTGCACCCATCTCTCTCATCTCCGACCTGACGTTTACGTTATAGTTGAACTTGCGAAGATCCATCAATGCGACTTCGCCATTAGTCACTTCCTTTAGGCGTAAATGTGCAAATTTTCTGAATTCATAGTCAGCCTTTGATAACTCTCTAAAGTCGAGCCAGATCCTAGTAGGAACGATTGTGAAGTAACAATGCTTTTGGCCAACTATTCTGTTAACTACGATAACAGAGTAGCCGTTCTTGTTAGCTACGTGGAGATTTTCGCATCCGCATGAGGCAAGCTTTGTACAAATCGGCTTTCCATGAACGTATGCAATTTCTTCACCTCTTAGCCCGGAAAACAATGCAAAGCGTATCAAAGTCGCCAGTTCTCCACGGGCGAACGTGCTCAGGATCTTGGTGATAGTGCCATCTAGATACCCCTGGTCTGCTATCCATACTTGATCATGCTTGCGCATCTGACGATTAATCTCGTATCGCTCAATAATCTCTCGAATCAGCATCCTAATTTCGGGTTTTTGATACCTGTAATCATAGTATTCCGCGAAACGGCGCATTGCATCGCATATCCAGGATCTATTCCTGCCGGACTCTGCCCTAACAATGTCAGGCTTGGTAAAGAAGAATTCTGCAAATCTCTGATAGTATCTTGCCAGATCATCGCCATATCTTCCGTACTTGTACTTGCTTCTCAGGTAGCGCCGAAAGTCCTCGACATCTACATTCTTGTAGAAGATTGGTGTTATTTCTCCAGTCAACGGATCCGTGATGTTCTTTTCCTTTAACCGCATCAACAACCTTTCAATTTGGTCAGTCCCACCAGCCGTTGACAGCTCTCCATTTAGATAGCTTCTCACGAGGTCACCAAGGGTTTCAAAACCGTTAATCTTGAATCTCTGATTTAACGCCGCTATTTCGCTCTCGCGGAGCTTTACTCCTACTGTCCTAGAGTTTTCTCTATGGATTTGTCTTCCTATTTGGGTTTCCCGCATATCATAATAATCTACGATGGTGTATAAAAGGATTATCAGAGTTAACCAGGGGACCAGCAGCGGTTAACCAAATGACTGCCTAGTTAACCACCACACGCTCTTTGAACGACAAGGTTAACCTTTTGGTTAAACTTTTGGCCGCAAATGAGAATGATAAAAATGCGAAGTGCGGGATTTGAACCCGCGATCCCGAGCTTGGGAAGCTCGTACCTTGACCAGGCTGGGCTAACTTCGCACTGCAGCAAATTTAGGAGATGAAAATAAAAGCGTTTACCATAAACTGACTTTGTCCAAAAAAGCATAGTTTGTTCAGAAAGTCAGGAGGTTAGAAAGTGATTCAGGAGTTGAACAAGCATGCAACAGTAAGGACAGCTGTTGGATCAAGATGACCTGATTTTCTGCACGCGCTGGCGCCACAAATCGTTATCTTTTACATTTCTCCAAATAATTGCCACAAAGCAGGACAGGACATAGAAGTAGACGACATGCGCAATTATCCAAACAGGCGAAAAGGCTTCTTCACCGGGTAAGAACAATGTGGATAGCAAACCAAGAAAAAAGATTGGAATGATTGAGAAAAGATAGATGACCGAAACAAACAGAAAAGGTCGCAATTCATCGTAAAATGGAGGCTTTGGTTTACCTGCCATTCTTGCACTATCGCCCCATGCCTGAAATTGAGCTACAACCGCGATAGCTATGAAAATTCCGAACACCGCCAGAATCAGCAAGTTAGGTTTGAAAAACAGCATTATTGGTTGCGTGCTCATATCTAGGAATCGCTTCTCGGCTTCAAATACTTTCATCAACCGAAACGCAGTAGCAACGCCAGCCAACAAAGACAAGGCCAGAGAATATGTGTGGGAATCGAACAGAGCAAAAAGAAAAGGTTAGTTGCGCTGGACTAGAGCCAGCGCATAGTGCTTATTCCAGTTCTTCAGAGAGCCTCCGCTGGAACTCCTCGGCGAGATCGAGCAGTTTACAGTCTTGAAGCGTATTTGCAAACAACGTTACTCCAAATGGCAAGATGTCACCGCCATTTATCTCACGGAATCCTGCAGGGACGGCTATTCCACTTGTTTGTAGTAGGTTAGCAAAGTTTGTGTAGGTACCTAGGTTGGTATTTAGCTGAGTGTTTGCAGCAGCCTTCGCGGCTAGTTGTGCATCAGTTGGATTTGGTCCGAGATCTTGGTCGTATCCTGCTCTTACCTCACTGAGCTTGTAGATGGTCGGAGTCGTGGGTAGAAGCATGAAATCGAAGCGCTGCCAATCTTTTCGGATCACTTGCTGCTTGATCAGGTTGATAGCCCACTCGTCAGCATAAGCCCTAGTTGCCTTGTTGTAGAATGCGTTTTTAATAATCAGATACGTCGTAGGATCAACCAGTTGATCGGTGTCGGGGCTCATTGTTATTGGGTCGCCTGTAGGCCTGTGGTCCAAGACATAGTTTCCGTATGTCAAGAAGCGTTGTGAAACCGATGCCCCACCGTATAAGAGCCGCGCCACGTCTTCCCATGGCTTATAGTCGAACAGAACCATTTGTCCGCCCATGTCTTCCAGACGCTCGATTGCATCAAAGTATAGCTCCTGTGCTCCCGGATCGTTTGCCCACAAGTCGTTTAGCCGCTTGTCCATAAACAACCCCATGTCTGGATCGATTAGCTCTCTTGGTACTCCAAACTTGAATTTCTTGGGAGCAGATTTGTCTGAACACTTCAACTTATCGGCTTCTGGCTTGGAATAAGGATCACTGTCATCGTACTTCTTTATCTGTTCAGCGACATACCTCGCATCGTCGACATTTAGGCTGAAAATTGTGTTCGTATCGACCGATCTTACCGCAGGGAAGGTCAGGTCATTGCTTAGGAGACCTGGTGTAGGTTTGTATCCCACCAAGTGATTAAATCCTGCCGGTACCCTCCCAGAGCCTGCTGTGTCCGTACCATAGGAGAAGCTTGCCCAGCCAATTGCAACTGCTGCGGCAGAGCCGGAACTTGAGCCACCTGTGATATAGTCCTCGTTGCGTACGTTATGCACCGGGCCGTATGATGAGCGAGTCCCAACGAGCCCTGTGGCAAATTGATCTAGATTAGCCTTGCCTATCAGAATCGCCCCTTTGTCAAGCGCTAGTTGAACAATAAGTGCCGTATCATCAGCAATCGGTTTCACTTCGGGACCATTGGCTATTGGAGCTGGGTGGCAGTCTGTTTCAGGGTCAGGGGCCACATCAAATCGCAAAAGCATTGGATCTTTGAATACTAGAGTATCTGGTGTTGGAGAACCCGGAAGTCCCGGTACCGGTGGATACTCGCAATTTGGAAAGTTTGTCCATTCCTCGCTTCCGATGGTGGTTTCCATGCCCTCAACCTCTACAATATCTTTCACTACGAATGGAATGCCCCAGAGAGGGTACTTCTTTATGAAATTAGATCCCTTTGAGTTAGACCTTAAATCTTTCAGTTCTTCCACTCTCTCAAGCGCATCCTCTCTTGACACCTTAGAAATCAGAATAGGATTTTGTTCATTGTTTTCGTTCTCTTCTATGCGGTCATAAATATTGTTGATTAGGTCTTCCGGATCCAGTGTACCTTGCTTGTATTGTCTTAACAATGACTGGATTCCCATATCTTCATACGATGCAATTTCCTGGCCCGTCATGTAAGTCCCGGGATCCGGTTCACTTGCAGCATATGTCACAGGAATTCCGAGTGTTATAGCAGAAAGCATCAGCACAAATGCGGAAAAAAAAGCCGCAATGATCAGATGCAATCTCCTACCTGACGGAAGTCTTTTCGTAGACATTAACGGCAACGATCTTAGTCGCGTATTAATCATTTCGTAACCTGGTACCACCGCAGCTGATATCTTACTGCGGCTGTTATTTGATACATAACTGCAGACTTGTGTGATTATGCATATCTACCTGAAGCAAACCAGTAGCATATTTGCAAACAAGTGTTTTTTATGATAGTCGCAAATTCCCCACCTGCCTATTCGGTGAAAACTACCTTATTTCTTATGCTTCCCAGCTTTTCAATCTCTACTTGTACAACATCACCATGCTGCAAGAATTTCAATTGAGATGAAAGTGAAAGCAAAGTGCCGGTTGGCGTGCCAGTCGCGATAATATCACCAGGCTCCAGGGTCATCACCTTGCTAAGCGATTGAATTATCCTGTCAACTTTGAGCACGAGATTCGCGGTTGAAGAATCTTGCCTAATTTCACCATTGAGTTTTGTGACCAAACGCAAATTGCATCAATTTGCGCTGATGTTGCTGGCCCACTGTGTGACCATAATCGGCACGCCCATTGCCATAACAGCTAAACCAAAGTAAAAATCAAGTCTGCCTGTCACTGCGGTAAAAAGTCCCCCCGCCATAAGCATCAGCAAGTTAGGACCTGGAAAAGCCGCTGCTGTAACTCCCCACGCTTGTTTTGGCTTGCTTGTCCATCTGGTAAAGTCTCCAGTCATAGTTGCACTAACGATAAAGGTACCTGCTGATGCAGAAAATCCAAGGGCAAAAGTCCACGGCTCTGCGATAGGAAGAGAGCTTGTCCAGCTCCCGCCAGTTTGAGGGGCTATTATATTGAGGGTAGAGTAGATCATCCATCCTACGAGCACCGTAATGGAGATGACGACAAACCTTCCCATCCATACTAGCGCCCTTATGCCATAGACTGCAAATAATCCGAACACAACTGCAAAAATTCCAGCCCAAATGCCAGTTGTACCAAATATTCCAGCAAGGAACCCATTTCCCGTACCAGAGTTGAAGGACTCGCCGCCGTACAAGCCAACCATCAGATCAGCCGCAAGCCAGGCTTGGAACGCGAACCAGCCTGTTACCAGTCCTCCGATTAGAAGAACTGGGATGGCGTAACCATAGTTCCCAAACGCCGCTCTGCACATCATGGAGAAATTCAGGCCAAGCTTTGAGGCCCTGTGGGCAATCAGGCCAGAATATACGAATAGAAAAGCCTGGCCCGTAATTATAGCAACGTAACCCAGTGGCGCTCCTAGGCCACCGACTATCTCGCTGCCAATGAGTATGCTTATGTATGCGTAAGCGAACCCCACCCATGCCATGGCAGGTTTCAGAAAACCTAGCCTGGCTTGTTCTGGAACAGGACGTTCTGTGTATTCATCCTGCTCTGTCATTCAACAGCACCTCTCAAAACAACATGAGGATGTTTCTTTTATTATTGATCTTCACGCATCATAAACTTCTGTAGACCGCAAATATGCAAATAACTTACTTTTATGATAGTGTCAATGCGAGCGACGGGTTCTTGCGACAGTCGCGTCAGCAAGATACTGTCTTGTCAGACCCGGCGCGGCTGGCCGGATTTGCTCATGGCCAACAGATTTGATATTGTCAGTCGCAATCTTGGCCGCCTTGCCGGCCGGAGGTAAGAATTGAATTCAAAACTCGGGCGACCACCGAACATCTGAACCCGCGATCCCGAGCTTGGGAAGCTCGTACCTTGACCAGGCTGGGCTAACTTCGCACTGGTGCAAATTTAGGAGATGAAAATAAAAGCCTTGTCTTTCGAGCCAATGGAGCCAATGCGAATGCAAGAAATGCAAGCTATGGTACTTTTGACATCTTGGGTTTGATGGGCAATGCACTTCCACTTCCACTGTCGAGAACGAGGGTCGGGTTCGTCCCCTTTTCCACTATGACGAACTTTGTATTTTCCTGCATTGCTTGTTCTGTAACTTCTAGCTGTTTTAGTATGACGGCATTCTCCTTGAAATATTCCTGCGCTGCCCTGTTTACAACTTCAATCCTGTTTGCATCTGCCGCGGCAATCAGCTTGATCTTTGAAGCTTCCGCTTCGGCAACTGTTTTGATTGCATTTGCCTGGCCCTCTGCTTCAAGAATTGCTGACTGCTTTGAACCCTCTGCTCGCTTGATAGCAGCTTGTCTTTCACCGTCAGCTTGCGTTGCTAAGGCTTGCGCCAGGTCTATTGCGGCGACTTTCTTGTTGTTAGCCTGAATTACAGCGTTCATTGTCTCTTGCACTTCTTTGGGTGGATCGATCTCTTTGACTTCAACTCTCACAACATCGAGACCCCATTCAGTAATTTGTCTCTGAATTTGTGACATGATTTCACTATTCAGCTCACCTCGCTTGCTGTTAACATTCGAAAAATCCCTGTCGCCAATAACATTACGCATCGTAGTTCGTGCAAGCGCGATGATCTGTGCCCTGTAGTCATTCACTCTATAAAGGGCATTCTTTACCGACGGATCGTCTTCCCTGACTTTGTAGTAGACCTGAGCAGCAACCCTTGCATTCAGGTTATCCTTTGTAATAATTTCCTGGCTCTCAACATCGGTCATCTGTTCTGTGATATTTACAAAGATGCTCTTGTGTATGAAGGGGATTATCCAGGTGATACCTTGGTCCTTGATTCTTTCGAACTTGCCAAGCCTTTCCACAGCCATTCGCTCAGTTGGTCGTACGACCCGAATGCCTCTTGCTATGAACAATATGAGAATAAGAATGCCGATTCCAGCCGCTATGCTTTCGGCGTCAAACGCTTCAAAAACCAATAGTAGATACTTCGATGCAATTCGTATTTAAAGTTGAGGCGAATTTATTCAAACCCGCGATCCCGAGCTTGGGAAGCTGGCTTCGCTGGGCTAACTTCGCACTGGTGCAAATTTAGGAGATGAAAATAAAAGCCTTGTCTTTCAAGTCTTCTCCAGATCTCGAACTGTTTCATTTTGAAAGCCGGGTGCATTTATTATTGATAGTTAAAAGCACATATACTCAGCAACGTCTAGAAGGAACAGCGTGAGGCCCAACCAGATCTGGATTATTGGAGCGGCGATCGTTGCGGTGGGAGTGGTGGTCGCGATTGGCCTTTCGATCAACAACTCGCCTTCACTGCCTAATAAGGATCAGTTGCCGGCAGGACTTGAGCCGAAGACGAGTTCTACTGAATTTGATGATGTGGACTCTGATCAAGCTATCCTCGATACTCTCATGAATAATGAAGGTCTTGATAGGGAAACGGCTCAATTCCTCGCTGATACGAAAATCCAACTGATTAGTGCGAATAAGACATTTGTACACTATTTCCAGACTGCACCGGATAACTCGACATTTGATGTCACAATGAGGTTAAGGATGGATCAGACTTACTCTCCTACTAGCGAAGAAATTCTGGCGGCTGCCGGTTGGAGCAATGTTTATGATATCAGATCCGACTTTGTAACCATAGACGAGGAGACCACGCAGCTGACTTATCAGTATTTTTTCCCCTACGAAACAATGTCCGAATCGCTCAGAGCAAGTATTCAGGGAACGGAGATAGGAGTGAGTACTGAATGGGGACTTATCCCGGCTGCCCAGGCCCAGAGCAATTCGAAACCGGGCGTGTTTGTGGACACGGTTACGATCTCGACGATAAAGAAATACCCGATTCCGGAGGCGGGTAAGGCTTTGAGTTTATACTCTACTCTGGAGAGTCCTTTCAAAGCATTACAAATGGTGAAGGATATGGATTCGTGGAGAAGCAAGCTGGATGACCTGCGCGATTGCGCCGAAAATCCAACAAACCTATTGACGAAAAAACTCTACGATGAGCACCCTGAAGAGAAAGCGAGACTGGTTGGCGAGATCGAGGACGCAAGGAGTGAGGTGGACTCTAACACTGCGGTAAGAATCATGAATCTTGGGGCCAAAACTTCATTCAGTCTTGCCAGTGGAGGCGACGCTGGCGGTCATATTGTTACCCCAGTGAAGATAATCCTGGAAGGGATGGCTGCTCAAAACGAGGCTATGTTGAAGGCGGTCACGGAAGAGCGAGTTCAGGACGCAATAGACACGATAACGCCCTGTGACTCTGAGGGATCGGACGTTGGTACGATTCCTGCAGCATTGGTGAAACCGCTGCAAGGGAGCTACGAGTACCGTTACGCAAAGACCGAGAACAAGTGCGATGAGCTATCTGGGATCTGCACACAGACCACTAGGGAAATAGTAGCTTCTGGAACCTTTTTGGCCACGCCTTTGTTTATTGACCCTACGAGCGGGAGTCACATTTGGGAAGGGCAAGGTACCGGGAGATATCTCGAAACGCTAAGCTCCAAAAATACGAGCCCTCCGAAGGACCATTGTGTAGGCTATGGACTTGAGGATGAAACAGTGATCAAGGGCGATGGGGAGCTGATGGTTTCGGTAGCCACTGGCCCTGGGTTTTCGAGGTTGGCACTGTATGGCGACGCCGTAGTAAACACCGACTCCTCAGGGAGCTATGTCCATTATGCCAATGTGGACTGCGTCAAAGAGGTAAGGACAAAGGTGCCTGCCCATTCCGAAGGGGGTTCGGCCAGCTTTAAATGTGAATTCCAAGGGATCGACGTAGTTCAGGGTGGAAGCTATAACAAATTCGAAGATGACGGGTATGGTACGTGCAAGCTAGAGCTATTTCCAGCTCAATAATCATCGCCTGCATGAGGGCACTCGAATGGTCGAAAAGCTATTGAATGACTTTTGGCCGGGCAGGCATAGTGAATTCAAACTCTGGCGACCACCGAACATTTGAACCCGCGATCCCGAGCTTGGGAAGCTGGCTTCGCTGGGCTAACTTCGCTGTTGCAAATTCTAGGAGATGAAAATAAAAGCCTTGTCTTTCCAGCTGGCCGCTGATGTTCTAGTTACCAATTGGTTTCCTAGATTTGTAATACAAGTAACCACCGAATGCCGCCACAGATGACAGCACCATTGCAACTGCGCCGATCGGTGATTCGGGAGCTACAAAGAAAGATGTGGATACTGTAGCACTCAAGCTCTGCACGGTCACTTCGCCACTCTGGAAGTTTGCCTGTACGGTATATTCACCAGGCTGGTCAAGTGCAAACGTATCTTCAGCCGATGAGATTGGTACAGTCACCTCTCTGAGAATATTACCTCCCTGGTCCATCCATTTGAAGTTCACTTGATCTACCGAGCTATCGGCGGTTCCTGCGACCGCTCGAACTCCCTTGTTCAGACCCACGAATCCATCCGAGGGGTTGTTTTGATTTTCGAACAACTCAAGAGTATAATTTGTATCCAAGACAGGCTTGCAATGAATGCCGACGTTGAGAGAACTGTCTTCTACGGACAGATCTATGTCTACAACGGTAGAAGAACTTTCAGCTACGATTGCTGAGGATTCAAAAATGGTACTATCTGTAGTAATGGCATCAATTTCTGTATCCTCTAGAATTTGTGTAGTACAATTTTCAACATTACCTTTGTCATCGGTTTTGATAATCAGGGAACCAACGATAAAGTATCCCCCATCCGAAGTCTGTTGCACAGAGGTCCCGCCACCAAGAATATCCTTGTTCCATTCCACATTGCCGTCCGAGTCGAGCTTCAGTAGAAATCCTGATCCTCCGACGATATAGCCTCCGTCCAAGGTTTGACGTATAGAGTGTGCGATCGCACCTTGCGAATACGAATATAGCTTTTCCCACTCCAAGTTGCCATCAGAGTCAAATTTCAGAATCCAAGGCGATGATGAATCTGCAAAGGAGTTTGTCACGCCAGCAGCTATGTAGCCTCCATCCGACGTCACCTCCAAGGAAAGGGGTCCATCGAGGGCTTCCCCTCCGTAGCCTGCTTCCCATTCAATGTTACCATCAGAATCTAGTTTCAGGAACCAGAACTTGCCGCTACCCTGCTCATCAAATGAGTACGACGACCCAGCCATAATATATCCGCCCTCAGGTGTTTGGCGAATGGCGGCCGGAATTTGCGTGCCTCTATGGTCCTCCATGCCCCCGTAGGTCTTTTCCCACTCGATACTTCCTTCTGGGTCGAGCTTTATTATCCACAAGTCCTCCTCGATTATTTCTGTCACTACATCCATCGCGCTTGCAACTATGTATCCGCCGTCAGCGGTCTGTCGAATATCGCCTAGGTTAGCACCGTGACTATTCGCATTAATGAAGGCCTTCTTCCACTCAACATTGCCTGCGGCGTCCAGTTTTATCGCAAACAGATCTGCGCATAAGGCACTGGTCGATGATTGTTCGCTGTGCCCTAGGACTATGTATCCGCCGTCGGCTGTTTGCTGAACGGTCTGCGGAGTTTGTGAAGCTCTATAGTCCTTCTCCATACATCCGAACGTCTTTTCCCATTCAACGTTACCTTCTGGGTCGAGTTTTATTACCCAGATGTCGGATCCTCCTGCTGCAAATAGCGCTGTTCTTCCAGTGACGATGTATCCACCGTCAGCGGTCTGCTGCCCGTCGCTTGCTCCGAAACCGCCGTAGGTCTTTGCCCATGTAGTTGTGTCAGCGTACGCATCTGTGAACATTTGTCTCCCGAGTTGCGGGACTAGAGTTGCGGTCGTAACAACAATCAAGAATCCGACTAGCATCAAAGATAACGGTCTGCTTAATTGGCTCGAATTGGGGTGAGCCATGTGGTGCACCCAACCTGATGGCTTAAAAAATGACAGGAAACAATGGTCGCGTCAGTTACTTATTCGCTCTTACATAACAATGCACGAAAGTTTGGCTCCCTTTCCTCAAGGCTGAACAATGCGATGAAAGTAGAAGCCTTCGCGATCCCGAGCTTGGGAAGCTGGCTAGGCTGGGCTAACTTCGCTGTTGCAAATTCTAGGAGATGAAAATAAAAGCGTTTACCATGCTTGTAATTTGGCTATATGCGAAAAAATGGTCTCGAACGTTACTAAATTTCGCGTATCACGCTCTTTCGGTTATTGTCTGCCTCTCGACAACCGGGTGACGAGACTACTTCCTGTTCATGATATTTTCAAGGTCCCTGAAGGCGTTGGGATACTGTTCCAGGTATCCTATTACAAAATCTACCCCCAGCTTGTCAAGATAAAGAACCTGCAGGCTCTTGCCATCATCGGAAACAAGTTTCCTCTTGACCAGGCGTCGGGCAACGCTGTCGAAACTGGCTTTAATCCTGTAAGCTGATGCGATTTGTTGCCATCGTATTTTGGATCGAACCTTCTGGATACTGGTATATGCTGACTTGCCGATTATTCCTTCGCTGTACAGCTGGAGCAACACCGCGACTTCATATGGTTCCATCTGCTTTTGTATAGTTATACAATAACTATTATATAAGTATGCAATATAATGCATGTTAGATGGTCCCCGCAAGGTCAAGGACTGACTTTCCGACTGCAGTGGAGCGAATATTGGAGATACTGGAAAGTGGTGAGCCATACACGCTAAACAGGCTGACACAGGAAAGCGGTCTGAATTTCAGAACCGTGAAAAAAGCAGTGGAATTGCTTCAGAAAAGTCAAAAACTGCTTCGGGAAAGGATTCTTGAAGTATCTACAGCTGAAAAGCTGACTATTATAAGAGCAAGGGAAAGGGCCGGTGGCCTGGCGTTGTACCCAGAAAAGATCCAGCAGTTGATAATAAGAACTGCATACTATCCGACTGTTTCCCGGGAAGAAGAAATACTGGCCTACCTGTTTATTGCAAACGCGTCAGATGCTAGCAGGGCGGTTGACATTCCAGAGGACAGCAAACTAGGCGGGTTACTGGAAGCTGAACACGTGGCAAGGACGCCCGGTGGAAGGTACTATTTGACTTCTGACGGTCAGACCATTGCCCGGGGTGCATTAAGGCTTTATCCTGAGTTAAAAGATGTAACCGGCTGAGCGAGTGAATATTTTCTTCTTACTTCCTGAAATACTTCGTTGACAGGGGTGGAGTATCCTAGACTTGATTTTTCAATTTCTCCTTCACCTTGTTAATGATTCGCTCGGCCCACTTTACTGCGTTCTCGGCATCTTCCCGCTTCATTAAATCAGCCTCGTATTCAGAAGCATTTTTCATGCTCAAGAGTGAGGAATACTGGTTTCGCAGATCCCGGTATTCTCCAGAATTGAATATTCCTTTCACTAGAGACAGGGCGTCGGTATGGGTTCCTGAAGCTCGCTTGCCTAAATAGGAAGTTGTAAGAGCGTCAAGCCCGTTTATCGCACTATGGACTGCACTCATCACGGCATTGTCATATGCGCCGTTTGTTATCGCTATTCTGGCGATGCTTATCGAGCCTTCTGCTTTTTTCAAATAGTTTTCGTACTTGGCCGGATCGATGGAGCGGGTCAAAGATCACCAATTACCCCCTTGAGACTCTTGCCTGCGATTATTTTGTGGTTAGCCATAACAGAGCGCACAAGAGGGCTTTTTTTCTTTGCCAATAGTTCGGTCTTATTCATTATCAGCGGAGATAGACGGCTGTTGAATACAGATGAAATTGTGTCTTGCGCCTTCGATACAATTGCAGTCGCAGCTTCGAAA